>OKCK01000014.1_pt1 | contig 121206 bp, 114 predicted proteins | sample 1614961 | NCBI WGS metagenome assembly OKCK01 (sample SAMN04436984, study PRJEB24849) | human gut metagenome | biome: human gut; feature: NICU; material: stool | host: Homo sapiens | place: USA: Saint Louis, MO | collected 2010-07-31
GCGGCGAGCGCCCCCAACCCGGTCGCGTTCGCCGGTGACTATTGATGCGCACCGCTGCCTGAAGCGAACGGAACAAATCCACCCTACAAACGAGGCCCACGCTACCCGAAGCGAACGGAACAATTCCACCCAACAAAACAGGCCACGCAACCCGAAGCGAACGAATCAATTCCACAAAACCTAAGAATCCCCGCCGCCCAGGCGAACATCACCCCTATGCCTCCGCCGCAGGCGCAAAAATCATCACTTTCTGAATACGATGATTCTCCACCTCCAGCGTCTTAATCACATAATCCCCCACCTTCACCTCTTCGCCCTCGGCGGGAACCCGCTGGAGATACTCCATCAACAACCCGGCGATGGTGAGGTATTCCCGCTTATCATCCAGCGGCAGCGGCACAAACTGCACCAGATCCTCCAGCGGCATATAGCCGTTAGCGGTCCAGCTCCCGTCCTGATTGCGGTGAATATCGTGGCGGGCATCGATCTCCTCCACCTCGTTGGGCAGGTTGCCGGCGATGGTCTCCATGACGTCGCTCAGCGTCACCAACCCCTGAATAGAGCCGAATTCATCCACCACAAAAGCAAAGTGGGTGCGGGCGTTGCGGAATTGCTCAAGCGCATGAAGCAGTTGTAGCGTTTCAGGGAACACCAGCGGTTGCTTAACCAGCGCGCCCAGATCGAGGGGATTGCCTGCCAGGGATTGTTGCAGCAGGTCGAGGATATGCACCACGCCCAGAATCTCATCCTCGGCGGTCACCACCACGCGGGTATGCTGATTCCTGTCCAACAGCAGGCGGATTTGCTCTTCGGGGGCGTTAATGTCGATGTGCTCGATATCGTGGCGCGACGTCATAATGCTGCTGACGCTGCGCTGATTCAGATTCAACACCCGACCAATCATCAGCCGTTCCTGCTTATTAAATACCGGCACACTGGCGTTGTCGGCGACCAGGGAAGCGGTTTGCGCATCCAGCTCGGCGCTCTCATGCTTGCCGCTCAGCAAATGCATAACGGCTTCCGTGGTGCGCTGGCGCAGCGACATATTGGCCGACAGAAAACGGCGTCGGTTAAACATCGCCAGCTGATTCAGGCATTCGATCATGATGGAGAAGCCAATCGCCGCGTACAGATAGCCTTTCGGTATCGAAAAGCCAAACCCATCGGCAATCAGGCTAAAGCCAATCATCAGCAGAAAGCTGAGACACAGGATCACGATGGTCGGGTGGTTATTCACAAACTGCGTCAGCGCCTTGCTGGCCAGCAGCATCAGCGAAATGGCGATCACCACGGCGGCCATCATCACGGCCAGATGATCGACCATGCCGACCGCAGTAATGACCGAGTCCAGCGAGAAAATAGCGTCGAGGATGACAATTTGCGCCACCACTGACCAAAACTTCGCGCCGCGCCGCTGGGTCGGGTTTTCATGATCCTTACCCTCCAGCCGTTCGTTTAGCTCGACGGTCGCTTTGAACAGCAGGAACAACCCGCCGAACAGCATGATCAGATCGCGGGCGCTGAACCCGTGACCGTAAAGCACCACCAGCGGACGGGTGAGGGTGACCAGCCACGAGATAGACGCCAGCAGCAGCAGGCGCATCACCATCGCAAGGATAAGGCCGGTTATCCGGGCTTTGTCGCGTTGTGCGGGGGGCAGCTTCTCCGCAAGGATGGCAATAAACACCAGGTTATCAATACCCAGCACCAGTTCGAGTACCACCAGCGTGGCTAAACCCGCCCAAATTGATGGATCGGCAATCCATTCCATAGAAAAACTGTTACCTGTAGTGAAACCGTGCAGCACTCACGCACTGAAGAGGACGTCTGGCTGGAGAAGTCAGCGTCGTCCCTGTCAGGGCGAGGGAGACGGGAAAATGGAAGATAACCAGATCATGGGTAATGACATCGAAAAATGCAATGCGCAGCCGGTTTTTAAGCGCGCCGACGGCGTTTATGCGGATAAATATCCACCAGAGAAGGGCTGAAAATGGCGGTGATTCAATAATATCGTGGCGAAATTATTAGCCTTTAGAATGTTGGGGTTTATATTCCTCAACGCGCTGTGTTGAGGGATGCGGAATAAAAATAAGCCTGAGGATATTCCTAATATTAAATTTACTGACGCTGCATTTAATTTTGTTGTCAATGTGAGGCTAATCCTAAAAGGCTATTTTTGTGGCGCTTCATATTAATCTTAAAATGCCTTTTAATGGAATGAAGAGGGTTGTCTGATACCCGATTCCCGGTAATATCCATCGCGGTTAATACGGAAAGGACAGCTTTTTTTGAGCATTTCCTTTCCCCGTCAATCTACTGCAATAAATAACTTTCGCCAATTCGGATAATTCCAGATAGCGCAGGGTTCTTCAAAGATATTCTTTTTTTACAGTGTGTTGGTAGCTGAAAGCCAGGGGCGGTAGCGTGTCCTGATGACGGCACCAGGCTTTTATCACGCTGTCTGAAATCATCGTTTAATTAAGTCTTTTTAGGAATGATTCCACTTATTTTTAATCCGGGATACGTCCATGGTTTATACGCGCATTTGGTAACGGCTTATTGATGCGACGGAATTATTACTCTGCCATAGTGAAAATAATCAATGACGAAAACGAGATTAAAATTGATGCCATTATTGGTGTCGATCGCCTTAATGAGCGGGTGTACTGTCCTGCCGGGCAGTAATATGTCGACAATGGGTAAAGATGTTATCCGCCAACAGGATGCTGATTTCGACCTCGATAAAATGGTCAACGTTTATCCCTTGACGCCAAGACTGGTTGAGCAATTACGCCCGCGTCCCAATGTCGCGCAGCCGAATATGTCGCTCGACCAGGAAATCGCCCAATATCAATACCGTGTGGGCCCAGGGGATGTGCTGAACGTCACCGTCTGGGATCACCCTGAGCTGACCACCCCCGCCGGGCAATACCGTAGTTCCAGCGATGCCGGTAACTGGGTTCAGCCGGACGGCACCATGTTTTATCCCTATATCGGCAAAGTGCATGTGGCCGGTAAAACCCTGTCCGAGATCCGTAGTGATATTACCGGCCGCTTAGCGCAGTACATCGCTGACCCGCAGGTGGACGTTAATATCGCCGCGTTCCGTTCGCAAAAAGCCTATATCTCCGGGCAGGTGAATAAATCTGGCCAGCAACCGATCACCAACGTGCCGCTGACGGTGCTGGACGCCATCAACGCCGCTGGCGGGCTGACTGAAAATGCCGACTGGCGCAACGTGGTATTGACTCACAAAGGTAAAGAGCAGCGCGTGTCGCTACAGGCGCTGATGCAAAACGGCGATCTCAGCCAGAACCACCTGCTCTATCCCGGCGACATTCTTTTCGTGCCGCGCAACGACGACCTGAAAGTCTTCGTCATGGGCGAAGTGAAAAAACAGTCCACCCTCAAAATGGACTTCAGCGGCATGACCTTAACCGAAGCGCTGGGCCAGGCGGAAGGCATCGACCTGACCACCTCCAACGCCAGTGGCATCTTCGTGATTCGACCGCTTAAAGGCAAGGAAAGCGCCAGCGGCAAGATCGCCAACATCTACCAGCTTGATATGTCCGATGCGACTTCGCTAGTGATGGCGACGGAATTCCGCCTCCAGCCGTATGACGTGGTGTATGTGACCACTGCGCCGGTGTCGCGTTGGAACCGCCTGATCAACCAATTGCTGCCAACCATCAGTGGGGTTCGTTATATGACGGACACGGCAAGCGATATCCACAACTGGTAATGACGATGTTCAACAAAATTCTTGTGGTGTGCGTGGGGAACATTTGTCGTTCCCCCACGGCAGAGCGGTTGCTCAAACACTATCTGCCGGAGGTAACGGTGGGATCTGCCGGGCTCGGCGCGCTGGTTGGCAAGGGCGCGGATCAACGGGCAGCCAGTGTCGCTGATGCCCATGCGCTGTCGCTGGACGGGCATCGCGCCCGCCAAATCAGCCATGAAATGTGTCGGGAATATGATCTGATCCTGGCGATGGAAAAGCGCCATATCGCGCGGATTTGCGACATGGCGCCCGAGATGCGCGGCAAAGTGATGCTGTTTGGCCACTGGGATCAGGAGCGGGAAGTCCCGGATCCGTATCGCAAAAGCACCGAGGCTTTCGAAGCCGTTTACACGATGCTGGATGACTCCGCCCAACGGTGGGCTCAGGCACTGAAAACTCAGCAGGGATAACCATGACAGCAAAAATGACCGCTTCCGCCGCCACTGAGGGCAACGATGAAATTGATATCGGGCGTTTAATTGGCACCGTGATCGAAGCCCGCTGGTGGGTACTCGGGATCACCGCCGTGTTTGCCCTGCTGGCGACGATATATGCCCTGTTTGCCACCCCGATCTACAGCGCCGACGCGCTGGTGCAGATCGAGCAAAACAGCGGAAATTCTATTGTCCAGAATATTAACAGCGCGCTGTCGAACAAACCGCCCGCTTCAGATGCGGAAATTCAGTTGATCCGATCGCGACTGGTGCTGGGAAAGACCGTTGACGAACTCGATCTCGATATCGCCGTCGAGAAGAAAACCTTTCCCGTTCTGGGCGCGGGATGGGACAGGCTAATGGGCCGCCAGAATGACACGGTTGAGGTCAGCACCTTCAACTTACCGTCCGGTATGGGCAAAGCCAGCTTCACGCTTGAAGTGCTGGGGCCGCAGCAGTATCAGCTCACCAGCGATGACGGTTTCAGCGCCCAGGGCACTGTCGGCCAGCCGCTGAAAAAACAGGGCGTCACCCTTATGGTGAAGGCCATTCATGCCGAAGCGGGCAGTGAATTTAGCGTCACCAAATACTCCACGCTCGGCATGATCAACCAGCTGCAAAATAACCTCACGGTAACGGAAAACGGTAAAGACACCGGCGTGTTGAGCCTGACCTTTACCGGTGAAGATAAAGTCAAAATCCGCGAGATCCTCAACAGCATCACCAAAAACTACCTCGAGCAAAACGTTCAGCGTAAATCGGAAGAGGCCGCCAAAAGTTTAGCCTTCCTGGCAAAACAGCTGCCGGAAGTACGGGCGCGGCTCGATGCGGCAGAAAATAAACTTAATGCTTATCGCCAGGAAAAGGACTCTGTCGATCTGCCGCTGGAAGCCAAAGCGGTGCTGGACTCCATGGTCAACATCGATGCGCAAATCAACGAACTGATCTTTAAAGAGGCGGAAATTTCCAAGCTCTACACCAAAGCGCACCCGGCCTACCGCACACTGCTTGAAAAACGCCGGGCGCTGGAAGAGGAAAAAGGACGGCTGAACAACCGCGTCACCGCCATGCCGAAGACGCAGCAGGAAATCGTGCGTTTGACCCGCGACGTTGAGTCCGGCCAGCAGGTTTACATGCAACTGCTCAACAAACAGCAGGAGCTGAAAATCACCGAAGCCAGTACCGTGGGCGACGTGCGCATCGTTGACCCGGCCATCGCCCAGCCTGGCGTGCTGAAACCGAAAAAAGCGCTGATCATTCTCGGCAGCATTCTGCTGGGGCTGATGGTGTCGGTGGTCGGCGTGCTGCTGCGCTCGCTGTTTAACCGCGGCATTGAGAGCCCGCAGGTGCTGGAAGAGTCGGGTATCAGCGTCTACGCCAGCATTCCACTGTCGGAATGGCAAAAAGCGCGGGACAGCGTCAGGACTGTGAAAGGCGTTAAGCGCTTTAAACAGAGTGAACTGCTGGCGGTGGGCAATCCGACGGATCTGGCAATTGAAGCCGTTCGCAGCCTGCGTACCAGTCTCCATTTCGCCATGATGCAGGCCCGCAACAATGTGCTGATGCTGACAGGCGTAAGCCCGTCGATTGGTAAAACCTTCGTGTGCGCCAACCTGGCGGCGGTGATCAGCCAAACCCACAAGCGCGTATTGCTGATCGACTGCGATATGCGCAAGGGGTACACCCACGAACTGCTGGGCACCAGTAACGTTAACGGCCTGTCGGATGTGCTGGCCGGGCAGGGCGATATCGCCGCGTGCGCACGTCCCACCTCGGTTGCCGGTTTCGATTTGGTCCCGCGTGGCCAGGTGCCGCCCAATCCGTCTGAGCTGTTGATGAGCGAACGCTTCGGCGCGCTTATCGCCTGGGCCAGCAAAAACTACGACATCGTATTAATCGATACGCCGCCAATCCTGGCCGTGACCGACGCCGCCATTGCTGGCCGTCATGCCGGGACCACCCTGATGGTGGCGCGTTACGCCGTTAACACCCTCAAAGAAGTGGAGACCAGCCTGAGCCGCTTCGAACAAAACGGCATTGCGGTGAAAGGCGTGATCCTGAACTCCATCTTCCGGCGCGCCACGGGCTATCAGGATTACGGCTACTACGAGTACGAATACCAGTCCGACACTAAATAATCCGCGTCCCGGTTCGCGCCGGGAAGCGTTTCGTCATTAACCCATTTTTTGACGCCAGGGGAAGGAAATATGGCACATGCGCAACGGCCTTTAATTTCAATTTATATGCCGACCTGGAACCGCCAGCAGTTGGCGATCCGCGCCATCAAATCGGTACTGCGCCAGGAATACGATCGCTGGGAAATGATCGTGGTGGATGATTGTTCCGCTTCCTGGGAGCAGTTGAGCGAATTTGTCGAACAGCTTAACGATCCGCGCGTCAGTTACGTGCGCAATGAGGTTAACAGCGGTGCCTGTGCGGTCCGCAACCAGGCCATCCAGCAGGCCCGTGGCGAATACATTACCGGCATCGACGACGACGACGAGTGGACGCCGGACCGTCTGACGGTGTTTTTGCGTGAAGCGCACCGTCTTAACGATCATGCGTTTCTCTACGCGAATGATTACGTTTGCCAGGGTGAAGTGTATAACCAGCCGGCCAGCCTGCCGCTGTATCCGAAGTCGCCATGGTCGAGAAAGTTATTCTATAAACGCAATATTATCGGCAATCAGGTGTTTAGCCTGGCGTGGCGCTTTAAGGCGTCGCTGTTTGACACATCGCTGGTGGCCGCGCAGGACTACGACATCTTCCTGCGAATGGTGCTACGGTATGGCGAGCCGTGGAAAGTCGAGGCCGCCACGCAAATTTTGCATGTTAATCATGGCGAAATGCAGATCACCAAATCGCCAAAACAGTTCTCCGGTTACTTTCAGTTTTACCGCAAGCACAAAGGCATCTTTGACCGGGCGAGCAAAAAGTATCAGCTGTTCACCCTGTATCAGATCCGCAATAAACCCATGACCTGGCGCACCTGCCTGACGCTGCTGTCGCTGCGCAATACCAAACGGCTGGCCTACAGCCTGCGGGGGAAGTGATGCTGCTGGAAGATTGCCGCGCCAATAGCTGGAGCCTGCGTCCGTGTTGCATGGTGCTGGCGTACCGCATCGCGCATTTCTGCTCGGTATGGCGCAAAAAAAATGTCCTGAATAATCTCTGGGCCGCGCCGGTGCTGGTGCTGTACCGCATTATCACTGAATGCCTGTTTGGCTACGAAATCCAGGCGGCGGCAACCATTGGACGGCGCTTCACCATTCATCATGGCTACGCGGTGGTGATTAATAAAAACGTGGTGGCGGGGGATGACTTTGTGATCCGTCACGGCGTGACCATCGGCAATCGCGGCGGCGACAGCCTCGCCTGCCCGGTGATCGGCAACGGCGTGGAGCTGGGCGCAAACGCCATTCTGATCGGCGATATCACCATTGGTCACCATGTGACCGTCGGCGCCGGAAGCGTGGTGATGGAAAGCGTACCGGATAACGCGCTGGTGACCGGTGAAAAAGCCCGGGTGAAGGTAATCAAATGAACATTGTGCAATTTAATGTGCGCCTTGCAGAAGGCGGCGCGGCGGGCGTTGCGCTCGATCTTCATCAACGTGCCCTGCAGCAGGGCATGGCATCGCGCTTTGTCTACGGTTACGGCAAAAGCGGTAAAAAAAGCGTCAGCCATCAGGATTACCCGGAGGTGGAAAAACACACGCCACGCCTCACGTCGGTGGCGAATATCGCGCTGTTTCGCTTCTTCAATCGCGACCTGTTCGGCAATCTGAACGGGCTGTATCGCAACATCACCCGCACCAGCGGGCCGGTGGTGCTGCATTTTCATGTGTTGCACAGTTACTGGCTTAACCTTGAGCAGGTGGTGGACTTCGCTGAGCGGATAACCGCCCATAAGCCGGACGTGCGGCTGATCTGGACCCTGCACGATCACTGGAGCGTGACCGGGCGCTGCGCGTTTCTGGACGGCTGTGAAGGCTGGTTATCCGGCTGCGGCAAATGCCCGACGCTTACCAACTATCCGCCGGTAAAAATCGATCGTGCTCATCAGCAAATCGACGAAAAGCGCTTTTTGTTCCGCAAAATGCTGGCGCTGGGCTGTGTGTTCATCTCTCCCAGCCAGCATGTCGCCCAGGCGTTTAATCACATTTACGGCGCGGGCCGCTGCCAGATTATTAACAATGGTATCGATGTCGCGACGGAATCCATTCTCGCTGAGTTACCGCCGCCGTCGCCGTCCGGCGGCGCACCGAAAATTGCGGTGGTGGCTCACGATCTGCGCTATGACGGTAAAACCCGGCAGCAACTGGTGCGCGATATCGTCGCGCTGGGCGATGGCGTGGAAGTGCACACCTTTGGGAAGTTCTCGCCGTTTGAAGGAGCAAACGTCGTCAATCACGGTTTTCTGACCGATAAAAAGCAGTTGATGAACGAACTGAACCAGATGGACGCGCTGCTGTTTACCTCCCGCGTCGATAACTACCCGCTCATTCTGTGTGAAGCGTTATCCATCGGCGTGCCGGTGATTGCCACCCACAGCGATGCGGCCCGGGAAGTACTGCAAAAATCCGGCGGGCGCACCGTGGATGAGCAGGAAGCGCTGGCGCTGGCGCAGCAACACCGGGAACAGATTGCCGCGGCGATTTTCGGTATGCCGCTGGCGCAGTTTAAAGCGGTCAGTCGCGAGGCGTACAGCGGTCAACAGATGCTGGAGGAGTATGTCTCGTTCTATCAGAGTCTGTAGCTATCTGTTGCTGCCGCTGATTTATCTGCTGGTCAACGTTAAGCTGCTGCAGCTGGGGGAAAGTTTTCCCATTACGGTGGTGACGTTTTTGCCCGTGTTACTGCTGCTCTACGTGGCGCGCATCAACCTGAAAAAACTGATGATCGCGCTGGGGATCGGGGCAGGGCTGACGGCGTTTAACTATATCTTCGGGCAGTCGCTGGATGCCTCGAAGTACGTTACCTCAACCATGCTGTTTGTTTATATTGTGATTATTATCGGCATGACATGGAGCATTCGCTTTAAAACATTGTCGGTGCGCAACTATCGAAAAGTGTTACGGCTATTTTATCTGGTCATCGGCATTATTGTTGCGATTGCCTGTGCGGAAATGGCGCAGATTATTTTGACCGGCGGCAGCTCCCTGATGGAGGCCATTTCAAAATATCTCATCTACAGCAACAGCTATGTGATGAATTTTATTAAATTTGGCGGCAGGCGCACCACCGCGCTTTATTTTGAACCCGCATTCTTCGCGCTGGCGTTAATCTCAATTTGGTTGTGCATTAAACAGTTTGGTGTGAAAACCCCCAAAGCTGATGCGATGATTTTGCTGGGCATCATTCTTTCCGGCTCGTTTTCCGGGGTGATGACGTTTATCCTGTTCTACTTGCTGGAGTGGGCGTTTAAATACCTTAATAAAAATGCCCTGCGTAAAAAATTGCCGCTGGCGATTATTTCACTGGGTGTGTTTTTAGTCGGTTTGGTTTTTGCGTTCCCTTATATCGCCACGCGTCTTGGGGATTTAGGTACCGAAGGATCGTCATCTTATTATCGTATCATCGGACCGCTGGTGATGGTCGGTTATTCTTTAATCCATATTGATGGCGTGGTTCGCTTTGGTTCCCTTTACGAATATGTCGCATCATTCGGAATATTTAACGGTGCGGATGTGGGCAAAACCATAGACAATGGCCTGTATCTGTTAATTATTTATTTTTCATGGCTGGCGATTATTTTATCGGGCTGGTATTTGTGGAAAGTGGTGAAAATGATGGCGCATGCGTTTGGCGATAATCCTAATTTCCGCGTGCAACTCTGGTTATTTACCCCGATATCCCTGTTCTTTACCGGTTCAATATTTAGTCCGGAATATGCCTTTTTAATTGTCTGTCCTTTTATTTTGCGTAAAGCCATCGGGCAACCCGACAGCAGGAGTTAATTATGCGATTAAGTGTTATCACGGTGGCCTGGAAAAACCTTGCCGGCGTGGAGAAAACCTGGCGCTCGCTGGCGTATCTGGCGGCAGCACCGGACTTTGATTTCGAATGGATCGTGGTGGATGGCGGTTCAGACGACGGCACGGCGGCGTTTTTGCAAAATCTTCAGGGGCAGTATCAGTTACGCTACGTCAGTGAAAAAGATCGGGGTATTTACGACGCCATGAACAAAGGCATTCAGCTGGCACGCGGTGACTATGCCCTGTTCCTCAATTCCGGCGATGTGTTTCATCCGGATATTCCGAAATTTGTTCGCCAGTTAGCGGCGCTCCCGCCACAAAAACCGGCGATGGTGATTGGCGACGCGCTGCTTGATTTCGGTAATGGCCATAAAACGCGACGCAGCGCAAAACAGGGCTGGTATATTTACCACAGCTTACCTGCCAGCCATCAGGCGATATTTTTCCCAATGGAGGGGCTGAAGCGTTATCCTTACGATCTGCGCTATAAAGTGTCATCCGATTACGCGCTGGCAGCCAAAATGTATAAAGCCGGCTATCCCTTTAAGCGTATTAATGGCCTGGTGTCGGAATTTTCCATGGGGGGGATCTCTACCTCAAATAATATTGAGCTGTGCCAGGATGCAAAAAATGTACAGCGTACCATTTTACGCGTACCCGGTTTCTGGGCTGAATTATCTTACTGGTTAAGATTACGCACCACGGGAAAAACCAAAGCGGCCTATCAAAAAAGCGGCCTGTAATTTAATTATTCGTTATTTTTACGCTCTTAACCGGGCGGGGGATCCTTCAGCCCTTTTTTAAGATGCGCAGAAAAGAGCTTACGAAAAAATAAGGAAAACCGATGCAAGAATTAAGAGGATTCTCGGTACCAAAAAATTTCCGCGGCGGGCATCCTGTGAAAGTTCAGTTATGGTGGGCGGTGCAAAAAACCTTATTTGCCTGGTCGCCGCAAATATTCTACCGGTGGCGTGTTTTCTTATTACGCCTGTTTGGCGCGAAAATTGGTAAAGGGGTGGTGATACGCCCTTCGGTAAAAATAACTTATCCCTGGAAATTAACTCTGGGGGATTATTCCTGGGTGGGCGACGAGGCCGTGTTATATACCCTCGGAAATATTACGGTTGGCGCAAATTCGGTGATTTCGCAAAAAAGTTATTTATGCACCGGCAGCCACGATTATCACAGCGCGCATTTCGATATTTATGCCGAACCGATTGTGATTGGCGAGAAATGCTGGCTGGCGACGGATGTATTTGTCGCGCCCGGCGTAACCATTGGCGACGGCGCCGTAGTGGGAGCCAGAAGCAGCGTTTTTAAATCCTTACCCGGCAATGTGATTTGCCGCGGTAATCCAGCGGCGGTGATACGCCAGCGTACAGAGATTGTACAGGTGAAAGGCTAAATAGCCGGGATGAAGTCGCTCTTTAGCCGGTGTAAATAATCATTCTTCAACCCTGACTTGCTGATTTTTTACAGCAGGAAATGACCTTACATGAAAGGAAAAACAATATGAGTAAAGTGGCTCTTATTACCGGTGTGACCGGACAAGATGGTTCGTACCTGGCTGAGCTTCTGCTGGAAAAAGGTTACATCGTTCATGGCATTATTCGCCGTGCCTCCTCATTTAATACCGAACGAGTAGATCACCTTTCTCAATTGCCTCATGCAAGCCATCCTAAATTCCATTTGCACTATGGGGACCTTACTGACACGTCAAATCTGACGCGTATTTTGCAGGAGGTCCAGCCTGATGAAGTCTATAACCTCGGGGCCATGAGCCACGTCGCGGTGTCGTTTGAATCCCCGGAATACACCGCCGATGTAGATGGAATGGGCACCCTGCGTCTGCTGGAAGCCATCCGTTTCCTGGGTCTGGAAAAGAAAACCCGTTTTTACCAGGCCTCCACATCTGAACTGTATGGCCTGGTGCAGGAAATCCCGCAGAAAGAGACCACACCATTCTATCCGCGCTCGCCGTATGCGGTCGCCAAACTGTATGCCTACTGGATCACCGTTAACTATCGAGAATCCTACGGTATGTACGCCTGCAACGGCATTCTGTTTAACCATGAATCCCCGCGCCGTGGCGAAACGTTCGTTACCCGCAAAATTACCCGCGCCATCGCCAATATCGCCCAGGGGCTCGAAAGCTGCCTTTACCTCGGCAATATGGACTCCCTGCGTGACTGGGGCCACGCCAAAGACTACGTGAAAATGCAGTGGATGATGCTGCAACAGGATCAACCCGAAGATTTTGTCATCGCCACCGGCGTGCAGTACTCAGTGCGCGAGTTCGTGGAAATGGCTGCCGCGCAACTGGGCATCAAACTGCGTTTTGAAGGTCAGGGCGTGGAAGAGAAGGGCATCGTGGTATCGGTGACCGGCCATGATGCGCCGGGCGTGAAACCGGGTGATGTGATCGTGGCCGTGGACCCGCGTTATTTCCGTCCGGCGGAAGTGGAAACCCTGCTGGGCGATCCGACTAAAGCCCACGAGAAACTGGGTTGGAAGCCGGAGATCACCCTTCAGCAAATGGTGGCTGAAATGGTCACAAAAGACCTGCAAGCCGCCAAAAAACACGCATTGCTTAAATCTCACGGCTACGATGTAGCCCTCGCGCTGGAGTCCTGATTATGAAAAAGAAACGCGTTTATGTGGCAGGCCATCGTGGCATGGTGGGGTCGGCCATTGTTCGGCACCTCGAGCAGCGTGAAGACATCGAACTGGTGCTGCGCACTCGTGCTGAGCTGGACTTACTGGATACGCAGGCCGTCAATGCCTTTTTTGCTCGAGAAGCACTAGATCAGGTGTATCTGGCCGCGGCTAAGGTTGGAGGGATTGTGGCGAACAATAGCTATCCGACTGACTTTATTTACGAAAACATGATGATGGAAAGTAACGTTATCCATGCGGCTCACACCCATAACGTGAATAAACTACTGTTTCTCGGATCCTCTTGTATTTATCCCAAGCTGGCAAATCAACCTATTAAAGAAAGCGAGTTGTTACAGGGTACGCTTGAGCCCACCAACGAGCCTTATGCCATTGCTAAAATCGCTGGCATCAAATTATGTGAATCTTGTAACCGTCAACATGGACGTGATTATCGCTCGGTAATGCCGACCAATCTGTATGGCCCAAATGACAATTTCCATCCAAGCAATTCACATGTCATCCCGGCTCTGCTACGCCGTTTCCATGAAGCTGCCGTCAATAACACGCCCGATGTTGTGGTGTGGGGGAGCGGCACCCCCATGCGTGAATTCTTACATGTAGATGATATGGCGGCGGCCAGTATTCATGTGATGGAACTGGACAAAGAAGTCTGGGAAGAGAATACCGAACCGATGCTGTCGCATATCAATGTTGGCACCGGGCAGGATTGCACTATCCGCGAACTGGCTCAAACCGTTGCGCAGGTAACCGGTTATCGGGGACGTATTGTCTTCGACGCCTCTAAACCAGACGGTACGCCGCGCAAATTATTGGATGTTTCGCGGTTACACAGTCTCGGCTGGTTCCATGAGGTTTCTCTGGAGCAAGGACTGGCGAGCACCTACCAATGGTTTCTGGAAAACCAACACCAGTTCCGGGGGTGAGTATGTTTCTCGATTCTGAACAGTTTTCAACCGTAGTGCGTCTCACGCCACTTATCTCGTTAGATTTCATCGTTGAAAACGAACAAGGCGAGGTTTTACTGGGTAAGCGAACCAATCGGCCCGCGCAAGGTTATTGGTTTGTTCCCGGTGGCAGAGTGCTTAAAGATGAAACGCTGGACCAGGCGTTTGCCCGATTAACGCAGGCAGAGCTAGGTCAGGGGTTCTGTTTACGGGATGCACAGTTTTACGGTGTCTGGCAGCACTTTTATGAAGATAACTTTTCGGGTGGAGACTTTTCCACGCATTACGTTGTCCTGGGATTCAGGCTGCGGGTGCGTAGCGGCGAACTTACGCTACCAAACGATCAGCATGACGCCTATTGCTGGATGAAACCCGCTACGTTAATTGAAGATGATCACGTGCACCACAACACCAGAGCCTACTTTAATGAAGCCTTACAGGACGGGGCGTTGGGGCTATGAAAATTCTGGTGTACGGCATCAACTATTCCCCGGAGTTAACCGGCATCGGCAAATATACCGGTGAGATGGTGGAGTGGATGGCGAACCAGGGCCACGACGTGCGCGTCATCACCGCACCGCCATACTATCCGGCCTGGCGGGTGGACGAAAACTATTCGACCTGGCGCTGGCGTAAAGAAACCGGCGTCGCCACGGTATGGCGCTGCCCGCTCTATGTGCCGAAGCAGCCTTCCACGGTTAAGCGGCTCATTCATCTGGGCAGCTTTGCGCTCAGTTCGTTTTTCCCGCTCCTGGCGCAACGCCGCTGGAAGCCGGACCGCATTATCGGCGTGGTGCCGACACTGTTTTGCACGCCGGGCATGCGCCTGCTGGCAAAACTCTCCGGTGCCAAAACGCTGTTACATATTCAGGATTATGAAGTCGACGCCATGCTGGGATTGGGTATGGCAGGCGGAAAGCGCGGCGCTGTCGCGAAGCTTGCTGCGGCATTCGAGCGCAGCGGCCTGCTGGGGGTCGACAATGTCTCGACCATTTCACAATCCATGATCAAAAAAGCCACTGAGAAAGGCGTGCCGCCTGAACGCACCCTTTTTTTCCCAAACTGGTCCGAAGTGGCGCGCTTTCGCGAGGTGCCGACAACGGATATCGACGCGTTGCGTACGCGTCTGGCGCTGCCAGCCGATAAAAAAATCGTGCTCTATTCCGGCAACCTTGGCGAAAAGCAGGGGCTGGAAAATGTTATCGACGTGGCGGAGCGCGCCCGTTCACAGCCCTGGCTGTTCGTTATTGTCGGTCAGGGCGGCGGGAAAGCGCGGCTGCAACGGCTGGCGGACGAGCGCGGTTTAGCCAATGTGCTGTTTTTACCTTTACAGCCTTATGCGGATTTACCTGCACTGCTGGCGCTCGCCGACTGTCATCTGGTGATCCAGCGCCGGGGCGCGGCGGATGCCGTGCTCCCCTCAAAGCTGACCAATATTCTGGCGGTGGGCGGTAACGCGGTGATCACCGCCGAGCCGGATACCGAACTGGGTCAGCTGTGCCTGACGACACCCGGTATTGCGGTGTGCGTGGAACCGGAGTCGGTGGATGCGCTGGAGCAGGGCATCGTTAGCGCGCTGGCGATGCCGGAAATCAACACGGTGGCACGTGAATATGCCGAACGCACGCTCGAGAAAGAGAACGTGCTGCGTCAATTTATTAACGATATACGGGGTTAAGACATGAATCAGTCCACTCTTTTTCCGGTCATTATGGCAGGAGGCTCAGGCAGCCGTTTGTGGCCGCTCTCCCGCGTGCTCTATCCCAAGCAGTTTCTCTGCCTTAAAGGCGAATTGACCATGTTGCAGGCGACGGTTTCCCGCCTTGACCGCGTTGCGTGCAAAAATCCTGTGGTGATTTGTAATGAGCAGCATCGCTTTATTGTGGCGGAGCAGCTGCGCGATATGGGGAAACTGGCCGAAAACATTATTCTCGAGCCGGCCGGGCGCAATACCGCGCCTGCCGTGGCGTTAGCAGCGATTGCAGCGCTTCGCAACAGTCCAAATGAAGATCCGTTAATGCTGATCCTGGCGGCGGACCATATTATCCAGGATGAGCAGGCATTCCTTGATGCGGTTCAGGCTGCACTTCCGCTGGCTTCCGAGGGAAAACTGGTGACCTTTGGCATCGTGCCGGACGCTCCTGAAACGGGCTATGGTTACATTCGCCGCGGCGGCGTGTGCCAGGCGGAAATCAAAGTTGATGCCGTGGCCTTTGATGTTGCTCAGTTTGTGGAAAAACCTGACCTGGGCACAGCAAAAGATTATCTCGCGAGTGGCGATTATTACTGGAACAGCGGCATGTTCCTGTTTCGCGCCGGACGCTACCTGGAAGAATTAGAAAAGTATCGTCCCGACATTATGTCAGCCTGCAATCAGGCAATGGAAGCTGTCGATCCCGATCTTGATTTTATTCGGGTTGATGAAGACGCATTCCTTGCCTGCCCGGAAGAGTCCATTGATTACGCGGTGATGGAACAGACTGATGATGCAGTCGTGGTGCCGATGAACGCCGGGTGGAGCGACGTGGGTTCCTGGTCCTCACTGTGGGAAATCAGCCAGCGTACGCCTGAGGGCAATGTGCATCACGGCGATGTGATCAGTCATCAAACTGAAAATAGCTATGTGTATGCCGAATCCGGGCTGGTTACCACGGTAGGGGTAAAAGATTTAGTCGTGGTACAAACCAAAGATGCAGTGCTCATTGCCGACCGCAATCAGGTTCAGGATGTGAAAAAAGTGGTTGAGCAAATCAAAGCCGAGGGGCGTCATGAACACCATGTACATCGCGAGGTCTATCGCCCCTGGGGTAAGTATGACTCCATAGATGAAGGTGAGCGTTACCAGGTCAAACGAATCCGGGTTAAACCGGGTGAAGGTTTTTCACTCCGAATGCACCATCACCGCGCAGAACACTGGATTGTAGTCGCGGGAACGGCGCAGGTGACGATGAATGACGAGGTACGTTTACTCGGGGAGAACGAGTCTATTTATATTCCTTTCGGTACTGCTCATCGTCTGGAAAATCCAGGGAAAATTCCGCTTGATTTAATTGAAGTCCGTTCGGGAGCCTATCTCGAAGAGGACGATATTGTGCGCTTTGAGGACCGCTACGGAAGAGGTGTTTAGCGTAGCTAAAGAAGTCGTGTGTCCGCAGAACGGGAGTTTTCATTCTTCTGGCGGGCATTCGTCTTCCCGTTTCAGCTATGCAGCGCCTCAAAATACTCAAGCGCCTCAGCGCAATTCACAGGACCAACGATGACGACTCTAAAAAAGCGCGAGCGAGCCAAAACAAATGCATCGTTAATCTCAATGGTGCAGCGGTTTTCGGATATCACCATTATGTTCGGTGGACTATGGATAATATGTAAAATTAAGGATTTGCCATTTCTTTATATGCATCTGCTGATGGCGCTGCTTACGCTGGTGGTCTTCCAGATGATTGGCGGGATCACGGATTTTTATCGCTCATGGCGCGGCGTAAAAATCACCACCGAACTGATGCTGCTGCTGCAAAACTGGACCCTGAGCCTGGTATTTAGCGCGGGGCTGCTGGCGTTTAATAACGACTTCAATAACAGCTTTGCCGTGTGGTTTGCCTGGTATTTGCTCTCCACGTTAGGGCTGGTGGCCTGCCGGTCATGCATACGTTTTGGCGCTGGCTGGTTACGCCATCGCGGCTATAACACCCGTCGTGTCGCTATCGCCGGTCCACTGCCGGTCGGTATGCAACTGGCGGAAAGTTTCCGCAATGAGCCCTGGCTGGGATTTGACGTCGCCGGGATCTATCACGATCCACAGCCGGAGGGCGTTCCGCCGCTCTGGGCCGGCAATTTAGACCAGCTGGTGGACGATGCCAAATCCGGCAAAATTCACAATATCTATATCGCAATGGCGATGAGTGATGAGGCGCGGATTAAAAATCTGGTGCGCCAGCTTTCTGATACCACCTGTTCGGTCATGCTGATCCCCGATGTCTTCACGTTCAATATTCTTCACTCGCGTACCGACGAAGTGAACGGGGTGCCGGTGGTGCCGTTATTCGATACGCCACTCAACGGCATTAACCGGCTGCTCAAGCGGGCGGAAGACATTGTGCTGGCCTCGTTGATTCTGCTGCTGATCTCGCCGGTGCTGTGCTGCATCGCGCTGGCGGTCAAGCTGACGTCAAAAGGACCGGTGATATTCCGCCAGACCCGTTACGGTATGGACGGCAAGCCCATCATGGTGTGGAAATTCCGCTCCATGAAAGTCATGGAAAACGCGGCTGTGGTGACCCAGGCCACGCAAAACGATCCGCGCGTGACCCCCGTCGGCAACTTCCTGCGCCGCACCTCGCTGGATGAGCTGCCCCAGTTTATCAATGTCCTGACCGGCAGTATGTCGATTGTCGGCCCGCGTCCGCATGCCGTGGCCCATAACGAACAATATCGCGAACTGATCGAAGGCTACATGTTGCGGCATAAGGTCAAACCGGGCATCACCGGCTGGGCGCAGATTAACGGCTGGCGCGGCGAAACCGATACTCTGGAAAAAATGGAAAAGCGTATCGAGTTCGACCTGGAATATATCCGCGAATGGAGCCTGTGGTTCGATATCCGCATTGTTTTTCTCACCGTCTTTAAAGGCTTTGTGAATAAAGCCGCGTACTAAGGAAAGTCCATGAGCCTGAGAGAAAAAACCATTAGCGGAGCCAAATGGTCCGCGATGTCTACCCTCGCGATTATTGCTCTTGGCCTGATCCAGATGACGCTGCTGGCGCGCCTGATGGACGGGCATCAGTTTGGCCTGTTGACCATTTCACTGGTGATCATTGCGCTGGCGGATACGCTGTCGGATTTCGGCATCGCCAACTCGATTATTCAGCGGAAAAATATCAGCAATCTGGAACTGTCCACGCTCTACTGGCTGAATGTCGGTCTGGGATGGGCGGTGTGCGTGGGCGTGTTCCTGTTAAGCGATACGCTGGCGCTGCTGCTGCGTAACCCCGATCTGGCGCCGCTGATCAAGGCGCTGTCGCTGGCGTTTATTGTTATCCCCCACGGTCAGCAGTACCGGGCGCTGATGCAAAAAGAGCTGGCATTCAGCAAAATTGGCGCTATCGAGACGTTTTCAGTGCTAGTGGGTTTTTGCGTGACGACCCTTGGCGCCTGGTTTTGGCCCAACGCCATGATGGCGATTATCGGTTATCTGGCGAATACCCTGGTGCGCACGGCGCTGTTTGGCTTTACCGGCCGCAAAATCTACCGCCCCGGCCTGCATTTCTCTCTGCGTGCCGTGATGCCAAACCTGAAATTCGGCGCATGGCTCACTGCCGACAGCCTGATTAATTACCTGAACACCAATCTGTCGACCCTGGTTCTGGCGCGCATTCTGGGCGCGGCGGCGGCGGGCGGGTTTAATCTGGCATGGAATCTGGCGGTGGTCCCGCCGTCCAAGCTGAATCCGATTATTACCCGCGTGCTGTTTCCCGCCTTCGCCAAAATGCAGGACGATACCGCACGCCTGCGGGTTAACTTTTATAAGCTGATTTCGCTGGTGGGCATTATTAATTTCCCCGCGCTGTTGGGGCTGCTGGTGGTGTCCGATAAAGTGGTGCCGCTGCTGTTCGGCGAGAAGTGGAACAGCGTGATCCCGGTGCTGCAACTGCTGTGTCTTGTGGGCCTGCTGCGCGCCATCGGCAATCCGGTAGGGTCGCTACTGATGGCGACGTCGCGCGTGGATTTAAGCTTCAAATTTAATGTCTTCAAAACCTTTCTGTTTATTCCTTTTATTATCGCGGGTGGCCTGTGGCACGGCGTGACGGGTGTAACGCTTGGCTTCCTGGCGGTGCAGGTCATCAATACCGTGCTGACGTATTTCGTGCTGCTTAAACCGGTGCTGGGCCCGAGCTATCGGGATTATCTCTACAGCCTGTGGCTGCCGTTCCGGCTGGCCTTACCTACGGTGGCTGTGAGTTATGCGACCGGCATAGCGTTAACGCCCCACTGGCAACCGGCGCTGGTGCTGGCCGCGCAAATCGCGGCGGGCATTCTGGCTTTCGCGCTGACCGTCGCGCTGTCGCGCCATCCCCTGATCCTTGAGGTAAAACGTCCGTTTTGCCGCAACCCAACGTTAAAAGTGCTGCTGCGCGCCGGGTAATGCCGCGGCCTGCGCACATCTCATTACGAGGTCATTATGAAATTACTGATTCTGGGCAACCACACCTGCGGCAACCGTGGCGACAGCGCGATCCTGCGCGGCCTGGTGGACGCCATCAGCCAGCTTGCGCCGGAGACGGACGTGGATGTGATGAGCCGCTATCCGGTGAGTTCCGCCTGGCTGCTGGATCGCCCGGTGCTCACCGATCCGCTGTATCAACAGATGAAGCAACACAATAACGCCATGGGGCTGGTCGGGCGGGTGAAAAAGGTGCTGCGCCGCCGTTATCAGCATCAGGTATTGCTGTCGAAAGCCTCTGGCGACGGCAAATTGCGTAACATCGCCATCCCGGCCGGGTTTCTGGATTTTGTTAAACAGCTGGCGCAGTACGACGCGATTATCCAGGTCGGCGGCTCGTTCTTCGTCGACCTGTACGGTACGCCGCAGTTTGAACATGCCCTGTGTACTTTTATGGCCAAAAAGCCGCTGTTTATGGTGGGGCACAGCGTCGGGCCGTTCCAGGATCCGCAATTCAATCAGCTGGCGGATTACGTGTTCGGCCAGTGCGACGCCCTGATCCTGCGTGAAGAAGTTTCGCTGGGGCTGATGCGTGAGAGCCAGATTAATCAGCAAAAGGTGGAGCAGGGCGTGGATACGGCCTGGCTGGTGGCGCCTCATGAAGAGGATTTTGTCCCCAGTTATGCGGTGCAGCACTGGCTGGGCGTCGCTGCCCGGCAGAAAACGGTCGCCATTACATTGCGTGATTTAGCGCCGTTCGATAAACGGCTGGGGACGACGCAGCAGGCGTACGAAGCTGCCTTTGCCGGCGTGGTGAATCGCCTGATTGATGCCGGTTATCAGGTGCTGGCGCTCTCCACCTGTACCGGCATCGACAGCTATAACAAAGACGATCGGATGGTGGCCCTGAAGCTGCGCGCGCAGATTAACGATCCGACGCGCTATCACGTCGTGATGGATGAACTCAACGATCTCGAAATGGGGAAAATCCTCGCCGCCTGCGAACTGACCGTCGGTACGCGTTTGCACTCGGCAATTATTTCCATGAATTTCGGTACGCCCGCCATCGCCATCAATTACGAACACAAATCGGCGGGCATCATGCAGCAACTGGGCATGCCTGAAATGGCGGTAGATATTCGCCATCTGCTCGACGGCTCCCTGGAAGGGCTGGTGGCCGATACCCTGGGGCAACTGCCAGCGATAAACACGCGGCTTGCGCAAGCCGTCGCGGCGGAACGCGCCCGCGGATTCACCATGGTGCAGTCGGTTCTGGCGCGTATCAGGGAGGGGAAATGAAAGTCGGCTTCTTTTTACTGAAATTCCCGGTGGCGTCTGAGACTTTTGTACTGAACCAGATCGTCGGGTTTATCGAAATGGGCTATGAGGTGGAGATCGTCGCTATTCATAAAGGCGATTTACAGCATACCCACGCCGCGTTCGAACAGTATCAACTGGCGCAAAAAACCACCTGGCTACTGGATGAGCCTGAAGGTAAGTTACAGAAACTGCGCTACCGCGCAGGCCAAACCTTGAAGGGTTTGCATCGCGCCAGCGTATGGCGGGCGATGAACATGGCCCGCTACGGCGATGAAGCCCGTAATCTGATTTTATCGGCTATTTGTGCCGGCGCGCGCCCGCATCAGGCGGATGTGTTTATCGCTCACTTTGGCCCGGCGGGCGTCACGGCGGCCAAACTGCGCGAACTGGGGTTGCTTCACGGGAAAATTGCGACCGTGTTTCACGGCATCGATATCTCGCACCGGCAGGTGCTGGAGCATTATACCCCGGAGTACCAAAAGCTTTTCGCACGCGGCGACATAATGCTGCCCATCAGTCAACTGTGGGCCAGCAGGCTGGCGGCAATGGGTTGCCCGGAAACGAAAATCGCCGTGTCGCGCATGGGGGTAGATATGGCTAACTTCGCGCTGCGCCCGCCGAAGGCGCCGGGGTCGCCGCTGCAAATCGTATCCGTGGCGCGCCTGACGGAAAAGAAAGGGCTGCACGTCGCCATTGAGGCCTGCCGCCAGTTAAAAGCCCGCGGCGTGCCGTTTCGCTATCACATCCTCGGTATTGGCCCCTGGGAGCGCAGGCTGCGCACCTTAATTGAGCAGTATCAGCTTGACGAAGAGATCGTGATGCCGGGCTTTAAACCCAGCCATGAGGTCAAAGCGATGCTCAACGACGCCGATCTGTTTTTATTACCCTCCGTCACCGGTGCCGATGGCGATATGGAAGGGATCCCTGTGGCGTTAATGGAAGCGATGGCGGTGGGGATCCCGGTCGTGTCGACGGTACATAGCGGAATACCGGAACTCATCGATAACGAGGATTCCGGCTGGCTGGTGCCGGAAAACGATGCGCACGCCCTGGCGGATAAACTGGCGCGGGTGGCCAGTCTGAGCGAAGCGCAACTGGTGCCCGTGCGCCAACGCGCCCGTCAGAAAGTCGAGAAGGAATTTAATCAACAGATCATCGATCGCAAACTGGCGAGCCTACTTCACACGCTGTCACCACGTTGAGGATTTATGCGCAACGAGAAAACACTGTCACGACGCACGCTACTCAAAGCCGCCGGTACGGCGGCGCTTCTTCCGCTTCTGCATAGCCCCGCCGCTCGCGCACTCGAATCGGGTCGCACCGTCAACATTAAGGATTTCTATACTACCGACTGGCCGGATGCGTTCAGACGTGCGCTGGAGGCGGCGCAGACGGTTGAGGTCCCGGAAAATGTGGTGTGCGACCGCCTCAACAGCGCCATTTTTATGCCGCCCGGCAAGACGCTGCGCGTACATGGCCGCCTTGAAGGCAACGGTAAAGGACGGTTTGTGCTGGGGGATAACTGTACGGTCAGCGGCGGGAGTCAGGGCAGCGTACATGATGTCATTCTCGATATCCGCGGTTCCGACTGTAAAGTGGAAGACCTCGAGATGAGCGGTTTTGGCCCGGTTGCGCTGATTTTTATCGGCCGACGCGCCCCGGAATCGATGCGCAATCTGACGCTTGACCGTCTCAGGATCCATGACGCCAATTACGGGATTTTACGCCAGGGATTTCGCAACCGGATTGAAGGGGTGCGGATCACCAATGGCGATTTTCGTCGTCTGCAAGGGGATGCCATAGAATGGAACGTGGCCATCAACGATAAAGACTTGCTGATTTCTGACCATGTCATTGAAGACATTAACTGTACTAACGGTAAAATCAACTGGGGGATAGGGATAGGGCTGGCAGGCAGCACGTATGACAATGCGTACCCCGACAGCCAGGCGGTGAAACATTTTGTGGTGGCGAATATCACCGGGAAAAACTGCCGTCAGTTGGTGCATGTCGAGAATGGTAAGCATTTTATTATTCGTAATATATCCGCACACAATATTACGCCTGAATTCAGCCGCAAGGCGGGGATTGATAACGCGACTGTCGCAATATATGGCTGTGATGATTTTTCAATCGATAATGTCTCGATGACGAATAGCGCGGGGATGTTAATTGGTTATGGGGTCGTGAAAGGCAAATATCTTTCCATACCGCAAAATTTCCGCCTGAATAATGTGAGGCTGGATAATCGCCGCAGCACCATGAAATTACGCGGCATACAAATCTCATCCGGTAATGCCACCTCCTTTGTCTCCCTCACGAAGCTGGACCTGCAGGCCGCCTCTCTGGAGGTGCATAACAAACCGCAACACCTTTTTATGCGCGATATCAACATCATGCAGGACGCGAGCCACGGGCCAGCGCTTAAGCTACACTTTGATTTACGCAAAGATGTCCGCGGGCGCTTTATGGCGCGTGATGAGACATTGCTTTCGCTGCGCAATATTAAAGCAGTAAATAATGAGGGAAAGAGCTCGGTGGATATAGACCGTATAGACCATGAATATATCCATGCCTCAGCGCTCAATTTCAGGTTGCCGGAGCAATCCAGATAGCTTACCAGGTAGAGATTTTGCGATTATTCCTGGCAGCTAAAGCGCAATTCGCGGCTTTTTCTCGTTTCATGCGCCCCAGGCGACGAGTAGAATTGCTCATTCGATTCGCTTAACAAAACGTGCTGGCGTCGGGGCGCGAAAAGACTATAATTCATCGACCATTTTGAGGTGGGATTGATAATGATTAATTTGAAAGCAGTAATTCCGGTTGCCGGCCTCGGCATGCATATGTTGCCTGCCACCAAAGCGATTCCGAAAGAGATGCTGCCTATCGTCGATAAGCCAATGATTCAATACATTGTTGACGAAATCGTGGCCGCCGGTATCAAAGAGATCGTGCTCGTCACTCACTCTTCTAAAAACGCGGTTGAAAACCACTTCGACACGTCTTACGAACTCGAAGCGCTGCTTGAACAACGCGTTAAACGCCAACTTCTGGCTGAAGTGAAATCCATCTGCCCGCCGGGCGTAACCATCATGAACGTGCGTCAGGCGCAACCGCTGGGCCTGGGCCACTCCATTCTGTGTGCTCAGCCTGTCGTCGGTAATAATCCGTTCGTAGTCGTGCTGCCAGATATCATTCTGGATGATGCCTCCGCCGATCCTCTGCGTTACAACCTTGCCGCTATGGTGGCGCGTTTCCAGGAAACGGGCCGCAGTCAGGTTCTGGCTAAACGTATGGAAGGCGACCTTTCCGAGTACTCGGTGATTACCACTCAGGAGCCGCTGGATACGGAAGGGAAAGTTGCGCGCATCGTCGACTTCATCGAAAAACCCGATCAGCCTCAAACGCTGGCCTCCGACGTCATGGCGGTAGGGCGTTATGTGCTGTCTGCGGATATCTGGCCAGAGCTTGAGCGTACCGAGCCAGGCGCATGGGACCGTATACAGCTTACCGATGCGATTGCGGCGCTGAACAAAACTCATCCGGTGGAAGCGATGCTTATGACGGGCGAAAGCTATGACTGCGGTAAGAAAATGGGCTACATGAAGGCATTTGTGAATTATGGTCTTCGTAATCTGAAAGAAGGTCAAAAATTCCGCGAAAGTATTAAAAAGATGCTTTCGTAATCGGTTAGACGTGATTAAAAAAAGAACGGCTGCGGCGATTTTTGTGACGCAGCCGTTTGTTCATTAATCAGGCCTGATAAATAACGGTACATATTGGTGAATTATCAATAGTTAAGTTAACATTAATCTTTTGAATATCTAACCGATGCTTTAGTGGTCTCTAAATGAAATTTGTCACATCGCCGCCACAACCTGTTTCATCCTCTCGCTGTTGCTTAACAGCAGGTGCCGTGCCCTTCGTAAAAATTATCTGACTCTCATTTTCCCTACCGCGTCAATCGGCGGAGGGTATGAATCGTCAGTAACTTTTACCGAGAGTACTTAAAACAACGAAGCCATGCGCGCTCTGGTTGCGAAAGCCAGGGGCGGTAGCATGTTTCGATGACTACCCATTAGCACATTACTGCTTATAAAAGCATCAATATTAAGGATTGCAAAATGCTACTTCCTGTGATTATGGCCGGTGGAACCGGTAGTCGTTTATGGCCAATGTCACGTGAGCTTTATCCAAAACAATTTCTTCGTCTTTATGGACAACGTTCTATGCTGCAGGAAACGGTCGTTCGTCTGGATGGCGTAAACGCACGAGAACCTGTCGTTATCTGTAATGAGGAACACCGCTTTCTGGTCGCAGAGCAACTCAGACAAATTAACAAGCTCTCACATAACATCATTCTTGAACCTGTTGGAAGAAATACAGCGCCAGCAATCGCGCTGGCTGCTTTAAGCGCAATAGAGAATGGCGATGATCCGATTCTTTTAGTGCTGGCGGCTGACCATATAATTAACAACAAAAATGCATTTCATGAAGCTGTACTGACCGCGTTCGAACATGCGAAGAATGGGAGTTTAGTTACGTTTGGCATTGTCCCAACTGGACCGGAAACAGGTTATGGTTATATCCATCGTGGAAATCCTGTTTCTGAGGAAAGCCATTCTCCTTTCCATGTAAATCGTTTCGTTGAAAAACCAAATCGTGAAACAGCTGAAGCTTATATCGCCTCTGGAGAATATTACTGGAACAGCGGTATGTTTATGTTCCGGGCAAAAAAATATCTTTCAGAACTTGAAAAATTTAGACCCGATATTCTTGATGCCTGTAAAGCGGCTATTTCTAATGCTAAAGATGGTGATGATTTCATCAATGTCGATAAAGAACTGTTTGTCGCGTGTCCTGATGAATCTATTGATTATGCCGTCATGGAAAAAACCTCGGATGCTGTAGTCGTAAGCCTGGATGCAGACTGGAGCGATGTTGGATCGTGGTCAGCCTTGTGGGAAGTCAGTGACAAAGATCAATTTGGTAATGTGCTTACTGGTGATACCTTCCTGCATAACGCGAATAACTGTTATATCAATACTGATGAAAAATTGGTGGCGGCTATCGGCGTAGATAATCTGGTTATTATTAATACCAAAGATGCCGTATTGGTGGTTAATAAGGATCAGGTGCAGGATGTTAAAAAAGTTGTTGAACATCTTAAAGCCCAGAATCGTAGCGAATATAAGCGCCACCGTGAAATTTATCGACCCTGGGGACGTTGCGACGTTGTGGTGCAGTCCGAGCGCTTCAATGTCAACCGCATCACCGTGAAACCTGGCGCGGCATTCTCAATGCAAATGCATCATCATCGAACCGAGCATTGGGTCATGCTTTCCGGTACAGGGAAAGTGACAATTCAGGATAAAACCTTTTTGCTCACTGAAAACCAATCTACGTTTATTCCTATTGGGTCGCACCATCGCCTGGAAAATCCTGGAAAAATCCCACTCGAATTATTAGAAATTCAGTCAGGCTCTTATTTAGGTGATGACGATATTATTCGTATTATCGACCAGTACGGTCGTTGCAAATTTTAAGGATTTATTGATATGTCATCATTAACTTGCTTTAAAGCATATGATATTCGCGGTGAATTAGGCTCTGAACTCAATGAAGATATTGCTTACCGGATTGGGCGAGCTTATGGCGAATTTTTAAAACCTAAAACAATCGTAGTGGGCGGAGATGTTCGTCTAACAAGCGAATCGCTGAAAATGGCCCTTGCAAACGGGCTACGGGATGCAGGTACTGATGTGCTGGATATTGGTTTAAGCGGTACCGAAGAAATTTATTTTGCTACCTTTCATCTCGGTATTGATGGCGGCATCGAAGTCACCGCCAGCCATAACCCGATGAACTATAACGGCATGAAACTGGTAAAAGAAAACGCAAAACCTATTAGCGGCGATACCGGTCTGCGTGACGTACAGCGTTTAGCAGAAGAGAATAATTTTGCGGCCGTTGAAGCAGCTAAACGTGGCAGCTATCAGCAAATTTCTGTGATGGAAGCGTATATCGATCATCTGATGGGGTATATCAATCTACGAAATTTCACGCAGCCGATGAAACTGGTCATCAACTCAGGCAATGGCGCAGCAGGCCATGTGATCGATGAAATTGAAAAGCGTTTCCAGCAGGGAGGCGCGCCGGTCGAGTTTATAAAAGTACATCATCAGGCTGACAGTCATTTCCCGAACGGTATTCCTAATCCCCTGTTGCCGGAATGCCGTAAAGATACCTCAGAAGCAGTGAAAGCGAGTCAGGCAGATATGGGGATCGCCTTTGACGGCGATTTTGACCGTTGCTTCCTGTTCGATGAGCATGCGCAGTTCATCGAAGGCTATTACATTGTCGGCCTGCTGGCAGAAGCCTTTCTGCAAAAAGAACCGGGTGCAAAAATCATTCATGATCCCCGCCTGACATGGAATACCATCGATGTCGTGACCAAAGCGGGCGGCATACCAGTCATGTCGAAAACCGGACACGCTTTCATTAAAGAACGCATGCGTCAGGAAGATGCAGTCTATGGTGGTGAGATGAGCGCGCATCACTATTTCCGTGACTTTGCCTACTGTGACAGTGGAATGATTCCGTGGTTATTGGTCGCTGAGCTGTTGGCGGTGAAGGGAAAAACGCTGTCAGAAATGATTGGCGAAAGGATGCAGGCGTTCCCGTGTAGCGGGGAGATTAACTTCAAGGTTCAGAATACGCATAGTATCATTACTGATATTTTACGTAAATATGAAGGTCTGGCAGGTATTGTTGACAGGACTGATGGGTTAAGCATTGATACAGGTAGTTGGAGATTAAATGTAAGGACTTCTAACACAGAGCCCTTATTAAGGCTTAATGTTGAGTCGGCTGGCAATCCTGCACAGTTAACAACAGTTGTAGACGAAATCACGAAAATTATCGAAGGTAAATAAACTGTTCGTGATGAATTTGACAAAGCAAAAATATATTATCGCGTAATTATTTCAGGTAATATTGAAAGGGAATCTAAAAAAATATCAAAACTGTTTTTTGGCTGCTGTATGGAATATAATAATTTCATTATCGTTGATATGTTTTATACACATTCATATTTTACAAATAGCGCACGCAAGATTCCCTGAAGTTGATGGCGCTGGTCATCAAACGCATGAGCGAATTCTCATGTAGTAGTGAAGTAAATTATCAGGTTGCGAATGTTGAGAAAGTAATCGTTGAAATTTAACACATAGAATGTAAAACGGCTATTATTGATGATAGAGGCAAACGGCATCTCTATGCGGTTTTTTATTAAATGGCGCATTAACAACGATTGTTCTAACACTGAAGCGCTGTTAAGGCTGAATATTGAGCTAGGAATGAGAAAGATATTGTCGATAAACAATTGAAAGAGATATAAAATATCATTATAGGAATCCATAAATAATGTTTAATATGATTAAGGGACTGTGGCGTTATCGCAGTTTTATTTTAGGTAGTATTAAGCGAGAATTTCAAACTAAATATAGAAACTCGTTGTTAGGGGCTGTATGGAATGTTCTTAATCCATTAGCAATGATTGTGATTTATACAGTCATCTTCTCACAGGTCATGCGAGCAAAACTACCTGGTGTTGACCACTCATTCGCTTATAGTATTTATCTATGTGCGGGAATATTAAGTTGGGGTTTATTCGCTGAAATAATTTCTCGTTCTCAGGTCATGTTTGTTGATAACGGGAACCTACTGAAAAAAATAAATTTCCCACGAATCTGTATTCCAGCAATAATTGTTGGTAGTGCAGTTCTTAACTTTTTAATTGTAGCAGCTATTTTCTGTATTTTCCTTTTTGTTAGCGGGTACTTCCCAGGGATGGTGATATTATCAATTATCCCAGTCATCTTTGTGTTAATTATCTTTGCCATCGGCTTGGGAATGACGATTGGTGTGCTAAACGTATTTTTCAGTGATATAGGTCAGTTTTTTGGAATATTTTTGCTATTTTGGTTCTGGCTAACGCCTATTGTTTACTCTCCGACGATTTTACCAGATAACTTACAAGGATACGTGTCATATAATCCTATGGCTGGTATTGTGATGGCTTGCCAAACTGTATTGGTTAAAGGTGAGTGGCCTGATTGGTATGGCATATTACCTGCGACAATAATAGGTTTGTTGCTGTGTTTTCTGGGAATGCGACTATTCCAAAAGCGTGCAGCAGAAATGGTGGACGAACTTTAATGAGTACTATTACTGTAAGTAATATTGGAAAAGCTTTTAAACAATATCCTAACCGCTGGGCACGTCTGGCCGAGTGGTTTTTCCCTGGAAATGCCGCCAGGCATCAATTGAAATGGGTATTAAAAGATATCAATTTTACCGTTAATCCTGGTGAGGCTGTGGGTATTATAGGCATCAATGGCGCTGGTAAGAGCACATTGTTAAAAATGATCACCGGCACTAGTCAGCCCACAAGAGGTAATATCCATATTTCTGGACGTGTAGCCGCATTGCTGGAGCTGGGTATGGGTTTTCATCCCGATTTCACCGGCCGTCAGAATGTATATATGGCGGGGCAGTTGATGGGGCTGCATGCTGATGACATTAGCAAGCTGATGCCGCAAATAGAAGATTTTGCTGAAATTGGGGACTATCTTGATAGCCCTGTTCGGGTCTATTCGAGCGGTATGCAGATGCGTTTGGCATTTAGCGTGGCGACTGCTATCCGCCCTGACGTATTAATAGTCGATGAGGCTTTGTCTGTTGGTGATGATTACTTTCAGCATAAGAGCTTTGAAAGGATCCGTGAGTTTCGTCGGCAGGGAACCACGTTATTAATCGTGTCTCATGATAAACAAGCGATCCAGAGCATTTGTGATAGAGCTATTTTGCTTAATGCTGGCCGTATAGAAATGGAGGGTGAGCCTGAAGCAGTGATGGATTATTACAATGCTCTGCTGGCTGCAAAGCAGAATCAGAAAGTTGAGCAAAAAATCACGGCTGAAGGGAAAACTCAAACTATCTCAGGTACTGGCGAAGCTGAAGTCTCTGAAATCGGATTATTAGACGAAAACAAAAAACTGATTGAAATTGTTAATGTCGGTCAACCTGTCATTTTGCATATTGAAGTTAAGGTCAATAAGGATATTCCTCGCTTGGTGTTGGGATATGGTATTAAAGACCGTTTAGGACAGGTGCTATATGGCACGAATACTGATCTTAAGAAAAAGGTCGTTGATAACGTCAAGGCTGGAACAACGTTAGTTTATGACTTCAGTTTTGATGCGAATCTTGGCCCAGGAAGTTACTCAATACAAACAGCACTTGTAAGCACTGATACTCATTTAGTCAATAATTACGAGTGGCGCGATTTAGCCTTGCTTTTTAATGTCGTCAATATTGATAAAGCCAATTTTGTCGGTCTGACATGGTTAGACCCAAAAATAGGAATTTATAAAAAATGAGTTTTATTTCATATGCACAGAATCTAGAGGATGTAGTGCTCTGGAAAGCACTAAAAAATGTTGAGAATGGATTCTATATAGACGTTGGGGCGAATGATCCTATTATAGATTCTGTCACGCGCTCGTTTTACAACCAAGGGTGGCGCGGAATAAATATTGAGCCAGTTCGGAGCCATTTTAATGCGCTGGTTGCCGATCGTCCTCAAGATATCAATCTGAACTATGCATTGAATGAAAGTGCGGGTGAATTAGAAATCTGGGAGTGTGATAACCGCGGTTGGGCAACTCTGGACAAAGAGGTAGTTAAAGCCCATGAAGCCGATGGTTATAAGGGTGAATGGTATAATGTCGCGGTCAGGACTCTGGCTGACGTTTGTGCCGAATTTCAACCTGAGAACATTCACTTTTTGAAAGTGGATGTTGAAGGTTTGGAGCTTTCAGTACTGAAAGGGAATGATTGGAACCAGTACCGTCCATGGGTAGTCGTCGTTGAGTCCACATTCCCTAATACGCAAATAGAAACGCATTCGGAAATTGAAGCTTTTTTGATAGATAAAAATTATTTATTTGCCTATGCTGATGGGCTTAATCGTTTTTACGTCTCTGTAGAGCATAAAGAACTTTTGATCTCTCTTAAATACCCCCCAAACGTTTTTGATGATTATCAAACTTACGATCATTTTACAGCAATAAAAAATGCAGAGGTCGCAATACAGGAGCTCGATAATTATAAACGGCAAGTGGCCGAAAGTGTTCTAAGTAACGATAGTATGGTAAATGCTATAACGGTTGTGAAAGAAAATAGTAATGAATTAAATTCATTGATCAATGTGTTGCACCAAAAAAATAAGAGTCTAGATAAGTTAACGCTTAACATCGGTGACATCCTTGAGCATTTAAATAATACGCGCCAGTATGATGAACTAGTGCAAAAAGTATCAATGTTATCAGCAGAAAATGAGCGAGTGCATATTGCATATGATGGCCTTTCTCAGGCATACATTGCTTCGCAAGCGCGCATTCATGATCTCGAACATGAAATTATCTTACTGAAAAACCACACTGAGCAGATTTATAGCAGTACTTCATGGCGGGTTAGTTCTCCGGTACGTTTTCTCGGGCGTATAAAAAACGGTAAGGATGTGAATAGCGAGGCTCAAAAGGTATCCTTATTTAGTCGTGGGGTACGCAAACTGATCCGAACATTCAATAGTAAGCCACGGTTGAGGCATTATACGGTCTGTACAGTTAAAAAACTGGGATTGTATTCTTTTTTAAGAAGTCTTTATCTCAAAGCCTTGGTTGGAAGTAACCCTCGCACAACTTTCTCGACAAATGAATTACTGTCGGAAAAAAATAGCTCTTTTACATCATTTAAATCATCTAACTCGCTGAGTCTTGATGAATTGCACAGCAGAATCAAGGATGAGCTTAAGGCCGCCGAAGACGAAAGGAGCCCACAGTGAATTACTGTAATCAATACCCTGAGCTTGAGAAATTCAAAGGGTTACGTGTTGCCGTATTAACGACAGAGTCTGCACAGGGAGAGGCCGGAGGAGCTGAGCGCTTCTATCAGGGATTATTAGCGGGACTAATTGAAATTGGTTGCGACGCAGAGATTGTGCAAGTTATTGCCGATGAATCTTCTTTCGACCAGATTAGTAAGAACTATCAGTACTGCCGTGATCTGGATCTTAGCCGTTTTGATGCAGTTGTTTCGACCAAAACGCCAAGTTATGCTGTTAATCATCCTAATCATGTGATGTACCTGGTACACACCGTCCGTGTGTTTGATGATATGTTTTACGAGACTTTTCCTGGTGATGATCCGATTCGTTTGGCTGAGCGGGCCATGTTGCATCAATGGGATTTTGAGGCAATTTCACGAGTAAAAGCAAAGTTCGCCATTGGCCATGAAGTTTCCAATCGATTGTATCGCTGGCGAGGTATTCATTGTGATGTGATACATCCACCGTTAGGTGTTAATGGCTTCAAACAAGGAACAACCGGAGATTACTTCTTTCTTCCTGGGCGTTTACATCCCTGGAAGCGTGTTCATCTTGCCATTGAAGCCGTTAAAGCTTCGTCGCTTCCGCTTAGATTAGTTATCGCAGGGACAGGGGAGGCGGAACAGGAACTTAAGGCTCTTGCCGCGGGTGACAGTCGGATTGAATTTGTCGGTCGTCTGAGTGATGAAGAGCTGCTGGATTACTATGCTAATGCTTTGGCGATTGCTTTTGTACCGAAGAAAGAAGATTACGGGTACGTGACTCTGGAAGGATTTGCCAGCGGTAAGCCTGTTATTACCTGTGCTGATTCTGGTGAGCCAACCTTTTTTGTCAAACATAAAGAAACGGGGTTGATTTGCGAAGCGAATCCAGAGGCGTTGTGTGAGGGATTTGAATGGCTGTTCAATAATGTGTCCTCAGCAATTGCGATGGGTCAACGGGGCCATGAGCTGATCAAGGGGATGTCCTGGGCGACAGTGAGTAAACAGCTTATTTCCGCAGCTATGGCTCCTCAAGTCACTCTGAAAGAAATGCCGCTCAGTGTTGTTGTCGCGGACATGCAACCTATAGATCCACCTATTGGTGGCGGTCGTTTACGTTTGCTGGGACTGTATCATGGCTTAGGGGAGAACGTAAAAGCTACGTATGTAGGTTCTTATGACTGGCCGGGAGAGAAATATCGCAGGCATCAGCTAAGTCCAGGCCTTGAGGAGATTAATATTCCTCTTAGCCAGGAGCATCATCTTGCTGCGCAGGAATGGGCTGCTCAGGCCAATGGAAAAACGGTAATTGACGTTGTATTTAGCCAACAAGGACATTTATCTCCTGATTACCTTACGAGCGTTATCGAGAATATTAAGCAGGCTGAAGTGGTGGTCTTTTCTCACCCTTGGGTATATCCGCTTATCGATCCTAACCTGTTACAGGGTAAAGTTGTAGTTTATGACTCGCAAAATGTTGAAGGGTATTTGCGAGCTCAGCTATTTGATGACAGCAATGTAGCGGAGTTAGCAGCGATACGTCAGGTTATTGCCGACGAATACTTGCTTGGTCAGCGTGCCGATCTCATATTGGCATGTTCGCAGGAGGATTTGTTGCGTTTTTATCGCATCTATGAGTTCTCACCAGAAAAAATGCGGGTGGTACCTAATGGTGTGATGGCATTTACACATCAGGTGCCGGGAGACGATGAACGTAGCGCAGCGAAAGTAGCATTGAAATACGCGGCTGATGACAAGCTTGCTATCTTTATCGGCAGTGCCTACGGACCTAACGTTGAAGCTGCCAAATTTATTGCAGAAACATTGGCGCCTTTGGTGCCAGAGGTGACCTTCGTCATTGCTGGTGGCGTAGGTAGTGTTGTCGAAAAAGTTAAATACAAAAACGTGCATGTTACCGGTATGTTGAGTGAAGAGGACAAAGCATTGTGGCTCTCCGCCGCTGATATAGCTGTGAATCCGATGTTCTCTGGCTCGGGCACTAACATTAAAATGTTTGACTTTATGTCAATGGCAATGCCGACAGTAACCACTAAAATCGGCGCTCGTGGTATCGATACCGGAGGGCTGACCGCCATGTTGGTGGTTGAGCCAACGAAAGAAGCGTTTGCCACCGCTATTAGTGACTTGTTTGAAAACGAGTACCGTAGAAAAGTGGGAACAGCTGCACGGGCCTGTGTGGAAAGCAGCTATGCATGGGAACGTATCTCCGATATTGTTGGTAGAATGCTATCTTCCAGAGCTCAATTAGCTAACCAGCCACAGCCCCATTTTTCCGTTGTGATCCCAAGCTATGAACGCCCAGATCAACTTCTTGACTTGGTGAGCTGTTTGCAAAAGCAGACAGAACGTGATTTTGAAGTCATTATTGTCGATCAGAGTGAAAAACCGTGGTCTGAACGTGGGCGCGATTTCGGCTTCCCTCTTTGTTATTACCATTCACCAGTCAAAGGGGCCGTCAGGGCGAGAAATACAGGGGCTATGCTGGCTCAGGGCAAGGTTATTGCTTTCACCGATGACGATTGTCGACCAGGAGCAAATTGGTTGGCCAACGCCCGAAAATATTTTGAAGTCGAAGGCGTTGTCGGTGTTGAAGGTATCATCATCTCGGACCATCATGGTGATGATAACTGGCGTCCAGTTACCAATGTTGGTTTTGAAAGTATTGGATTTATGACTGCCAATCTAATGGTCAGAAACTCAGTTTTTCAATATTTAGGCGGGTTTGATCTGCAGTTTGACCATCCCCATTTTCGGGAAGACACGGATTTTGGGTGGCGCATGCAACAGTTAGGTTTGGTGCCTTATGCAAAAGATGTTGATGTATTCCATCCGGCGCAACTGCGCTCTAAAGAGCGTGAGTCTGCGAGTAGTCGCGCACGGTTTTTCCAAAAGGATGTTTTGCTTTACCGTAAACATCCGGAGAAGTACCAAGAGCTTTTTTTACAAGAAAGACATTACGTAATAACCTCCGGTTTTAAGGAAAATCTGCTTTTAGGTTTTAAAATCGAAAACGAACCTGTCCCGCAGTGGATGGCTGAGTTATTAAACGCGTAATCTGTTTTTTTCAAAATAGGAAAATGTTCTGTGCAAAAAATTGCGGTAATTATTGGCATAAATATCCCCTCAAAACGGCTCATTCTCTTTTAGATATCTTCCGACATACTGATTATGTCCCTTTAGGAGATCGCTATGTGTAAGATCCAATTCACTGGGGACTAGGTCACCACCGTACTGAAATGAGGCAAAGCGGGCAGAATCGTCAAAGATGTCTGTTGCGAGGCCGCTATTTCGCCTTCCAACTACTAAAACTACTGGAAGGCGAAATATGGCGGGATGTAAGCCGCTGATATAGGAAAACGTAAAGACTTGGAAGATGAGAACCACAGGCTGAAGCAGATGTTCGCCGACCTCTTAGTCTTAAAAACCACGCACAGCAAACCGTTATTGAAAAAAAGCTTTAGCACCAGCGATAAAGCGTGAGCCCGTCAACTGTCTGACTACGCAGTTTCCGATGAGCATACGCCAGGCATGTAAGATACTATCACTGAGCAGGACGGTGTTTCGTTATCAACTGGATAAGCAACGTGATGGGGCGGTGATCAGGAGGCTGATTGAGGTAGATTAATGCTATTCCCGCAACGAATTTAAGAAGCTTTTTCAGATACTGTCGTAGACAGAGAGATGCGCGGAACCACAAGCGCGTACATCGGATTTACTGTCTGCTGAAACTGAATTGTCCTCGTAAGGTTAAACAATTCCTGCCGGTGCGCAATACAGCTCCGCTGGCAACGTCGGAAGCGCTCAACCAAAGCTGGTCGTTTGATTTTACGCACGACGCCCTGAAATGTAGCCGACGCTTTCGGCTCTTAAACGTCGTGGGTGATTTTAACTGTGAGATTCTGGCTATCGAAAATGACCTGAATATCCCGGCGCAGCGGGTTGTAAGAGTATCGGACTATATAGTGGCAAACTGTGGATATCCGCTGAAGATGCGAATGGATACCGGGCCAAAACCGATATCACTGGATCTGGCATAATGGGGTGAGGGCAATGGCGTAATGCTGGAATTTATCACGCCAGGTAAACCTACGCAAAATGCTTAAACCGAACGTTCCGGACAAAAATTTTGGATTTTTATCTGTTTAGAACACGGAATGAAGCACGGGAAATAACGGGACGCTGGCTGAAGGAATACAACAGTGAGCGGCCCCATGGATCCCTGAATAACCTGACGTTGGAAGAATACCGGCTGAGGGATGAGAAGACGGAAAGCTCAAAAATTTTGTGGAACTAAACTGGTGCGCTTACAGAGGCATCACCTGTTTTTTAGCTTAAAATAATTCATTTTGGAGTTCTTAGCTATGATAAGTAAAGTTGCAGTTGTTACAGGTGTTACTGGTCAGGATGGCGCTTACCTCGCAGAGCTTTTACTCGACAAAGGCTATGTGGTTTACGGTACCTATCGCCGTACAAGTTCGGTTAATTTTTGGCGAATTGAAGAGCTGGGCATTAAAAATAATGCCAACTTACATCTCGTTGAGTACGACTTAACCGATCTCTCCGCCAGTATCCGCCTGCTGCAAAAGAGTGGCGCAACTGAGGTCTACAACCTCGCCGCGCAGAGTTTTGTAGGCGTGTCTTTTGAACAACCTATCACGACGGCAGAAATCACGGGTATCGGCCCGGTGAATTTGCTTGAAGCGATTCGCATCGTAAACCCAAAAATTCGTTTCTATCAAGCATCCACATCGGAAATGTTTGGTCTGGTGCAGGCCGTTCCTCAGAAAGAAGACACACCGTTCTACCCACGTAGCCCTTACGGCGTGGCCAAACTCTATGCCCACTGGATGACTGTCAACTATCGTGAAAGCTACGGCATTTTTGCTTCCAGCGGTATTCTCTTTAACCACGAATCCCCATTACGTGGTCAAGAGTTTGTGACTCGTAAAATTACCGACACCGTCGCTAAGATTAAGCTGGGCAAAGCTGAAGTGCTTGAATTGGGTAACATGGACGCTAAGCGCGACTGGGGCTTCGCTAAAGAATATGTTGAAGGGATGTGGCGTATGCTGCAGGCCGATCAGCCTGATACTTTTGTTCTTGCCACCAACCGCACTGAGACAGTGCGTGACTTCGTTTCAATGGCTTTCAAAGCGGCTGGTTATACGCTGCGCTTTGAAGGAAAAGACGAGCAAGAAGTGGGTATTGATATCGTAACCGGGAAAACCTTGGTACGTGTCAATCCAAAATTCTTCCGTCCGGCTGAAGTGGATCTGCTTATCGGCAATCCTGCTCGCGCTAAAGAGATTCTGGGTTGGGAACCGAAAACCACGCTTGAACAGCTTTGCCAGATGATGGTTGAGCAAGATCTACGTCGTAACCAACAAGGGTTCTCTTTTTAATGACTGGCGCCGGCAAACGAGCCCTCGTAACGGGCATTAATGGGTTTACCGGTCGCTATGTGGCAGCGGAATTATCCGCTGCCGGATATCGCGTTTTTGGACTTGGTTCTGGAGTTTGCGACGACGAAGACTATTTTAATGTCGATCTATTAGACAGCAACGCGCTAAATAACGTTGTTGATCAAATTAAACCTGACGTTGCGATCCATTTAGCCGCTATTGCTTTTGTAGGGCATGGAGATGCGAATGCCTTTTATGATGTCAATATTCTTGGCACACGCAATTTGCTCCAGGCATTACATCAGACGGGCCACTCTATGGACGCGGTATTGCTCGCCAGTAGCGCAAATGTCTATGGCAATAGTATTGAAGGGCAATTAGATGAAGCTACCCCTGCGAATCCAGCGAATGACTACGCCGTCAGTAAATTAGCGATGGAGTATATGGCTAAGCTGTGGGTGGATAAATTGCCTATCTTTATCACGCGGCCATTCAATTATACTGGTGTTGGTCAGGCGGAAAACTTCCTTTTGCCAAAGATAGTTAAACACTTTAAATCAAAATCACCGACGATCGAGTTAGGTAACATTGATGTTTGGCGCGATTTTACAGATGTTCGTGCACTAAGCCATGCTTATGTCAAATTATTACAGGCCAAACCAGTTGGCGAAGTTATTAACATCTGCTCTGGCCGGACATATTCACTGAGAAAAATTATTGAACTTTGTGAAAAAATAACCGAACACCATCTGACCATCCAAATTAATCCAGAATTTGTCCGAGCAAATGAAGTTAAAACGCTCAGTGGGGATCCGTCAAAACTGCAATCATTTATTCCAGATTGGGATGTTCCACCACTCGAAGATACTCTACGCTGGATGTTGGAAAGCGAGTAATGAAAGTTATATTTGGAACTGATGCAATAAAATACCCATTAACGGGTATTGGACGTTATGCGTTTGAGTTAGCTAAATGTTTATCTGATGCCCCAGAAATATCCGAATTGCTATTTTTAAATGGTCATCGACTCACTCAGCAAATGCCTGTAGTTAAAGAGAATAGATCTTCAACAGTTGGGCTTAAGAGCCTTGTAAAAAAGAATCGGCTGGCTTCGGAAGTATATAGACTCACAGCACCATGGTTAAAAACAAACGTTCTAAAAAATCATAAAAATGCGATTTATCACGGGCCCAATTTTTATCTACCTCCAAGGGTGGATCGTTGCGTTGTAACCTTCCATGATCTCTCGGTTTTTACTTTGCCGCAATGCCATCCCCCTGAGAGAGTTCGGTATATGCGGAAAGAACTGTTGCACACTGTAAAGCGTGCATCAGTATTTATCGCTGACTCTGATTTTACCAGATTCGAGCTCATTAATTATTTTAATATTTCTGAAAGTAGGGTATTTACTGCAAAGTTAGCATGTAGTGGTGAATTTAGACCCCGTCCTGAAGAAGATATAACTCATGTTCTCGGAAAATACGCACTTACCTTCAAAAAATATTCCTTATTTACTGGTTCAATTGAACCTAGAAAAAATATTGCGACGTTACTGGATGCCTACGAACGTCTTCCGCTGCCACTGAGGAAGCAAATTCCACTCGTTATTAGTGGATTCAAAGGGTGGAACAGTGACGCTTTGCATCGCCGCTTTGAGAAAGGTGAGCGAGAAGGGTGGTTGCGCTATCTGGGTTTTACACCTGCGAGTGATTTACCTGCACTCTATGCTGGTGCGGTTAGTTTTTTGTTCCCATCTCTCTATGAGGGATTCGGCCTTCCTGTATTAGAAGCGATGGCATCAGGTATTCCAGTTGTCTGCTCTGACAGTTCATCACTTCCAGAAGTTGTTGGTACATGTGCTCTAATGAGTAATGCTTTGGATGTTGATAAACTCACTACACATATATTAACTAGTATCCAGGATAATGTATGGAGGGAGAATGCTATCCAATTAGGCTTAGAGCATGTTAAAAATTTTTCATGGTTACGCTGTGCAAACGAAACGATAAATGCATATAAGCATATTGAGTTGAACTAATGTTGAAAGTTCTACATATATATAAAACCTACTATCCTGATACATTCGGTGGGATAGAACAGGTTATTTATCAGCTTAGTGAAGCTGGTTATAAGAATGGGATTGAATCTACTGTCTTTTCCTTAAGTAAGAAAAAGAGTGTGGACCACATGCAATTGGGTAATCATACCGTTTATTATGCCAGAACGAATTTTGAAATTGCATCGACTCCTTTTTCTATTTATGCAATCACCAAATTTAAAGAGTTAGTTAAGTCTGCTGATATTATTCATTATCATTTTCCCTATCCATATATGGATCTCTTACATTTTATCTGTGGAGTTAAAAAACCTACCGTAGTTAGCTATCATTCTGATATAGTAAAACAGAAAACAGCATTAAAAATATACCAACCTCTCATGCATCGTTTTTTGAATTCAGTTGATCGTATAATTGCATCTTCACCAAACTATGCTAAGACGAGTTCAATCTTGCAAAGATACATAGATAAAGTTGCTGTGATTCCTTACGGTTTAGAACGATCATCGTATCCTGTGCCAAGTGAAGAGAAGTTACTGTACTGGAAGTCTTTATTTAAAGATAAATTTTTCCTTTTTGTTGGTGCATTCAGGTATTATAAAGGGCTGCATATATTATTGGACGCAGCAAAGAATAATGACTTTAATATTGTCATTGTTGGTTCGGGTGATGCAGAAAATGAATTAAAATCTCTGGCTCAGAAGCTTGTATTAAAGAACGTGCATTTTGTTGGTGCAGTTTCAGATGAAGACAAATCGGCACTTCTCACTCTATGTTATTGTGTGGTTTTCCCTTCTCATTTACGTTCGGAAGCCTTTGGAATATCTCTTGCGGAAGGTGCCATGTATGGAAAGCCACTTATTTCCGCAGAGATAGGAACTGGCACTAGCTTTATTAATATCCATAATGAAACTGGGGTTGTAGTTGAACGGAATAATCCTCAAGCATTACAAGATGCAATGTTTAAACTAATTTCCGAACCTGAACTGGCAAAACACTATGGTAGTAATGCTTATCAGAGATATTTGGATTTTTTTACTGCTGAGCATATGATACAAAAATACTCAGCAGTGTATCATGAGCTATTATCTGAGGCTACATTGTGAGTCGCAGAAAATATAGCATTATAAATAGCAGGACCCCAGAATTTGTTAAATACTGTATTGTGGGTGGTGGAAATACATTATTAACAGCAGTGGTAATAATGACATTAACATTTTTTGGGTTGAGTTTATTTTTATCGAATGCCATAGGATATGTAGTAGGAATAATATTTAGCTTTGTCATGAATTCAATTTTTACTTTTAAAAAGAAAGTTTGCGCTCGAAATCTACTAAGGTTTATGCTGGTTTGTTTCATATGTTACATTGTCAATGTTTTTGTGATGAAAATAGCTTTATCCTTGGGAGTTAAAAATTATTATGTCGTGCAGTCCTTAGGTATGATTTTTTATACAATCTTAAGCTTCTTTATAAATAAAAAATGGAGTATGAAATAATGGCAGGTGTGTTATCTATAGTTGTACCTTGTTTCAATGAAGAGGCTGTTTTAAATCAATGCTTAAATGAGCTGGATGAAATATTAAAGTCTTTGATTGCTGATAACGTAATCTCGTCAGAAAGTCATATTTTATTTGTTGATGATGGTAGCTCAGACAAAACATGGGAATTAATTGATCTCTTTTCAAAATCTTCTGCAAGAGTCAGAGGTATAAAATTATCAAGAAACAAGGGCCATCAAACAGCTCTTTGGGCTGGGTTAAATGAATGTAAACTGTCTGATCTGGTAATTAGTATCGATGCAGATCTACAAGATGACACTTCAGTTATCAAATCGATGGTATATGAATATAATTCCGGTATTGATATAGTTTATGGTGTTAGAAAAGATCGTGGTACAGATACTTTCTTTAAAAGGACTACTGCTAATTTATTCTACAAATTAATGTCATCTCTAGGCGTCCATCAGGTAGAGAATCACGCTGATTTTAGACTTTTAAGCCAAAGAGCATTATTATCGTTGCTTAGCCATCAAGAAAAAAATATCTATATTCGTGGTCTAATTCCATTGTTAGGATACTCATCTACGGAAGTATATTATTCAAGGAAAGAGCGGGTTGCAGGGGAGTCTAAATACCCACTTGGTAAAATGTTAGCACTGGCTCTTGAAGGTATCACATCGCTTTCTGTGGTTCCATTGAGAGTATTGACTATATTAGGTTTTCTGATTTCTGTTTTGAGCTTTTTTCTTATTTTATATTCATTTTCTCAATATGTAATTGGGCACACTGTGCATGGTTGGACATCTGTAATCCTCGCTGTGTTATTTATTGGAGGGGTGCAGATGCTTTGTATTGGTGTATTAGGTGAATATGTTGGTAAGATATATATTGAAGTGAAAAATAGGCCAAGATTTTTTCTTGATAAAAAAACGAAAAATTAAAGCTCGATTAGAATATAGACATTTTTAGGATGTATAGATGAAGGCATACAGTAAAATCTTTAGTTTTTTATTTGTGATATTGATCTCATTTGTTTTTGGAGTTATTCATATCAAATGGGTTTATTCAATAACATTTCATGCTGATGCTGCAGCTATGCAAGTATTGGCTCAGGCAATATATGAATCACATTCGATATTACCACATGATTACTACTATGGTAACCAACTTATTTTCCTTCGGTCTGAAATAGCAATTGCGTTAGCAATGGCTATGGGGTTTAAAGGATATACCGCATTTATTATTGGTTCTGCTCTTTGGATTTCTATCTGGTCTACTATTTTATTTTCTTCTCTTTACTGTGTTTTCAAAAAAAATATATTAGCCGCTTTTTACACATTTTGTCTTTTTTTTCCTGTAAGCGCCGGTTATGATTATGATTATATTCTTGGTCAACAATCGCATCTTGCAAACGTAGTGCTCTCATTATCTATATTAATCTTCTTCATATTAAGTGTCAAAGAGGAGAATTTAAGGCGTATCCTTCCTGCTGCACTTTTTATCTTTTTAATGGTTATTGAAGAACCGCTTAGAGCCGCATTTGTATTTATAACTTTAATTGTGACTTGTTTTATTTTTTGGGATTTCAAGAAATACAGAACTCAACTTGTTATTCTATTTGTTTCTTTTTCCCTAGCGCTTATACTTAACAAGTACCTATTGAATTATTATAGCCTTGGGCGAGATATATCAGCAGGAATAAAACTTGTTGATTATAGTACTTTTCTAAGTAATCTATCAAGAATTCTTAATGATTATTTGTTGAATTTTTCGTCATTGAGTTTTTTAGAAGGCAGTTCTTTTTTTAAATTTAGCATTATTGGTTATGGTTTTAATTTCATATACGAAACGATTTTTAGTATTTATATTTTGGTGACATTGGTCAGCATAATTAAAAACGTTATTATGCAAAGGCCTGATAGTAACTCTCCCTTTTGGGGTGTTCTGAAAGTGACTGCTTTCATTGGGTTACTTTTTACTACCCTTGCAATATGTCTCCTTAACCCTGATTCATCCCGACATGCCTTATGGGCTTTGTTTATCATAAAATTATGTTTTTTAATGGATTTGGTGAGATTTTTCAGAAATAGATTTCTAATCGGTAAGAGTATTAGTTTTCTGATTGTATTTGCAATTGTATGCCTTTCCTCAACATGGTTTTGTGTTGCTACTTTATCACCATCAGTCATAAATAGCAGTGTGTATAAAAAATATAACTCTGATTTAAGTTATTCTTTAAAAAATTTATCTAAAAAGTACAACGTCAAAAATGTATATGGAAACAACTATTGGAGTATTATGCCGTTCAATGTAATTATTCCAGAATTTAGCTATGGTGTGTTACAAATAAATGATACGGGGCATTTTTCACCAATGCAATGGCTCTCTCGACCTTCTTACTTTGATGTATCTCCAGATGAGAATGTTTTCTATCTTGTCAGACCTGATGAAGATAAAGATGGTCGGTTTGTCGATAATATTAAAAGGAACAATGGTATTCTTCTGGATCATGTTGGTGGTACTGATATTTGGTTGGCAAAACCAATATGGCCTATTTTTAATGGTGAATATGGACGTTATACTTGGAATGGATGCCAATTACCTACTCAAATTGGTACCCTTGCTAGTAACTGCACCATTAATAAGGATGCGAAGGATTCAGAGGGTTACCTTTCGTTTGGTCCATACCAGAAATTACCACATGGCAATTATAAGTTTGAAATAAGGATCTTTAGTAACTCTCCAGGGAATGAGATAATTGGAAATTACGATGCTATTCTCGGTAATAGGGTAGTGTTAGTATCAGAACAGATAGAAGGCACAAATGGTGAATTTTCGACATTGTCAGGTAACTTCACTATTAAAGAAGGTACTGAGGAAAATACCCCAGTGGAGATAAGAGTTTCTATATTGAAAAATCATAATGCGTCAATACAGGCAGTTAAAATTGAGAAAGTTAAAAATACATAGTATATATTTGCTAGTCGAGATGGTTTAGTGTTTACTCGTTTTAATTGTAGTAAAATTTCCGATTAGCAAACTTTGAGCGTATGATAGTCAATCAAAATGTTAATGCTCTTAACACCCAGGAGTACATAATGTCTAAGCAACAAATCGGCATCGTTGGTATGGCTGTGATGGGGCGCAACCTGGCGCTCAACATCGAAAGCCGTGGTTACACCGTGTCCGTTTTCAACCGCTCACGTGAAAAAACGGAAGAGGTTATCGCCGAGAATCCGGGGAAAAAACTGGTTCCTTACTATACGGTAAAAGAGTTTGTTGAATCCCTTGAAACACCTCGTCGTATCCTGTTAATGGTGAAAGCGGGTGCTGGCACTGATGCAGCTATCGACTCCCTGAAACCTTATCTGGATAAAGGTGACATCATCATTGATGGCGGTAATACGTTCTTCCAGGACACTATCCGTCGTAACCGTGAGCTCTCCGCTGAAGGTTTTAACTTTATCGGAACTGGCGTCTCTGGTGGTGAAGAAGGTGCGCTGAAAGGCCCATCCATCATGCCAGGTGGTCAGAAAGAAGCTTACGAACTGGTCGCGCCAATCCTGACCAAAATCGCAGCGGTTGCGGAAGATGGTGAGCCGTGTGTGACGTATATTGGTGCCGATGGTGCGGGCCACTACGTGAAGATGGTGCACAACGGCATTGAATACGGTGACATGCAACTGATTGCCGAAGCCTATTCATTGTTGAAAGGTGGTCTGAATCTGAGCAACGAAGAACTGGCCAGCACCTTTACCGAGTGGAATAACGGTGAGCTGAGCAGCTACCTGATCGACATCACCAAAGATATCTTCACCAAAAAAGATGAAAACGGTATCTACCTGGTGGATGTGATCCTGGACGAAGCCGCTAACAAAGGTACCGGTAAATGGACCAGCCAGAGCTCCCTGGATCTCGGCGAGCCGCTGTCTCTGATCACCGAATCGGTATTCGCACGTTACATTTCTTCTCTGAAAGAACAGCGCGTTGCGGCTTCTAAAGTGCTGAGCGGCCCTGAAGTTAAGCCGTTCACCGGTGATAAAGCGGAATTCGTTGAGAAAGTGCGCCGCGCACTGTATCTGGGCAAGATTGTTTCTTATGCGCAGGGCTTCTCTCAGCTGCGTGCCGCATCGGAAGAAAACAACTGGAACCTGAACTACGGCGAGATTGCTAAAATCTTCCGTGCTGGTTGCATCATTCGCGCCCAGTTCCTGCAGAAAATCACCGATGCCTATGCAGAAAACCCGTCAATCGCAAACCTGCTGTTGGCCCCGTACTTCAAAAAAGCGGCGGACGATTACCAGCAAGCACTGCGTGATGTGGTTGCCTACGCTGTTCAGAATGGCATCCCGACCCCGACATTCTCAGCCGCTATCGCTTACTACGACAGCTACCGTGCAGCCGTACTGCCGGCTAACCTGATCCAGGCGCAGCGCGACTACTTTGGTGCACACACGTACAAGCGTACCGATAAAGAAGGTGTGTTCCACACCGAATGGCTGCAAGATTAATGTCTTTCAGGTAAATAAAAAGGCCGGTCATCCCGGCCTTTTTTACGTCCTATTTATGCCTTCCCCGCAAATTCTCAATCACCGCACCAAGATCCAGTTCCTGATCCTGTAACAACACCAGCAGGTGATACATCAGGTCTGACGCTTCATTGGTCAGCTCTTCGCGATCGTTTACCGTTGCTGCCAGCGCCGTCTCCACGCCTTCTTCACCCACTTTCTGCGCAATACGCTTGGTTCCACTGGCATACAGCTTCGCCGTGTAGGAGCTGGCCGGGTCAGCGTGTTTCCGCTCCGCCAGCAGCTGTTCAAGCTGATAGAGGAAGTGCCACTGGTGATGTACGTCGCCAAAGCAGCTTGAGGTGCCTTTATGGCAGGTCGGGCCAACAGGGTTAGCCAGCACCAGCAGGGTGTCGTTATCGCAATCCGGCGTGATGCTTACCACGTTCAGGAAATGGCCCGAGGTTTCGCCCTTGGTCCACAGGCGCTGTTTAGTGCGCGAATAAAAAGTGACTTTGCCGGTTTCCTGCGTTTTATCCAGCGCTTCGCCGTTCATATAGCCCAGCATCAGCACTTCGCCGGATACGGCGTGTTGCACCACTACCGGCAACAGCCCATCGGTCTTTTCGAAATCAAGCTGCGCGCGTTGCGTGTCAGTTAACATACCCGAATCTCCACTCCCTGTAGCGCCAGGAACGCTTTAAGTTCACCAATATTAATAATCTGTTTGTGGAATACCGAAGCGGCCAGCGCGCCGTCCACATCCGCGTCGCGAAACGCTTCTAAAAAGTGTTCCATCGTGCCCGCGCCGCCGGAGGCGATAAGCGGTACATGACAAACCTCGCGCACTTTTTTCAGCTGCGCCAGGTCGTAACCGTTACGCACGCCATCCTGGTTCATCATATTCAGCACGATTTCCCCGGCGCCGCGCTTTTGCACTTCCTGCACCCAGTCCAGGGTTTCCCATTGCGTAACACGGGTACGGCTTTCATCGCCGGTATACTGATTGACGTGATACTTGCCGGTTTGCTCATCGAACCAGGTATCAATCCCCACCACAATACACTGCACGCCAAAACGGTCAGCCAGACGGGTGATCAGGTCAGGATCGGCCAGAGCAGGGGAGTTGACAGAAATTTTGTCTGCCCCGAAGGAGAGGATCTGCGCGGCGTCTTCCGGCGTCTTGATCCCACCCGCGACACAGAAAGGAATATCGATCACTTCCGCGACGCGTGACACCCAGCTTTTATCCACCACACGGCCATCGCTGGACGCGGTAATGTCATAGAACACCAGTTCATCCGCACCCTCTTCGGCATAACGTTTTGCCAGAGGAACGATATCACCGATGATTTCATGGTTACGAAACTGCACGCCTTTCACGACCTGGCCGTCACGCACGTCCAGGCAGGGGATTATCCGTTTTGCCAGCATTGTACAGCCTCCGCGACCGTGAATTTACCTTCGAGCAACGCACGTCCGACAATCACGCCGGTCACGCCGCTGCCTTTTAACGCCTCAATATCGTCGAGGCCGCCGATACCGCCCGACGCCTGGAACCCGACTGACGGGAAACGGGCGCAGACTTCCTGATACAGCCCGACATTGGAGCCAGCGAGAGTGCCGTCCCGGGAAATATCGGTACACAACACATGCTTTAAGCCAACCGGGAGGAAGGCCTCGACCAGCGCTTCCAGCGTCACGCCGGAATTCTCCTGCCAGCCGCTTACCGCCACCTGCTTCACGCCGTTTTCATCAATACGCACATCCAGCGCCAGCACCAGATGCTCCGCGCCAAAGCGGGTAAACCAGCCTTTAACCATTTCTGGTGATTTAACGGCGGTTGAGCCGACCACCACCCGCGTGGCGCCCGCCTCAAGCAGCGCCGCAACATCCTCTTCAGTCCGCACGCCGCCGCCGACCTGCACCGGCACGCTCACGCCTGCCAGCAATGTCTTCAGCAACGGGAGCTGACGCCGGGCCGGGTCCTTCGCGCCGGTCAGATCCACCAGGTGCAGCACCTCAGCGCCTTGCGCCTGATAATCCTGCAGACGCGGCAGCGGATCGGTGCCGTAATCGCGCTGCTGGCCGTAATCGCCCTGATGCAGACGCACAACGGTGCCGTCAATTAAATCTAAAGCCGGGATAATCATTTACATCTCCAGGAAATTTTTCAGCAACTGCGCGCCCGCTGCGCCGGAGCGTTCCGGGTGAAATTGCACACCGTAGAAGTTATCTTTCTGCACGGCGGCGGTAAACGGTTCGCCATAGTTGCACTGCGCGATGGTATAAGCGTTCACCGGCATGGCGTAGCTGTGCACGAAGTAGAAATACTCGCCGTCTTCGATACCGTTGAACAGGCGGTTACCCGCTTTCGGATAAACCCGGTTCCAGCCCATATGCGGCAACGGCAGACCAAAGTCGGTCATTTTCGGCACGGCTTCGTCAATAATCCCCAGCGTTTCCACGCCCTGGTTTTCCTCGCTGCGCGCACCCAGTAACTGCATACCCAGGCAGATCCCCAGTACCGGTTGGGTGCAGGCTTTAATCAGCTCGATAAGATCGCGCTCGTGCAGTTGATCCATGGCGGCCTGCGCCGTCCCGACGCCTGGTAAAAACAGCTTGTCGGCGCGCAGCACCACGTCGGCGTCACGGCTCACCTGCGGCTCATAGCCCAGGCGTTGAATCGCCCATTTTACCGAAGACAAATTGGCGCATCCGGTATCCAGAATCACCACGTCCATTACAGCACTCCTTTCGAGGACGGAAGGGTATCGCCTTCCACGCGGATCGCCTGGCGCAGGGTGCGGCCAAAGGCTTTAAACAGGCTTTCAACCCGGTGGTGATCGTTCTTGCCTTTGGTTTTCAAATGCAACGTCACGCCCATGGTGTAAGAGAGAGAGCGGAAGAAGTGCTCAACCATCTCAGTGCTTAAGTCGCCCACGCGCTGGAAGGTGAAATCCGCTTTATATTCGAGATGCGGACGGCCAGAGATATCCAGCGCACAGCGCGCCAGGCACTCGTCCATCGGCAGTACGAAGCCAAAACGCGCAATGCCGCGTTTGTCGCCAAGCGCCAGCTTCAGCGCTTCGCCGAGCGCCAGGCCGGTATCTTCGACAGTGTGGTGATCGTCAATATACAAATCGCCCTTCACGGTGATGTTCATGCGAAAGCCCCCGTGGGTCGCAATCTGATCCAGCATATGGTCGAAGAAACCGACGCCAGTGTGGATCTTGCTGCCGCCTTCGCGATCCAGCCACACCTCAACCTCAATCTGGGTCTCTTTGGTGCAGCGTTCCACGCGGGCGTAACGATCGCGACGGGTCAATTGCTCGGCAATCTTTGCCCAGCCCAGCTCGTCACGGTTGTAGCGCAGGCCGGTGATGCCCATGTTTTCGGCCAGTTCAATGTCCGTGGCCCGGTCGCCGATCACATAGCTGTTGGCCCGATCCATGACTTCATCGGCCAGGTATGATGTGACCAGTTGCGTCTTCGGTTTGCGGCATTCGCAATTATCCGCAGGCAGATGCGGGCAAATCAGCACCTCGTCGAAGTTGACTCCCTGGGAGGTAAAAATCTGCATCATCAGATTGTGCGGGCCGTCGAAATCATCCTGCGGGAAGCTGGCAGTGCCAAGGCCGTCCTGGTTGGTGATCATCACCAGTTTGTAACCTGCGTCCTGTAACTTACGCAGTTGTGGGATCACCTCCGGCTCCAGCGCCAGCTTGTTATAACGGTCGACCTGGTAATCTTCCGGCGGTTCTGAAATTAAGGTGCCATCACGGTCAATAAAGAGGATCTTCTGACTCATACTTACTTTACTCCGTGGCCGCGAGGCCGGGTTGTTCCTGCAGGGCGTCAATCACGCGCTGGCACTCTTCACGGGTGCCGACGGTAATACGCAGGCAGTTGCTTAATGTCGGTTGTTTATTTTGGTCGCGTAAGATAATGCCCTGATCCCACAAGGATTTAAACACAGCGCTTGAGGTGGTGATGCGCGCCAGCACGTAGTTGGTTTCGCTCCCGAAGACTTCCTCAACGCAGGCGAGTTTTTCCAGCTCGGCGATTAAAAACTGGCGATTCACTAAAATCTCCGCCACCCGCTCGCGCATTGCCACAATACCCTGTGGGCTCAGCGCCTGCGCCGCGATATCCGCCACCGGCGTCGACAGCGGGTAAGGGGCGATCACTTTCAGCAGCAGGCCGATAATCTCTTCATTCGCGAGGGTAAACCCGCAGCGCAACCCGGCCAGCGCGAAGGCTTTAGACAGGGTACGCAGCACCACCAGATTCGGGTATTCCTCCAGCCAGCCAGCCAGCGTGGCCTGGGGGCAGAATTCAATATAGGCCTCATCTGCCACCACGATCGCTTTTCCGCGCGTCATTTCTAATAAAACGCGAATATCCTGCGGATTAATCAACTGCCCGGTCGGATTATTCGGGCTGCAGACGAATACCACTTTCACGCCAACGAGCTTTTCAGCTATCGCAGGCAGGTCGAGCTGCCAGCCGTCAATCGCCTGAACGGTGCGGCACTCCACGCCAATGGTTTCTGCGCTGACGCTGTACATGCCGTAGGTCGGCGGGCAATACAACACCGCGTCTTTTCCCGGCTCGCAAAACGCACGGATCAGCAGCTCGATGCCTTCGTCAGCGCCACGGCTCACCAGAACCTGCTCCGGTTTCACGCCCGCATATTGTGCGTAACGCTCAATAACCAGCTTCGGCTGGCATTCCGGGTAGCGATTGAGCGTTTGCGCCGTGAGCTGGAATTCTACCGGCGTCGGGTATTCATTGGCGTTCAGCCAGACATCGCCATTGCCTCCCAGACGACGCGCGGATTGATACGGCGTCAGATTGCGCACATTTTCGCGGGCTAATTCGACAATGCTCATTTCTGCTCCTTTAGTGCGGCGACGCGCAGGGTAACGGCGTTTTTGTGGGCGGTAAGCTGTTCAGCGGCGGCGAGGGTTTCGATGGTGCTCGCCAGCGCGCTGAACCCGGCAGGCGTCAGTTCCTGTACCGTCATGCGTTTCTGGAAATCCGCCAGGCCAAGGCTTGAGCAGGTAGCGGTATAACCGTAGGTCGGCAGGACGTGGTTTGTACCGGAGGCGTAATCGCCTGCGGACTCCGGCGACCAGTCTCCCAGAAAGACCGATCCGGCGCTGGTGATGTCGTCAACCAGATCGCGGGCATTACGGGTTTGAATAATCAGGTGCTCAGGGCCGTACTGATTAGAGATCTCTACGCACTGCGCCAGATCGCGTGCCACGATCAAGCGGCTTTCCGCCAGTGCCTGACGCGCGGTTTCGGCACGCGGCAGCGCGGTCAACTGACGCGCCACTGCTTCAGCGACGGCCTGCGCCATCGCGCTGTCCGGGGTGAGCAGGATCACCTGGGAATCGGGGCCGTGTTCCGCCTGGGAGAGCAAATCAGAAGCCACAAAGTCGGGATTCGCGCCGCTATCGGCAATCACCAGCACTTCAGACGGCCCGGCTGGCATATCAATCGCCGCGCCATCCAGACGCTGGCTTACCTGGCGCTTCGCTTCGGTCACAAAGGCATTGCCCGGGCCAAAGATTTTATCCACTTTTGGTACGGTCTCGGTGCCAAACGCCAGCGCCGCGATGGCCTGTGCGCCGCCAACCTGATAGACCTGCTGAACGCCGCACAAACGCGCCGCATACAGAATCTCATCGGCAATCGGTGGCGGCGAGCAGAGCACCACTTTCTTACAACCGGCAATGCGCGCCGGTGTGGCCAGCATCAGCACCGTGGAGAACAGCGGCGCGGAGCCGCCCGGAATGTACAGGCCCACCGAAGCGACCGGTCGCGTCACCTGCTGGCAACGCACGCCGGGCTGGGTTTCAATATCCACCGCAGGCAACACTTGCGCCTGGTGGAAGGTTTCAATGTTGGCGACGGCCACCGCCATCGCCTGCTTAATCTCATCGCCTAAGCGTGCCACGGCAGCGTCAATGTCGGCCTCGCTCACGGCTAACGCGTCGGGCGTCGCTTTATCGAAGCGGGCGCTGTATTCGCGCAATGCGCTGTCGCCGTTAGCGCTCACGTTTGCCAGAATTTCGCTGACGGTGCGCGTGATGCTGTCCGACGCGGAGATCGCCGGGCGGGTCAACAACGCTTTTTGCGCCTGGGCGTCGCAGTCGTTCCAGTTGATGGGAGTCGTGAAGGCCATGGCGTTACTCCATCATCTTCTCAATTGGCAGCACCAGAATGGAGCTGGCGCCCAGGGATTTCAGTTTTTCCATGGTTTCCCAGAACAGGGTTTCGCTGCTCACCATGTGCATCGCCACGCGCTGCTGGTCGCCCGCCAGCGGCAGGATAGTCGGACGCTCTGCGCCTGGCAGCAGCGCAATGACTTCGTCGAGACGCTCAGTCGGCGCGTGCAGCATGATGTATTTGGATTCGCGGGCCTGGATAACGCCCTGGATACGGGTCAGCAGTTTATCAATTAACTGCTGTTTGGCTTCCGGCATCTCGCCGTCGCGCTGGATCAGACAGGCTTTGGAGCGATAAATCACTTCAGTTTCACGCAGGCCGTTCGCTTCCAGAGTGGCGCCGGTAGAGACCAGATCGCAGATAGCGTCTGCCAGGCCGACGCGCGGGGCCACTTCCACCGAACCGTTCAGCAGGCAGGATTTAAACTGCACGCCTTTTTGGTCGAGATAACGCTTGAGCAGGTGCGGGTAAGACGTGGCGATGCGCTTGCCGTTGAGGCCTTGCGGGCCGTCCCAGGGTTCGTCCACCGGCGCGGCGATAGAAAGACGGCAACCACCGAAGTCCAGACGACGCAGCGTGTAGTAGCGTGGATCTTCGCCCTGCGCACGACGGTCCAGCAGCTCTTCTTCCAGTACGTTTTCACCGATGATGCCCAGATCCACTACGCCATCCATGACCAGGCCCGGGATATCGTCATCGCGCACGCGCAGGATATCGATTGGCATGTTTTCGGCAAGGGCGATCAGACGCTGGGTGTGGAGATTGATTTTTATGCCGCAACGCGCGAGCAATTCGCGTGAATCTTCACTTAAACGCCCGGATTTCTGAATAGCTATGCGTAAACGGTTGGTGTCGGTCATTGTCTTTTCCTTGTAACCCTGAGTTGTGTTGTGCGCGAGTTGTTCTGTTTCACCGAATTACCCTGAACCGTCAGGGTAAAAAAAAAGCCCCCGGAAGACGATCTTCCGGGGGCTTTCTCTTGCGTTCTGCACCACTGGAAGATCTAACTGTCTTCCAGCACACATCGCCTGAAAGACTAGTCAGGGTGATGGTGATGATGGTGGTGTTTAAACTGAACGCGCGTCATAAAATTCTCTGATGAATGATTATTCAAACTGTGACATTTACCCTAAACCACAAAAGGCGGATGTGGCAAGCCCTTTTTTTCATCAATCTCCGTTTCGTATTCATAAGGTGAATTGTCAGCAGACGGTGGCTGGCGTAGCCTACACTGCAAAGTAGAGGAATGATGCTTCGTTTGGGTATGACATCAGCGGCGCAATAGCGATAAAGGGAACAGAGGAGGGGGTATGAAAAAGGTTGCGATAGTTGGCTTAGGCTGGCTGGGAATGCCACTGGCGCTGGCATTAAATGCACGCGGCTGGCAGGTGACGGGAAGTAAAACTACCCTCGACGGCGTAGAAGCGGCGCGCATGTGCGGCGTTGAGGCGTTTCAACTGCAATTACAACCGGAACTGGTGTGCGACAGCGCTGAACTTGACGTCCTGCTGAATGTGGATGCGCTGGTATTAACGCTGCCCGCCCGGCGTACCGGCGGCAACGGCGAATTCTATCATCAGGCGGTGCAGGAAATTGTCGACAGCGCGCTGGCGCATGGGATCCCACGGATTATTTTTACAAGCTCGACGTCGGTTTACGGCGACAGCGAAGGCACATTTAAAGAATCGTCGCCGCGCAATCCGCAAACCGAAAGCGGCAGGGTACTTAAAGAGCTGGAAGACTGGCTGCATAACTTGCCCGGCACCTCGGTGGATATTCTGCGGCTGGCGGGTCTGGTGGGGCCGGGGCGGCATCCGGGACGTTTCTTTGCGGGCAAAAGTGGGCCGAACGGCAATCACGGCGTGAACCTGGTGCATCTTGAAGACGTTGTCGGCGCGATTAGCCTGCTGCTGGAGGCTCCAAAAGGCGGGCACGTCTATAATATATGTGCGCCGCATCATCCGGCGCGTGCCGAGTTTTATCCGGTCATGGCGCGCCAGCTCGGTCTTGAGCCGCCGCATTTCAGCGACAGCGCCCAGCCAGGAAAAGGAAAACTGATTGATGGCAATCGCATCTGTCATGAGCTTGGCTTCGAATATCAGTATCCTGACCCGTTAGTGATGCCGATGGCGTAACATCCCGCACGGGTTATCAGGCGCAACCCCGGGGGCGCATATGAAACCGTTGTTGGATGTTCTCGTGATCCTTGACGCCCTCGATAAAGAGGGCAGTTTTGCTGCCGCTGCCGGCAAACTCTATAAAACGCCCTCCGCCCTGAGCTACACGGTTCACAAACTGGAGAGTGATCTTAATATCACGCTGCTCGACCGAAGCGGCCATCGGGCAACGTTTACTCCCACCGGACACCTGTTGCTGGAGCGCGGCCGTGAAGTACTCCATACCGTACGGCAACTGGAGAAACAGGCGGTCAAACTGCATCAGGGATGGGAAAACGAACTGCGCATCGGCGTGGACGACACCTTTCCCTTTTCGCTGCTGGCCCCGCTTATTGAGAAATTCTTCGCCAGCCACAGCGTCACACGGCTTAAATTCGTCAATGGCGTACTGGGCGGCTCCTGGGAAGCGTTAACGCAGGGACGGGCGGATATTATCGTCGGCGCACTTCGCGATCCGCCGGGACTCAGCGGTTTTGGGTATGCGCCGCTTGGCAGACTGGAAAGCGTGTTTGTCGTTGCCGCTCATCATGCGCTTGCGCAGGCGCAAGAGCCGCTGACCCGCCGGGATATCAAACGCCATCGCGCCGTGGTGGTGGGGGACGGTTACCCGGCCTGGTCGCCCGCCGCGCAGGTGCTGGACGAACAGGACGCGATCACCGTGTTCGATTTTAAAACCAAGCTGGAATTACAGATAAGCGGCCTGGGCTGCGGGTATTTGCCCCGCTATCTGGTGCAACGATTTATTGATGCCGGGGCGCTGGTAGAAAAACGCGTCACGCCCGATGTGGCTACCGATTCCGTCTGGGTTGGCTGGAATGAACATACGGAAGGATTAGCCTCTCAATGGTGGCGGGAAAACATTCTTGCCAGCCCCGAAATCATGGCGCTTTATGCGCCACAGTCGCACGCTCTTTGATCATAATGTGCGGCGGGAAAAAGAAATTCGTGATGAGGGCCTCAACGTCTTGTCTTTGCAATCTAAAATGGGCAAAATACGCCGCCTGCAAAAAATGAAAGCTAACCGACGTTAAGAGCGTCGGTTATTTTTTTGCAACAAACACGTCATTCAAATTAAAGAGGCCGGGCTTCGTACCGGATAGATACTTACTAAAAATCGACAGTTGTTGTCGCTGAGGAAACCAAAAAATGGGGCAATTTTTTGCTTTTGCGACGGCATTCGCCGTAAAGGAGAATGACCATGTCGCATAACGCTACTCCAAACACCTCTCGCGTGGAATTACGTAAAACGCTTACGTTGATTCCGGTTGTTATGATGGGCCTTGCCTATATGCAGCCGATGACGCTGTTTGATACGTTCGGTATCGTTTCAGGCCTCACTGACGGTCATGTCGCGACGGCGTACGCCTTTGCGCTGGTCGCTATCCTGTTTACCGCGCTGAGCTACGGTAAACTGGTTAAGCGCTTCCCGTCCGCCGGTTCTGCTTATACCTATGCCCAGAAATCCATCAGCCCGACTGTTGGCTTCATGGTGGGCTGGTCATCGCTGCTGGACTATCTGTTCATGCCGATGATCAACATTCTGCTGGCAAAAATTTACTTTGAAGCGCTGGTGCCTTCCGTTCCGTCATGGATTTTCGTGGTGGCGCTGGTGGCCTTTATGACCATCTCCAACCTGCGCAGCATTAAGAGCGTGGCGAACTTCAATACCCTGATCGTTATTCTGCAGATGGGGATTGTGGCGGTCATTATCGGCCTGATCATCTATGGCGTTGCCCATGGCGAAGGCGCAGGTACGCTGACCAGCACCCGTCCGTTCTGGAGTGAAGGCGCGCACGTTGTGCCGATGATTACCGGCGCGACCATCCTGTGCTTCTCGTTCCTGGGCTTTGACGGCATCAGTTCGCTGTCTGAAGAAACCAAAGATGCGGAGCGCGTGATCCCGAAAGCCATCTTCCTGACGGCGCTGATTGGCGGTCTGATCTTTATTTGCGCGTCCTACTTCCTGCAGCTCTACTTCCCGGACATTTCGCGTTTCAAAGAACCTGACGCGTCTCAGCCGGAAATCATGCTGTATGTGGCGGGTAAAACCTTCCAGTTCGGCGTGCTGGTGTTCTCCACCATCACCGTACTGGCATCCGGTATGGCGGCGCACGCCGGTGTTTCACGTCTGATGTACGTGATGGGCCGTGACGGCGTATTCCCGACCCGTTTCTTCGGTTATGTGCACCCGAAATGGCGCACTCCGGCATGGAACGTACTGCTGGTTGGCGCTATCGCCTTGCTGGCGATCAACTTCGACCTGGTTACCGCAACGGCGCTGATTAACTTCGGTGCGCTGGTGGCTTTCACCTTCGTTAACCTGTCGGTGATCTCCCAGTTCTGGATCCGCGAAAAGCGCAACAAAACGCTGAAAGACCACTTTAACTACCTGGTGCTGCCGGTGTGCGGCGCGCTGACCGTCGGCGCGCTGTGGATTAACCTGGAAGAAAGCTCCATGGTGCTGGGCCTGATTTGGGCTGGCATTGGCCTGGTCTATCTGGCTTGTGTGACCAAAAGCTTCCGCAACCCGGTTCCGCAGTACGAAGATATTCCGCAGTAATCGCGAAAATAAAAATGGCTCCCGAGGGAGCCATTTTTTTGCCTGTCATCTGGCTTACAACACGTCCTGAACATACTGGTACAGCGCCCGCAGCAGCCCGATTTTCTCTTTGTCCCCTTCATACTGCCCGTACAGCATTTCCAGTTCCTGGGCGTAGGCCTGCAGAAATTCCGGCGTAAAACGCGCCTGGCGGTGTCGCAACCAGCGCTGCTGTTCTTCATGATCCAGCGTGCCCGGAAAGTTGCGCGCCCGATAATTAAACAACAGCTTCTCAATCCGCTTGTCCACGAAGCTGATATCCAGCGCCGGCAGGTTTTGCGGATCGGTTTGCAGAATGATACGCATCCCGGCGCGATCGGCGTCGCTGAAGAAACCGTTATACAGCTGGGTATCCACATCCTCTGACGGCGTAAACGGTTCGGCATCGGCATACAGAGCCACCACCTTCTCACGCACATCCGGATGGTCGCGCAGGATTTTGAGGTTATCCAGGCACCGCTGTCGATCGATACCCAGCCTGTCGGCATCTTCCGGGCGTAGCGTATTGGCCTGCGCCAGGATTGGGCATTTATTCAGATGCACCAGCTTGATCGGCACCGCCGCATCATCGCCTAAATCCGTTTTCGCGGTATACAGGCGTTCCCGTAACGCGTCGGCATCCAGCTCCAGCAAGGGCGTCATATCGCCAGCCAAATCCACCATGATCACCGCATTACGGTTGTCCGGGTGCCACGCCAGCGGCGCTATCCAGCTGGTGTTGCCGCGCCAGGCGCCAAACATCCCCGACACATGCACCAGCGGCTTCATTTGTGGGATATCAATCAGCGTCGCCAGCTTCTGCTTAGTGCGATGGCTATATAAATACCCGAACAGTCGCGGCTGCTGGGCCTTAACCAGCTTCGCCATAGCGATAGTGGCGTACACATCCGCCATCGCATCATGCGCATTGGCGTGTTCGATACCGTTCGCCACGGTTAAATGCTCAAGGCGGAAGCTGGGCAAGCCGTCGTCGTTTTCCGGCCAGTTGATGCCTTCCGGGCGCAGGGCGTAGCAGGCACGCATCACGTCCAGCAAATCCCAGCGTGAATTATTGTTTTGCCAGCTCCAGGCGTAGGGATCGTAGAAGTTGCGATAGAAAATATTGCGCGTCACTTCGTCATCGAAACGCACATTGTTGTAGCCCACCACGCAGGTATTGGGCACGGTAAATAAGTCATGGATGCGTTTCGCAAACTCAGCTTCGCTGGTGCCGCGCGCCGCCGCAATCTGCGGCGTAATGCCGGTAATCAGCACCGCTTCCGGCTGCGGCAGATAGTCATCGGCAGGTTTGCAGTAAAACACCTCCGGCTCGCCGATGATGTTGAAATCCAGATCGGTGCGTATAGCCGCGAACTGCGCGGGGCGATCCAGCGCCGGGCGGGTGCCGAACGTTTCGTAATCGTGAAATAAAAAAGTCGGCTGAGCTGCGGATTCAGTCACCGGTCACCCTCCTGAAGGGGTTCAAAACAGGGGGGTAATGGTAAACCATCGCCTGCCCGGGCAGAAGGAAATCACGGGGGTTTTTCAGGCCGTCCGATAAGACAGGCGCTGAAAAATGTGCTGCTTGTCATATTTCTTTGCAATTTGAACATGCGTTTACATCGCAACTCCCGTAAAACAGGCGCGAAATAAAAAATACCAACGAGGATATGCTGTTGAAAACCTGCCTGATTGCTGCTTCTTTGCTCGCTTTACTCTCCCAGAACGTCCGTGCAGAACCCACGTTCGCCGTCACCCCCGTCGCACCCACAATTCAGGCAGGCGCATGGGTATTGATGGATTACACCACCGGCCAGATTTTAACGGCAGGTAATGAGCATCAACAGCGCAACCCGGCAAGCCTGACTAAACTCATGACCGGCTATGTGGTGGACCGCGCCATCGACAGCCGTCGGATCGCGCCGGATGATGTGGTCACCGTGGGTGCCGACGCCTCGGCCTATGGCAATCCGGTCTTTGCCGGTTCTTCGCTGATGTTTTTAAAAGCGGGCGACCGCGTGACGGTGCATGACCTGAGCCGCGGCCTGATTGTGGATTCCGGCAACGATGCCTGCGTGGCACTGGCGGATTACATCGCAGGCGGCGAAGCGCCATTCGTAAACATGATGAACGACTACGCCCGCAAGCTGAACCTGCGCGACACCCATTTTGAAACGGTCCACGGCCTTGACGCGCCGGGCCAGCACAGTTCCGCTTACGATCTGGCGGTGCTGTCGCGGGCGATTATTCACGGCGAACCCGATTTTTATCATATGTACAGCGAACGGAGCCTGACGTGGAATGGCATCACCCAGCAGAACCGCAACGGCCTGCTGTGGGATAAGACCCTCAATGTTGACGGCCTGAAAACCGGCCACACGTCCGGCGCGGGATTTAATCTCATCGCATCAAGCGTGGACGGGCAGCGGCGTCTGATTGCCGTGGTTATGGGCGCCGAAAGCCCGAAAGGCCGCGAGGAGCAGGCGCGTAAGCTGCTGCTATGGGGCCAAAGCCAGTTTGATACCGTGCAGATCCTGCATAAAGGGAAAAAGGTCGGCACCGAGCGTATCTGGTACGGCGACCGCGAAAAAATTGAAGTGGGCACTGACCGCGATTTCTGGCTCAGCTTGCCGAAGTCAGAAGTGGCGCATATCAAAGCCAAATATGTTCTCGATAAGCCTGAACTGGAAGCGCCGCTGGCCGCGCAACAGCGGGTCGGGGAAATTGAACTCTACGATCGCGACAAGCTGGTGGCGCATTGGCCGCTGGTCACGCTCAACGCGGTGGAAAAAGGCGGCATGTTCTCCAGACTGAGCGATTATCTGCACCATAAGTTCTGATGCTTTAACAGAGGGTTATGTTCTACGCGGCGATATGATTGTTTTCGCGAGTGCGCTCGCAAAATAAGCAATCTATGCTTTTGATGGCAAGCGCACAACCTATAATACTGTTCGTATATACAGTTATTTCACAGCGAGGAACGATCATGGATTATCAGATTCAACACGCCGAAACCCGCCATATCGCCGGATTTCATTTAGTGGGCCCCTGGGATCAAACCGTTCCAAAGGGGTTTGAGCAACTGGTGATGTGGGTAGACGGCAATCACATTCAGCCTCTGGAATGGATTGCGGTCTATTACGATAACCCGGATCTGGTGCCCGCGGAAAAGCTGCGCTGCGCAACAGCCGTGTGCGTGCCTGAAAATTTCACTATTCCGGCTAACAGCGAAGGCGTGAAGGCCACCGAGGTCGCGGGCGGCCAGTATGCCGTCGCGCAGGCCCGTGTCGAAAATTACGATTTTGAAACGCCCTGGCGGTTGTTCTTTAACAGCCTGCTTGAAGACAGCCAGTATCAAATTGCCCCGAAACCCTGCTTCGAAATTTACTTAAATGACGGCGCAAAAGAGGGGCACTGGGACATTCAAATGTTCGTGCCCGTTGAGCCTAAACTCGCCTGACGTGTGACGCCCCGTCCGCCTGGCGGGGCACTCTCTTAGCCCTCGCGGCATATCGCCCGGCCGTAACCCGCGCTGTTGACGCCTGTGGGTAGAATCCCTGTACAATGTGCGCTTTTTTATTGTGGAGACCCCGAGTGCGTCCGGACAAATCATTAAGCCCCTTTGAAATTCGGCTCTATCGTCATTACCGTCTGGTGCACGGCATACGTATCGCTCTGGCGTTTACGCTGACCTTTTTACTGGTTCGTCTGCTTAATGTGCCGGAAGGAACCTGGCCGCTTATCACCCTGGTGGTGGTCATGGGGCCAATCTCGTTCTGGGGGAATGTGGTGCCACGCGCCTTTGAGCGTATTGGCGGCACCATCTTCGGGGCGTCGGTGGGCCTGATTGCCCTGAAACTTGAGCTGATTTCACTGCCAGTCATGCTGCTGTGGTGCGCACTGGCGATGTTCCTTTGCGGCTATCTCACGCTTGGCAAACGTCCTTATCAGGCGTTGCTGATCGGCATCACGCTCTCGGTGGTGGTGGGCGCGCCTGCGGGGGACCTGCAAATCGCGCTATGGCGCAGTGGCGATGTGATATTAGGCTCTCTGCTGGCCATGCTGTTTACCAGTATTTACCCGCAACGGGCATTTATTCACTGGCGCATCCAGATGGCGAGTTTCATTCACACCTTTGCTCGCCTTTCACAGGCCGGATTTTCGCCAAACCTGGTTGAGCGGCCTCGCCTTGATAAATCGCTGCATCAAATGCTCAGCAATGTGGTGAAAATGCGCGCCCTCATTGTGCCCGCCAGTAAAGAAACGCGGATTCAAAAATCACTGTTTGAAGCTATCCAGACCGTGAGCCGCAATATGGTCTGTACCCTGGAGTTACAGCTGAACGCCCACTGGGCGACCCGCGAAAGCCACTTTGTGATGATCAAAGCGCATACCCTGCGCGACACGCAGCAAATGACGCAAAACACCCTGCAGGCGATTTCTAATGCGCTGTATACGGGTAATCCTTCCCCGGTTACCGCTAACAGCGCGCACCTGACAGAAATCATCGACGAGTTGCGGCAAATAATGCATCACGAGGGGGAAAGCCCAGTGCAGGAAACCTCCATACACGGCTATGTCTGGCTTAGTCTGGAACTGGCCCGTCAGCTGGAGCTATTATCGACGCTGATCAGCCGCGCATTGCGTAAATAAAAGCCATATAAAACAGAGTAGATTGTTTGCTGGTTTCGATTCAGCAGGAATTCAGCGTATTATTAGGGTAGGGTAATTAACCATTGTCATGCGCAACCGTTGACGGGTATGTTTGTCGCAGCGGATTGTGAACGAATCAGAGTCTCAATTATCAGGGGTGTAAATATGGAAAATGGCAAACCTTCATTCCAGGACGTTCTGGAGTTCGTGCGTTTGTTCCGTCGTAAAAACAAACTGCAACGCGAAATTCAGGATGTAGAGAAGAAGATCCGTGACAACCAGAAACGTGTACTGCTGCTCGATAACCTGAGCGACTACATCAAGCCGGGCATGAGCGTTGAAGCCATTCAGGGCATTATCGCCAGCATGAAAACCGACTACGAAGATCGCGTTGATGATTACATCATCAAAAACGCGGAACTGTCTAAAGAGCGCCGCGACATTTCCAAGAAACTGAAAATGATGGGCGAGCTGAAAGCCACCGAAATCAAAGAGTGATTCAGTACAGCGGCGGTGATGCCTCAACAGCACCGCCGCATTTATCATTCAGACCGCGCCTTGCGGGACGTCTGACGTCTCGCGGCGCGACGTAAGGGTTTGTTGCATCCTCGCCGTTTTGTCTAACTTCATCGACTTCATATCATTCTTGCGTGACGGGATATCCTGATGACGCTTTTCATCTGGTGGGCAGCCTGGCTGCTTGATTGTTGGCTTGGCGATCCGCAGCACTGGCCGCACCCCGTTCGTGCTATCGGCTATCTTATCAACCGCCTGCAGCGCGCCGTCCGCGCGGTATGCCACAGCGAACTGGCCCTCATGCTGGGGGGCGCGGCTATGTGGATAATCGTGGTGGGCTCGGCCTGGACGCTGACCTGGGGCATGTTGACGCTGGCGTATCGGCTGCATCCCGCGGTTGGCGTGGTGCTGGAAATCGGCACGATTTACACGCTGCTGGCGGGGCGCTGCCTGGGCGATGCCGCCCGGGAAGTGGAAAAGCCGCTACGGGCAGGCGATCTTGCCGCCAGCCGCGAAAAGCTTTCCTGGATAGTAGGGCGTGATACCCGCCAGCTTCAGCCGCCGCAAATTACCCGGGCGGTAGTGGAAACCGTGGCGGAGAATACGGTAGACGGCGTGATCGCCCCGCTGTTTTTCCTGCTGCTTGGCGGCGCGCCGCTCGCCATGGCCTATAAAGCCATCAATACCCTCGATTCGATGGTGGGTTACAAACACCCAAAATACCGGGCAATCGGCATGGTTTCCGCGCGTATGGATGATGTCGCGAATTTTATCCCGGCGCGGTTAAGCTGGCTGTTGTTCGCGCTGGCGGCGATGTTCTGCGGTGATGATGCCCGCTCCGCGTTGCGTATTGGCTGGCGCGACAGGCGCAATCACAGCAGCCCTAACTGTGCCTGGCCGGAAGCGAGCGTCGCGGGCGCGTTGGGGATCAGGCTCGGCGGGCCGAATGATTATTTTGGCGAGCGGGTGGAGAAACCCTGGATTGGCGAGGCGAGACGCGAGGTCAGCGTTGAGGATATTCCTGCCGCCATCAGGCTCATGCATGTGGCGTCGCTACTGGCGCTGGTCCTGTTCAGCCTGCTCTGGCTTCTGTTCTGACATCACTGCATTGAGGAGATAACGTGATTCGGATTTTCTTTGCCACCCTCGCGTTTATGAGCCGCCTGCCGGTGCCTTACCGGTGGTCTCAGGGACTGGAGGTGGAACAATACTCACGCGGCATCGTGATGTTTCCGTGGGTGGGTATGGTTCTTGGCACCCTTGCCGCAGTCGTATTTTTACTGTTGGCACCCTGGTGCGGTACACCGCTTGCCGCGCTGTTTTATGTGCTGGCGCTGGCCGTGCTCACTGGCGGATTTCATCTGGACGGCCTGGCAGATACCTGCGACGGGCTGTTTTCCGCCCGTACCCGCGAGAAGATGTTGGAAATAATGCGCGACAGTCGGCTCGGTACGCATGGCGGGCTGGGGCTGATTTTTGTGCTGGTGGCGAAAGTGCTGGTGGTGAGCGAGCTGGCGCTTCGCGGTTATTCGATGCTGCCGGTACTGATTCTGGCAAGCGTCGCGGGCCGCAGCGCAGTGGTGCTGCTAATGTATCGCCAGCGTTATGCCAGAGACACGGGGCTGGGCAATATTTTTATTGGCAAGATCGGCCTGAAACAAACCGCGGTGACCCTGCTTACCGGCGCCGTATTGTGCTTTCTGCTGTTGCCCGGCGCAGGCCTGCTGGCCTGGTTTATCACCACGCTGGGTATCGGGTTGATCGGTATGGCCATTAAGCGCACATTGCGCGGCCAAACCGGCGACACACTGGGCGCAGCCATTGAGCTGGGCGAAGTCATTTTCCTTCTGGCGCTGCTGTAACGAGAGAAACCATGGACACACTGGCCTCATTGATTTGTGATATCACGCCGCTGAATGCGGCTGCCATGCGCGATGCCCAGACGCATCTTGATGGCTTGTTAAAGCCGCCCGGCAGTTTAGGCCGCCTGGAAAGCCTCGCCGTGCAACTGGCCGGGATGCCAGGGCTGAAGGGCATGGACCAGGACTTCAAAAAGGCGATTATCGTTATGTGCGCCGACCACGGCGTGTATGACGAACAGGTCACCCTTTCGCCAAAAGCGGTAACCGCGATCCAGACCATGAATATGCTGCGTAACAATACCGGCGTGTGCGTGCTGGCGAAACAGGCGGGCGCGCTAGTGCATGTGATTGATATCGGCATCGACAGCGATCCGCTGCCGGGCATTCTGAGTCTGAAAGTCGCACGCGGCAGCGGTAACATCGCCCGCGAACCGGCGATGTCCGGCGCGGTGGCGAATGCGTTACTTGCCCGCGTCATCAGCCATACCAGCGAACTGGCCCAACAGGGCGTTAAGGTGTTTGGCGTGGGCGAACTGGGGATGGCTAACACCACGCCAGCCGCGGCGATGATAAGCGTTCTCGCCGGTGCGGAGCCCGCAGAGGTAGTAGGCGCGGGTGCCAATTTTCCGCAGGATAAAATGGCGCATAAAATCGCGGTTGTGCAACAGGCGATTGCGGTGAATCAACCCGATGCCCGGGACGGGGTAGACGTACTGGCGAAAGTCGGCGGTTACGATCTGCTGGGCATGACGGGCGTGATCCTGGGCGCAGCCCGCTGCGGTTTGCCGGTGGTCCTGGACGGCTTTCTTTCTTATGCGTCCGCCCTCGCAGCCTGCAGGATCGCTCCGGCGGTGAAACCCTATCTTATCCCTTCGCATTTTTCTGCTGAAAAGGGCACCGCGATTGCATTAAACGCGCTGGGCCTTGAGCCTTACCTGCATATGGGCATGCGCCTCGGGGAAGGCAGCGGCGCGGCGCTGGCTATGCACCTGGTGGATGCCGCCTGCGCCGTGTATACCGATATGGGCAGCCTGGCGGAGAGCAATATTCAGCTGTAGTCGACCCGGGAGGCTGCATCCGCAGACGATCCGCCGTCCAGGACGGCGGTATCGGTCAGATCACGCCGCTTTGCTGCAAAATCCCTTTAATTTGCGCTTTCATCGCATCGGTTAACGGCGACGCGGGGGGCAGGCTGTTGCAGGAAATATCCAGTCCGGTGAGCTGCAACGCATATTTGATGGCGTTATAGAAGGGCAGATCGATGCTGTACAGCGGCGGGATTAATGACAGGCGTTGCTGGAGCGCAACCGCCCGGGCGTAATCCTGTTCCCGGTACGCTTTGAGGATGCCGCAGGTCAGCTGTGGCGCGAAGTTGGCGCTGGCGGGAATACAGCCATCGCCGCCGAGGATGAGCGTGCCAAACAGGTACTCATCATATCCGGCAAAGACGGCGAAATCCGGTCGCACCGGCTTGACGGCGGCCAGGGTTTCGCGGATATGGGACAGGGTATCCACCGTGTCTTTCAGCCCGACGATGTTCGGGCAGGTTTTCGCCAGTTCGACAATCACCGACACCGGCAGCGATTGCCCCGTCAGCGCCGGGAAATTATACAGCAGCACCGGCAGCTCCAGGGCCGCGCTGAGGCGCTGGAAGTGGGCGAGTAAATTGCTTTCGCTCAGCGGATTATAAAACGGATTAATCGCCACCACCCCGTCTGCGCCGCAGCGCTGAGCATGTAAGCCCAGTTCGATCGCCTGCTGTGTTCCGGAATGCCCAATACCGATCAGCACCGGTTTGCGTCCCGCCACCTGCTTAATACAACACTCGGCTATTTCCTGACGCAGCGCGTCAGACATATGCGCGAATTCGCCGGCGCTGCCAAGGAAAAACAGACCGTCGACATCGCTTTCCACAAGGCGCTCAATGAGTCGGCCTTGCTCCTCAGGGGAGAAGCGTCCGTTATCATCAAACAGTGTCGCGACCGGGGGAATAACGCCGTGAAACAGTGGGGTAGTCATCATTAGGACTCCTGCGCAAAAGGGCATAAGGTGAGGGCGGGCCAACGTGTTTTAAGACTTCCTTGTGAAAGTGTATGAGCGCGCCCACACCGCGCAAGCGTCCGTTACCATCTCTGGAATCCATGTCTCTATTTTTCGGAACATTGTTTTAAAAGCATGGTTTCTGCATTGCGGGTCAGATCCCCATCGGCGAACCCTGCTGAGAGACCGGGTGTTTAAACCGGTTCAACCCTGCCTGGGTTCCCCCATCACCGCTAAGCCACAGGGCATTCTCCCGTCTGGCGCATCGGGTTCCTTAACCTATTTTGGAGTTGTCGCGGCTGCTTTCCTCCAGGCGTTTGACGGCGGGTTTCACCACTTTTTCTCCTTTCTCGCCAAAGAACTGATACAGCGTATCGGAGGCGGAATGCGTCAGGATCATGATTTCAATCCGGCGGTTTTCTGCGCCGTTGGGGTCCTGTTGGTTCAGCAGCATCTGATCTGACATCGCGCTTACCTGCATGACTTTATCAACGGGCATTCCGGCCTGCTCCAGCACGCGGCGCGCCGACAGCGCACGGTCCCCGGAGAGGTTCCAGTTGTTGTAACGCTCGCCGTCTTTGTACTGCATGGCATCCGTATGGCCAGTGATAATCAGCTTGTTATCCAGTGAGTCGAACACCGGGGCCAGTTCGACCAGCAGCTTTTTAAAGAAGGGCATAATTTTCGCGCTGCCGCGTTCAAACATACTGCGATTCTGATCGTCTTTAATCAGGATCCGCAGCCCCTGCGGAACAATTTCCATCTCCATATTGCTTTGCATATGGCTTTTTTCAGCGATGCTGTTAATCACGGTTGCCAGCTCGCCCAGTTCCCGTGCCGATTTGTTTTTCAGAATGACCCGTTTTTCGTTGGCCTGGGCTGCTTTCGTCGCCTGGCTTTTATCCACGCTGGCGTCGGCATTCGCACTGGCGATTTCCGCTTTGCGCACCGGCAGTGTTTCGCGTTTGCCCGCCGCCTCAAGTACGGCAATCTTGCCGAGATTATTGAGCGGCGAAATACCGTTGCCGGAAAAAATCGACTCGTCATTCAGCGCGGCGACAATCTTCTGACGATCCTTTTCGCTGACGCTGTTGACGATTAACTTCATCGTTGTGACCAAAGGGGCGGAGCGTATTTCCGAAGTTTCGGCGCGTTTTACCCTTGATGCGATGCCCGGCAAGCAAATGGCGATTGACGCCGATCTCAACGCCGGGCTGATTAATCAGGCCCAGGCCCAGGCGCGGCGTAAAGATACCGCCAACGAGGCGGATTTCTACGGTGCAATGGACGGCGCGTCCAAGTTTGTGCGCGGCGACGCCATCGCCGGGATGATGATACTGGCGATCAACATGATCGGCGGGATTTGCATTGGGATTTTCAAATACGACCTCAGCGCCTCCGATGCGTTTCAGCAGTATGTGCTGATGACCATCGGCGACGGCCTGGTTGCATAAATCCCGTCGCTGCTGTTATCCACCGCCGCAGCGGTGATTGTTACCCGCGTCAGTGATAACGGCGATATCGCCCAGGATGTGCGCGGGCAGCTTCTGGCCAACCCGGCCATTCTCTACACCGCCGCAGGCATTATGTTTATGCTGGCAGTGGTGCCGGGGATGCCGCATCTGCCGTTTTTACTGTTCACCCTGCTGCTGGGCTACGCCGCATGGCGTCAGAGTAAACAACCGCAGGCCTCGGTCGAAAATGAGCAGAACCTGGAAAACCTCAGCAAAGCGATTGTCGAGACGCCTGAACAGCCGGTGAGCTGGGAGACCATTCCGTTAATCGAACCGGTAAGCCTGAGCCTCGGTTATAAGCTGGTGTCGCTGGTGGATAAAAACCGGGGCGGCCCGTTGACCCAGCGGGTGCGCGGCGTGCGCCAGGTGATTTCCGATACCAGCGGCGTGTTGCTGCCGGAAATCCGCATCCGGGAGAACTTCCGCCTGAAGCCGACGCAATATGCCATCTACATCAACGGGATTCAGGCAGAGGAGGGCGATGTGCCTGCCGACCGCCTGATGGCGTTGCCTGGCAGCGATACCTATGGCGAGATTGACGGCATCCTGGGCATGGACCCGGCTTACCGCATGCCGGTCACCTGGATCCAGCCCGATCAGAAAGCGCGGGCGCTAAATCTGGGGTATCAGGTGATCGACTGCGCCAGCGTGATTGCCACCCATGTCAATAAAGTGGTGCGCCAGTATATTCCTGAGCTGTTTAACTATGACGACGTCACGCATCTGCATAATCGTCTTGCCGCGCAGGCACCCAGACTTGCGGAAGATCTCAATGCCGCGCTGAACTACAGCCAACTGCTGAAAGTGTACCGCCAGCTTTTAACGGAAGGTGTGTCATTAAAGGATATCGTCACCATCGCCACGGTGTTAGTTGCCAGCAGCGCGACCACCAAAGACACGGTGCTGCTGACGTCCGACGTGCGTCTCGCGCTGCGTCGCAGCATTGCCGCGCCGCTGGTAAGAAACCAGACCCTGTCGGTGTATACCCTGCAAAATGACCTTGAAAATCTGTTGCTCGGGGTGGTGAATCAAACTCAGCAGGCGAATAAAGTGGCGCTGGACAGCGTACCGGTGGACCCGAATATGTTAAGTCAGTTCCAGAACACCATGCCGCAGGCGAAAGAGCAAATGAAGGCGGCGGGGAAAGAGCCGGTGCTGCTGGTTGCGCCGCAATTGCGTCCGTTGCTGACCCGCTATGCGCGACTGTTCGCGCCAGGGCTGCAAGTGCTTTCCTATAATGAAGTGCCGGATGAACTGGAGCTCAAGGTGCTGGGTTCGCTCTCCTGACGCACAACGTTCAATAAAAAAGCCATCAATAGTAATATTGATGGCTTTTTGCGTTCTGGCGTCAGGTTAAAGGATATTGTTAGCCGTCAGTATCCGGCGTGCGCCAATGAAGTGATCCTGCCAGAAATCATCGGCAAAATGACTGATTCGGATGTTTAAGCCGGTACGTGGCGCTTCAATAAAATCACCGTCTCCGAGATAAACCCCCACATGATCGGCATGGTCGCCTGCGGAATGGATACCGAAAAACAGTAAGTCCCCGCGTTTTAAATCATGTCGGGCGATGGGGCGCGCATGACGGTAGTGATACATCTCATTAGCGGTGCGCGGTAACTTTGAGGCCAGCAGCTTGTTATAGGCGTAGAACACCAGCCCACTGCAGTCGAATCCCTGCGTCGGCGAGGTGCCGCCCCAGACATAGGGCTTACCCAGTTGATCCTGCAGGCGATCGACAATCATGTCCGTCGCGTTACGCAGGCGATCGCTGTAAAGCTCGCCGTCGCTGTCGCGCAGACGATCCCAGTGATGATCGCGCACATTGTAAGGGCCGGGAAACCATTCCGGATGTTCACGCACCAGCAACCGGTTTTTAGTGCGTAGCGCTGCTTTGGATGTCTTATTGCCCACCACCACGTTTTTCTCTGCGTTGTGTTTCTTTTCTTTCCACAATTTGAAGAGCTTTGCGCGGTTATACATACGCTGGCGTGCCGCGTAGCTGCGCTCAACATGCGGCCGCGAGGCGTGGCGGGAAGAGTGGGTGGCGCAGGCCTGCTGGCAGGTAAACGCCAGGCCCAGCATCAGGACGAGTGAAAGCTTATCAGGACGCATAGTGAACCATAAAATCGGGTGAAATCCAGAGGGTTAGTGCACCGGAAAAGGGTATCACGCGCCGCAAGCCCGACTTGTTATTTGTTCTTTATTAAAAGATTAAACACGGTAAATCCGGAAGACGATCAAGGCTGTGTGAGGGAAAGTGCGAGGCTTTTGAACAGAGGCTAAAAACGCAGGTAGAAATGTCGGCTGACCGGAGGGGGCGCAGTACGAGGGAGTCGGCAAATAGTCGGGCAGGCTCAGCAGAAAGCCCGCCCGGAGGCAGGCTTTCGAGTGACGCTATTTCTGCTTTTGCAGGGTGCCGGAAATAAACGTAACCATCTCCTTCATAAGCTGCCTGGCGGCATCAAGCGTTCCGTCCGGGGTGCCGTATGACAGGAGCAGCTCCTTCGAATCCAGCGTGACTTCAGCGTCAGCCTTATTCGCCGAAGGCAGGAAGGTAGAGAGAGGGCTGTTGTCGAGAACCCAGCGGTGTAACGTCTCCAGTTGCGGATAATCCTTGATGCCAATCCAGCCATTGATGTAATAACGGACCTGCTGCGTCTCTTCGTCAGGATAGTAAACCAGAGAAATGCCTGTGTTTCCTTCGCCCCAGCAGTCAGGCATCAGATGAATAGCTTTATAATCATATGCCCAGTTGTTGATGCGATGCGAAATATTACTGTCCGGTAGCAGTTCCTGAAGAGCTTGCTTACCTTCTTCAATCATGGCGCGCTCAAAGTCTTTCAGAAGGTCTTTGGCTTTTAACAGCAGGGAAAAATGTTCGTTCACAAAGGCCTGGCTTTCCGTATTCATAACCATTGTATTGTCGACTCCGCTTAAGTCATGCAGGTGATTGAGAAATTCATTGTAAAAAACGTGCCATTTGCCGAAAGGATAGTTCGCCTGGTCAGTGCCCAGTCGCTTACGGGCGGCGGCGACCAACTGTGAATAGCGCAGCAGCGGCCATTCGGTCACGGCCGGGCAGTTAAGTCTGTCGGGGGCGAGAATGCACAGGTGCACCGGTTGACCGTTATCGACAAGGCTCTCCAGGTACTGCTGATAGCTGCTAAAAGGGTTGTTGATGGCGGAGAGGGTTTTGTTCTCAATGCCAATAATGAAATCCTGATGATAAATGACGATATCCAGGTATTTCCCTTCGGCTGTTATCACCTCGCGGCAAACGTCCAGCGAAGTGAGGTCGAGTTCATCGATATCCGCGTCGACGTTCAGGATCGCCATCAAGGCTTTAAGCAGCCAGGGCGGGACGTCATGCTGGCTTCCCATAAATAACGCCATCAGATCTGACGTCGGGTTTTCAAGATAGCCAGTGCCGCCGGAACTAAAAAAATTACTCTCTTTTAATTCATGAGGGACGATGGCGTTAAGCTTCTGAAAAAAATGCTCAGATAATTCATGCATACATGCAACATCCTGTTAGGCGAACGCTGTCGCGCGACGTGATTCTTATTGGTGGGGGCCATCAGAGTACGCCGCTTTACTGCGTATTTCTTCCATAAATATCAAAGAAATAAAAAAAGAAGGGGTTTCACTTAGGGACATGGGGGTAGGGCAATACAGGGGGGTGATGAGCGCAAATAAACAAAAAACCCGCTTAAGTTTCCTTAAGCGGGTTTTTCTAAATTTGGCTCCTCTGACTGGACTCGAACCAGTGACATACGGATTAACAGTCCGCCGTTCTACCGACTGAACTACAGAGGAATCGTGTGAACGGGGCGCATAGTAACGAGCCCTGTTGGGGTTGTCAAAGCCTGTTTTTGATTTTCAGTCTGTTTGCTGATTAATTCCACAACTTGCCCGCGTTCCGGGTGGGTGGACCCACCCGGAGGCCGCAAAATTAGCGGAACGGTGGTTCGTTGAAGGTGCGCAGTTTACGGGAATGCAGCCTGTCACCCTCGGCGCGGAGTAAATCAATCGCCCGGATGCCAATCTGCAAATGCTCGGAAATCGCGCCCTCGTAAAACCGGTTTGCCTGGCCGGGGAGTTTAATTTCGCCATGCAGCGGTTTATCTGACACGCACAGCAGCGTGCCATAAGGCACCCGGAAGCGATAACCCTGTGCGGCGATGGTGGCGCTTTCCATATCAATCGCCACGGCGCGGCTCAGGTTAAAGCGCAGCGCCGAAGCGCTGTAGCGCAGTTCCCAGTTCCGATCGTCGGTGGTCACCACCGTACCGGTACGCAGCCGCTGCTTAACTTCCTCCCCCGGCATACCGCTCACCTGCTTGGTGGCGTCATACAGGGCGCGCTGCACCTCGGCAATGCTGGGGATCGGAATATCCGGCGGCAGTACCGCATCCAGGACGTGATCGTCACGCAGATAGGCGTGCGCCAGCACGTAATCGCCAATCGACTGGCTTTCACGCAGCCCGCCGCAGTGACCAATCATCATCCAGACATCCGGGCGCAGCACCGCCAGATGGTCGCAAATGGTTTTGGCGTTGGAGGGCCCCACGCCGATATTCACCAGCGTAATGCCCTGGCCGTCCTGCGTGATCAGGTGCCATGCCGGCATCTGATGTTTTTTCCAGGCGAGATCGGAGATGGCCTCCTCAGGCGCTTCGGTATCGGCGGTGATCCAGATCCCCCCGGCGCAGGACAGCGCAATATAAGGGCTGTCCGGGTCGAGAATTTGGCTACATCCCCAGCGCACGAATTCATCAACGTAGCGGGTGTAGTTGGTAAACAGCACAAACGGCTGGAAATGTTCTACCGGCGTGCCGGTGTAGTGACGCAGACGCGCCAGCGAAAAATCCACCCGTCGCGCGTCAAAATGCGACAGCGGATAAAACTCGGTAGGGTGGAAGATGCCATCGGCGGTTTCATCGCCAATTTGCGCCAGTTCGGTGGTGGGGAAATGGCGCGCCAGACCCGCACTCATGGAGCGATCCAGGGTGAGCGCGGAGCCGTCTATCACATAGGGATAGGGAATTTCATGGGGCGAAGGCGAGACTTCGATAACCGCGCCGTAATCGTGGAACAGCAATTCCAGCTGTTCCGCGAGATAGGCGCGAAATAGCGACGGGCGCGTGATGGTGGTGGTGTAACGGCCCGGATGGGTAAACCGGGCGTAAGCGCGGGTTTTTTTCGGATTAACCGCAGTGCCGTCCCAGCTTACCTGCAACTGCGGATAGACAAACAACCCGCTGGCGCGCTGCGCCGAATCCGGCAGGGTTCCATCGGAAATATACAGGCTAATGGCGTCACGCAGGGCGTTCACCGCCTGGTCATAAAGGGCTTCCAGTTGATCCAGCGCCTGTTCTGGCGTCAGGCTTACTACGGCTTGGTTCATCATCTCTCCTTATCCCGGCAGACTGTCGGGTGCAACATTACCGATAGTATGTCACAGGAGTAATACAGACAGATGTTGAATAGCAACTGTTAAAAACTTCATTCATATGAATGCTTACCGGTCTGAACGCCTGGTTAACCCGGAACAATCTGCGTCAGTGAGGTGATCTTCGCCGCAGTTTTGCACCAGCAAAGTGCGCAGCCTGACGGGCGTACGGCTATGTTTAAAATTCTGGACGGTCCGGAAACCGCGCATCCCAGCCAGCCACGTGATGTCAAACTCATCTCCTTAAATGATTAGTCAGCAGGCCTGAACGGCACTCGCTGCGCGCCATGCCGCCTGGTGTGGCGCACAGCGTAAAGTTATGGCGAGTTTTTTGCTTAAGCCTTACCAGCCGTTCGCGGCTCGATCGAAAGCCCGTGTACTGATGAAGTCTGTGATTTTTCCTGCGCCAGCCCTGGCGCCGTGTCTGAACAGTGCGAGGAATATCCGAATGTCTTTGAAATCTAAACGTTTACCGCTCCAGATTGCCCTGATGGGCTGCCTTACCACGGCATTTTATGCTCAGGCGGATATCAAAATTGGCGTGGCTGGCCCTTTTACCGGCCCGAACGCAACGTACGGCGCGCAATACTGGAAGGGCGCAACCCAGGCGGCGGAAGATATCAACGCCGCTGGCGGCATCAAAGGCGAGAAAATAGTGCTGGTGCAGGGTGATGACGCCTGCGAACCCAAGCAGGCGGTGGCGGTAGCGAACCGGATGGTGGATGAAGCCAAAGTCTCGGCGGTTGTCGGCCATTTTTGCTCCTCATCCACCATGCCTGCGTCTGAGGTGTATGACGAGGCGGGCATACTGACCATCACGCCGGGCTCCACAAACCCGCAGATCACCGAGCGCGACATGACGGGGATGTTCAGGATGTGCGGGCGCGACGATCAGCAGGGCGTCGTCGCGGCGAATTATATTCTGGATACCTTAAAAGCGAAGAAAGTCGCCATTATTCATGACAAAGACACCTACGGTCAGGGCCTTGCTGACGCCACCAAAGCCGCGCTGCAAAAGCGCGGCACAAAAGAGGTGCTGTATGAAGGGCTGTCTCGCGGGGAAAAAGACTTTAACGCCCTGGTCACCAAAATCGGCGCGCTGAAGCCGGACGTGGTCTATTTCGGCGGCTGCCACCCGGAAGCCGGCCCGCTGGTGCGTCAGATGCGTGAACAGGGCGTGCAGGCGAAATTTTTCTCCGGCGACTGCGTGGTCACCGAGGAGATGGTGACGGCAGCGGGCGGCCCGCAGTTTACCAGTGGCGTACTGATGACCTTTGGCAACGATCCGCGCACCATTCCGGCAGGCAAAGCGGTTATCGACAAATTCCGCGCCAGCGGTTTTGAACCGGAAGGCTATACCCTGTATGCCTACGCTTCTATCCAGGCGATTGCCGCCGCCTATAACGGCGCCGGAAAAGACAATGAAAAAGCCAGCGAGTGGCTGAAATCCAATACCGTGGAGACGGTCATGGGACCTAAATCCTGGGACGGCAAGGGCGACCTGAAAGTCTCGGATTATGTGGTTTATCAGTGGGATGACAAAGGCAAATACAAACAACTGTAATTTGCCGCCCCGTTCGTTTTACCGCCGGGTAAAACGCCGCGACACTTAGCGCCGCCCGATTGCGGGCGGCCCGCTCACTGGCGAGAGTATTGATATGGATGCATTTTTTCTGCAACAGCTGATTAACGGGCTGACGTTAGGCGCTGTCTACGGTTTAATCGCCATCGGCTATACCATGGTGTATGGCATTATCGGCATGATTAATTTCGCCCATGGCGAAGTCTATATGATCTCGGCGTACCTCTGCGCCATTGGCCTGGCGCTGCTGGCCAGTTTTGGCATTCATTCCTTCCCGTTGCTGATCTTCGGTACGCTGATTTTCACCATTGCCATTACCGCCGTTTACGGCTGGGCGATTGAGCGTATCGCCTATCGGCCCCTGCGCAATTCTACCCGGCTGGCACCGCTGATTTCCGCCATCGGCATGTCTCTGATCCTGCAAAACTACGTTCAGATAAGCCAGGGGCCGAATCAGCAGGGCATTCCTACTTTGCTGACCGGCGTGCTGCGTTTTCAGGTCGATGACGGCGTGGTGCAGATCACTCTGACCAAAATCTTCATTCTGGTGGCGGCGGTGGTGGGTATGGCGTTACTGACATGGGTGATTCAGTACACCCGTCTGGGACGGATTTGCCGGGCAACCCAACAGGATCGGCGGATGGCGTCGATTCTGGGCATCAATACGAACCGGGTGATCTCGCTGGTGTTTGTTATCGGCGCGTCCATGGCCGGACTGGCCGGGGTACTGGTCACCATGAACTACGGCACTTTTGATTTTTACGCCGGTTTTATTATCGGGATTAAAGCCTTCACAGCCGCCGTGCTGGGCGGAATCGGTTCGCTGCCGGGCGCCATGCTGGGCGGTTTACTGCTGGGCGTGGCTGAAGCGCAGTTCGCCGGGCTGGTGAATTCGGATTACAAAGACGTGTTTTCGTTTTCGCTGCTGGTGGCGATCCTGATTTTCCGTCCGCAAGGTTTATTAGGACGCCCTGTGGTTGCCAAAGTGTGAGGGAATGACCATGACAGCGACGGTAGTAAAATCGGCAATCAATATAAAACAGTGTCTTCTGGATACGCTGCTGGCGGGATTGTGCGCGCTGGTGGTGTTTGGGCCCATCGTCGGCGTCGTCCTGCGCGGTTACAGCTATAACCTGGCGCCAGGGCGCGTCGCGGTACTGGTGGCGGCAGTGATGGCCGGGCGGTTTATCCTGAGCCTGGTGATGCAAAGCGCGTGCGGCCGTATGTTTGCCCGCCGGTTCGAGAGCGCCGACGACGGCGTCTATGTGCGCCCCGTTGACTATCGCTCTCCGCTGCGCTGGGCGATCCCGCTGCTGATGGGGGTGGCGCTGCTGTTCCCGTTTATCGCCACCAAGTATCTGCTTACGGTGGCGATCCTGGGACTTATTTACGTGCTGCTGGGCCTGGGGCTGAATATTGTAGTGGGGCTGGCTGGGCTGCTGGATCTCGGGTATGTGGCGTTTTACGCCATCGGCGCTTACGGACTGGCGCTGGGTTATCAGTATCTGGGGCTTGGGTTCTGGGTCATGCTGCCGCTGGGGGCGCTACTTGCCGCGCTGGCAGGCGCGCTGCTCGGGTTTCCGGTGCTGCGTATGCACGGTGATTATCTGGCGATTGTTACCCTGGGATTCGGGGAGATTATCCGGCTGGTGCTCAATAACTGGTTAAGCTTCACCGGTGGGCCGAACGGTATTTCTGTGCCAGCGCCCACCATTTTTGGCCTGGAGTTTTCCCGGCGCGCCAAAGATGGCGGCGTTCCCTTTCATGAGTTTTTCGGTATTGCCTATAACCCGAACCTGAAATTTATCTTTATCTACGGCGTCCTGGAGCTGGTGGTGCTGCTGGTGCTGTTTATCAAACATCGCCTGACCCGCATGCCCATTGGCCGCGCCTGGGAAGCGCTGCGCGAAGATGAAATCGCCTGCCGCTCATTAGGGCTCAATCATGTACTGGTAAAGCTGTCGGCATTTATGCTGGGCGCGTCCACAGCCGGGATCGCCGGCGTGTTTTTCGCCACCTATCAGGGGTTTGTTAATCCGACCTCCTTCACCTTTTTTGAATCGGCGCTAATTCTGGCGATTGTGGTACTCGGCGGGATGGGCTCAACGCTGGGCGTGGTGCTGGCCGCCTTCGTCCTGACGGTAGCCCCGGAACTGCTGCGCAGCTTTGCTGAGTATCGCGTGCTGCTGTTCGGTGTATTAATGGTGGTGATGATGATCTGGCGACCCCGCGGTCTGGTGCGTACCAGCCGTGCCGGATTTGCCCCACGCAAAGGAGTGGCGCCATGAGCGACAGGATTCTCCGGGTTGAGCATCTTATGATGCACTTTGGCGGTATCAACGCCCTGAATGACGTGAATCTCGACGTGGCGCGTGGTTCCATTACCGCGCTGATTGGTCCGAACGGCGCGGGCAAAACCACGGTGTTTAATTGCCTGACCGGGTTTTATCAGGCCACGGGCGGCGCGATCCTGCTTAACACCCGCACGCCAACCGACATCATCAGGGTGCTGGGGCAAAAATTACGCCCGACGGATTTTTTACATCCCCGGCGGCTGGGATCGCGCCTCTATTACAAGATGTTTGGCGGGACGCACCTGGTCAACCGCGCCGGGCTGGCGCGCACGTTCCAGAATATCCGCCTGTTCCGCGACATGTCGGTGGTGGAAAACCTGCTGGTGGCGCAACACATGATGGCCAACCGAAATCTCATTGCGGGCATCTTTAACACCGCTGGCTACCGAAAAGCAGAAAATCAGGCGCTGGACCGGGCGTTTTACTGGCTGGAGGTGGTTGAGATGGTGGATTGCGCCAACCGTCTGGCCGGTACGCTTTCATACGGGCAGCAGCGCCGTCTGGAAATCGCCCGCGCGATGTGTACCCGCCCGGAGATGATCTGTCTTGACGAGCCCGCCGCCGGACTGAATCCGGTGGAAACCCTGGCATTGAGCCGTATCCTGCGGTTGCTGCGTCAGCAACATGGCGTCACGGTGCTGTTGATTGAGCATGACATGGGCATGGTGATGGAGATTTCCGACCATGTCATTGTGCTCGACCACGGCATTGTCATCGCCCGTGGCGCGCCCAAAGACATTCAACGTAACCCCGCGGTGATTGCCGCTTATTTGGGCGCAGAGGAAGAGGAGGTGGCCGGATGAACCCCTTGCTGGAGTTTCGGGATGTCGATGTGTTTTATGGCCCCATTCAGGCGCTGAAGGGCATCTCACTGACGGTTAACGAAGGTGAAACCGTATCGCTGATTGGCGCGAACGGTGCCGGTAAATCAACGCTGTTGATGTCAATATTCAGCCAGCCGCGCATTGCCAGCGGGCAAATCCTTTACCGGGGTGAAGATATCAGCCATCGCTCCACACATTTTATCGCCAGCAACGGTATCGCCCAGGCACCGGAAGGGCGGCGGATCTTCCCGGATATGACGGTCGAGGAGAACCTGTTAATGGGCGCGATTGCCATTGGTAACCGCTACCAAAGAGAAGATAAAGCGCGCATGTACCAACTCTTCCCCCGGCTTGAAGAGCGGCGTAACCAACGGGCGATGACCCTATCCGGCGGCGAGCAGCAAATGCTGTCCATCGCCCGGGCGTTGATGAGCCGTCCGAAGCTTCTGTTGCTGGATGAGCCGAGCCTCGGCCTTGCGCCGCTGGTGGTGAAACAGATTTTCCAGATCCTGCGTGAACTGGCGCAGCAAGGCGTGACGCTGTTTCTGGTGGAACAAAACGCCAATCATGCACTGAAACTCTCGACGCGGGCCTATGTGATGGCCAATGGGCAAATTCGGCTGAGCGGCACGGGGGCGGAATTACTGGTAAACCCGGAAGTGCGCCAGGCTTATTTAGGCGGCGTGTAACGCTTCTTCGGCACGATTACCCGTTCAGATCCCCAGGGGTGGGTAATATTTTTAGGGCTTCTGTTTTTATTGACGGTATTAAAGCGCCACGTCGGGGTATGTAGTACGGTTACGGTACAGACGCTTTTGTTCCAGAAGGGCTGAACAAGGTGGTAGCGTTAACGGCCAATGAAAACAAAAGCGTGGCGACGTTAAACGCGGATGGCACCGTCGTCGCCTGGGGCGTGGGAGCGTCCAGCCGTCGCTGACCTGTTAACAGACGTGCAGGCCATTTATCCCGTAGCAGAGGGTTATCTGGCGCTGAAGTCTGACGCCGCGCTGGTGTGTTGGGGCAATCCGTTATGTCAACGCGCCAGTACCGATATCCCTCCCGCACTTCAGGGCGCGGTAACCTGGCAGTATTAAAGGCATAAAAAGCAAAAAGCCCGCTTAAGTTTCCTTAAGCGGGCTTTTCAAATTTGGCTCCTCTGACTGGACTCGAACCAGTGACATACGGATTAACAGTCCGCCGTTCTACCGACTGAACTACAGAGGAATCGTGTGAACGGGGCGCATGTTAGCGAGGCGGGATCGGCTTGTCAAAGCCTGTCATGCACAAAATTATCCGATTGCTGAATTTACCGTCAGAGTGCTGATTTCAACACCATTTCGCTCATGGGTTGCCGGTCTGCCTGAGCGTGCGGGCAGGGTAATAAGGCTTGCCTATGTTGTGTTGACCGTAATTGCACGCTTCTGGTGCGCTGCTACCTCTTATGGGGCAGGTAAACCGTACTGTGCGCTTAACTCACCGCCACCTGTAATTGGTTTCTCTTATTATCCAGCGGGTTAATAGCTAATTTCTTCATCTCAGAAAACTGGCAAGCATATTGCAACCTGATACGTAACCGTTGGCATACGTCATTACAAGCAGGGGGCCACATGAACCTTAGACGCCTGAAGTACTTCGTAAAAATCGTTGATATCGGTAGCCTGACACAGGCAGCCGAAGTCCTGCACATCGCCCAACCCGCGCTGAGCCAGCAGGTCGCGACGCTGGAAGGGGAGATGGACCAACAATTGCTGATCCGGACAAAACGCGGCGTCACGCCTACCGAGGCGGGTAAAATTTTATATGCCCATGCCCGCACAATCTTACGTCAGTGCGAACAGGCCCAGCTTGCCGTGAACAATGTGGGCCACACCCTCAGCGGCCATGTGTCCATCGGCATCGCACCCGGCACGGCGGCGGCGTCAATTACGCTGCCGTTGCTCCAGTCGGTGCGTAACGAATTGCCGGACGTGCTGGTTTATCTTCAGGAAAACAGCGGATCGCAGCTTAACGACAAATTACTGAGCGGGCAGCTCGATATGGCCGTGCTCTATGACCGCACGCCTGTCGCCGGTATTGCGAGCCAGCCGTTACTGAAAGAGGAGCTGTTTCTGGTCGGCGCGCAGGATTGCCCGGGGCCACAGGTGGATTTAACCAGCGTGGCTGCGATGAATTTATTCCTGCCGCGTGATTATTGCGCCGTGCGCAAACGGGTGGACGAAGCATTTGCGTTGCGTCGACTGTCAGCAAAAATCATCGGCGAAATTGATTCCACTTCCACGCTTACGGCGGCGATTGCCAGTGGAATGGGCGTCACGGTGTTACCGGAATCCGCAGCCCGAACGCTGGCCCAGGCCGCTAACGGCTGGATGGCGAGAATCACCAGTCCGTCGCTAACTTTACCGCTGTCATTGAATGTCCCGGCCCATCTGACGCTGTCGCCACAGGCGCAGGCGGTGAAAGAAATTCTGATGTCGCTGATCTCGCGCCCGGCCCTCGAAAGCCGCGAGCTGTTGTTAGCAAGTTAAGGTTTATTCCGTAAAAGCATAAGTTGCTGGTTTTTATTATTTGTTTTGCTGAAGCGCTGACTTTAACAATAGGGTTATATCGGCAAGCTTCCGGGGACATGATGAACTTTCAGCAACTCAAAATTATCCGCGAGGCGGCGAAGCGGGATTTCAACCTGACTGAAGTCGCCAGTATGCTTTATACCTCCCAGTCCGGCGTCAGCCGTCATATACGCGAACTGGAAGATGAACTGGGCATTGAGATTTTTATCCGCCGCGGTAAGCGCCTGCTGGGCATGACCGAGCCCGGCAAAGCGTTGTTAGTGATTGCCGAACGCATTCTTAATGAAGCCAGCAATGTACGCCGTCTGGCGGATCTGTTTTCGAATGATACCCGCGGCGTTCTCACCATCGCGACAACCCATACCCAGGCGCGTTACAGCCTGCCTGCGGTGATCAAATCGTTCCGCGAGCTGTACCCGGAAGTTCGACTGGAGCTGATTCAGGGGACGCCGCAGGAAATTGAAACCCTGCTGGAGAACGGCACGGCGGATATCGGTATTGCCAGCGAGCGCTTAAGCAACGACCCGCTGCTGGTGGCCTATCCGTGGTTTCGCTGGTCGCACAGTTTGCTGGTACCCGCCGATCATCCGATATTACAGGCTTCACCGGTGACTCTTGATGATTTGGGGCGCTGGCCGCTCATCACATACCGGCAGGGCATTACCGGGCGTTCGCGTATTGACGAGGCGTTTTCACGTAAAAGTATCGTGCCAGATATCGTTCTCAGCGCTCAGGATTCCGATGTGATTAAAACCTATGTCGAACTGGGGTTGGGAATAGGGATTGTGGCGGAGCAGGCCAGCGGCGAGCATGATGGCGGCAATCTCGTCCGGCTGGATGCGCGTCATCTATTTGACGCCAATACCGTCTGGCTGGGGCTAAAGCGCGGGCAACTGCAACGTAATTATGTCTGGCGCTTTATCGAATTATGCAATTCGGCCCTGACGGTGGATGAGATTAAACGCCTGGCGCTTGAAAGCGATGAAGTGGTTATCGATTATCAGATTTGACCGTGTTCAACCGGATGACGTGCCAGCCTGGCAGTTTATGCTGGTAAGCAAAAAGCCCGCTTAAGTTTCCTTAAGCGGGCTTTTCAAATTTGGCTCCTCTGACTGGACTCGAACCAGTGACATACGGATTAACAGTCCGCCGTTCTACCGACTGAACTACAGAGGAATCGGTTTGGAGGGTTATCTTAACGGGGCAAAAGTTTTTGTCAAACCCGATTTATCTCTTCGCGAAGCAACTGGCCACTTTGACGGCACTTTGCTGAAAACGCCAACAAAAAATGTGGAAATACTTTGCAGGAATGCTGTTCCTCTATCATCATTGAAAAGTTGTTTTACTTTCCTGACGGATTCACCTTGAGCTTATCCACTTCGCTGCAGCGCATGCTGTCGCGCACGCGCTGGCACGGTCGTAGAAAGAGTTATCGTACCCTCTACTGGCGGGAAATCATGCCGCTGGCGGTACCGATTTTTATCGAAAACACCTGCGTACTGCTGATGGGCGTGCTCAGCACCTTCCTTGTGAGCTGGCTGGGCAAAGAGGCGATGGCGGGCGTGGGTCTGGCCGACAGTTTTAACATGGTGATTCTGGCCTTTTTCGCCGCCATCGATCTCGGTACCACAGTGGTGGTGGCCTTCAGCCTCGGCAAACGCGATCCCAAACGCGCCCGGGCGGCGGCGCGGCAATCACTGATTTTGATGACCATCGTGGCCGTTGTGCTGGCCGCTGTGATCCACTATTTCGGCGAGCAGATTATCGATGTCGTGGCGGGCGAGGCTTCGCGCGAGGTGAAACTGCTTGCCTTAAACTACCTGCAACTTACCGTCTGGAGTTATCCGGCGGCAGCCATCACGTTGATTGGCAGCGGCGCGTTGCGTGGCGCGGGCAATACTAAAATTCCGCTGTTGATTAACGGCGGCATGAACATTCTGAATATCATCATCAGCAGCGTGCTCATTTATGGCGTTTTTTCCTGGGACGGGTTGGGATTCACCGGCGCTGGCCTCGGCCTGACCCTGTCACGCTACATTGGCGCGCTGGGGATTATTTATGTGCTAATGATCGGCTTTAATCCGGCGCTGCGCATTACGCTGCGCAGCTACTTTACCCGCCTCGATATGGCTATTCTGCGGGAAGTGCTGGGGATTGGCGTACCGGCGAGCGTGGAATCGGTACTGTTTAACGGCGGGAAATTACTGACCCAAATGTTCGTCGCCGGGATGGGGACTAACGTGATCGCCGGTAACTTTATCGCCTTTTCCGTCGCTGCGTTGATCAACCTGCCGGGTAACGCGCTGGGCTCCGCGTCCACCATTATTGTCGGCAAGCGTTTGGGTAAGGGTCAAATTGCCCAGGCCGAGCTGCAATTACGTCATATCTTCTGGATCTCGACGCTCGGGCTAACCGCTATCGCCTGGTTGAGCGCGCCGTTCGCCGGGATCATCGCCTCCTTTTATACCCGTGAGCAGGATGTCATTGAGGTGGTGAAACATCTGCTGTGGCTCAACGCGCTGTTTATGCCGATATGGGCGGCGGCGTGGGTGTTGCCGGCAGGGTTAAAAGGCGCGCGCGACGCCCGCTTTGCCATGTGGGTCACCATGTTGGGGATGTGGGGCTGTCGCGTTGTCGCCGGTTATACGCTGGGTATAGTGCTCGGCATGGGCGTCATCGGGGTCTGGCTCGGTATGTTCCTCGACTGGGCAGTGCGCGGTGCCTTCTTTTACTGGCGCATGATCAGCGGGCGCTGGCTGCAAAAATATCCGCGCAGGAAAAAAGCCCCGCCTCAGGCGCTGGAGGGCAATGCTGACTGACGTCGGTTAGCCAGCATCGCCAGAACGAACAGCAGACTGAATACCAGCACAATGGTGGGTGCAGGCGCGCTGTCGAGATAAAACGACAGCCAGACGCCGCTCAGCGAGGCCACCATCGCCACCGCCACCGACACCAGCAACATTGCGCCAAATGTGCGGGTCAGTAAGAAAGCAATTGCGCCCGGGGCGATCAGGATCGCAATCGCGAGAATGATCCCCACCGCTTTTAGGGACGCCACAATCGTCAGCGCTAACAGCGCCAGCAACCCGTAATGCAACAGCCGGGTGTGTAATCCCACCGCCTGCGCCTGGACTGGATCGAAGGCGTGGAGCAGTAAATCGCGCCAAATCGCGGCGATAATCCCGACGGTAAGCAGCGTGACCAGCGCCGTATCGCGAATGTCGGCGAAGCCGATACCTAACATATCGCCAAACAGGATATGATCCAGATGCACGTCGGGTTGCAACCAGACGTAGAGCACCAGCCCAAATCCAAACATACCGGAAAACACAATGCCCATCGCCGTATCGTGACGAATACGGCTGTTATCTTTTAAATATCCCGTTGCCAGCGCGCACAACATCCCCGCGACAAAGGCCCCGGAAGCAAAAGGCAGGCCGAGCATCCAGGCGATCACCACACCTGGAAAGACCGCGTGGCTCATGGCATCGCCCATCAGCGCCCAGCCCTTAAGCACTAAAAAGCAGGATAACAGTGCGCAGGGAAGGGCGATCAGCGCGGAGATAATCAGCGCATTCACCATAAAGTCGAAGCCCAGCGGGGCCATAATCCACTCAACCATGGGGCACCACCTGACGCGTTAAACGGCGTCTCCGGGCAGCGAGAACGCCATGCCGGGGCGCGAAGAAGAACGCCAGCACAAAAATCAGCGTTTGCAGCGTAACGATAATGCCGCCTGTCGCGCCATCAAGGTAGTAACTGAGCCATGCGCCGAAGAAGCAACTCAGGCTGCCGAGCGCCACGGCGATAATAATCAGGCGGGGAAAACGATCGGTGAACAACCACGCTGTCGCGCCTGGCGTGACCACCAGTGAAATCACCAGGAACGCGCCGACGGTTTGCAGCGCCGCCACGGTACAGGCCGAAAGCAGCGTAAAAAAGAGGCATTTTAGCCAGACCGGATTAAGCCCAATGGCGCGGGCGTGGGTCTCGTCAAAAAACGTGACCAGTAAATCTTTCCATTTAATCAACAGGATCAGCAGCGTAATGCCGCAGATAACGGACAACTGGAGAATATCTTCCGGGGCGATGGTCAGCACGTTCCCCATCACAATGGTTTGAATATTCACGGCTGTTGGGTTGAGCGACACCATAAACAGCCCGAGGGCAAAAAAAGAGGAAAAGATCAGACCGATGATGACATCTTCCCGCAGCCGGGTGCGGTGGTTCAGAAACAGCATCGCCGCAGCCGCCAGTCCACCGGAGAAAAACGCCCCGAGCGAAAAGGGCAGGCCAAGCATCCAGGCGCCCGCCACGCCCGGCACAATCGCATGAGAAAGCGCATCGCCAATTAACGACCAGCCTTTGAGCATTAAATAGCAGGAGAGGAATGCGCAGACGCCGCCGACCAGCGCCGACACCCACATGGCGTTTACCATCCAGCCGTACTGAAAAGGTTCAAGCAACCACGTCATATCGCCTCCTGACAGGGGGCGGCGACGGTGCTGAATAAATGATGAGAAACGCCGCCGAATGCCTGCTCGATATTGGCGCGGGTAAACGTCTCGGCGGTTTTGCCGCATGCCACCACGCTGCCGTTTATCAGTAATGTGTGGTCGCAAAAAGCGGGCACGCTGGCCAGATTATGGGTGGAAACCAGCAGCGTTCTTCCCTCATCGCGAAGCTGGCCGAGTAACGCGACAATTTGCTGCTCGGTTTTCACATCAACGCCGGTAAAGGGTTCATCCAGCAGGATCAGTTGACCGTTTTGAGCCAGCGCACGGGCTAAGAACACGCGCTTTTTCTGCCCGCCGGACAGCTCACCGATTTGCCGCTGGCGTAAGTGCGCCATATCCACCCGGGCGAGCGCCTGATCAACGGCGTGGCGATCGGCGGCGGACGGGCGGCGAAGCCAGCCCATATAGCCGTAACGGCCCATCATAACCACATCTTCCACCAGCACCGGGAAATTCCAGTCCACCTCTTCAGACTGGGGGACATAACTCACCTGATTGCCGCGAAGCGCGGTTTTGACCGGCATCCCCAGGAGCGTGATGTCACCCTTCGCCAGCGGCACCAGGCCCATAATGGCTTTAAACAGGGTGGATTTGCCGGCACCGTTGACACCCAGCAGGGCGGTAATACTGCCTTGTGGGAGTTGAAAAGAGGCGTCGCGCAGCGCCGTATGGCCGTTGCGCCAGGTGACCGTTGCCTGGTTTACCACGACGCCAGGCCCCTGATGAGCGATAACTGGCGCGTTATCGCGCCTGAATGGCGAAATCATGGTGCTGCCCCCTCGCGAATGCCGGTGACAATGGTGTCGGTGGTGACGCGCAACAAATCGATATAGGTCGGTACCGGACCGTCGGCGCTGCTGAGCGAATCGACATACAACACACCGCCATAATGCGCGCTCGTTTCCCGGGCAACCTGACGGGCGGGTTTATCGGAAACGGTACTTTCACTAAAAATGGTGGGGATATTTTCGCGCTTAATGGTATCCACCACGTTACGCACCTGCTGCGGCGTACCCTGCTGATCGGCATTGATTGGCCAAAGATATAACTCTTTCAGCCCCATATCGCGGGCCAGATAGGAGAAGGCACCTTCGCTGGTGACCAGCCAGCGCTGCCCGGCGGGTAATTCATCGAGTTTTTGATGCAATGGCGCGAGGGTGGCGGCGATTTTTTCTTTATAACGCTGTGCATTGGCGCGATAGGTCCCGGCATTCGCCGGATCGTACTGAATAAACGCATCGCGGATATTATCGACATAGATCATCGCGTTATCCGGCGACATCCAGGCATGAGGATTGGGTTTTCCCTGATAGGGCCCATTGCCAATCGCGACTGGCGTGATGCCTCGGGTGACCACCACCTCCGGTACACCTTTCAGATGCTGGTAAAACTTTTGAAACCACAGTTCGAGATTCATGCCATTTGCCAGGATAAGCTTTGCGCCCTGGGCACGTTTGATATCGCCGGGCGTAGGCTGGTATTCATGAATTTCCGCACCGGGTTTAGTAATGGACTCCACCTCCGCGACGTCGCCCGCGACATTTTTTGCCATATCGGCAATCACGGTGAATGTCGTTACCGCTTTGAATTTCTCCTGTGCGCTGGCCTGAAACGACAGCAATACGCCGCCAGCCAGTGAGGCGATCAGGATTGCGTTGCGCCATCTGCCCGTGAATCCCATGCCCGTCTCCTGTTTGATATTTATTCGTTTATAGCATCTGCTATAAAACTTAGCTTAAGCTATATAAAGTGGCAAATGATAATTGTTATCAATTTTCTGCGGCGTTTTTGCGCATGCGAAGGACTTTTTAGGACAGAAGAGAATGGGCGTTTTGGGCGAAGGTGGCTATAAGATCATACTTCTGTTACATCCAGTCATCTTTTGACAATCTATGCTTAAAGTTCTGACTCGATAAGGAACGCTATGCTTCGTTTATTGATTGTTTCATTTTTACTTCTGGTTTCGACACTGCGTGTCGCCTGGGCGACAACCTATCCATTGCCTCCTGAAGGCAGCCGCCTGGTAGGCAGTAACGTGACCATTACGGTGCCCGAAGGCAATACTGAGCCGCTGGAGTATTTCGCAGCGATGTATGGGCTCGGGCTGAGTAACATGCTGGAAGCCAATCCGGGCGTGGACCCGTATTTGCCGAAACCGGGCAGCCAGTTGATTATTCCCCAGCAGGTGATCCTGCCGGATACGCCACGCAAAGGGATTGTGGTTAACAGCGCGGAGATGCGTCTTTACTACTATCCGCCGGACAGCGACACCGTGGTGGTGCTGCCAATTGGCATCGGCCAGGCGGGCAGGGAGACGCCGCGTAACTGGGTGACTAAAGTGGAACGCAAACAGGAAGCCCCGTCCTGGACGCCCACTGCCAATACCCGTCGCGAATATGCAAAAGAAGGCATTACCTTACCGGCGTTTGTTCCGGCCGGACCGGATAACCCAATGGGTCTGTATGCCATCTATATTGGCCGTTTGTATGCCATCCACGGCACTAATGCCAATTTCGGTATTGGTTTGCGTGTGAGCCAGGGCTGTATCCGTCTGCGCGATGATGACATTAAATTCCTGTTTGATAATGTCCCGGTGGGAACCCGCGTACAGCTGATCGATCAACCGGTGAAAACCACCGTTGAGCCGGATGGAAGCCGCTGGCTGGAAGTGCACGAACCGCTGTCGCGCAACCGTACGGAATTTGAATCGGATAAAAAAGTGCCCATTACGCTGACGTCTACATTGCGTAAAGAGATCAAAAGCCCGGATGCCAACGAGCAGTTGGTCACGGAAGCGCTTGAACGCCGCTCCGGCATGCCGGTACAAATCAACGCTTCAACGGGTGGTATAGCTTTCTGATCCGCAGCAATTCAGAAAAACCAGGCTTTAGCGCCTGGTTTTTTTTCGTGGGTTTGGTTGATGTGATGTTTATCTTTCCAGTGGTAAGATTTTTTCATCGCCCGTTACTCTCAACCGCTGAGGTGAAAAATGACGACCACCCAAATCCTGATGCTGATTGCCCTGACAGCCTGGTCCGTTTACAAACAAACGATCCGCAGTGAAGTCCGTGAGCATGGCCGGTTCAAAATGGCGAAAATTTACGCCATTGTTGGCCTGATCATTGGTGGGTTTTATCTCCCGACTGACGCTATCGCATGGGCAACCGTGGTGTTAAGTGTCGGCGCGAGTGCGGTGACTGGCGTGATGCGTGGTAATCTGACCCGCCTTACCGTGATTGATGGCAAAATCTACAGCCAGGGAAATGCGCTGACGATAGGTTTATTCCTCGGGCTGGTGGCCTTTAAATGTGTACTTGGTACCTGGTTATACTTTAACCATCCGCAACCGCATAACGGCTTTGGCGAAATTATTGTGCTTATTGCCATTATGGTTGCCGTACAGGCGCAGATTGTGTGGTTGCGGGCGCAGAAAGTGATGGCGGGGGAGCAGCTACAACAGCCGGACGTTAAAAAAGCCTGACAGCAAAAAGCCCGCTTAAGTTTCCTTAAGCGGGCTTTTCAAATTTGGCTCCTCTGACTGGACTCGAACCAGTGACATACGGATTAACAGTCCGCCGTTCTACCGACTGAACTACAGAGGAATCGTGTGAACGGGTCGCATAGTAATGGCGAGCCCTTTTTGTGTCAATGCAAAATTTAACGCGTTGATTCAATTGCCTGTTTTAACGTCAGTCTGATGATTAATGCAGCTGAAAACCGACGGCATCGGCACCTGACTCTCCAGGGTATAGCCGTTTAAGGGGATCCTGGCGATAAAACTGGCAAAAGCGTTGCCAGAGTGAAGGAAAGCGTGGTGCAAACAGCAACGGCGCACTAAAAAAGTATTCAGACAGTACGGCAAAGCACTCAGCAGGATCCGTGGCGGCATAAGCATCAATACTGGTGGCGTTTTCACCGACCAGGTCGATTTCATCCTGGATATTACTCATGGCGGCATGTAAATCGTGCTCCCAGCCAGCGACATCGCGCAACGCGATAAACGGAATGCCGTTGGCTCTGTCGCCGTTGCGCATATCCAGCTTATGGGCCACTTCATGAACAATCAGATTAAAGCCGGAGACGTCAAACGAGTCGTGGATATCGAGCCAGTTGAGTACCACTGGCCCCTGCTGCCAGCTTTGGCCGGATTGTACCGAGCGCTGGTTATGAACCAGACCAATGTCATCTTCCCATTCATCGTCCACCACAAAAGGCGCGGGGTAGATCAGCACTTCGTGAAAACCATCCAGCCATTCGACCCCCAGCTCAAGCACAGGCAGGCAAAAGAGCAGAGCGATACGCGCTGTTTTTAGTTCGTCCAGCTCAAATCCCTGAAGAGGGACCAGCCTTTTTTGTTGTAAGAAACGCTCCGCGAGACGGATTAATTTCTGTTGTTCACTGGCCGAAAAGCCTGCCAGTACAGGAAGAGTAAACGCATCATCCCAGGGTAGGGATGATGTCGAAGTGGATTCACTCGTTTTCCACGGCCACTTAATCATCTATCTGCTCGCAAAGTCATCGTTTGAACAAAATCGAAAGGGCAAGGGCTATTAAAATGCCAAAGATCCTGGCATTATGGCAACCGTTCAAAACGGAGAGATGCCGGAGCGGCTGAACGGACCGGTCTCGAAAACCGGAGTAGGGGCAACTCTACCGGGGGTTCAAATCCCCCTCTCTCCGCCACTATTCAAACAGTTAGCTACCTTCCTTTCAACGACGCCGGTCACACTTGCTGTGCGGTGCCTGTATTGTCTTCCCTCAAACTTAAAAGCGCGAGCAGATAAATCTGCATGGTCCTTTACCTGTGCGTCTTTCCAGCAAAAAAGCCTGGGTTCAGTTTCCCAAACTCAGGCTTTGCATGGTTACCGTCACGCGGCCAGGGTTGACCAGGCACGCAGCAGTTTCACAAAATTAGAACTGGTAAATCATACCAATACCGACCACATCGTCAGTAGAGATGCCAGCGGCTTTGTAGAACTCGTCGTCTTCATCCAGCAGGTTGATTTTGTAATCAACATAGGTGGAGAAGTTTTTGTTGAAGTAGTAGTAGGAACCTACGGATACGTATTTCACCAGGTCTTGATCGTCATAGCGGTTTGCAATGCGACCATCCTGAGCCAGGTTTTTACCTTTAGATTGCAGGTATGACACTTCCGGTTTCAGACCGAAGTCAAACAGGTACTGTGCGGTAACTTCAAAATTCTGGGTTTTGTTAGCGATATTTGCATTATTATCGCCGAACGGCGTCATGTTGCGGGTTTCCGCATACATGGCGGCAAGGTAAATATTGTTATCGTCATATTTCAGACCGACAGTCCATGCGTCAGCTTTGTCGCCGCCTGCGGTACTACGATTAACCTGGTCGTTGGTACGGTCAGAAGACGCATAAGCCGCGCCAGCGCTGAAGCCCATACCGAAGTCATAAGTGGTGGAAATACCCCAACCGTCGCCGTTGTCTTTACGAATATTGCTGTTGCCGCGGTTGCCGGTGCCTTCTTGCTCGCCGCTTTTACCTTCATTCGCGCCCTGATACTGAAGGGCAAAATTCAGGCCATCGACCAGACCATAGAAATCGGTAACGCGGTAAGTAGCCAGGCCATCGGCACGGGTGGTCATAAAGTTGTCAGTGTAGGTGTAAGAGTCACCACCGAAAACTGGCAGCATATCGGTCCAGGCTTCCACATCGTACAGCACGCCGTAGTTACGGCCATAATCGAATGAACCGAATTCGCCAAATTTCAGGCCTGCAAACGCCAGACGCGTAGAGAACCCGCTGCCGCCGTTTTCATAGCCATTCGCGTTGATGTTGAATTCCCACTGGCCATAGCCCACTAATGCAGGGTTGATTTGTGTTTCGCCTTTCATACCCAGACGGGCGTAGGTCATATCGCCGTCATCGCCAGGGTTGTCAGAGAACTGATGGCGGGCATCGATTTTGCCGTAAAAATCTACTTTGTTACCATTTTTATTATACATTTCCGCAGAGTGAGCTGCGCCTGCTGCTAATAAAGCAGGAATAACAAGTGCCAGTACTTTCCTATTCATATTGCTTTCCTTGTAATGTTTCTAAAAGACGCGTTGATATGCACCGGGATATTAACGGGTCACGCCAAAATTTTTAGCTAAATTATATGTAACTTAATTTTTCTAGATATTTCAAAATAATAATCAAGTGCGTAAATATGTGTTTTAGAAATACTTTCATTAATTACATAAGAAGAATTTATTTATATATCCTGTTGTATTTATTGAAGATATTATGGGTTTCTGCATTTCAATCACTAATTAATGGCATTTATTTTTTACGGTTATTTTTATGACAATTTGTACGTATTTATCTTAAAAAATGGCAAGTGTAGAGAAAATTTTGCCAGTTATTAATGCGATGTATTTATCACGTGAATAATATCAGGGTGTATTTTAATAAATGTGTTTACGTTTAAGCGCAAAAGATGCTGTATCAAATTTTTACATCAATGTCTTTTATTGGACAATAAAAGGGCCTGTTTGAAAATGAACTTCCCACGAAGGAGCAATATTAACGGTTTCTTTAATTCAGAAATCAGAGGAAAAGATCTTTCACAGAGTGAAAATGTGTGACTAAAATCACAAACCCTGATGGCAATTTTGAGTATGAGCAAAATTAGGTTTCAGCAAGGAAGAAAGGAATCAACGCAGCCCCGGCGGAAAACTGGCGCTATGGGCGTTTTATGCGTACTTCGGTTATTTTTTATGGGTTATGGCGCGCTATTTGTGGATCGTCAGCGGTATAGAGGCGCCGCCAGGTGCCACGTCGGACTGGTCTATGGCGACGGCGTCGGGTAAATGGTTGGGCGCACTGCTTGGCGCCACGGTGATGAGCGCTATCGGCGCGGTGCTGGGTGCGGTGGCGTGGTACACCCGTCCTCGGCGTGATTAATTTTCCCGGATAACGTGTTAGCATCGGCCATCGCAATTTCCAGGAGCGCCGTGATGATACTGGATGACTGGCAAAGTAAATACGAACGTTATCTGCAAGAACACTTTACTGACGAAGACGGCGCGCATGATATCGCCCATTTTCGACGCGTGTGGGGAACCGCGCAGCGTATAATGGGCGCCCAGGCAGAGCCGTTAATCATACTGACGGCCTGTTATTTTCATGACATTGTCAGTTTGCCGAAAAATCATCCTGAACGGCACCTGTCTTCCCGTCTTGCAGCAAAGCGCACACTGGCACTGCTTGCCAGCGAGTTCCCTGAATTCCCGGTTGCGCTCTACCCGGGCGTGGCGCACGCCATTGAAGCCCATAGTTTTAGCGCCGGCATTGCGCCGCAAAGCCATGAAGCCAAAATCGTTCAGGACGCAGACCGTCTTGAAGCGCTTGGAGCAATTGGCCTGGCGCGGGTGTTTTATGTATCCGGTCAACTTGCGAATCCGTTATTTGATGCTGACGATCCTTTCGCGACGCATCGCAAACTCGACGACAGGCGCTGGGCGCTGGATCATTTCCAGAGCAAACTCCTTAAACTGCCGGAAACCATGCAGACGGAAAAGGGCAGGGCGCTGGCCCGTCATAACGCCAACTTCCTGGTGACGTTTATGGCGAAGCTCAGCAGCGAGCTGCGCGGCGATCATTTGGCGCTGGATGAAGAGGTGTTGCGTCGTTTCTCGTTGTGAAACGATGCGGCGACCGGTCGCGGCGGGTTTTATGATACTCTTATGTTAATTGCTCCCGAATGGCTTATGTAATGCTGGAAAATCAACCTGCTACGGCGCACAACGCTGCCGCCGCGCTTGACGCGTATCACTCTTCTGCTGCTGTTTTACGCAAACTGAGCGAGATTTACGACACCAAAACGCTCTTAAAGATGTTAAACGACATCGGCGTGCAAATGTGGAATCGCACTCACCTGAAAAAAGAGCTGGCGGGAGAGCATGTTGTGCGGATCACCCCCGCTGAAGCCGCCCGGCTGGCGGTTCATTTGCCGCTGCCGCCACAGCATCATCCGCACTATGCGTTCCGTTTTGTCGATCTGTTTGCGGGCATTGGCGGCATTCGCCGGGGTTTTGAATCCATAGGCGGGCAGTGCGTGTTTACCAGCGAGTGGAATAAACACGCGGTACGCACGTATAAAGCTAACCTGTATTGCGACCCTCTTCATCACACCTTTAATGAAGATATTCGTGACGTGACGCTGAGTAACCAGCCGGATGTGACGGACGACGCGGCGTTCCGACATATTGATGCCGTCATGCCCGATCACGATGTCCTGCTGGCGGGCTTTCCTTGTCAGCCGTTCTCACTCGCGGGCGTCTCCAAGAAAAACGCGCTGGGTCGCGCCCATGGTTTTGCCTGCGACACGCAAGGCACGTTGTTTTTCGATGTGGCGCGGATTATCGCTGCCAAAAAGCCTGCGATTTTTGTTCTTGAGAACGTGAAGAACCTCAAAAGCCATGACAATGGCAACACCTTTCGCATCATTATGCAGACCCTTGATGAACTGGGATATGAAGTGGCGAACGCCCACGACTTCGGCCCGGACGATCCGAAAATCATCGACGGTAAACATTTTCTTCCCCAGCACCGTGAACGTATTGTACTGGTAGGATTCAGGCGCGATCTCAATCTGCATCCTGGCTTTACGCTGCGCGACATCAGTCGGTTTTATCCTCAAAAACGCCCCGCGCTGGGCGAACTTCTCGACAGCGACGTTGATGCGCGTTACATCCTGAGCCCGATATTATGGAAATACCTTTATCGCTACGCGAAAAAGCATCAGGCCAAAGGCAACGGTTTTGGGTTTGGCATGGTGAATCCGCAGGATCCGCTGAGCGTAGCGCGCACTTTATCGGCGCGTTATTACAAAGACGGCGCGGAAATTCTGGTGGATCGGGGCTGGGATAAAGCGCTGGGCGAAGCGGATTTCGACGACCCGACAAATCAGTTGCAACGCCCACGCCGGTTGACGCCGCGTGAATGCGCGAGGCTGATGGGCTTCGAATCGCCGATGCAACAACAGTTCCGAATTCCGGTATCCGATACCCAGGCCTACCGGCAGTTTGGCAACTCCGTGGTGGTGCCGGTTTTCGCGGCAGTCGCTAAACTTCTTGAATCACGCATACTTCAGGCGGTAGCGCAGCGAAAGGAGTGACGGATGGCGGATGTTCACAGTAAGGCGATACGCAGCAAAAATATGCGGGCGATTGCCACGCGTGACACCGCCATTGAGAAACGCATCGCGCCGTTACTGACATCAATCGGCTTTAACTGGCGCGCGCAGGACGCCTCGCTCGCCGGAAAGCCCGACTTTGTGATTGATGAATACCGCTGCGTCATCTTTACACACGGCTGCTTCTGGCACCGCCATCACTGCTATTTATTCAAGGTTCCCGCCACCCGCACCGAATTCTGGATGACAAAAATCAACGGTAATGTCGCACGTGACAGGCGGGATGCAGAGCAGTTGCGTGCAGAAGGATGGCGGGTATTAATCATTTGGGAATGCGCCTTACGCGGTCGGCTTAAACTCACGGATGCGGCGTTATGCGAGCGGATTGAAGAGTGGGTCTGCGACGGCGGAGACATGGCTGAAATCGACACACAGGGCATCCATGCCCTGTAAGCGTTATTTCCCGGTGGAGCAGGACTTAATGACCGGCTTTGCCGGAAACAGATATTTACCCAGCGTGACCAGTATCACCGCGAAGATAATAATCCCCAGCGCCAGCCATTCTGTTCTCGACAGGCTTTCGCCGCCGAAACTGGTGCCCAGCAGAACCGCCACCACCGGGTTAACGTAGGCATAGCTGGTCGCCACCGCTGGCGTTACGTTGCGAATTAAAAACATATACGCATTGATTGCGATAAGTGAACCAAAAACCGTCAGATATCCGAGCGCAAGGAAGCCGGACAGATCGGGCACTGCCGTCAGTTTTTCACCGGTTAACAGAGAAGCCAGCAGAAGTATAATCCCGGCGGAAAGCATCTCAATCGCGCCTGCCATCATGCCAACCGGCAATTCAATCCGTGAACCGTAGACGGAGCCAAAAGCCCAGCTCAGCGAGCCAATCAGAATAAGCAACGCACCCCAGGGATTACCGTTGAGGTTGCCGCCGCTGTTAAGCAAGACGATACCGGCAAGGCCTATGGCAATGCCCAACCACTCCAGTTTGCGGGTTTGAATGCCAAAAAAGCGGCTAAAAATGAGGGTAAAGAGCGGTACGGTCGCCACCATTACCGCGGCAATCCCGGACGGAACGTTCTGGTGTTCCGCAACGGTCACAAAACCGTTCCCTACCGCTAACAGCAGCACGCCAATCATGGCGGCGTTTAGCATCGGACGCATGGCAGGCAATTTATGGCCGGTTGCCAGCAGAAATGCCAGTAGCACAGAGCCCGCCGCGACAAACCGCACGCCAGCCATCAGAAACGGCGGCCAGCTTTTAACCCCAACGGCAATCGCGAAATAGGTCGAACCCCAAATGATATACAACGCAAAGAGTGCCCCGATAAGAGGCAACAGTTTTCCGAAACGCATACTCCCTCACGACTTGATTAAGAAAACGCCAACGCATCGCTGCAAGGGCGACGCCAAAATAAGAAAAACGAGACACTTCACGGGGATCGATGTGAATAACGCACGCCATCGCGGAAGCATAACGGGCTTATAGTGAACGCGAAAATTATATCAGTTGCGAGGGTTTTAATGTTCTAAATGCGTTAAATAATTGTTGACAGTGTTATTAATGAAAACTGCTCATGTGAGCGGAGCGGATGGCGCAGGAATAACCAGCGGCCGCTGTTCAACATTCTGATAGCCGCAGAGTTTAATACCGCTCACCCTGCTTTTGTTCCATACTTTGGGGCAATAAAACCATACAGAAGGATGTTCACTTTGGCCGGGAGTAGTTTATTAACATTACTGGATGATATCGCCACGCTACTTGATGATGTGTCGATGATGGGCAAACTGGCGGCAAAAAAAACCGCAGGCGTTCTCGGAGACGATTTGTCGCTGAACGCCCAGCAGGTCTCCGGCGTCAGGGCAAACCGCGAATTGCCTGTGGTCTGGAGTGTGGCGAAAGGCTCGTTTCTCAATAAGCTGATTCTGGTGCCGCTGGCCCTGATTATTAGCGCATTCGCGCCCTGGGCAATTACGCCGCTGCTGATGGTGGGCGGCGCGTTTTTATGCTTTGAAGGCGTCGAAAAAGTCGTGCACTCCTGGCAGGCGCGTAAACATAAAGAAACGCCGGAAGAGCGGCAGGCGCGTCTTGACGCTATCGCCGCGCAGGACCCGCTGGTGTATGAGCGCGATAAAGTCAAAGGCGCAATTCGTACCGATTTCATACTGTCGGCGGAGATCGTAGCGATCACGCTGGGCATTGTGGCGGATGCGCCGCTTCTGAATCAGGTGCTGGTACTGTCCGGTATCGCGATTGTGGTGACCATTGGCGTTTATGGGATTGTCGGCGTCATTGTTAAACTCGACGATCTGGGTTTCTGGCTGGAGAAAAAATCGTCGGCAATCGCCAAAGGTATCGGTAAAGCGCTGCTGGTTACCGCTCCGTGGTTAATGAAAGCGTTATCGATTCTCGGCACCCTGGCAATGTTCCTGGTCGGCGGCGGTATTGTGGTTCACGGTTTTGCGCCGGTGCATCATGCCATTGAACACTGGGCGGAGCAGGGCGGCGGGATCGGGCAAGCGCTGTTACCATTGTTATTCAATCTGGTGGTGGGATTCATCATCGGAACGATTGTGCTGGTGGTCGTGAACCTGATTGGTCGGCTGCGCGGCAAACCAGCCCATTAGGATTTTTCCTCAAAATCACTGAAGGAACCAGGCAAAGATCACCATAATTGACTATGTTGTAATCGTTTCACACTGATTAAGGAGGCAGGTATGGTCTTTGTGGTCAGCGATGAGGTTAAGCGCAAAAATGGTGGTCCGCGCATGGTGGTGACGGGTTACTCCAGCGGCATGGTGGAATGCCGCTGGTATGACGGTTACGGCGTGCAGCGTGAAGCTTTTCGTGAAGATGAGTTAATGGTGGGTCAACCGGCTTCACGAGAAGAAAACCACTGACCGCATGTCAGCAATGCAGGGCATTGACATTGAAGAGGGAAGCCGAAAGGTTTCCCTTTTTATTTCACTTCCGGCACAGGTATGACGCAGCCTCAGCCGTTAATTTATCGCCTGATTCTGACGGCGCAGGCGCGACGTTATGCCAGAATATAACCTATACAGAGTGAAAAACGACGGGAAGCCCGCCATCGCCGCCAGTTAAGGTAGCGCGATGTGGGAAATCAGACGATCTCCGCCCGTCGCACGCGTTGATGATGAAGACCAGCCGGATCTCTCTGGCGCGTTGAGAGTGAACGGGTACGACAGCGTAAGACACAGAAATCAGCACCCTTTTATCTGCCGGTTTCAGGTTTAAATATCTTCCCCGATGCCTTGCGCGGCTCGGGCTGTTTCCAGGGAGCGTTGCGCGTGTCGGCTGAAACTAAACAGCATCCGTGGCGGTTAAAACACCCGATTAAAATCGTCAATATCTGCTTTCTGGTGGTGTTTCTGTGCTCCACCTTGCTGACATGGCGTGAAATGGTGGTGCTGGAAAATGGCTGGACCGCAAGCCAAAAAAACCGCATACAAAATATCGCCGCCGCACTGGATCGCCATCTTCAGTACAGCGTCGACAAACTCCAGTTTTATCGCGCGGCGATGCAGCATGCCCTGAGTTCGCCGATATCCACCAATCGTACCGATGCGGCGCTGGCGGAATTTTCGCGGCAGCGCCATTCGGACGCCTGGCAAATCCGCCTGGATGCCACGCGGGGGTTACCCATCAATGGCGTCTCGGATGAGCATGTCCGGAAAAACCCGCTGCTCAATCGTGATGAGCAGCGGCTTGAAAGAGAACTGATTGCTGCGCTGGAGTTTGGGGCGATCCTGCAGCTCGCCAACCCGCAGCAGGAGAGTCAGCACCGGACTTTCTATACCTCGCGCGCCGGTTTTTTTCTTTCTAATGCGCAACATCCCGCCGCCGACGCGATTGCTTCGCGCTATCACCGGTTAATCACGCGGCCTTATTTCCACAGTCATACGCAGCAAAACAATCCGCAACGCGGCGTTCGCTGGACCCGCAACAAAGAAGTAAACCGGGAAGGCGACCACGTTATCACCGCCAGCCTGCCGCTGGATTATCAGAACCAGTGGTATGGCGTACTGGCAATGGATTTCCCGCAGGGTACGATGAACACCTTCCTGAACGAAGCGATGTTTCGCCGTGAAAACGGTGAAATTTTACTGCTCGATAATGATTTTCAGGTTATTGCTTCTTCGGCGGCGACGTCACCTGCTGCCAGCGGATTCACTCAGCGCGATCGTGAGATTTTGTCCGGGGAAATGAAGCAGCACAGTCAGGGTGGCATGCGCATCGGCAGTCGCTATGTGAGTTGGGCGAAGCTGAATTTTTTTGACGGGATGCTGGTCAGAAGTTACTCCCTGAAGCAGAGCCTGTCCGGTGAGTTTGGCAGTATCCTGCTGGTGCTGGGGATATTGTGGTTGCTGTTTTCCCTGATGTTGCTGGGCTCCTGGTATGTGCTGCGCCGTATGGTCCGTAATATGTACCGGTTGCAGGAAACCCTGCGCTGGCGCGTCTCGTATGACTCACACACCCACCTGTACAGTCGCGGCGCGTTTATTGAGCGGGCGAAACGGATCGCTGCACGTTGCCAGCACCAGGGGCTGCCCTTTAGCCTGATTCAAATCGATCTCGATTATTTTAAGCGGATCAATGATACCTGGGGTCACCAGGCCGGCGATCAGGCGTTAATTCATGCGGCGGGAATATTACGTAAGGCGTTGCGCGGCGACGATATCGCCGGGCGCGTCGGGGGCGAGGAGTTTTGTGTGGTGCTGCCGAATACGCTGCTGCCAGAGGCGGCGGCTATCGCCGAACGCATCCGCGAGCGTCTTAACAGCAAAGAAATTCTGGCGCGACCGAATACCACGATCCGTATCACCGCCTCGTTTGGCGTCAGTTGCGCCATCCCCGGAGGCGATTACGATTTTGAACATCTGCAATCCATCGCCGACCGACGTCTTTATCAGGCCAAACAGGCAGGACGTAATCGCGTGTGCTCAACGGGATAGCGTGTTCATGACATGTTCCACTCCTTCGCTCCAGCCTTCAGGGCCGCGAGCCCGGGTGCGGTACACCCGTTGCGGATCGTCATTTTTCACAATGACGGGCTGCTTGCTGAATCCCTGGACAATAACGGCATAATCCGCCACGTCCAGCATACTGACATCGTTAGGACTGTCGCCGACGGCGACGGTGGTGGGCCGTTGCCCGGTACGATAACGATATTGATCGATAAGCCACGTGAGTGCGGAGCCTTTCCCGCCGCGCTGGTCGAGCACATGCCAGAAATGCCCGCCTTCCGTCATACACAGTCCCAGGTTATTCAGCTCGTCGTTAAATACCTTTAACCGTTCATCGCTGTCGCGCCATATCAACGTTTGGGAGGCTTCCTGCAATTTGGCCAGGCCAATCATCTTCGGCGTCAGCCCGGTGATCTCGCCAATCATGGCGTCGTCGACATCATCATAGGTAGTGAACTTAAACCCATGGGTCTGGCGCAGTTCATTCACCACTTTACGGATCGATTCATGGGAGTCGCCATTAATCATCCGGGGATAGTTGGGGTGATCGTCCCATTCATCGTTAAGCTGAATAACCGCGCCGTTCTCGGCAATAAACGCTTCACCCTGCAGGCCCAGTTCATCCTGAATAGCCATGGTTTCCGCCGCTGTTTTACTGCTGCACAGAATGACCGGAATATGTTGCTCGCGCAGATGATCGAGCACAGGGATTGCCTGCGTCCACTCCTGGGTAAGGCTGTCGATCAGGCATCCATCCAAATCAGAAACAATCAACAGTGAGTCTGTCGGTGAAGGCATAAGTATTCCTTATTAATAGTGCCACTAAAACCAGGGCTAAAGTTGTCTTAAGAATACTCCCAATCCGCGCCGGGTTATTCACGCCGGTGCTTCATAAGGGTTCGCGCCAGGCCGCGCCTGCACAAGGGAGCGATACATTAACCTGTCAAATTCTAAATTATTACCTATTTATATTATGAATATATGCTTGTCATGCAAAATAATTGCCTATATGGTGGGTGTCGCATCAGATTTCCTGGTGTAACGAATTTTACTTTCTTCTTGCTCAGCAAGTTTTATCCCGGCGCCCCCGCCGGGATATTTTTATCTATCGGTTAATCTCATTAACCGAAAAATCGCGAATATCCAGTTCAAACGCTTCGGCAAGCTCACTGTAGGTGTGATAATCATGCCCGTTAACGCTTACCCGGTGCGGTTCATCCTCAACCGGTCTGACTTCGCTTTCACTGATTTCATTAATCGCAGCAAGCAGCGCCTCAACGTCAATATCCATTTCCTGAGGAGCATTCTCACTGAAACCTTTACTCGTCTTCATCGGCAGTACCTCGCGCAGTAAGCCTGCCTTTAAGTGTAGTCGATAGATAAAATGCCTTCGCGCAGGGCTAAGGTCGTGCCAGAAAATGAGAATTGTTCTAAACTGCCACTATCTATACAGGAGGAAACGTTATGAATATCAACGATAGGGTCACGGTGAAAACGGATGGGGGTCCGCGTCGACCAGGTGTGGTATTGGCGGTAGAGCCATTTAATGAAGGCACCATGTATCTGGTGTCGCTGGAAGACTACCCGATGGGGATTTGGTTCTTCAACGAGAAAGACCATCCCGACGGCGTTTTCGTGGAAAAGGTCGAGTAAGCGCCCTGAAAGAAGTGATAAATCCATCTCCAGCCAGGCCAGAGATGGGTTACTGCTTAACGCATGTTGACGAATATCCCGCTGGTGACGTTCTCTGCCAGCCTGACAACGTGATAGATAACCTGCTTATTATGGGTTTTTATTTTGCGCTTAATATTGCCCTTATGCGATGAAACGGTTTTCGCCTTAATATTCATTTGATCGGAAATTTGTATCGTGCCTTGGCCGGACATCCACATGCGCAGCATGCTGGATTCCGTTCGGCTTAAAGAAAGCGTGGGAAGGGTGATATTTCCTAAACATTGCGCCGCGTTAGTAAGATAATTCCCTAATAATTCATCAAGTGATTCTGGTTTAATCGATTTTGAACTTATTAATAAGTTTTTTCTGACCCGTAAATACTCATCGAAATGGAGATTAGCAATCGCCATAAAAACAATAAACAATGTTCCGGGATGTTGATTAATGATCTGCCTGATGCGTTGACTCATCGCGGCATCATGAATAAAGCAATCCTCATTAATAAACACCACGTGTGGCTGCAATAACTGGCACTGTTTTTCCAGGCTTTCAACATCATTCACTTGCGTTATTTTTCTTTTGCGAACTCCGCGGCTGGCCAGATAACCAATCAGGCCCAGTCTGGTATAGCTGCATAAATCCATGATGATCGTTGACATGACACACCCTCACTCATCGCGTTATCCGTTTAAACACAACGAATCCATTACCCTGCCCGAACGTTCTGGTGGAGAAAATATTTACGTGTTTGAAATATTTGCCTGAGTTATCACACGCAGACACTCAACAATATTTGGGCGCCATCACTATCCCGTAAAGTGTGTACTAATTTGCCAGGAAAGGTCTTAAAGTAAATCGAATGTAAAGGAATGTGAGGATAATAAAATCTTATAAACCGCATCAGCATTAAGCTGGTGGATGTTATTTAAAAACGGTTTTAGGATTTACCTCATAATTACATTACAAAGATTAAGGGGATGGGGCGTGAGGGATTTCGCCCAGAATATCGCTTAATAATGAGAAGATCTCACTGAATAAATGTTCACAGAATGGCGCGATTAATGGCATTAACGCGATTATCACCACCATCCCGATGCTCAGCGTCAGGGGGAAACCAATAACAAATACTGACAGCTGCGGCGACATGCGGTTGAGCAAGCCGAGCGCGAGATTGAGCGTCAGAAGTAACGTAACCAACGGCAGCGCCAGCATCAGCCCGTTCAGGAAGATGAGCCCGCCCGATTTCGCCAGCGCAAAGAACGCGTTACTGTTCAGCGGATCGCCATTGATGGGCAGCGTATGGAAGGTATCTACCAGCATGGAGATCATCCATAAGTGGCCGTTCAGGCTCAAAAACAGCAGCATCGCCAGCATATCCATAAAACGCGCCAGCACCGGCATATTCAGTTTGCTGCCCGGGTCGAAGAAAGTCGCGAAAGAAAGACCCATTTGCAGGCCGATAATTTCACCTGCGGTTCGCACGGCGGCAAAAGCAAACTGCATGGTAAAGCCCAGCGCGATGCCAATCAGGATTTGCTGAAGTGCTACCCAGAATCCGGCAACGGAAAAGATGGGCACGTCGCTGGCGGGAATGGAGGGCGCGACGATCCAGGTGATCATAAACGCCAGGCCGATTTTGACCCGTTTGCTGATGACACGCTCGCCAAAAATAGGTGCGGTAGAAATCAGCGCCAGCACGCGAAGCAGCGGCCAGAAATAGAGGCTAAGCCAGTGGAGCCATTGATCGCTGGTTACGTGCAGCACGGGTTATCCGATGATATAAGGCAAATTACTGAAAAGGGTGCGCACGTAATCCAACAGCAGATTGAGCATCCACGGGCCGGCAACCACAATCGCCACAAATACCGCCAGAATCTTCGGAATAAACGACAGGGTCATTTCGTTAATCTGCGTAGCGGCTTGCAGGATACTGATGATAAGGCCGGTAACCAGCGCCACCAGCAACAGCGGGGCAGCCAGCGCTAACGCCACTTTCATGGCTTCGGTGCCCATCATCATGACCGATTCTGGCGTCATCGGCGTTCTCCGTTAACTGTAAAAACTTTGCGCAAGGGAACCGACCAGCAGTTGCCAGCCATCAACCAGCACGAACAGCATGAGCTTAAAGGGCAGGGCAATGGTCGCAGGCGGCACCATCATCATCCCCAGCGCCATGAGTACGCTGGCAATCACCAGGTCAATGATCAGGAACGGAATAAACACGGTAAAACCAATCTGGAAAGCGGTCTTCAGCTCGCTGGTCACATAGGCGGGCAACAGAATACGCATCGGTACGGCTTCCGGTCCTTCAAGAGAAGGAATATTGGCGAGTCGCGCAAACAGCGCCAGATCCGCCTGACGCGTCTGGCGCAGCATAAATTCACGCAGCGGCTGCGCGCCTTTTTCCAGCGCCACTTCCATGGAGATCTTGTCTTCACTGAAGGGCTTATAGGCGTCGGTGTAAATCTTATCCAGCACCGGCGACATGATGAAAAACGTCAGAAACAGCGCCAGACCAAGCAGCACCTGGTTCGGCGGCGCGGAGGGCGTGCCCAGCGCGTTACGCAGCAGGCCGAATACAATAATGATGCGGGTAAAGCTGGTCATCATCAGCAGTACGGCGGGGATAAACGTCAATGAGGTGATAAACACCAGCGTCTGAACCGGCAGCGACCAGCTCTGGCCGCCATTGGCCAGCGGCTGGCTGACGATCCCCGGGAGTTGCGCGAGGGCGGGTGTCGCCACCAGGCCCAGCGCGAGAAGCATTAAAGAGAGGCGGCGCATTACCGTTTACCGTTACGAGAAAGCAGGTTTTTCATCAGATTCTGGAATTCCGCACCCGGCGGAACAGGCGTCGCAGCCGGTTCTGTCGGTGCCGGGGGCAGGGTATGAAGATGGGTGATTTGCGATGCCGTGACGCCCAGCACCAGTCGTGCATCCTCCACCTCCACCACCACAATACGCTCACGTGCGCCAAGGCTGACGCTACTGCGCACTTTTACATCTTTGTTGATGCCGCCTTTAGTGCTAAAGCCAATACGTTTCGCCAGCCATCCCGCCAGTAAAATCAGCAGGATGATGGCCGCCAGCGCGCCACTGACCTGCATCAGCGACGATCCGGCCTGCGGCATCGGTTGCGGGGCGGCGACGGTGGTGGTTTGGGTGTTCATTTAGCGGCTCAGACGACGCATGCGTTCAGATGGCGTAATGATATCGGTGATACGCACGCCGTATTTATCGGCCACAACCACCACTTCGCCCTGCGCAATCAGATAGCCGTTAATCAGAATATCCAGCGGTTCACCGGCGAGGCCATCCAGCGCCACCACGGAGCCTTGCGTCAGGCGCAGCAGCTCTTTGATGGTCATGCGGGTGCGGCCCAGCTCGACGGTGAGTTTCACCGGAATATCCATAATCAAATCGATATCCTGCAACGTACCGCTCACATCACCGCCTTCCAGCGCGCGGAACACACTGTCGGCGCTGCTTTTCGTCGCGGTTTTTTGCTCGCTCATTGCTTCAGCCCACAGATCGTCCACGGAGCCGTTATCGTCGGACGGATTGTTAATATCACTCATTTGGGCTGTTCCTCATTCAGCGAATGTAAAATCGGGTTGATCAAGTGTTCAACGCGCAGTGCGTACTGGCCGTTTACCGTTCCGTACTGGCTGGTCAGTACCGGTACGCCATCCACATGGGCAATAATGCGATCCGGTTTATCGATGGGCAGCACATCGCCCGGTTTGAGTTTGAGAATATTCGACAGACGCATCGAGATATCCGCGAAGTTCGCCACCAGTTCCAGTTCGGAATGCTGCACCTGGCGTACCAGGTTTTCGCGCCAGTTTTGGTCTTCATGGCGTGAGTTTTCTAGCGGCGGGTTCACCAGCAGTTCGCGCAGCGGTTCGATCATGCTGAACGGCAGACAGATATTGAACTCGCCGGTCAGGTTGCCAATCTCCACGTGAAACGGCGTATTCACGACGATGTCGTTCGGCGACGTGGTGATGTTGGTGAACTTCACCTGCATTTCAGAACGCACGTACTCCACGTCCAGCGGGTTAATGGCCTTCCACGCGTCGCTGTAAGATTCCAGCGCCAGTTTCAGCATACGCATGATCACGCGTTGTTCGGTATGGGTGAATTCCCGGCCTTCTACTTTGGTCGGAAAACGTCCGTCGCCACCGAACAGGTTATCCACAGCGATAAACACCAGGCTTGGAGAAAACACAAACAGCCCGGTACCGCGCAGCGGTTTTAAATGGATCAGGTTCAGGTTCGTCGGCACCGGCAGGTTGCGGGCAAACTCGTGGTACGGCTGAATACGGATCGCACCGACGGTAATGTCCGGGCTGCGGCGCAGCAGGTTAAATAACCCCATGCGGAACTGGCGCGCGAAACGCTCGTTGATGATCTCCAGCGCCTGGAGACGCTCGCGCACCACCCGGCGTTGGGTATTAGGATCGTACGGGCGAATATCGCTGTCGTTTACGCCAGCCTTATTTTGTTCAACGTTGTCGTCACTGTCGCCATTCAACAACGCATCAATTTCGGCCTGAGAAAGAATACTATCGCCCATGGGTCTACCGCAGAATGAAAGCTGTGTACAGCACGTCGGTAACGACCTGCTTCGGTTGGCCTGCGACCAGTGGCTGGGCAAGCGTCTCTTTAATGGCGTCGACCAGTTTCTGTTTACCTACGTCCGTCGCAAGCTGATCCGCGCTCTGACGAGAGAACAGCAGCAGTAAGCGGCTGCGGATTTCCGGCAGGTAGTCGCTCAGGCGCTGGCGGGTGGCTTCGTCTTTCAGACGCAGCGTAATGCCGATATACAGCACCCGATCGGCGTCGCCGAGGTTAACCGTAAAGGTATCAAGCGCGTAAAACACCGGCGCTGGCGGCGGCTCAGGTTCCGCTTTCACCGGCGTTTCCGGTTTCTGCGTCATACGCCAGTAGCTGTAACCTGCGGTGGCGCAGGCAGCAAGGGTAATAAGCACCAGTAACGGGATCCAGATGGAGCGTTTACGGCTTTTAGTGATTGCGCTGTCAGTCATCTGACCCTTTTCCTCTATCAGTACTGCATAGTCGCTGATTATCCCGTGTCTGCGGGCGGTTAAAGCCTGGAAAAGACGTGAATATTCACGCTACCTCAGGCGTTAGGCAAAGATATCCACCGCGTTATCGCCCCGGGCGATACGTTGCAGACTGGCAGGGGCCGGGATACCCGCTTCGCTATTGCCGACAAAACTGGCCTGTCCACGTCCCGAACCGTTGTGCTGCGGCTGCCCTTGCTGCTGCTGTTGACCGGCAAAACTCTCGCTGCTGATGTTGCTCTGACCAAGCTGAATACCGCTTTCCGCCAGTTGGGTGCGCAGGGTCGGCATGGCCGCTTCAAGCGCCGCGCGAACGTGGCTGTGCGGCGACACGAACTGCATCTGCGCCAGGTTATCGTCAATTTTGAGTGAAATATGCACCTGGCCTAATGCTTCCGGATTCAGGCGCAACTCGGCGCTCTGCTGTCCGTTACGGGTCATCAACGTGACCTGCTGGCTGAACGCCTGCTGCCATTCCGGAGTGCCCAGTTGCGCATTCAGCACGGCGGTATGCGGCGTGGCGATCGCGGCGCTGGTGGGCGTCGGTGTCGCACTGGCGCTGCTTACCATCGGTTGCATGGCCGACGGGGCGGCAGGATTGCTACTGTTGGCGTCATTGAACAGTTTGTCGGCATTGCTGGCGGCGTGAATGGCGTCATGTGGTGACTGCGCGGTCACCGCTGCCGCAGGCTGCGCCTGGGCATTCACGCTCTGGTTTTCAAGCCCCTTGCCGTCGCCTTTGACCTCGACGCGTGCGTCACCGCTCAGGGCGTTAGCCAGCGCACCCGTGGCGCTGGCCACCGTAGCCGTCGCAACAGACTGGCTATCAAGCGGATTAAGCGCGGCGGTTTGCTGGTGCGGCAGCATAGCGAACAGGGCGCTTAACGCCGCCATGTCCTGCTCATTAAGTTTGTGATCGTCGGTCAGGTCCGCCAGCTTTCCGGCGATGCTTTTTGACTCATCCGTGGCTTGCAGCTGGCCGCCCGTCGGCGCATTCAGCCCGGCCAGCAGCGCGTCGAGCAGCGCTTGCGGATCGCCATCGGCGCCAGTTTCTCCGGTTTCGCCGGCGGTTAAGGCCAGTTTCTGCGCGCCGGAAGTCAGCGCATCCAGATTGAGGGCTTTACCGTCGCCGAGCCCAGGCATCGCCTGGCTTAACAACGCCAGAAATGTTCCGGCGTCCGGGGCGCTTTTATCCGACGCTGCCATGCCCGCCGCTTCGCTCTCAGGCGCCAGTGAAATTTTAGGTAATGTAATCATTCGCTTTTCCGAAATGACGCGCGCTGCGCAAACTCATCCATACGTTTTTGATCGAGCCGGTTCTCCGCCAGAAGCGCAGCGCTGGACTGTCGATCGGAAAGCGTCTGCCATGCCTGCAAACGCTGCTTTTTCTCTTTCCAGAACCCCAGAGCCTGATCGACTTTCGAGTTCCACTGCATTAACTGCTGGCGATGCTGTTCGATGGCTTTCTCCAGCGTCTGAATGAACTGCTGGTAGTTTTGCCAACGCGTACTGGCGATGCCCTGGCTCATGTCCTGGTTCAGGTTGTTACGGTATTCATGTTGATAGTCAATCAGCATATTGAGCTGATCCTGAGCCTGCTGGCACCCTCGCCGCATTTCACCGAGTCGTAAAGCGGCGTCATCCACTTCTTTTTCCGCTAGATCTTTTAAGGTGTTAAGCGCATTGCTCTGACTCATAGTTACCTCACTGACGCCTTGTTACACCGTCGGGAAAATCAGCTCCAGTGCCTGTAGTGAATTCCCGACGTCAGCACGCTCAAATATGCCCTGTTGCAAAAAAGCCTCCAGCTGCGGCCAGAGCGCGATGGCCTTATCCAGTAATGGATCGCTGCCTTTGGCGTACGCGCCCACGCTCACCAAATCGCGGTTGCGTTGAAAACTCGACAGTAACTGCTTAAACGTCCTGACCCGCGCATAGTGCTGATCGGTAATCAGTGCCGTCATGGCGCGGCTGATGGACGCTTCAATATCAATAGCCGGATAGTGACCGGCTTCCGCCAGGCGGCGCGACAGCACGATATGGCCGTCGAGAATGGCGCGCGCCGAGTCGGCAATAGGATCCTGCTGGTCGTCGCCTTCGGTCAGAACCGTATAAAAGGCGGTAATCGAGCCGCCGCCGGTAATGCCGTTGCCCGCACGTTCCACCAGCGCCGGCAGTTTGGCGAATACCGAAGGCGGGTAGCCTTTGGTCGCGGGCGGTTCGCCGATAGCCAGGGCGATTTCACGCTGGGCCATGGCGTAACGGGTCAGGGAATCCATGATCAACAACACATGCTGGCCACGGTCGCGGAAATCTTCGGCGATGCGCGTGGCGTAGGCTGCGCCCTGCATACGCAGCAGGGGAGAGACGTCAGCCGGCGCGGCGATCACCACCGAACGGGCGCGGCCCTCAAGCCCAAGAATATTTTCAATGAAGTCTTTGACCTCACGGCCACGCTCGCCAATCAGGCCGACGACAATCACGTCTGCCTGGGTGTAACGGGCCATCATGCCTAACAGTACGCTTTTACCTACCCCGGAACCGGCGAACAGGCCCATACGCTGACCACGTCCCACGGTAAGCAGGGCGTTGATCGGACGTACGCCTACGTCCAGCACGTCTTCAATCGGCGTACGCTGTAACGGGTTGAACGGTGGGGTAATCAGCGCGCCGGTGGTTTCGGTTTCCGGTGCGGGCAGGCCGTCGAGTGGCTTACCGCTGCCGTCCAGCACGCGACCCAGCAGTTCCGGGCCCAGCGGCAGGTGCTTGCCGCTTTGCAGGTTATCGCCCACAGCATGACGGGCATAGACGCGCGCGCCCGGCAATATGCCTTCCACTTCTTCCAGCGGCATAAGGAACAGTTTTTGGCCGTTAAAGCCCACCACTTCGCTTTCCACTTCCTGGGTCTGGCTGCCGTTCTGGCGTTCGATAATGCAGGTGGCGCCGAGGGGCAGTTGCAGCCCGGTCGCTTCCAGCACCAGCCCGGTTGCGCGGGTCAGACGGCCATAGCGGCGTACCGGCGGCAACTGGGTGATTTTGGCTTCGAACGCGTCGAGGGACGCCAGCCAGCGGGTGAGCCGGGCGGTCATTACACCACTCCTGGTGCTGCGAGGCGGCACAGTTCCTGCCAGCGGGTGGCGACGCTGGCGTCGAGATCGCCTTCGTCCGCCGACACTTTACAGCCGCCGGGATGCAGGGTCGGATCGCCGCGCAGCCGCCAGCCGTGCAGGCTGAGAGTCGCGCCCAGCATGTCTTCCACTCGCTGCAAATCATCCGGATGGACGCGCAACTGAGGTTTACCGCTGAATAACGGTTCCTGTTGCAGCAGCATTTGGATCTGTTTAATCAGCGCGTTGTTATCGATACCGGTGGACTGGCCGATTACCTGGCGGGCGGCTTCGAGCGCCATCTGCATCAGACGTGACGCAATAACGCTGTCGAGCGCGTCGAGCGTGTTCTGAAACTCGCTCACTAATAGTTGCATTCTGGCGTGAACCGGCGCTTGTTGATTGCGCGCTTCCGCCATGCCCTGTTCAAGTCCTTTCTGATAACCTTCCTGGCGGCCCTGCTCAAAGCCCTGGGCGCGGCCTTCCGCCGCACCGGCGTTAAAGCCCTGCTCGTGAGCCTGGGTTTGCAGCATTGCCAGTTGCTGTTGCAGCAGTTGTTCCTGCTGAGCGGTGCTGAGTTCAGCACCGGGCTCCACCGCTTCCGGCATCACAAAATCGGATGTGGGCGGGGCGAGATCGTCAGGCAGCCAGCGCTGCCAGGCTGGTTGATTAGACATAGGTATCCTCGCCGCTGCCAATGACCATCTCGCCGGTTTCCGCCAGACGGCGCACAATCAGCAGAATTGCCTTCTGCTCGTTCTCCACCTGGGAAAGTCGTACCGGGCCACGGTTGGCCAGGTCGTCGCGCAAAATATCTGCTGCACGCTGGGACATATTGCGCAGGAATTTCTCGCGCAGCGGCTGTTCGGCACCTTTGAGGGCCACCAGCAACGACTCGGAATCCACTTCCTGCAACAGGCGCTGGATACTGCGGTCGTCCACTTCCACCAGGTTTTCGAACAGGAACATCTCGTCGATAATTTTCTGCGCCAGATCGCCATCGAACTCGCGCACTGCGGTAATAACGGCTTCTTCCTGCTGAGTTTTCATCAGGTTGATAATTTCGGCTGCGGTTCTCACGCCGCCCATTTTGCTGCGCTTGAGGTTCTGGCCGTCGAGCAGGTTGTTCAGCACTTCGGTCAGTTCCGCCAGCGCGGCTGGCTGCACGCCGCCGAAGGTCGCAATACGCAGCATCACATCGTGACGCAGGCGCTCATCAAACAGGGCAAGAATATCTGCCGCCTGGCCGCGTTTGAGGTGGACCAGGATGGTGGCGATAATCTGCGGGTGCTCGTCGCGAATAAGGTCGGCAGCGCTCTGCGGCTCCATAAAGTTGAGCGTTTCCATCCCGGAGGTGGTCTCTTTGGTATCGAGAATGTCCTCCAGCAGGCTGGCGGCACGCTCTTCGCCCAGCGCTTTGACCAGCACCGAACGCAGGTAATCGTTGGCATTGACGCTCAGAGCAGCGAACTGTTCGGCTTCCTGCTCAAACTCCGAAAGCACGTCGGTCAATTGCTTATTAGAAATCTGGCGCACGTTGGCCATCGCGGCGCTCAGATGCTGGACCTCGCGCGCAGAGAGGTGTTTGAACACCTCTGCCGCACGGTCTTCGCCGATGGTCATCAGCAAAATGGCGCTTTTGTCGGTACCGGTCAGTTCACTCATAGTTCGTTACTCATCCACTGGCGAATGACCAGCGCGACCACGCGCGGATCGTTATCAGACATTTCACGGATACGCTGGCTCATTACTTCGGCGCTCAGGCGCTGATTGTTCCGGCGCTGCTGGGTTTGTTCGTCGCGGGTGAGACGAACATCCACCGCTTGTTCCATCTCTTTCTGCTGGCGAGCTTCTTCCTGAACGGCCTTGGTCTCTTCGACGCGGCGCTGCAGCTGCGGACGTACCGCTTTACGCCACAGCAGCCAGGCGACAATCAGCACAATCAACCAGCGACCGGCGGACAGCATCTGATCGATAAAGCTCTGCTGTTGCCAGAACGGCAGTTCACCACCGGTTTCCAGCGTTTCGGTGAACGGTGAGTTCACCACGTTCAGGGTGTCGCCACGCGATTCGGTAAAGCCCATCGCTTCACGGGTCAGATCTTCGATTTGCTTCATCTGATCGTTAGTGAGCGGCAGGGGCTTGCCGTCGGCGAGGGTGCGATAATTCACCACCACGGCAACGGACAGACGCTGCACATCGCCGGTATTCATTTTGGTATGGCGAATGGTGCGGTCGACTTCGTAGTTAGTGGTCTCATCGTGCTGGGTGTTACGCGGCACGGCGCTGGCATTATTGGTCTGCGTACGCTGGGCGTTATTTTGAGCGGCGTTCTGCTGGTTTTGCGCAGGCGGTGTTTCAATCGGCGCATTGTTGGCTGGCGCAGGCTGGTTCGATAACGCGCCTGGTACGCCGCCCGGTAATCCGCTGCCAATTTGTTCGTTAGTATTTAACTGGCGAGAACGGACTGCGGCCTGGCTTGGGTCGCTGTTCGGGCGATACTGCTCTTCGGTTTGTTCTTTGCTGGCGAAGTCGATTTGCGCGGTTACCTGGGCATGCACGTTACCGTTGCCAACGATTGGGCCGAGGATCGCTTCGATGCGGCGCTGAACGCGGCCTTCAACATCGGCGGCGTATTTCAACTGGGCGTCATTCAGATCGCGCCCGGCGGTGCTGGAAGGGGTCAACAGACGGCCGCTCTGGTCGACCAGGGTTACGTTACCTGGCGGCAAACCTGCTACCGCGCTGGACACCATATGCACCACGGCGGTGATTTGCCCTTCATCCAGCGCACGACCCGCTTCCAGGTTGATCGTGACTGACGCGGACGGGGCTTTCTGCTCGCGCACGAACAGTGAAGGTTTAGGCATCGCTAAATGTACGCGTGCGCTTTTTACCGGACCTAAGGTTTCGATGGTGCGAGAGAGTTCGCCTTCCAGCGCGCGCTGATAGTTCACCTGCTCGCTGAACTGGCTGATGCCGAATTTTTCCTGATCGAGTAATTCAAAACCGACCGCGCCGCCTTTTGGCAGGCCCAGTCCGGCGAGACGCAGACGCAGCTCGTGCACTTTATCGGCAGGAACCATAAGTGCACCGCCGTCATCTGAGAAACGGTAGGGCACATTCATTTGCGTCAACTGGGTAACGATGGCGCCGCCATCTTTCTCGTTCAGGTTAGTGTAGAGAACCCGGTAATCGGGGGTTTTTGCCCACAGAACGAGGGCCACAATAATAGCGACCGCAGCCGCGCCGGCCACCATCAATGGAATACGAGGGTTAGCTCGCAGACGGGTTAACCATTCGTTGGCTTTATTTGCTGGCGCCTGGCCCTGGGTAGCGGTATTCATAGCGCACCTCGATGCTCGGCGTGGACAACAATTCTGGTGTTATGAAGCAAGACGGACTCCCGGGTGCAACGTGCACTAAAACTTCCACAATGATGGCGATGCCATTATTTGGCTTTCCGAAATTTTCGATGAAGCAAATAGATGAGTTTTTAGTGGCTATTTAGCGCCTTTATCTCATTGACAAGATGTTAACCTCCGTCTACTTGAAATGATCCAGGGGATTACCATGTCCATTCAGGGGATTGAAGGCGTTGTTCAACAGCTGCAGGCCACAATGCTGTCAGCGCGCAATACGCCGGTACAACAACAACCTGCCGTGAGCTTTGCCGGCGAGCTTCAGGCCGCGCTTGGCCGCATCAGCGATACGCAAAACGCTGCCCGTGCGCAGGCAAATGAGTTTTCACTCGGCACACCGGGTGTCTCGCTTAACGATGTGATGGTTGATTTGCAGAAATCATCGGTCTCTCTTCAGATGGGGATTCAGGTGAGGAATAAGCTGGTATCGGCGTACCAGGATGTGATGAATATGCAGGTGTAGTTGCCGAAGCCTTTCGCTTCGGGCAGCGGTGCATTTTTAAGTTTTATGAAAGGGTTCCGTTTGCTTCAGGCAGCGGGGCTTTTTATTGTTAAAAGCTTATTCAACCCAAAAAAATGCGCCGAATAACATACGCATTCGGCACATTGGGTTACTTGTTAAGTGATTCAGCGTAAAGCCTGATTGCTTCGCTAATGACGGCGGATTGCGGCTTCCCGGTTTTATCTGATAAGTCTGCAATGAGAGAGATAATCTCCTCGGTAAGTTTGAAGCCTTTGCTTCTAACCCCTCGTTTGAGATCACTCTTTAACTGAATTGCGGTAGTTGATTGGGCCATTTTTCGACCTTATATTTGAGTTTAGGGTTGGAGGGGATTTTTTCCCTTCTTCTGACTGTCTTAGTAAGCTGGCAGCTAATTACTATGGAATCAATCAGGATGATGACTAACTTCATCATAACCCTTTCTTCATGTTGGGCTCCGCTTCGGTGGGGCCCTTCCCGTTTCTGCGGCATGCTAATGTGATTAGCATTGGTGCACCTATACATTAGCGCAAGCATTTTCTCACTGAAACAGAAGAAATCGTGCTGCTGATGCCGAGCAAAGCCTGAAGCTGGCGAGCGCCCCCATCAACGACATGCAGGTGCGCCAGCGCGATGTTGCAGCGCTGGACGCTAAATGCACAAAGGAGCTTGCTGATGCGAATGCTGCAAATGATGCTCTGCGTAGGCGTCTCGATAATGGTGGCAGGGTGCGCGTTAAGGGAAGTGTCCCACTCAGGATTACACCTCCACCACCGGCAGCATGGGCGATGCAGGAACCGTCGAACTCGCTGACCTTGCTGGACGAAACGTTCTCGGTATCCGATCCGGAATCATCCGCCACCAGAAAGCCCTGAAGTATTTGCAGGACTACATCACCAGGCAATGCCTGTAACTACTTAAAGTATTTATCCATAGGGTCGTAATGCTGGTATTTTCTGTAAAAAAAGAGCCAGTAGACAAATCCTATGGCAGCACCTAGCCCTGCCATCATGAGATAAAGATCCTCGCGGTGGTTAAGCAAGTCAGAGAAGGAATATGAACCTTTCCATATATCAATAAGGCTACCGCCAATCACCACATCTAAAATCAGGGCCATCAGTGGCAGGGCAATAGCATATGCCGCCATGAGGTAGAACAGAGCTCCAAGTCTGTACTTGGTATTTATGTGCATAGCCTGTCTCCTTACAAGTTGCTCTGAAGCATAACATAACCAATCAAGAGCCTGACTTCGGTCGGGCTTTTTTATTGGGCATGACAAACCCCAAGAAGAACTGCCACCCGAAATGGCAGAGCATGACCACAAACACACCGAACCCTAACCTGTGAAATGAGCCTTTAGAGACGTCAGTTTAGTGCTGGCGAGCCTTCGGTGGGCTGGCGTTTCATTTCGGCAAAGGTTCATCTCAAAGAGTAGGAAAACGCTATGCAATTAGTAGAGATTAAGAAACTCGACCTTGTCACTAATACCGCAGCAATAGCAGACGGGGTGGGCCGAGACCATGACGCTATCATTAAGCTGGTTGACCGCAATAATATAGACCTTGAAGAGTTTGGAACTGTCGGATTTGAAATCCGTAAGTCAGGCGGCAAGCCATTGCGCATAGCCTTGCTGAATGAGCAGCAAACTACTCTGCTTAAAGAGACAAAACTCCTATCCCCTACAGTGGATACAGACTCTGTCAGACAAGGTGTCAGATCCTTTAGAAAAGGCGATGATCGAAAGTATCAGAATTTCTTATGCCTTATTTAAGAAAGAACGTAGCAGTTTCAACAGTTACTAATTTATTGCGCACAAAGACAGGGTCGCTTCGGCGGCCTTTTTTACTTGCTGAATTTCACCAATAAGTAGCATCACGACCGACCTGAAGCGAGGAAATGGAGGCGAGGACAAATTTGCCGGGAGCAAATTTGAACGCCCCTCGCGGCGGCCCCGAAGGGGCGAGGCCCATGGATGGGCCGAGTAATGCGGCAAAGCCGCCGATTTTGTTGACCGGGAGCGGGGATTGCAAAATTGCAAAGGGGAGTGCGGAACTCCCCTTTGCCCGTTCGCGTGCTACGGCGTCACGCTGAGTCGCAAATACTTCGCGAACGGAACAATAGCCCCTTGTGGGCCCCCTCGAAGGCAGAACGGCTCCCTCCCTCTACTTACGTATCAAATAACGTATCGTCGGGCCATCCTGCTGGATCTCCAGCACCTCATACCCGTGATTCCGCGCATCCAGCGGAATATTATTTATCGACTGCGGGCAATCGCTGATCACCTCTAAAATCTCGCCTTTTTTAAGCTGCGGCATCGCTTCAAGCGTCGCCACCGCCGGGTATGGGCGAGGCTCGCCAACCATATCAAGACGGTAATCCGGTACTATCGTGCTCATACGCCTTCCTTAATGGTTTCAGTGCTTACGGTGCGGCTGCGACGGAAGAAATGTTTCTCCCAGCCAATAATCAACATTAAAGCCGCGAACAGCATCAGATAAGTGACAAGCAGACCGCCCAGCGGGCCAAAGGTGTTTAACAGGTTGATTTTATCCCAGCTGGTGGCGAGGGAAGGGGAGAGATCGTCCCAGTAGTACGCCAGTATCGTGGAACCAATCACGTTGCCCAGCCCGACCCACCAGTAGTGCGTCTGGCCTTCCACGGCGCGGTACATCCAGCCCGTTTCACAGCCGCCAGCCAGCACAATGCCAAAGCCAAACAGCAATCCGCCCAGCACAGCGTTAGGGCCAGCCCACATGATTTTCGGTTCCGCGCCCAGTTGCACATAGCTGAAAATGCCAATGGCGCTGACGGCCATGCCAAAAATGATCGCCTTAGCCATATGGGTACGTCCGGTGATCCACATGTCGCGGAATGCCGACGTAAAACAGATTTGCGCCCGCTCAATCAGCAAACCAAATCCGACACCGAACAGCATCGCCAGGCCCAGCTTCGGTTGATTCATCGCGGTCAGTAAACCCCATCCCACCATGCCGACGAAAATCAACATCCCGATGCGAAAACGGCGGCGCGCCTGATCGTGATTTTGTGTCAGCTGCGAGGCGCTGGAGACTTTTTGCAGCTTGACCGGGATGCGGAATATCGGCATCAGGGTAAAGCGCGCACCGAACCAGGAGCCGATGGCGGTGGCAATGGCAAAAAACCAGGCATGCAGGGAGAACTGAGGAATGCCGGTAAAGAAGGCCGCCAGGTTGCAGCCCATCGCCAGACGCGCACCGAAGCCCGCGATAATCCCGCCGGCAATCGCCTGGATGATGCGTATCCGGTGCTGCGGTTTACGCAGTTTAACGTTGTTGGCCCACAGCGCGGCGGCGAAGCAGCCGCCGAACATGCCGATAATCATCATGCCGTCGATGCGGGTAAGGGGAGTGCCTTCGAGATGGATAATTTTAAAATATCCCCACTCTTCGGCATGGACGCCCATCAGCTGCAACAGCTGCCCGCCCCAACGGGTGAACTCGCCGGTAACAGCCCAGAAAGTGCCGGTCAGGCCAAAATAGTAGGTGGAGAGGATACCGGCGGCGATAACCGCCGGCAGCGGCGCCCAGAATTTAACAAGATATTGCTGTTTGAAGTGTTGCCAGGACATGGTTTTTAGCCTCTGAACTCAGACGGATCTAAAACAAGCGAAATACGCTGGAAAGAGCCGGCATCATACGCGTTTTCCATAGTGTTTGCAGGGGTTAATACCGGGAAAGTGATGCGTCAGGCAGTTTATTGCGCAACTTGAAGGCTGGCGGCGATAACGCTTTAATGCCACACTCATTTTTTTTGATATTGCAGGTAGGATGATGAAAAAATATGCACTGGCAGCGGCGCTGGTGGCCCTGAGCGGCTGCGCGCAGGTGGAGAGTTATCAGGAAGTGGTTAAAGCGCCCGCGCCGGCGGGCCTCGCCGGTTACTGGCAATCCCAGGGGCCGCAGGGCAAGCTGGTGAGTCCGGAAGCCATCGCCAGTTTTATTGTCACTGAAAAAGGCGATACCCTCGACTGCCGCCAGTGGCAGCGTGTCATTGCACTACCGGGTAAACTGATGCAGCGCGGCGGTGATCTTTATAATGTGACCGAGAAAGTTGAAGTGTATTCCATCGAACGCACCGGCGATCGGATGGAATATGCCGGTATGGATCTCCAGCGCGTTGAGCGTCCGACAAAAGAGTGCGCCGACTTCCTGGCCGCGCATCCGTTGTTAAGCCCGCTGCCGTAACGCTCTGTTGAAGCGGGCAGCGTGACCTGCCCGCAACACCTGCTTATATTGTTTCTTCAATCACCCATACGCTGACGTTGCCCGCCGGACAGGTAAATATCCCGGTGCCGTTTTCATCGGTTGTGACCTGTTGTGACTGATTGCCCAGAAAATCACACCAGGTTTTATTCGCATAGTTTTCGCCCAGCGCCAGCGTTTTCTCACCCGCGTCACCGTTAGACATCACCACCACGCAACCCGGATCGTCTTCAGTGCCGCTACGGCTGAAGGCGATACAGTTGGGATGATCGAACCACAGCGTCTGGACGCCGTGGGCAAAGCGCTGGCGGGCCAGGATCAGGGTATCGAGCTTGTCCACAACAGGCATATCAACGTGGTATCGCTCGCCGTCGCTGCCGATGTCGTCGTAGCTGGCACCATAAAGATCGGGATAAAACACCGACGGAACGCCATTCTCCCGCAGCAGAATCAGCGCGTAGGCTAGCGGTTTAAACCAGGCTTCAACCGGCGCTTCCAGCGCCTGAAGCGGTTGCGTATCGTGGTTGGCCACCAGCGTAACGGCATGAAACGGATCGGCTTCAACCAGTGTGCCGGTGTAGATCTGACGCATGTCATAATCGCTTCCCTGGCAGGAAGCTTCGTGGAATTTCATATGCAACGGCGCGTCGAATAACTGGGTCTGGCCGCCGACCTGTTCGATGTACTGATGCAGTTTTTCCACCTCATGCGACCAGTATTCCGCCACGATAAACAGCGGTTTCGGTGCCACCTCCTGGACATGCTCGATCCAGGCTTTATAAAACCAGGCGGGAATATGTTTTACCGCATCCAGCCGAAAGCCGTCGCAGTGCGTTTGATCCATGATCCATCGCGCCCAGTACTTAATTTCTTCCGTGACGGCGCGGTTGCGATAGTCAATGTTGGAACCCATCAGATAATCGAAATTGCCGTTTTCGGTGTCTACCTGGTCGTTCCAGCCCTCTTCGGTATAGTCGTTGATGATTTTGAACACGCCGTCTTCGGTCGGATTTTCAATCCGGTCGACACCACTGAAACATTTATGATCCCAGATGAATCTGGAATATTGCCCTTTGCGGGCGGGAAAGGTGTAGCGGGTCCAAGCTTCGCATTCAATGACTTCATCATCGATTTGATTGCGATCGAGTTGGTTCACACGATTGACATGGACGCGTTCTTTTTCATCGGCGCCCATTTTGTGGTTTACCACCACATCGAGCAGCACGGCGATACTGTTCTGGTGCAGGGCCTCGATGGCCTGATGCAACTGGTCTTTGGTGCCGTATTTGGTGGCGACAGATCCTTTTTGATCGAACTCACCCAGATCAAACAGATCGTAAGCGTCGTAGCCGACGGAATGCTCGCCTTCACTGCCTTTACAGGCGGGCGGGAGCCAGACCATGGTGATGCCGATATCATTAAACGTTGCAGCGCGTTCAGTGACCTCCGGCCATAACGTACCGCCGCCGGGGGAATACCAGTGAAAACATTGCAATATGGTGGGGTTGCGCATCTTCCTTGCTCCAGAAGTCATTTGGCTGACTTCTGGAGTATGGAAGATCTTCATCAACTCACCAGAGCACGGGGAAATTATCGTTGCGTTAATTGGCGGGGGTGTTGGGAACCAGCAGCATGCCGGCCAGTCTGCCGTAAGCATTATTGAGCGATTGCTGGCGCGAAGACTGGCCGATGAGTTCGCTCAACTCGTCCAGACGCTGTTGGAGCAGCGCTTTTAGCTGCTGCTCGTTTTCCAGGGTCTGCTTCAGATAGGTCTCCAGCATATCCTGCACTTGCTGACTAATTATAGGGGCCGGCGTAATCATCACGGCCTCCACGGACTGAAGGTAAGCAACCTCTTTTTCCAGCAGTAACTCCCACTCACCCCTCTGTGCCAGATCCAGTAGGGTCTGGCTCATCAGCGCAACATGCTGCCAGCGGCTAATCAACTCCACGTTGGGGGACATTAACGTTACTCCTGGGCATGAGCCGGCTGTGGGGAGACTTGCTTCCAGGCATCAGCAAGATTACTGAGCAACCCTTCCACTTCTTCAATTGCCTGGCTGTCGTTACGCAGGTTGGCCTGCAGCAAACGGCGCACCATATAGTCATACAGCGAAGACAGGTTGGTGGCGAGGTCGCCTCCCTGCTCGCGATCGAGACCGGCTTTCAAACCGTTATCGATAATATTGATGGCTTTGCTCAGCGCTTCGCCTTTTGCCACCGTTTCACCCTGCTGCATAAACAGGCGTGCGCGAACCAGCGCACTCATTGCGCCGTCAAACAACAGCACGATAAGCTGATGGGGGCTGGCACTCATTACGGCACTCTCTACGCCTATGCGGGCATAGGCGTTAGTACCACTGGCGTTATACATAATGACCTCTCATCATTAGCTGGATTTGCTCATCGCCGTAAATTGTTGACTTAAATACGAACTGGTGGTGTTCAGTTTGCTCATCATGGTGTCGAGCTGATTAAACTGTGCCTTATAACGGGCGACCGTCGCGTCAATGCTGTCGCTGGTGGCCAAATACTGTTTGGTCAACTTTTTCAGCGTTGAGTTAATGCTGTCCTGGGCGGTATCAATGATGCCGTCATCGGCCAGATAATCTTTAACCGTTGACGCCATTTTGGTGGTGATGCCGGTCTCTTTGCCATCACCCACCAGCAACAGACGCGTTGCGGATGCGTTTTCGTTCAGCGCTTTAGTCAACTTGGTATCGTCGATTTTCAGTTTGCCGGTGGTGCCGTCAGACGTAATCCCGATTTCATTTAATGTCTTAAACGTTGAACTGGCATCGCCCTGGCTAAATACGCCGCGCAGGCCGGTCTGAATGCTGCGCACCACGGTATCGCCCAGTAACGCACCATTGCTGGTACTCTGCGCCTCTGCGCCAGGATCGACAGCGGTGTATTTTGTCAGGGAGTTAAAGGTGTCAATCAGGGAGTTATAGGCATCAACCCACCCTTTAATCGCGGCTTTGGACTGATCGTTGCTTTTCTCAACCGTTACCGTCACGTTGCTGACTTCTTTTGTCAGATTCAGTGTTACGCCTTGGGGGGCATCAGTGATGGTATTGGTTTGGCGCACGATATTAATGTTATTGACGGTCAGTTCCGCATTCTGGGCTGCAACTAGCTGGTCCATGCCACCGCTGGTGCCGTCGTAGCGGATAAGGCCATTGAGTTTCGGATCGTCTTTGACTTCAATGGTCATTTTATTATCGGTGCCGGTGGTCGTGGAGGTCAGTACAAGTTGATAATTTTCATCATCAACCTTAACGATACTGGCGGAAACGCCACCGTCGGCGTCATTAATTGCGTCGCGGATCCCTTCCAGCGAAGTCTGATCGCTGCTGAGTTTGATTTCCAGCGGCTTATCATGGCTTTTCTGGCTAATGACGATGGTGCGCTCGGCAACATCGGTACTCCCCAACGCTTCTTTACTCGACGAGATTTTGGTGTTGGTGGTCAGGGACTGCGCCTGGGCAAGTTTTGTCACATTGATGGTGTACTTACCTGGTGCCGCTCCTGCGGTTGTACTCACGGTTAAATCAGTGCTGCTGCTTGTCGCCGTAGTGCTTTTGAACAGATCGGCATTATTTAACGTATTGTTTGCAGTCTGGAATTTTTCCAGCGAGCTTTTCAGCGTGCCGTAAGCGGTAAGGCGCGCAGTATTGGCGCTTTGCTGTTTGGTAATAGGCGTTAAGCGCGCTTTTTCAGCAGTTGTCAGATTAGCTAACAGCGAATCCAGCGGTAAGTTAGCGCCAATACCTAATGATGTAATTGAAGCCATGCCATTTCCTTTTGATTGCAAACAGTAGTTAGACGCGGTATCGGCATTCTGGCGGCAAAGTTTAATAAAATTTTGGCGGCATAATAGACGGAATAGTGCGCTTAATGAAGGGTAATTCCAGGAGTTAGCAAACGCATGCGGATCGGCGACCCGAAAAGATAAAAATAATCGCCCCACATTAAAAATTTTCTAAAGTTCGAAAATAGGGTGCCGATACATGGGTTACGGTGACAAGACCGTGGGCAACGGCCCAACAACATCAAGATGTAAATTGATAAGGAAAAGATCATGGCACAAGTCATTAACACTAACAGCCTGTCGCTGTTGACCCAGAACAACTTGAACAAATCTCAATCTTCCCTGAGCTCTGCGATTGAGCGTTTGTCTTCCGGTCTGCGTATTAACAGCGCCAAAGACGACGCCGCTGGCCAGGCGATTGCTAACCGCTTCACCTCTAACATCAAAGGTCTGACTCAGGCTTCCCGTAACGCCAACGACGGTATCTCCATCGCGCAGACTACTGAAGGCGCGCTGTCTGAAATCAACAACAACCTGCAGCGTGTTCGTGAGCTGTCAGTTCAGGCAACCAACGGTACTAATGACCTGCTCCCCGTTGATTAATACACCCCGATGTTAGTAATGTCTTCATAAGCC
>OKCK01000015.1_pt1 | contig 110594 bp, 114 predicted proteins | sample 1614961 | NCBI WGS metagenome assembly OKCK01 (sample SAMN04436984, study PRJEB24849) | human gut metagenome | biome: human gut; feature: NICU; material: stool | host: Homo sapiens | place: USA: Saint Louis, MO | collected 2010-07-31
GGGGCGCGGCGGCGAGCGCCCCCAACCCGGTCGCGTTCGCCGGTGACTATTGATGAGCACCGCTGCCCGAAGCGAACGGAACGATTCCACCCTACAAAAGAGCCCCCGCAGCCCGAAGCGAACGGAATAACTCCACCCTACACAAAAAGGCCCCCGCAGCCCGAAGCGAACGGAACCATTCCACCCTACACAAAAAGGCCCCCGCTGCCCGAAGCGAACGGAACCATTCCACCCTACACACAAAGGCCCCCGCTGCCCGAAGCGACCCGAACCATTCCACAAAACACAAAAAGGGCCCCGCTGCCAAAGCGAACAAAACAACTCCCCCAAAGCCCCCGCCTGCAAGGCGAAAAAAAAAGCCCCTCCGCCTGAGCGCCGGAGAGGCCAATCACCACATAACTCTTTTTTACGCGTTGTTATTCAAAACCAACTGACCCTTGCTATCCAGCGGGATCGTCTCGCCAGGCTGTTTATCCATGCGGATTTTGCCCTGCTGGTCGCCGATTTTATACGTCACGTCATAGCCGATCATTTTCTCGGACTTGTCATACACCGTTTTGCAACGCTGCTGCGTCGTGGTGTAGGTATCACGGTCCTGCATCGCGCCCTGGATCTGGTGACCGGCGTATCCGCCGCCCAGCGCGCCTGCAACGGTTGCGATATCTTTACCGCGTCCGCCGCCAAACTGATGGCCGATAACCCCGCCCGCAACAGCACCCAGCACTGAACCGGCGATACGGTTTTCATCCTGCACCGGACGACGATGCGTCACCGTCACGTTGCGACACTCTTTACGCGGCGTTTTTACCGTTTCCTTGATCGGCATGGCGGAAACCACTTGCGCGTATTTTGGTGATGAGTCGAATACATTCAGGCTGGCGACCGCAGCCACACCCAGTGCGGCTGCTACGCCAATCCCTATACCCGCTAACATTGATTTGTTCACAGGACATCCTCCTGGCTGTGTGATTCATAGCAATTCTGCAAGCAAATGTAAGGACGGGACATCAGACGAAGGATCAAAAGCGAGGCGTTTTTGGCAAAAAGACGGGGTTTCAGAGCAGTCTGAGGTTGTGAAAGGCGAAAAGCCTGTTTTGTACTGAAAACCCCTCCTGTTTTCAGGAGGGGCCGCAGGATTAATGCAATTTAAGACGCGGGCGAATAACGCGGTTAATACTGCCCACCAGCATCATCAGGCCGGTTTTCATGTAGCCATGCAGCGCGATTTGATGCATACGGTACAGCGAGATGTAAACGAAACGCGCAATGCGCCCTTCCACCATCATCGAACCGCGCATCAGGTTACCCATCAGGCTACCCACCGTGGAGTAGTTAGACAGCGACACCAGGGAACCGTGGTCTTTATAGACGTAATTCTTCAGCGGCTTGTTTTTGTACTGCGCCAGGATATTGTGCAGCGCGAGTGAAGCCATCTGATGCGCCGCCTGGGCGCGCGGCGGAACGAATCCCCCTTCCGGGCGTGCGCAGGATGCACAGTCGCCAATGGCGTAAATATCGGCGTCACGTGTGGTTTGCAGCGTCGGCTCTACTACCAGTTGGTTAATACGGTTGGTTTCCAGGCCGCCAATCTCTTTCATAAAGTCCGGCGCTTTAATGCCTGCCGCCCAGACCATCAGATCCGCTTTAATAAACTCGCCGTCTTTGGTGTTCAGACCGGTTTCTTGCGCGCTGGTCACCATGGTATTCGTTAACACGCGCACGCCAAGTTTCGTCAGCTCGCTGTGAGCAGCGCTGGAAATACGCGGCGGCAGCGCCGGAAGGATCCGTTCGCCCGCTTCCACCAGCGTCACGTTCAGCGCTTCGTTGGTCAGCCCCTTGTAACCGTAGCTGTGCAACTGTTTCACCGCGTTATGCAGCTCCGCAGACAGCTCCACGCCCGTGGCACCGCCACCGACGATAGCGATATTCACTTTGCCGCTGGCGCCGAGGTTAGCGGAATATTTCAGGAACAGGTTAAGCATTTCCTGATGGAAACGGCGCGCCTGATGCGGGTTATCCAGGAAAATACAGTGCTCTTTCACGCCCGGCGTATTGAAGTCGTTGGACGTACTGCCCAGCGCCATAACCAACGTGTCATACGCCAGTTTGCGCTCCGGCACCAACAGCTCGCCTTTCTCGTCACGCAGTTCAGCGAGGGTCAGCGTTTTGTTCTCGCGATTGATATCGATAACCGAACCCAGCTGGAACTGGAAGTGATGGTTGCGCGCATGCGCCAGATAGCTCAGCGCGTCAACGCCTTCATCGAGGGAGCCGGTCGCCACTTCGTGCAGCAGCGGTTTCCACAGGTGGCTGTGATTACGATCCACCAGGGTAATTTTCGCTTTTTTACCGCGCCCTAACTTCTTGCCTAACTGCGTCGCCAGCTCAAGTCCGCCAGCACCCCCGCCGACAATCACAATCTTTTTCAATGGTGTAGTCAACGTGACCCCCTAAATTATTAACCAATTGTTAAGTAAAAGTTATTAAAATAGCTTTTACTTAACAACGAGTTACCACGATTACTGCGACCTGTTGACCAAAGAATAACATGAACGGGTCAATGGTCATACCAAATTTGATATGAATCAAATTTTATGCCGAAATCTTCAACAAAAAAGGGCCAGCACATGGCTGACCCGATAACACACACGTGTTGTTCCCGTTATCCGAGGGTTTTAAACGCCTTGATTCGCTGCAAATGGGGCGAGATATTTTTAAATTTGTGGCTCTGCTGCTCATCCCAGACAATTTCATAATAGGGCTGCAACACATCGGCTGAGCGCTGGTTATCAAGCGCTTCGTCATTGCGTGAAAGCAGCACCAGACAGCGATCGCGGTTTTTCTCGCGAAAGTTTTCCACGCACTTGGTGGCAATGTCGCGATACTCTTCCGGGCGGTCGATTTTCCCTTCCATATTTTCATATGGGAACAGGTTAGGATTAAAGATGGCCTGACGGATATCGCAGAGAAAACCCACCCGTTCAGCCCAGTAGCCACCCAGCCCGACGCCGCAAATCAGCGGCCTGTCGTCTGCATTTAACTGTAGCATCTTGTCCACTTCGCGCAGCAGATGTTGCATATCATGTTTGGGATGCAGCGTGCTGTAACTGATGAGTCGCACATCGGGATCGATAAATTGCAGTTGCAGCACTTTTTCATGGTTACCCGGACTGTTTGAGTCAAAACCGTGTAAATAAATGATCATTGTCACCTCTACCTGGCGCTTACCGATAAATATCCCGCAGACTACAGCCCTGCTTTATGGGCCTGCCAGCGCTCATGCTGCGCTTCCAGCGCACGGTTCACCTGCTTCCAGCGCGGTGAAGCAAGCAGTTCGCTGCGCGAAAATGAACCTTTATGATACAAATGCGTAACACGTTCAGCATTGATCGGCGACAGGTTATCTAACACGCTAACCGCACCTTCACGATTATTACAAACCAGGATCATATCGCAACCCGCGTCCAGCGAAGCCTGACCGCGTTCGGCATAGCTGCCCATAATCGCCGCGCCTTCCATCGACAGATCGTCGGAAAAGATCACGCCGTTAAAGCCCAGCTCGTCACGCAACACGGTTTTAAGCCAGTGCGGAGAACCGCTGGCCGGACGGCTGTCCACTTCCGGATAAATCACGTGGGCAGGCATGATGGCGTCAAGTTTGTTGTCGAGAATAAGGTTCTTAAAGATCGACATATCACGGGCACGGATCTCGGCTTCGCTACGCGGATCGCGGGGCGTCTCTTTATGGGAGTCTTCCATTACCGAACCGTGGCCGGGGAAATGTTTACCGGTGGTTTTCATTCCGGCGCTGTGCATCCCGTCGATAAACTGCGTCGCGACGCGCAGGGCAATTTCCGGATCCTCATGGAATGAACGTTCGCCAATGGCGGCGCTGATATGGCCCACATCCAGCACCGGCGCGAAACTGATGTCGATATCCATCGCAATCATTTCACTCGCCATTAACCAACCGGCGTCAAATGCCAGTTTGCTGCCCTCTTCCTCGCCGAACAGTTCCACGAAAGATTGCGCGGCGGGCAAACGGGTAAAACCGTCGCGAAAACGCTGTACGCGTCCGCCTTCCTGATCGACCGCCACCAACAGACGATGGCGGGACGCCGCACGGATCTGCCGCACCAGTTCGCGCAACTGCACCGGGTCATGATAGTTGCGGGTAAACAGAATCAACCCGCCCACCAGTGGATGGTTTAAAATCTCGCGTTCTTCAGCATCCAGCTCGAATCCCGCCACATCCAGCATTACTGGTCCCACAACAACCTCCGGTTAGATGTTCTCAAGCCTGTTCCAGGCTTCGTTAGCTAATGTCAAAAACTGCCGATCGCGCGTTTGCCGGTAATGGCGCTCATACCAGCCAGCCATTAACGCAAGTGTCCAGGGCCGCCACCGCGCCACCTGGACGCGCAATTGGTGAGGATCAAGCGCGGCAAGATGCGCATAGTGGCGCACCAGGCTCGCTCGTTCGTCTTCATCCATACTGGCGGCGGCGATTTCCAGCGCCACATCTCCGTCGCCCGCATATTCCCAGTCGATCAGCCGTAGCGAGTCCGCGCTGCGCACAATGTTGCCGGCATGGAGATCCATATGCAGCGGCGCCAGGCGTAGCGGTTGCGGTTCACCCTGCGCGCTTAAGCGTCGCAGCGTTCGCAACCACAAGGGCGTGCGTCGGTCAGGATCGCTGTGTTGCCAGTAACTCATCAGGAGCGGCAGTAGCGAAATACGCCAGCCAAAACGTTGCTGGTGATGCAAAGTATACAGCAGGCCAGCCAGCGCTGAAGCGTCCGGCAGTGCTGGCGTCACGTCGCCGGGTATAAATTCAGTGATTAACCATCCATACCCGAGTGCATACGGACGCGGCCCCAGGCCCGGCGTCAGGCGCTTCAGCGCGCGATAATGACGCGACAAACTGACGCCCGCCTGCAGCGTCCCGCTGTCGCGACGGGCGACCAGCGGAATACCGGCCCACTCAAGACGCAGGCTGTGTCCGCTGGAACCGGGAAGCAGAGAAAGAGAACCGGCGGCCTTAGCCGCCGGAAATCTGGAATGAAGTAATGCGGTTAACGCCGCATTACTGGGTTTGGGATACTGCACCTTTACCTGACCAGATAATTTCGCCGGTTTGCACCAGCATTAACTGCATTTGCAGGGTCGGCGAGCCGACGTTACCGCTCGCATTCGAATAGAGCACATAGTGAGCGCCGACGTTGCGTGCGATGCCAATCGCTTTGCTGCGCGTCCCTAAACTGTCCTGCGGTGAGAGGCCAAGCTGCTGTTTCGCCATTGAGAGCTGTTGCGCGGAAACCAGTGTGAAGGTGTTGTTATTAGCCAGCGCGTTGCGCAAGGCTTCCGTGGCTGGTCCGGTTTGCAGCGAACCATTTGTGCGGTTGTTGACCGAATCCACCAGCAGCACGCTGCCCGCATTAACCCCGCCCGCCTGCAACATTTTGCCGACCATCGGTTGAATAGCACCGCTCCAGTCATACTGACGAACTTTAGGCTCCGGCGTGGTCGGCTCCTGATGCTCAATCGGGCCCGGCTGTGGCGGCACGGCTGGCACGGACGGCACCGTCGGTACCGGCTCTGTCGGTGGAACGGGCTGTTGCGGCGTCGGTTGCGCCTGATCGACCGGTGCCGGTTCTTGCTGACCCCGCATCACACACCCGGAAAGAATTAACGCTACTGTCGCCAGCAGCCAAAAACGAGGTTGTCCCCTCATTAATATCACCCCTTATAACCAGAGATAGAGTCGAACCTGCGTGGCACCCAGGAAAGGTGACGCCGCACTAAGCACGGTTCGACTGCGCGCAGGTATTGTTACCGTGGCGGACTTATCCAGTGGATGCAATTCCAGTCCGCTCTCCTCATACCAGTAAAACTGATAGTTCAGCGTTACGGGCACATCTTTTTCATTGTAAAGCGTACTGGTGGCGACGGGCTTGCCGGACTGTCTGGATAATTCTGGTTTTTCGGCCATAACTCCGGCCGCCATGACCGACGCTTCCATGACCAGCGTTTGCTTATCATTCACCGGAATTTCCGGAGGCGAGCTACAACCCGCCAGCACCATAACGGACAACAATGCAAAGATGCACGCACGTTTCATTTTAGAGCCCTTTATGGGAAAGCATCGGCCCCAGCGCACGTCCGCCCAGCAGGTGCATATGGATGTGATACACTTCCTGCCCGCCGTGGCGATTGCAGTTCATGATCAAACGGTAACCGTCTTCGGCAATCCCTTCCTGTTCAGCGATTTTTGCTGCCACGGTCAACATACGCCCCAGAGCCTGTTCATGTTCCGGCGTCACATCATTCACGGTAGGAATTAATACGTTAGGCACGATCAAAATATGGGTCGGCGCCTGCGGGGAAATATCGCGAAACGCGGTGACCAGCTCATCCTGAAACACGATGTCCGCCGGGATTTCGCGACGAATGATTTTGCTAAAAATAGTTTCTTCAGCCATGACCGTATCCTTAAATAACCCTGCGATAAACATTCTTGCGCAACCGCGGTTCCGGTTGGTGAACGTTCGCGCAGTAAAAGAGTGAGAATCTGATTAGAGAGTATATCACCCCAGGCAAATGCCACCAATAAAACACTGGCTTGAATCAATAGGTTGCGCGTTGCCCTGCGGATAAAACGGGTTTGTTCCATCGAGATGGCGGGTTGCCATGGACAGAACAAACCCTGCTTTTACGAGCCCAGCGAAGCCATATCGATAACGAAACGGTATTTAACGTCGCTTTTTAACATTCGCTCGTAAGCCTCATTAATGTCCTGCATCTGGATCATTTCCACATCGGAGACAATGCCTTTCTCGGCGCAAAAATCGAGCATTTCCTGCGTTTCCGCAATGCCGCCAATGCACGATCCCGCCACCGAGCGACGACCAATGATCAGCGGCACCGTATTGATATAGGGCTGGAGCTCGCCCAGCAGGCCAACAAACACCAGGGTGCCGTCGAGCGTCAGGGTCGGCAGATAGGGGTTGATATCGTGGGTATAAGGGACGGTATCGATAATCAGATCGAACTGGTTATTCACCTTCGCCATGTGCGACGGGTCGGTAGAGATAATGACATGATGCGCGCCAAGGCGGCGTGCGTCCTCTTCTTTACCCGGCGAGCGGGTAAAGAGCGTAACGTCTGCTCCCAGGCCATTCGCCAGTTTCAGGGCCATATGCCCCAGGCCGCCGAGCCCAATCACCGCCACTTTACTGCCCTCGCCTACCTTCCAGCGCTTCAGCGGCGACCAGGTGGTGATACCTGCGCACAGCAGCGGCGCAGCGCCTTTAAGATCGAGTCCCTGCGGGATGCGCAATACGAAATCTTCGCTGGCGATAATGGCTTTGGAGTAACCGCCGTAGGTAGGCTGATGGTCGAAACGATCCTGCCCGTTATAGGTTTGAATATTGCCCTCTTCGCAATACTGCTCAAGCCCTTGTTTGCAGGGATGACATTCGCGGCATGAATCGACCATGCAGCCGATGCCCGCCAGATCGCCGGGTTTAAATTTGGTGACATTATCGCCCACGGCGGTGACGCGCCCGATGATTTCGTGACCCGGCACCAGCGGATACTGGCTGAATCCCCAGTCATTTCTGGCCTGGTGGAGATCGGAATGGCATACGCCGCAATAAAGAATCTCCAGCGTGACGTCATCCGGGCGCGGTGTGCGTCGTTCTACCTGAAAAGGCGCTAAAGGCGCGGTCGGGGAAAGCGCTGCATATCCTGAAACTTTCATCATTGTTCTCTCTCGCTGTGAACGGATCTATTCACTGTAGACCTCGCCCCTGCTGATAACCACTTTGCGAAAAAAAACCTGGTACCGACTACCGGCAATACGGTTTACCTGTGCCGAATTTTCAGTGATTTGTGTTGCAAGAGACTTGTAACGCCAAAGAAATGAAATCCAGGCGCTGCGCTTTTATCGGTCACTCTTCGCTTTACCGGAATGACGTTTCACTTTCCTTCTCACATTTGTTTACACACATCAATCAAATGAATATAGTTCTCATTTTTATTCGTATCTCCAATATTTGTAGTCCCCTTTGCAGCCTGCCTTCGGGCTTTACGGTTGCGTTGGAAAATTTGCGTCTTTCATTAAGGGTTAACCATGTCTTTCGTTTTCAATTCCGGGAAAACTTCTCTGCCGCATCGTTCATTGCTGGCGATGTGCATTTGCGCCGCCCTGCCTGTTAACACGGCATTCGCCGCGCCGCAGTCAGAAGATACCGTTCTGGTAGAAGCTTCCGCCAGTCCTCAGCAGGCTGATGAGAGCCAGGATTACAGCGTGAAAACCACCCGCGCCGGGACCAAAATGATGATGGTCCAGCGTGACATTCCTCAGTCTGTCAGCGTGGTGAGCGAACAACGTATGCAGGATCAGAAACTGCAAACCCTGGGCGATGTGCTGTCTAACACCACCGGCATTAGCGCCTCGGTTGCCGATTCCGATCGTATTTCGTATTACTCACGCGGATTCCTGATCGATAACTATATGGTGGATGGCATCCCGACGTTCTATGAAACCCGCTGGAATCTGGGCGATTCGCTTTCTGACACCGCGCTGCTCGAACGGGTCGAAATCGTGCGCGGCGCCACCGGTTTAATGACCGGGCCGGGCAACCCCTCCGCTGCGGTCAATATGGTGCGTAAGCGCGCCGACAGCCATGAATTCAAAGGCGATGTGACGGCGGAATACGGCAGCTGGGATAAGCAGCGCTACGTTGCGGATGTGCAGTCCCCGCTGACCGATGACGGCAGGATCCGGGGCCGTGTTGTGGCTGGCTATCAAAATAATGACAGCTGGCTGGACCGGTATAACAGCGAGAAAAAATTCTTCTACGGTGTGCTGGATGTGGATTTAACCGATATGACCCGCTTCGCGGTGGGGTATGAATATCAGGATATCAACGTCAACAGTAAAACCTGGGGCGGCCTGCCGCGCTGGTACACTGACGGCAGCCTGGTGGGGCATAATAAACATGACAGTACCGCGCCGGGCTGGGCGTATAACGATAAAGACTTTAATAAAGTTTTCGCCACTCTGACGCAGCGCTTCGATAACAACTGGGAATTGACGCTTAACGGCACCCATACCGAGATGAACCTCGACAGCAAAGAGCTGTATCTGGATGGCCTGGTGGATAAGACCACGGGTCTGATGGAAAGCTTTTACGGTGCGAGTTATCCGGTTGTTGGCGGCACAGGCTATAACACGGGTAAACGTAAAGTGGATGCGCTGGATCTTTATGCCAGTGGCCCTTATGAACTCCTGGGCCGTCAGCATCAGCTTATGGTGGGCGCCAACTACAGCAACCAGCGTAACCGTTATATGAACACCTGGGCGAACATCGGCCCGGATGAACTGGGCAGTTATTACGATTACAACGGTAATTTCCCGCAAACCCAGTGGGGCGACCTGGCGCTGGCGCAGGCAGATACCACCCATATTAAATCAGCTTACACGGCTACCCGGATTTCGCTGGCCGATCCGCTGCACTTGATTGTCGGCGCGCGCTACACCCAGTGGAGCAGCGACACGCTTACCCAGAACATTGAGAAAAATAATACGACGCCGTATGCCGGCCTGGTGTTTGATATCAATGAAAACTGGTCAACCTATGCCAGTTACACCTCCGTGTTTCAGCCGCAAACCGTGCGTGACATTAACGGAAAATATCTTGCGCCGATCACCGGTAACAATTATGAGCTGGGTGTGAAATCTGACTGGATGGACAGCCGCCTGACGACGTCGCTGGCAGTGTTCCGCATTGAACAGGATAACCTTGGCACCAGCACAGGCCAGATTATCCCGGGCAGTGCAGGTGAAACCGCCTATACCGAAGCGGATGGCACCACCAGTAAAGGCGTCGAGTTTGAAATCAACGGTGCGCTGACCGACTACTGGCAGATGACTTTTGGCGCAACGCGCTATGTTGCTGAAGACAGCGATGGCAAAGCGTTCAATCCGAACCTGCCGCGCACTACGGTAAAACTGTTTACCAGCTATAACCTGCCGATGCTGCAAGAGCTTACGGTCGGCGGCGGGGTCAACTGGCAGAACCGGGTTTATCAGGATGTCGCAACGCCTTACGGCACTTTCCGTGCTGAACAGGGCAGCTATGCGCTGGTGGATCTGTTCGGCCGATACCAGGTGACTAAATCGTTCGCTATTCAGGCCAATCTGAAGAACCTGTTTAATAAAGAATACGACACCAATGTGGGGCAATCTTATATTTACGGCGCACCACGGAATGTCTCGGTAACCGCGAATTATCGTTTCTGACAGGAAAGGTATGCTTCAGGGGGAATTGTTCCGTTCGTCAGGCGTTTATGACCCAGTGTCACTCCGCCATGCATTAACGGAACAAGACCCCCTGACCAGAATAGCCCCGCCCGCAGTCTCTCGTTAACAAGCGGCAATAAAAAAGGGAGCCTTACGGCTCCCTCAGTCTCCCCAAACAACACTTAGCTGTTACGGATGTACTCATCCATTTCAGTTTTCAGGTTATCGGATTTGGTACCGAAAATCGCCTGAACACCTGAACCAGCTACCACTACACCCGCAGCGCCCAGTTTTTTCAGGCCAGGCTGATCAACTTTCGCTACATCCGCCACGCTTACACGCAGACGGGTGATGCACGCATCCAGGTTGGTGATGTTTTCTTTACCGCCGAAAGCAGCAACCAGAGCCGGAGCCATTTCGCTGGTGCCTGTGGTTTTGCTGTCTTCCGTTGCATCTTCACGACCCGGGGTTTTCAGGTCCAGCGCTTTGATCAGCACACGGAAGATGGTGTAGTAAACAATCGCGTAGCCCGCACCCACAATCGGGAACAGCCACAGCTTGCTGCTGTTACCAGACAGCACGATGAAGTCGATCAGACCGTGTGAGAACGAAGTCCCGTCACGCATACCCAGCAGGATACAGATCGGGAATGCCAGGCCTGCCAGAATCGCGTGGATAACGTACAGGATCGGCGCAACGAACATGAAGGAGAACTCGATCGGCTCGGTGATACCGGTCAGGAACGAGGTCAGCGCAGCGGAGATCATGATACCGCCGACTTTAGCGCGGTTTTCCGGCTTCGCTGAGTGCCAGATGGCAATCGCGGCAGCAGGCAGACCGTACATTTTAAACAGGAAGCCGCCAGACAGCATGCCCGCAGTCGGGTCGCCTGCCATGTAGCGCGGGATATCGCCGTGGAATACCTGGCCTGCGGCGTTGGTGTATTCACCAATCTGCATCTGGAAAGGTACGTTCCAGATATGGTGCAGACCAAACGGCACCAGGCAACGCTCGATAAAGCCGTAGATACCAAACGCCACTACCGGGTTCTGATATGCAGCCCACTGAGAGAAGGTCTGGATAGCGGAGCCAATCGGCGGCCAAATAAAGGACAGGATAACGCCCGTGAAGATCGCAGCCAGACCAGAGATGATCGGTACGAAACGTTTACCGGCGAAGAAGCCCAGATACTCAGGAAGCTTGATGCGGTAGAAACGGTTGAACATGTAAGCGGCAATCGCACCCGAGATGATCCCGCCGAGAACACCGGTATCCGCCAGGTGTTTAGCAGCGATTTCTTCTGCGGGAAGATGCAGAACCAGAGGCGCAACCACGGCCATGGTTTTCACCATAATGCCATAGGCCACCACAGCAGCAAGGGCGGAAACGCCATCGTTATTAGTGAAGCCAAGGGCAACACCAATGGCGAAAATCAGCGGCATGTTGGCGAAAACAGAACCGCCTGCTTCTGCCATAACATGGGAAACCACGGCTGGCAGCCAGCTGAAGTTTGCGGAACCGACACCCAGCAGGATACCTGCGATCGGGAGTACGGATACCGGCAGCATCAGCGATTTACCCACCTTTTGCAGGTTAGCAAATGCATTCTTAAACATAATTGAGAGTGCTCCTGAGTATTAGTGCTTTTTGTACGCGTTTTACGCATCAGCCCGTGGGGAGAGACGGGCCATAATCAGGGCATCTAAGTGCCCTTTATTTATTACGCAGAGTAAAATAAATAGGCTTTGCATTGTTTGACAGCTATCACGTTTCAGCAAAGCGTATGCTGAAAACTTGCATTTCTTTACACACTTAATGTCTAAATGTGTCTAAACGCTGCTTCACCGCCCATTTTTAGGCGGTGAACTTTACTCGCTTTAAATATTAATTACGAGCTTTAAAATAACTTAGGAAAAGAGCCGATCAGGCGAGATGAGAGAGGTCGAGCTGGAAGAGTTCGGAGAAGTTACGTGTCGTCACACGCGCCAGTTCTTCTACGGAAACCCCTTTAAGTACCGCCATGTATTCAGCGACATCTCTCACTAACGCTGGCTGGTTCTCTTTGCCGCGATGAGGAACTGGCGTCAGCCAGGGAGAATCCGTTTCAATCAGTAACCGGTCAAGCGGTACATAACGCGCGGCGTCGCGTAGCTGTTCTGCATTACGAAACGTGACGATGCCTGAGAACGAGATATACATTCCGAGGTCGAGAAGTTTCGCTGCCGTTTCCTTGTCCTCAGTAAAACAGTGTAGTACGCCACCACATTCCGTCACCTTTTCCTCACGCAGGATTGCCAGGGTGTCTTCCCGCGCATCACGGGTATGGACAATCACCGGTTTTTTGAGTTCGCAGCCGATGCGCAGATGGTTGCGAAAAGCCTCCTGCTGCTGGGGTTTAGTTTCCGGGGTGTAATAGTAATCGAGGCCGGTTTCGCCCATCGCCACCACGCGAGGATCAGCCGCCAACTGGCGCAACTGTTCCACATCCCAGGCTTCGTCCTGATTAAGCGGGTGTACGCCGCAGGAATAAGCGACATTCTCACGCTCGCCAATCAGTTCGCGCATGGCCTGATAGCCCGGTAGCGTTGTGGCGACCGCCAGGCAAAATTTCACATCACGCGCAGCGGCCTTTTCCAGTACATCATCAACGCTGGCGTGCAGGGTTTTATAATCCAGCCCGTCAAGGTGGCAGTGTGAATCAACTAAAAACATATCGTCTCTCAGAAGTGGGCATGCGGGAGCGGTGAGCCATTGCGCCACACCTGTTCCCAGTTTAAGAGTAGTTCAGTGAGCATCAGTTCGCGGTTGAGCCCGGCAACTGAAGCAAGCTGCTCCCGGCAGCGGAGCAACATCGTCAGCATGCTTTGCAGCGTACTGACGGATAAGGATGCCGCCAGCAGTTGGCTGTGTGCGATCAGGTCGACATGGGTGATATATGCGCCAGCGCCCTGCCCGCATTTCAGCGCATCAAGCAGCAGCGCAGCAAGCCAGTGCAGGCGCATCGACACATCATCATGATGAAGGTCAGGCAAAAGCATTAACGCATCACGATTATTGACCGCTTGCTCGAGATGTTCCGCCAGACCCTGGCGCTGGGGCCAGGCCGCCTGTTGCAGCAATGCCAGAGCCGCAGCCGGGGCGCCGCCAGTTAAGCGTAAAGCCGCGATACGTTGCGGCTGCGGGGCGTCGCATTCCCGCGCCAGCCAGGCTTCTGACCAGCGGTCTTCCGGTGGCGATAAGTGCCAGTATAAACAGCGGCTGCGCAACGTGGCGGGCAGGCGATCCGGGTTCCGGCAGCCCAGCATAAACCATGTGTTTTCCGGCGGCTCTTCCAGCGTTTTCAACAGCGCATTCGCTGCAGCCTCGGTTAACTGCTCAGCGTCTTTCAGCCACACCACTTTAGCCCCGCCCAGCCGGGCACGATCATAAAGCTTCTCGGTGACCTCGCGCACAGCGTCGATCCCCAGCGCGGCCTTGCCTTTTTCCGGCTCCGGTAAGTAATAGTCCGGATGCGTCTGCGCCTGCATCAGCTGGCAAGCACGGCATTTGCCACAGCTTTTTTGTCCATCAGGTTGCTGGCACATCAACCAGCGGCTGATGGCATAAATGAGCGCGTCATCGCCCATTCCCGGCAAGGCATGAACCAGTAACGCATGGTGACCACGACCCGCCTGATGATTAGCGACCAGTTGCTCATAAGCAGGACGCAGCCACGGATACCATTTCATTACGCCTGCTCCCTGACCCAGCGCGTCACGGCATCACGGATCGCCTGCATCACCTGCTCCAGTGATTGGGTGGCATCAATGGTCTTGATGCGGCTGTCTGCCGCCGCCAGCTCAAGATAGCGGGCACGGGTGCGATGGAAAAAATCAAAAGATTCCTGCTCGATGCGATCGAGTTCTCCGCGCGCGCGGGCGCGTTTGAGCCCTACAACAGGGTCGACATCCAGATACAACGTCAAATCCGGTGCGAAATCGCCCAACACAGCGTGACGTAGCGTCGCCAACAACTGGGCATCAATACCGCGCCCGCCACCCTGATAGGCCTGGGTAGAGAGATCGTGGCGATCGCCTATGACCCACGCGCCGCGGGCTAACGCTGGCTTTATGATTGTTTCAACCAGTTGTACCCGCGCGGCATAAAACATCAGGACTTCCGCTTTATCGGTGATAATTTCTTCGCCGACAGATTTAATATCCAACACCAGACTGCGGAGCTTTTCGGCAAGCACAGTGCCGCCTGGCTCACGGGTAAACACCATGTCGTTGATGCCAAGCGATTTCAGCGTCTCTACCACGACGTTACGCGCCGTGGTTTTCCCTGCGCCCTCTAATCCTTCAATGACAATGTACTTACCCATCTTTTTCCTTCATGACTTTCAAATAATCCTGCACCGACTTGTTGTGGTCCGCGAGGTTAGTATTAAACGTGTGGCCGCCATTCCCGTCGGCGACAAAATAGAGATATGGTGTTTTCGCTGGTTTCGCCGCGGCCATAAGCGAAGCCTCACCGGGAATCGCGATCGGGCCCGGCGGCAGCCCATTGATGATATAAGTGTTATAAGGGGTCGGGGTATCCAGCGCTTTGCGCGTCAGGTTGCCGTCATACTCCTCGCCCATGCCGTAAATGACAGTGGGATCGGTTTGCAGACGCATCCCGATACGCAGACGATTGACAAATACCGAGGCCACTTCAGGCCGCTCGCTGGCTACCGCCGTCTCTTTTTCAATAATCGACGCCATGGTCAGCAGTTGCTCTTTGTCCTGATACGGCAACCCTTCCGCTTTCTCATCCCAGGCTTTATCCAGGGCCTTAACCATACGCAGATGCGCACGTTTTAGCAAAGCCACATCGGTGGTGTTGGCGGTATAGAGCCAGGTATCCGGATAGAACCAACCTTCAATGGATTTTGCACTGTCGAAGCCCAGTGCTTTCGCGACGGTTTCGTATTTATCATCCGCAAGGGTATGTTTGATATACGGCGCGTCCCGCAGTTTATTCAGCCATTCGCTCAGGCGCGTGCCTTCGACAAAGCGCAACGGGAATTGGGCCTCTTTGCCGCTTTCCAGCAGTTTCAGCATATCGCGTACAGTCATGTCAGGCGTGAAACGGTATGTGCCTGCTTTAAAATGCGACAGCTCCGGTTCGACTTTCAACAGCCACTGAAAAACACGCGGCCGGTTAATGATCTTCTCATCAGATAACTGATTTCCCAGCGCCTGGCGACCAGTGCCCGCCTTAAGCGTAAAGATAGTTTCCTGTTGGATAAGCAGGCGGCTATCCGCAAGCTGTCGCACTTTCCAGTACCCAGCGCCGGCAGCAATGGCCAGCACAATAATAATCAACAAAACAAAACGCAGCATTTTCTTCATTGGTTAGATACTACTCACAAAGGGGAGCCAAATAGCGGAACGCGTCGCGTGATAAATAGCGAGTCTGCATGGCCTGGTTAACCGGGACAAGCGGCATAAGCGCATTGCAGATAAACACTTCTTCTGCGGTTTCCAGCTCGCTTGCCAGCGCGTTGACCTCTTCCACTTGCCAGGGACTTTGCGCCAGCAAAGCCAAAATATGCTGGCGCATCAGGCCGTTTACACCTGCCTGATCGAGCCGTGGAGTAAAGATATGGTTTCCTTTACGCCAAAAAATATTAGCGGCGCAGCATTCGATCAGCCAACCCTCACTGTCCAACACCAGCGCTTCCTGCGCGTCGGTTGTGTCAAGGTGGCGACGAATCAAAACCTGTTCCAGCCGGTTAAGATGTTTTAAACCTGCCAGTAACGGGTTGCGGCCTAACTGAACCGGGCTTTGCGTCAGCCTGATCCCCTGCTCTCGCCACGCGTGATAAAAAGCCGGATACGTTGATACAGCAAGCAAACGGCTCGGTTCGCCGCAGCCCGCTGCGCTGTAACCGCGCCCGCCCGCGCCTCGCGTAACGATAACTTTTAGCACCGCCTGGGCGTGTGATTCAGCCACTGCGCACATTTCATCGCGCACCAGGTCGAGATCGGGCGATGGTATTGCCAGCCTGGCGCAGGCCTCCGCGAGGCGATTCAGGTGAGCGTCAAGCAGCATTATTTCGCCCTCTTTGACTCGGGCCGTAGTAAAACAGCCATCGCCAAACTGGATTGCGCGATCGTTAGCCGCCAGGGAATCTTGCCATGTGCCATTAATTAACAACATGAGGGCTCCTTACCGAATGCGCGCTAGTGTCGCAGGATGTCAAGCGAGGGGCAAGTAGAGAAGTCTGATGAAAAAGGCCCGAGATCGGGCCTTTAAAATGAATCGGTTAGATCTTTTTGAAGATCAGAGAACCGTTAGTGCCGCCGAAGCCGAAGGAGTTACACAGGGTGTAATCCATACCCGTTACCTGGCGTGCTTCATGTGGCACAAAATCCAGATCGCAACCTTCATCCGGGTTATCCAGGTTGATGGTTGGCGGGACAACCTGGTCACGCAGAGCCAAAATCGAGAAGATAGACTCTACAGCACCCGCAGCGCCTAACAGGTGACCGGTCATGGATTTCGTGGAGCTGACCATCACTCGCTTCGCCGCATCGCCAAACACGGATTTAACCGCTTGCGCTTCCGCTACGTCGCCCGCAGGGGTGGATGTCCCGTGCGCGTTAACGTAATTAACCTGCCCCGGTTCGATGCCTGCGTCGCGCAGGGCATTGACCATCGCCAGCGCCGCGCCAGCGCCGTTATCCGGCGGTGAAGTCATATGGTAAGCATCGCTGCTCATACCAAAGCCAACAACTTCACAGTAAATTTTCGCACCGCGTTTTTTCGCGTGTTCGTACTCTTCAAGCACCAGAAGCCCGGCACCGTCACCCAGTACAAAACCATCACGCTCTTTATCCCACGGACGACTTGCTGCTTGCGGATTATCATTACGGGTAGATAGCGCGCGTGCCGCGCCGAAGCCACCCACGCCAAGAGGCGTACTGGCTTTTTCAGCCCCGCCCGCCAGCATTGCATCCGCATCACCATACGCAATCATGCGTGCCGCATGACCGATATTGTGAACGCCGGAAGTACAGGCCGTGGCGATAGAGATGCTCGGGCCGCGCAGGCCGAACATGATCGTCAAATGACCTGCTACCATGTTAACGATTGTGGACGGAACAAAAAACGGGCTAATCTTACGCGGGCCACCTGCCACAAGGGACGTATGGTTTTCTTCGATAAGGCCTAAACCACCAATACCGGAACCAATAGCGGCGCCGATGCGGGTTGCGTTCTCTTCCGTCACTTCCAGACCAGAATCCTGCATGGCCTGAACACCGGCAACAACTCCATATTGAATGAAGGCATCCATCTTGCGTTGATCTTTACGCGAGATGATGTCATCACAGTTAAAATCCTTTACTAAGCCAGCAAATTTCGTTGCATAGGCGCTAGTATCGAAATGGTCGATCAGGCTGATGCCACTCTGACCGGCAAGGAGAGCTTTCCAGGTAGACTCTACGGTATTGCCGACAGGAGACAACATGCCCAGTCCGGTCACAACTACACGACGCTTAGACACGTTTGTCCTCCAGGGAGGGATAAAAATGGGATTCGTGGGATAAAAAAACTCAGGCGGTCGAGTGACCGCCTGGAGATGTTCACTTACGCCTGGTGACCGTTGATGTAATCAATGGCAGCCTGAACAGTAGTGATTTTCTCAGCTTCTTCGTCCGGAATCTCAGTATCAAACTCTTCTTCCAGAGCCATTACCAGCTCAACGGTGTCAAGAGAATCAGCGCCCAAGTCTTCAACGAAAGAAGCATTGTTGGTAACTTCTTCCTGCTTAACGCCCAGCTGCTCGCCGATAATTTTCTTAACGCGTTCTTCGATAGTGCTCATACTCTTAAATTTCCTATCAAAACTCGCTTTCGCGATGGTTTTCGTAGTGTATAAAATGTTGAAAAAGTTGCAACTAAATCCCGGCAGGTCGTACCACGATTTTACGCTATTTTGCGGGCAATCGCCCTAATAACGCAAATAATTTTATACCCTTCCCTGTTCAGGAGGCAGGTTTTAAGCCATCTCCGACTATTCTTGCTCACAGAGTAAACTCTGCAGGCGAGAATATATTCAGATAACTTTCCTGCCTCGAACCGCAAAAGGCATAAACGTGGTTAAACCATATACATCCCGCCGTTGACGTGCAGAGTTTCACCAGAGATGTAACCCGCTTCATCAGAAGCTAAGAATGCAACCGCACTGGCGATTTCCTTCGCGTCGCCCAGACGACCCGCAGGAACCTGCGCCAGAATACCCGCACGCTGCTCTTCAGAGAGCGCACGCGTCATGTCCGTTTCAATAAAACCCGGAGCAACAACGTTCACTGTAATACCGCGAGACGCTACTTCGCGCGCCAGCGATTTACTAAAGCCGATAAGACCCGCTTTCGCCGCAGCGTAGTTGGCCTGACCCGCATTTCCCATGGTACCAACCACAGAACCGATAGTAATAATGCGCCCATGACGTTTTTTCATCATAGCTCGCATTACTGCTTTTGACAGACGGAAAACAGAGGAAAGATTGGTTTCGAGGATATCGCTCCACTCTTCTTCCTTCATCCGCATCAATAAATTATCACGCGTGATACCGGCATTATTGACCAGAATATCCACTTCACCAAATTCGCTGCGGATATTTTCCAGTACGGATTCAATAGATGCTGGATCGGTCACGTTAAGCATCAGACCTTTACCGTTGGCACCCAGATAGTCACTGATCGCCTGCGCCCCGCTTTCGCTGGTCGCTGTGCCGATGACTTTCGCGCCGCGCGCCGCCAGGGTTTCAGCAATTGCGCGGCCGATGCCGCGACTCGCGCCGGTAACCAGCGCGATTTTTCCTTCAAAACTCATGCTATTCCTCGTCTTATTGCTCGAGTGCTGCGGCCAGGCTTGCCGGCTCGTTGATCGCCGATGCGGTTAAGCTATCGACAATACGTTTGGTCAAGCCGGTCAATACCTTACCTGGACCGACTTCATAAAGATGGGTGATATCACGGGATGCCATTAGCTCAACGCTTTTGGTCCATTGCACCGGGCTGTAGAGCTGGCGTACCAGCGCATTACGAATTTCATCCGGATCGGTGGCGCACGCTACATCCACATTATTCACGACAGGAATAGCCGGTGCGTTGAAGGTAATGTTTTGCAATTCAACCGCCAGTTTTTCCGCTGCGGGCTTCATCAGCGCGCAGTGGGACGGCACGCTTACCGGCAACGGCAGTGCACGTTTCGCGCCTGCGGCTTTACAGGCAGCGCCTGCGCGTTCCACGGCTTCTTTGTGGCCGGCGATCACCACCTGGCCCGGCGAGTTATAGTTTACAGGCGATACGACCTGCCCCTGCGCGGCCTCTTCACAGGCTTTCGCAATGGACTCATCATCAAGACCGATAATCGCAGACATGGCACCCGTGCCTTCCGGTACGGCGTCCTGCATTAGCTTACCGCGTAATTCAACCAGACGAACCGCATCGGCGAAAGCGATAACGCCTGCGCAAACCAGTGCGGAATACTCGCCAAGACTATGACCGGCCATCATCGCAGGGGCTTTGCCGCCTGCCTGTTGCCAGACGCGCCATAAGGCGACAGAAGCCGTCAACAGCGCGGGCTGAGTCTGCCAGGTTTTATTTAATTCTTCAGCCGGCCCTTGCTGAACCAGCGCCCACAGATCGTAACCTAATGCCGCAGAAGCCTCGGCAAAGGTCTCTTCGACGATGGGATATTGCGCGGCGACGTCGGCCAGCATACCCACGCTCTGGGAGCCCTGTCCCGGAAACACAAATGCAAATTGCGTCATGTTTTTAATCCTTGTTTATCAGAAACGAACCAGCGCCGAACCCCAGGTAAAGCCGCCGCCAAAGGCTTCCAGCAGCACTAAATGGCCTGGTTTGATACGACCATCGCGCACCGCTTCATCCAGCGCGCTGGGAACGGACGCCGCAGAGGTATTGCCGTGGCGGTCCAGGGTGACGACCACGTTATCCATCGACATGCCCAGTTTCTTCGCCGTCGCGCTGATAATACGCAGGTTCGCCTGGTGAGGCACCAGCCAGTCCAGGGAAGAGCGGTCGAGCTGATTTGCCGCCAGCGTTTCGTCAACGATATGGGCAAGTTCAGTCACGGCGACTTTAAAGACTTCATTACCGCTCATGGTTAAATAGATAGGATTTTCCGGCACGACGCGGTCATGATTCGGCAGCGTCAGTAATTCACCATAGCTGCCGTCAGCATGCAGATGGGTGGAAATAATGCCCGGCTCTTCAGACGCGCCGAGAACGACCGCGCCAGCGCCATCGCCAAACAGAATAAGAGTGCCGCGATCTTCAGGATCGAGGGTGCGCGCCAGCACGTCGGAGCCGATAACCAGCGCATACTGCACCGCGCCAGATTTCACATACTGATCGACAATGCTTAACGCATAGGTAAAGCCCGCGCACGCGGCGGCTACGTCAAAAGCCGGGCAGCCTTTGATGCCGAGCATGCCCTGAATCTGACAGGCCGCGCTTGGGAAGGCATGCGTCGCAGAGGTCGTCGCCACCACAATCATGCCGATTTGTTGTTTATCGATACCTGCCATCTCGATGGCGCGCAGCGCCGCCTGATAGCCCATGGAATCAACAGTCTCGTTAGGACCGGCGATACGACGCTCACGAATGCCTGTGCGGGTGACAATCCACTCGTCAGACGTTTCTACAATTTTTTCAAGATCGGCGTTCGTCCGCACTTGCTCAGGCAGATAGCTGCCTGTGCCAATAATCTTCGTATACATGTACGCTCAGTCACTCTTGGGTAATATATCTGCCGTTAAAATTGCATGGGCGCTTAACGTTGTTCCGGGGCATTCCCGGCCGTTGCGTCATCGTGCAATTCAAACCCAGCGGGATATAAATATTCCAGGCGAGCGGCTATCCGTTGTGGGACCTGCCGCTGCACCGCCTGCACTGCCTGTTCAATCGCGACGCAAAATGCGCGCTGATTGGCCGCGCCATGACTCTTAATCACAGTGCCGCGCAATCCTAACAGACAGGCGCCATTATACTGGTCGGGGTTGAGGTGACTGAATCGCCTGGAAAGGCTTTTTTGTAACCAGTGCTTTAATAAACGCCACCACCACGACCGTTTTTTCCCTTCGCCCTGCGATTTCAGCAGAGAAAGGAACATTCGTACAACGCCCTCCATGGTTTTAAGTGTGACATTACCGACAAAACCGTCACACACCAGCACATCCGTTTTGCCGGTCAGCAATTCATTGGCTTCAAGATAGCCAATATAATTCATTGAAGGCTGCGTTTTTAACATGGCCGAGGCGTCGCGAATGCTATCGAGACCTTTTGTTTCCTCCTCGCCAATATTCAGTAACGCTACGCGTGGCGAAGTGATACCAAGCACTTCCTCCGCCATTACCGATCCCATGATCGCAAACTGTACCAGCATGGTGCTGTCGCAGGCCACGTTCGCGCCCAGGTCCAGCACCACCGTTTTTCCTTTTTGCTGATGCGGCAGTAACGTCATCAGCGCCGGGCGTTCAATGCCATCAATCGGTTTCAACAGCAGTTTGGCGAGCCCCATCAATGCGCCAGTATTCCCCGCGCTGACACAGGCCTGTGCCCGCCCCTCTTTGACCAACTCCAGCGCCATACGCATGGAGGTACCACGGCTGTTGCGAACCGCCTGGGACGGCCTTGCATCACTGGCGATAACCGACTCGGACGCAACGATCTGCAAGCGCGAACGTTGTTCAAAATCAGCTTTGGCGAGTAATGGTGTGATTGCGTCGGGATCGCCGACTAACAGGAGATTCAGTTGCGAATTAGAATTCAGTGCCTGCAAGGCTGCAGGCACTGTCACGGTGGGACCAAAGTCCCCACCCATGGCATCTAACGCAAGGGTTAGACGTGTCAAGGTATCGCCGGGCGACGTTACATCCCCGCCGGAACGGGGAAGCGACACTAAGTTTAATCACGCTTGCGCGTGATTACTTAGCGATAACCTTGCGGCCGCGGTAGTAACCATCGGCAGTGATGTGGTGACGCAGGTGGGTTTCACCAGAAGTCTTATCAACAGACAGGCTGGTTACAGCGGTCAGTGCATCGTGAGAACGACGCATGCCACGTTTGGAACGGGTTGGTTTATTCTGTTGTACGGCCATGGACCTTACTCCTCAATTACGGTTTACCCCGTTTACGCGGGGAAGACCAATTACTTACGCTTTAAGCTGGCTAATACGGCAAATGGATTTGGCTTTTGCGCTTCTTCAGGCAGTTCACCAAATACCATGTCCGCTTCGGACACTTCACAGTGTTCATGATCATGCACCGGAACCACCGGCAGCGCGATGATGATTTCATCTTCGACAACCGCCAGCAGATCGATTTCACCGAATTCGTTAACCTCAATCGGTTCGTACGCTTCCGGGAGTGCTTCAGCCTGTTCGTCTGAACGAACCGGACTGAAACAATACGTTGTGTGGACCTGATGAGAGAACGGATTCCCGCAACGCTGGCATGACAATGTCACCGTCACCTTCGCATCGCCGGTTAACACCGCGAGACGTTGGTTATCGATGGCGAAACGCATGGAGCATTCAACATCACTGTCCACACTGACAACTGATTCAGCGACACGCTCTACCTGATCAGGGGTATACACGCCCTGGTAATCAAGGCGTTTTTGAGCGGTACGAACCGGATCGAGAGTCAGGGGTAATTTTACCTTTTGCATAGGGCGCGCATATTAACGTCGTAATGTCATAGAGTCAAAGGAAAAGGCGGTATCAACATGCCATTTGCTAATAAATCACACACAGCATTGTCCACAGTTTAAGATGTCATAAATAGAATCGCGAATAATGGTTAGAAAAAATGACACAACTGGTCCTCGCTTCCACCTCTCCTTACCGTCAAAGCCTGCTGGAAAAACTGGGCATTCCGTTTATCGCCGCAGCGCCAGACGCCGATGAAACCCCGCTAATAGATGAGGACGCACGCCATCTGGTGCTCCGTCTGGCGCAACAAAAAGCGCAGTCTCTGGCGAATCGTTATCCGAACCATCTCATTATCGGCTCTGATCAGGTGTGCGTCCTTGACGGGAAAATCACTGGCAAACCGCTTACCGAAGAAAATGCCTGCTTACAGCTCACCCAGGCCAGCGGTCACATCGTGACTTTCTATACCGGCCTTGCCGTATTTAATTCCGCTAACGGGCAGCTACAAACCGAATGCGAGCCGTTTGATGTGCATTTCCGCCCTCTTACTCAGGCGGAAATCGCCCGCTACGTAGAAAAAGAAAGCCCGTTGTACTGCGCAGGCAGTTTCAAAAGCGAGGGGCTGGGCATCACCTTATTTGAACGGCTGAATGGTCGGGATCCAAATACTCTTGTGGGTTTACCGCTGATTGCGCTATGTCAGATGCTACGAAACGAAGGCGTTAATCCCCTGCTCGCATAAACCAAAAGCCCGGCGTTAACCGGGCTTTCTTTTATTTATCGTTACGTAACACGTTCAGACACTGTTTGAGCTCGGCATCGAGCGGCGCTTCAACACGCAAGGTCTCGCCGGTATGCGGATGCTGGAATTTCAACGCCGCGGCGTGCAGGAACAGCCGGCTCAACCCGGTTTTCGCCAGTTGCCTGTCAAAGTCGCGATCGCCGTAACGATCGTCAAAGGCGATAGGATGCCCGGCATGCTGAGTATGAACGCGAATCTGGTGCGTACGTCCGGTCACCGGGCTACAGCGAACCAGTGTGGCGAACGCATAGCGCTCTTCCACTTTAAAGCGGGTTTCCGACGGTTTGCCTTCACTGTTAACGCGCACAATCCGCTCGCCGCTCTGCAGAATATTTTTGAGCAGCGGCGCCTGAACCACTTTCACATGTGACTGCCACTGGCCACGCACCAGCGCCAGATAATCCTTTTGCATCTCTTTACCGCGCAACTGCTCATGCAGCGAACGCAGCGCCGAGCGTTTTTTGGCGACAAGCAATACGCCAGACGTATCGCGGTCGAGGCGATGAACCAGTTCAAGGAAACGCGCTTCCGGACGCAGCGCACGCAACCCTTCAATGACGCCGAAGCTTAATCCGCTACCGCCATGGACGGCAGTGCCGGAGGGTTTATTGAGCACCAGAATATGGTCATCCTCGTACAAAATAGCGTCGGTTAACGCCGACACTTTTTGCAGATGCGGCGATACCGCCTGCTCTTCCCGCTCTGCCACCCGGACCGGCGGAATGCGTACTTCATCGCCCGCCTCGAGCTTGTATTCGGGTTTGATACGTTTTTTATTTACGCGTACTTCGCCTTTGCGAAGGATGCGATAAATCATGCTTTTCGGCACGCCTTTCAATTGGGTACGCAAAAAGTTGTCGATGCGTTGCCCCGCTTCATCAGCAGAAATGGCAACGATTTTTACGGCTGGGGTCTCAGTTTTCATGGTGGCGATTCTAATTAGCGACATTCATTAGCGCCACTCATTTTTATATGCTTATACTTACTGTCACCCGGATTCTTGTAGCTTATGAATCACTGAATTGGTGGATATAACAACAATCGGTAATTTGTGGTTAAGAAACTGTGAGTAACCGGGTGATAAATGGCAAAAGTCATCTTGCTATAACAAGGTTAGCAATGGAATAATGCTGAAGTTTTCCGTGTTAAAACTTGTTAAGACAAGGAACTTTGCGGAATTACCATTTTTGCCTGACCGTTCATCCACGCAGCAATGGCGTAAGACGTATTGAACCATCAGGCAGTTAGCGGGCTGCGGGTTGCAGTCCTTACCGGTAAGATGGAAGCTTCTCTGGCGAAACATTCCCAGGCAGTTCCCCTGATAATTGCGCTGTATTTCCAGATGAAATACAGGCTACCGACACTCCGCGCCTCTTAAGCGAACGACAACCGTGAGGTTGGCGACGTGAACAGTCATGAGGCCATCGGTTCATACCCGGAAAGGCGTTATCTTGCCCGCAGCTTAGTCGTCAATGTAAGAATAATGAGTAAGTTACGATGAAAAGAATGTTAATCAACGCAACTCAGCAGGAAGAGTTGCGTGTCGCCCTTGTTGATGGGCAGCGCCTGTACGACCTGGATATTGAAAGCCCGGGCCACGAACAGAAAAAAGCGAACATCTACAAAGGAAAAATCACCCGCATTGAACCGAGTCTCGAAGCCGCTTTCGTTGATTATGGTGCTGAAAGACATGGTTTTCTCCCTCTCAAAGAAATCGCCCGCGAATACTTCCCTTCTAACTATGCTTCCCATGGTCGCCCGAACATCAAAGATGTCCTGCGTGAAGGCCAGGAAGTCATTGTGCAGATCGACAAAGAAGAGCGCGGTAATAAAGGTGCGGCACTGACCACCTTTATCAGCCTGGCGGGCAGTTATCTGGTATTGATGCCGAATAACCCGCGCGCAGGCGGTATTTCACGCCGTATCGAAGGCGACGACCGTACCGAATTGAAAGAAGCGCTGGCAAGCCTTGAACTGCCGGATGGCATGGGTCTTATCGTGCGTACCGCAGGCGTGGGCAAATCCGCCGAAGCGCTGCAATGGGATTTAAGCTTCCGCCTGAAACACTGGGAAGCGATCAAAAAAGCCGCTGAAAGCCGCCCTGCCCCCTTCCTGATCCACCAGGAAAGCAACGTTATCGTGCGTGCGTTCCGCGACTATCTGCGTCAGGATATTGGCGAAATCCTTATCGATAACCCTAAAGTGCTTGAGCTGGCTCGCCAGCACATCTCCGCGCTGGGTCGTCCGGATTTCAGCAGCAAAATTAAACTGTACACCGGTGAAATTCCGCTGTTCAGCCATTACCAAATCGAATCGCAAATCGAATCTGCATTCCAGCGTGAAGTGCGTCTGCCTTCCGGCGGCTCCATCGTAATCGACAGCACGGAAGCCCTGACCGCAATCGACATCAACTCCGCCCGCGCAACTCGCGGCGGCGATATCGAAGAAACCGCGTTCAACACCAACCTGGAAGCAGCAGATGAAATCGCCCGCCAGCTGCGCCTGCGCGATCTCGGCGGCCTGATTGTTATCGACTTCATCGATATGACGCCGGTGCGTCACCAGCGTGCTGTAGAAAACCGCCTGCGTGAAGCCGTTCGCCAGGACCGTGCGCGTATTCAGATTTCTCATATTTCACGTTTCGGCCTGCTGGAGATGTCTCGCCAGCGCCTGAGCCCGTCCCTGGGTGAATCCAGCCATCACGTTTGCCCGCGCTGTAGTGGCACCGGCACCATTCGTGATAACGAATCTCTGTCACTGTCGATTCTGCGTCTCATCGAAGAAGAAGCGCTGAAAGAGAACACGAAAGAGGTTCACGCCATCGTTCCGGTGCCGATCGCCTCTTATCTGTTGAACGAAAAACGCGACGCCATTACCGCTATTGAAACCCGTCAGGGCGGTGTCCGTGCCGTGATCGTGCCGAACGACCAGATGGAAACGCCGCACTATTCCGTGCTGCGCGTCCGTAAAGGCGAAGAGACCAAAACGCTGAGCTACATGCTGCCGAAGCTGCATGAAGAAGCCATGGCGATGCCGTCTGAAGACGAGCCTGCCGAGCGTAAGCGTCCGGAAGAACCCGCTTTAGCGACCTTCGCAATGCCGGATATTCCTCCTGCGCCGCCGGAAACCAAAGCGGTGTCTGAAGCGCCGGTTAACGCACCTGTCACGCCGCAAGCCAATGCGCCTGAAGCTGCGAAACCGGGACTGTTCAGCCGTTTTATCAGCGCACTGAAATCTCTGTTTGCTGATGAATCTGCCGCGCCTGCGCCGGTAGTCGAAGAGCCGAAGAAAGAGGCTGGCGAAGAGAAACAGCGTGGCGATCGCCGTAATAACCGTCGCCAGAATAACCGCCGCGACCGTAACGACCGTAACGATCGTTCGAACCGCGACAATCGTGAAGGCCGTGAGCCGCGTGAAAGCCGCGATAACCGCGCCGGCAACGAGGCGCGCGAACCGCGTGAAGAGAATCGCCGTAACCGCCGCCAGGCCCAGCAGCAAACGGCTGAAGCGCGTGAAGTTCGCGAGGTTGTCGCTGATGAAACTGAGCAGGCGAAAGGCCGCGATGAGCAGCAACCGCGTCGCGAGCGCAACCGCCGCCGTTCTGACGATAAACGTCAGGCTCAACAGGATGTGAAAGCGCTGAATCGCGAAGAACGTCCGGAGCAGGATGCTGAGCAGGAAGAACGCGTTCAGGTCATGCCGCGCCGTAAACAGCGTCAGCTGTCGCAGAAAGTGCGCTTTACTGACGATGTGGTCGAGACAGACGTCAGTGCAAACATCGAACCGCAGGAAGCTGCGCCGGCTCAAAGCACCGAACTGGCCACTATTCCGCTGCCAGCAGTGGTTGAAACCGAAGCCACCGAGCCGGAAGAAACCGCTGAGAATCGTACTGACGCTAATGGTATGCCGCGTCGTTCCCGTCGCTCGCCGCGCCATCTGCGCGTCAGTGGCCAGCGTCGCCGCCGCTATCGCGATGAGCGCTACCCGGCGGCTTCCCCGATGCCGTTGACCGTAGCCTGCGCATCGCCGGAAATGGCGTCAGGCAAAGTCTGGATCCGCTATCCGGTTGCGCAGAGTGCCGCCGTTGAACAGCAGGAGCACCAGGAACAGCCAGTTGAACAAACCCAGGAAACTGCCGTTACTCAACAGGCGGTGATGGAAGACGCAATCCTGACTGCGCCAGTGGCAACGGAAATCGCTGCAACCGCGCCAGTGGAAACGTCGCATCCGGAAGTGATTGCCGCTCCGGTTGACGCGCAACCTGAAATCATTGCCTCTGAAGATGAAGCAGTGGCTGAACAGGTAGCACAGGACGCCAAAGCAGTGGACTCCTCCCCTGAAGAACAGAGCGCTGCTCCGGTCGCTCAGGAAGAGGCAGTAACGGTTGAGCCGGTTGTTGACGCGAACATCGCTGACGCGCCGCAGGAACAACCTGCGCCGCAAGCCCACGTTGAAGCGCCAGAAGTGTCTGAAGAAGCCGAAACCGTACAGCCGCAGCCGGTAATCGAACCTGCCGCCGCTGAAACTGCGCCGGAAACTGACGTTAAGGCCGCTCCGGTTGTGGCAAACGTGGCAAAAGCGCATGTTCATCCACATGCCTCCGCACCTATGACTCGTGCCCCGGCACCGGAATACGTGCCGGAACCGCCGCGTCACAGTGACTGGGTGCGTGAGCCCTTTGCATTTAGCGGCAAAGGTTCCGCAGGTGGACACAGCGCCAGCCATACGGCGACTGCACCCGCGACCCGTCCGGGTCAGCCTGAGTAATCGCTTAATAAGCCGGTCTTCATGACCGGCTTTTTTTTGCCTTTTCCGGCGGCTGCATTCCCATCAGTCCCGGCATGATCTCCCGCATCAAATCCAGAAACTTTCTCAACCGGGCCGGATAATAACGGCTGTAGGGATAAACCAGCCAAACCGGCAACGGCGCAGCCTGCCACTGAGGCAATACCTGCACCAGCCTCCCTTGCGCCAGATCGCTCGCCACAATCCACGCCGAGACAATGCCTACCCCAAGGCCTGCCAGTACGGTCTCGCGCACCGCATATAAGCTGTCGGTACTCAGCCTTGGCGCGATAGCAAATGCCCGGCTTTCCCCGTTCGCCGTCCGCTTTAAAACCACTTCCTGTTGATAAAACGTGCTCAACGCCACCCAGGGAAGTGATGCCAGATCCTCGGGCTTATGAGCCGGTGGATAGTGTTGAAGCAGGCCAGGCGAGGCGACGACAATACGCGGCACTTCGGCCAGTAAAACCGATATGGTCGACGGATCGGGTTGGGCACCGACATGGATGGCGCAGTCAATATTTTCGCTGATAAACAGCGGTGCCTTATCATTCAGCAACCATTCGACGTTCATCCGCGGATACTGTTGCAGGAACTGCGTGAGTGGCGCGATTAACTGCTCCTGCCCAAAGGCGTGGGGAGCGCGTATCCGTAATGTGCCAACCGGTTCATCTTCTGCATTCCGCACATCGTCTTCGAGCATCATCCAGTGCCCGGTCACCGTTTTCGCATGCTGATAGCAGCGTTCACCGTCGTCGGTGAGTTTCATTGCATGAGTCGTTCGTAACAAAAGCTTGCTGCCCAATAACGCCTCCAGCGACTTAAGCCGACGGCTTACCGTCGCCTGCGTGGTATTCATCTGAACGGCCGCCGCGCTTAATGAGCCGCTTTCGATAATTCTGATAAACGTATTCATCAGCTCAATTCTGTCTATACGCTCACTTTTCACTGAACCACCCTTGTTATACGTCGGACGTATAACCGTTTTATCAGATGTCCGTCTACCACGCTACCGCGCCATCCACCACAATCCTCATCATTACCTGACCGCGAGGATTTACTGATGAACACAACCCACTCTCCCGCTAATCTGCTTCGGACCTTACTGGTGCTTGCCAGCGCTGCCGGATTTAGCGTGGCCTCGATTTACTACGCCCAGCCTGTACTGCCGTTGATAGGCGATAATCTCCATCTGGGCGTCAGCAGCATGGGGTTAATCCCCACGTTAACCCAGGCAGGATATGCCGCAGGCATCCTGTTTTTGCTGCCGCTCGGCGATCGCTTTGACCGCCGGACAATTATTCTCGCGAAGTCATTCGCACTGGCGGTAATGCTTATGCTGTACAGCTTTTCGGGCAGCGAACACAGCCTGCTGGCGCTGAGCCTGCTGCTTGGCGCCTCCGCCACCGTCGCGCAGGATATCGTTCCCGCAGCGGCTATTCTCTCCCCCTCTGGCAAACAGGGCAAAGCGGTGGGGATGGTAATGACCGGGTTACTGCTGGGGATCCTGTTATCCCGGACCGTCAGCGGCCTGGTCAGCGCGGTATGGGGATGGCGGATGATGTATCAACTGGCAGCGGTGAGCATTGCGCTGGTCGGCCTGGCGTTGTGGCGCGTTCTGCCTTCGTTTAGCGCTCAGACAGCGTTACGTTATCCGGTCCTTATGAAATCAATGGTGCAGCTCTGGGTACGTCATCCTGCTTTACGCCGCGCCGCTTTTGCTCAGGGTTTGCTGTCCGTGGGTTTCAGCGCCTTCTGGTCAATGCTGGCGGTGATGCTGAACCAACAATTTCATCTGGGCAGCGCCATGGCGGGCGCGTTTGGTATCGCCGGGGCGGCGGGCGCGCTGGCCGCTCCGTTCTCCGGGACACTTTCCGATAAGCTGGGCGCAAACCGCGTTACGCAATATGCCGCCGCGCTGACCACGGTTTCCTTTGGGCTGATGTTTCTTATGCCTCTGTTGCCAGGCGTTGGGTCACTCGTGCTGATCGCACTGTGCGCCGTAGGTTTCGATCTGGGTCTGCAATCGGCGCTGGTGGCGCACCAGACGCTGGTCTACAAACTGGATCCCCAGGCGCGTGGTCGTCTTAATGCTCTGTTGTTTACCGGTGTGTTCATCGGCATGGCCTTGGGTTCCGTGTTGGGCAGCGCGATGTGGGAAGCCTGGGGCTGGGCTGGCGTGGTTATGCTTGCGGTTGTTGCCAGTGCGGCGAGTTTGTTGGTGCGCCTGGCCGAACGTCGCCGCCAACACCATCAGGACGTTTCGACCCAACAGGTCAATTGATGAATAAATGATTGATGCCCGTTATGAAGTTTCTATAAACAACATGCGGGCCAATCCTTATCACAGCTTATCGGCTGATTATCTTGATAAAGTCCGAATTGCTTGCGAATATTTTCTTAAATCTACGCTTTTTCAGTACTATTGTCCCGCTAGCTGATATTTATTAAAGCAAGTTTTACACCATGAAAAATGACTTAATTTTATCGCCCTTATGCATCAGCTTTCCGTTATGCGCCTTGCCGGATGATATAAATAAATAATACTGAAAATAATATTTTCCATGACGTTCAATACAGTTATCACAGCCATAAAGATTAATTTATGAAAACCTAAATCAATCAACAAACTGACACAAGCCATTAATAAATATAGTTATTATTTTAAATAATAACCACGCTATAATCAAACAACCTGTAACGGAGCCGATAAAACACGACAGGTAATAGTTTTCTCATAACACAAAAAATATTTAAACTTTGCAACACTCCTTAACGGAAAATAATTTTCATCATATCTGCCAGTAGAGTAAGGGATATTCATACTCCATGAATAAAAGTATGAAAGGAGGACAAAATTTATTTCAAGATGCACGTTTTCTCGTGAAGCCCGAAAAGGATTTTATGTACAAAATGGATAAACAGGAATTTTATGCATCGTATCCAGACCAGACCAAAACAGAGAAAAATCCCGCTGCAAAAAAACGTCTATAGCGCAGCGCTGGAGCGTATAGCGTGGGTGTTCGATTCTTTTGATCGGATATGCATTTCTTTTTCAGGCGGCAAAGACTCGACCTTGCTGTTTCATTTAACGGCCCAGGAAGCACGTCGGCGCGGGCGAAAATTCAACGTGCTGTTTGTCGACTGGGAAGTGCAGTTCCAACACACCATTGATCATATCCAGGCGATGAAAACACTGTACGAAGATTGTACGGAACATTTTTATTGGGTCGCGCTTCCCATCACCACCGTCAACGGAACGTCCTCTTATCAGCCAGAATGGATTGCCTGGGAACCTGGCGTAAAGTGGATACGGCAACCCCCAAAGGATGCCATTACCGATCCCGGCTATTTTCCCTTTTATACGCCAGACATGACCTTTGAGGATTTTGTTCCTTCTCTTAATGACTGGCTTGCCCGCACGCCACCTGTCACGCCCACTGCAATACTTACCGGTATGCGGGCAGATGAATCGCTTATGCGTTTTCAGAGCATTTGCGATCGGCGCAAAGCACGATACAGCCCCGATAAACCCTGGACTACCGCCAGCATGTCTTCCGGCGCTTGCACCATCGCCCCGCTGTATGACTGGAAAACCGCCGATATCTGGTCATGGTTCGCCCACACCGGGGCGCAGTGCAATCCTCTCTATCAGTTGATGTTTCAGGCCGGCGTAAAACCGCGATATATGCGAATTTGCGAACCCTTTGGACCGGAACAACGCACCGGACTGTGGCTGTTTCATGTGCTGGAACCGGAACTCTGGGATCGGGTTTGCCTGCGGGTAAGCGGTGCCCGTACCGGCGAAATTTATGCCGCAGAGCGCAACGGTTTTTACGGTCAGGGGCAAATCAACAAGCCCGACGCCATGACATGGCGCGAGTATGCCCTGTTCCTGCTCGACAGCCTCCCCCCTGCCACGGCGGAACATTATCGCAATAAAATCGCCGTTTATTTGCAGTGGTACCGGCAGCGTGACTATCCCGACGACATTCCTGACTACCAGGAGAAAGACACCGGCAGCAAAGACATTCCCTCCTGGCGGCGTATCTGTCGGACCCTTTTACGCAACGATTACTGGTGCCGATCGCTCTCTTTCAGCCCCACCCGAACCCACCATTATGAACGCTGGAAAAAGCGTGTTCAGGAGAAACGAAAACTATGGCAAGTGATTTAAGTTTCCCGTTATCAGATCTGTTATCCCCTCTTACAACGTGGCTAAAGAGCCTGCCGGAGGAGGCGCGCATTGACGCGTTAAATCAGATCAAAGAAGCGCTGCATGCGCTCAGCCCTTTCAGTCATCAGCCGGTGGACTGCGTGAAATGGGTGAAGTCTTCGCAACTTAAAGAAAATAATTACAACCCCAATGTAATGGCGGCGGCGGAGAGAAAACTGCTGCTTCACTCACTGCTTCAGGATGGATATACGCAACCCGTGGTCGCGACGCAGCAGCAGGGCAATGCGCTAAGTCTGGTTGATGGCGCCCACCGCTTCCGGGCCGCAGTGAAAGATAAAACACTGGCGAAACGCCTTGGCGGCTACATCCCGGTGGTTGTGTTGACGAGAAATGATGCGGGTCGGGATGCCAATATTGCTTCTACGGTGCGCCATAACCGCGCGCGCGGCAAACATCAAATCCCGGCCATGTCCGCCCTCGTACAAGAACTCTCGCGGTATGGCTGGGATGATAAGCACATTGCCGAACAACTGGGTATGGAACCCGACGAGGTGCTGCGGTTAAAACAAACTGCGGGTTTGAAAGAGATGTTTGCCGACCGGCAATATTCGCAAGCCTGGACGGTGGAGTAAGCAAAAAAAAGGCCCGCTCCGGGGTGCGGAAGCGGGCACAAAGCATATCCAGTTTCAAAATATGCTCAAATTGTTCGCCTTAGCGATTTAGCTGGAACAGCGACATGCCCTGCATGTCGGTGAATGCTTTATAAGACGCCTGTAGTGCGGCCTGCTGCATCACGTAAGAGGAGATCACTGAGTTCCAGTCAGCGTCGATGAGGTTACTCATCTGCTGCGTCTGGCTAAGCGTCCGGTCCGCGCCCAGCGTATCCAGACTGGACAGCTCGGCAAGTTGCGTACCCAGTTCGGCCTGTACGGTTAACACGTTATTAAGCGAGTTTTTCAGCCCACGGTTGGTTTTATCCACCGCAGCATCCAGGGCAGCTTTTTCTTCATCCGTCGCCCCTGCTTTCGGGGTTTTCAACGCGGCAATGGCGGTATCGAACATCGTAAATAAGTTCTTTTCCTGGGTACTGCCTGTCGGCTCCGGTACCGCATTGCTGGTCACGTTCATAAAGACGGAATCACCGGTATGGCCAATCACCATGCTACGGGCTGAATCCACTTTTTGGGTGATCTGCTCAGTGCCGCCGTGATATTCGATATTGCCCGGCGTGCCGCTGAACGGCGCGGTATCGGTTTTAAAGCCCGCAAAAATAAAACGTCCGTTGCCGTCAGTGCTGTTTGCCAGGTTCAACACCTGATCGCGGATACCCTGTAAATCTGTTGCCAGCGATGCGCGGTCGTCATCGCTCAGCGTGCCGTTGCCCGCCTGAACGATTTTTTCCTGAGCGGTCTGGATCGCGGTGGTGACCTGAGACAGCACGCTGGTTTCCAGCGACACTTTTTGGGTCGCGAACGTGCGCGCCATGGTGTACTGGCTGTTTTCCGCCTGCGCCTGAGAAAGCACCACGGCCTGAGCGGCAGCGATAGGATCGTCTGAGGCTTTATTGACGCGTTTGCCGGTAGACATTTGCTCGCCGTAACCCAGCCATTCCGCCTGGGCATTGGTCACACCGCGCATATTCTGTTGGTACATCATTTGAGTACTGATACGCATCGATCAATTCTCCCGTTAGCGGATGGACAGCAGCGCATCAAACAGCGTCGACGCCGTCTGAAGCACCTGGGCATTCGCCAGGTAATATTGCTGGAAACGTTGCAGGTTGCCGTACTCTTCGTCGAGGTTAACCCCGGAGATAGACTGCTGCTGGTTGGTTAACTGAACCACGACGTTTTTTTGCGTGGTGCTGGTGACTTTGAGGGTGCTGGTTTTATTACCCACATCGCTCACCACACTGGCGTAAGCGTCATTAAATGTCTTATTGCCGCCCACCATTTTGGTGTTTTGCAGATTGAGCAGCTTCTGACCATTGGTGTTATCACTTTCACCTGAGCCCGTGGCGCTGGCCATCGCAATCTGCGACTCGTCTTTGATCTTCACCGACATATTGATGATGGCGTTGTTGACGGGTTTGACCACGAAGGAGTCATTATTGGCCGCCGTGCCGGTAATACCGATTTTCAGCCCGTCAAACTCAATAGAGTCGCCATTGTCAGTGAGGGCGACACTGCTGTTGTCCGATAAACGGGTCACCTGCCACTCGCTGCCGACGCGGCTGACTTTATAATCGGATGCCTGCACTTTCGACGTGTCACTGAAGCTCACATCGAAGATTGCGCCTGGTTTGCTGTTACGGGCATTGCTTAACGCTTCAGGTTTGCCGAAGCTGAAGAAATCTTTATTGCTTTCGCCATTAGCATCAACACCCGCACGGTGCTGGATGTTAAACGCGTCGGCAAACGCCAGCGCCATCTGATTCAGTGAGTTACGGGTCTGATCCAGTTCCTGGGTACGGAATGTCAGCAATCCACCGAGCGAGCCGGATGTCAGCAGTTTTTCCGGGATTTCGATATTGCCTGCGGTTTTATCCACAAACGCCACCGTAGTACGGGACGGATCGGCATCCGAGGCTACCGCTGCGAGACGGTTAGCGCTGTTACCCTGTACCAGGGTGTAGCCGTTACCCACGGTAATGTTATAGGTGCCGCCGTCCTGAACCGTCACTTCCACGCCGACGATTTTATTCAGCTGGCTCACTAACTGATCGCGTTGATCGAGCAGGTCGTTTGGCGATGCGCCCGCGCCTACCCCGGTCAAACGGGAAATCTGGTCGTTGAGATTGGCGATCTGACTGGCATAGGTATTGATTTGATCGACGCTGGTGCTAATCGACCCGTTCACTTCTTTGCTCTGATCGCGCAGATACTGATCGGTCACGCGGAACTGGTTAACCATGCCTTCCGCTTTGCCCAACAACGCCTGACGTGCAGCAGGATCTTCCGCATTGCTGACCAGCGTCTGCATGGTCTTGAAGAAATCCTGCATGGTCGAGGAGAGCGTATTGGTGCTGCTGGAGAGCATATTGTCGATTTTCGACATCTGCTCATAGCGGGTCGTCAGACCGCTGCTCTGGTTCTCAGCGGCGCGTAACTGATTGGAAATAGAAGCGTCATATTCACGATGGACGCCGGTAACGGTGACGCCATTGCCCACCCATCCACCGGCACCCAGTGTACTGTTGGCCTGAGAAAGCACCGTCGTCTGACGGGTATAGCCCGCAACATTATAATTGTTGATGTTGTTGCTGACAGTATTCAGTGCCGACTGAGCGGCTGACAGCCCGCTCATGGCGCTATTAATTAAGCTACTGGACATGGAGGTTCCTTATGAACATTCAGACTCGGTTCCTGCATAACGTTATCGGCACGTCCGATCCGAACTTGAGGCATTTTCAGAACAAAGTAGAAATATCGTTGCTGTAGGCTTTCGACACTTTCTCGCTCATGGCTTTAAGCTGACCAATCATCGACGTCAGCTTACGGGCGTAATTGGGATCGGTGGCGTAGCCAGCGTTCTGCAACGCTGTCGCCCCCTGCTCCGCCGTTGCCGCGCTGGTGACGGCGGCATAACGCGGATTGCGGGTCAGGAAACTGACGTAGTCCGACAGCGCCTCCAGATAGGAACCATACGCACGGAATTTGGCCTTCACTTTTATCGCTTCGCCGTTTTCGTATTCCGTGGTGGTCACTTCCGCCACTTCGCCTTTCCACCCCGGGCTGGCTTTAATACCGAACAGGTTAAAGCTCGGTTCGCCGTTCGCTTTCAGGATCTGGCGCTGTCCCCATCCCGATTCCAGCGCCGCCTGCGCCAGAATAAGGTGATGGGGAACACCGCTTTGCTCACTGGCCAGTTTTGCCGGTAACGACAGCGCCGCCAGGAAGTCTTTACTGTCTCCGGTAAGCGGCCCATCCTGAGAGGTTTGAGGCGGTTCAGACGCCGGGCGAGGCACTGCCTGGCGCACCGTTTGTGCCAGCGTTTGAACCTGGTAGCGGTTGATGGTTTCCAGATCGAACTTCAGCGGCACCTTGTCCGTCGTTTCCGACGGCTCCTGGGATTCGCTGCTCATCTGTTTCACCATCGCTTCCGCCAGCCCCAGCCCTTTGCCCGCCGACATATGCTGGGCAATTTGCTGGTCATACATACTGGTGTAAAGCCGCGTCTGATCGCTGCTGAACATGCCATCTTTCGGCAGCGCTTCGCGCATGCTTTTCAGCATCATCTGGACAAACATGCCTTCGACCTGCTGGGCCACCGCTTTGATGTTGGCCTTAGGGTCATGTCCCGCTTTGGCTTTTAAATCGTTCAGCGAGTTCGCGTCCCATGCGGCGCTGGAGAGCAGTTTGGTGTCGTTCAGCATAAAAATGACCTAAATGATTTCTATTTTGGCGCGCAGGCAGCCCGCGGTTTGCATCGACTGCAAAATCGACATCAAATCCATCGGCGTCGCACCCAGCGCATTAAGCGCACGCACCACGTTGTTCAGGTTGGCGCTGGAACGCACGCTTTGCAGCGACCCGCCGCTCTGGCGCATGTCGATTTGGGTTTGCGGCGTTACCACCGTTTGCCCACCCGCAAATGGCGTATCCGGCTGGCTCACATCGGCCTGGCGATTCACCGTCACCGACAGGTTGCCCTGCGCGACGGCGCAGCTATCCAGCGTCACTTCCCGGTTCATCACCACCGAACCAGTACGCGAGTTGATAATGACCCGGGCATCCTGCGGCGCAACGTTAACTTCCAGGTTCTGGATATCCGCCAGGAAACGCACCTGGGAACTGCCGCCGGTGGGCACCCGTACCTGAATCGTGCGGGAGTCCAGCGCGGTAGCGCTGCCATAGCCGCGAGCCCGGTTGATGGTGTCGGTAATTTGCTGCGCCAGGGTGAAGTCTTCATTATTCAGCTGAAGATTCAGCGTATTACTGCTGCCGAACTGGCTTGGCAGCTCACGCTCTATCACCGCACCGTTCGTGATACGACCGCCGTTCAACTGGTTGACCTGAACGCTACTGCCGCCCGCCGACGCGCCTGCGCCGCCGACCAGAATATTGCCTTGCGCCAGCGCATACACCTGGTTATCCACGCCTTTCAGCGGCGTCATCAGCAGTGTGCCGCCACGCAGACTTTTGGCGTTACCCATGGAAGAGACCACGACGTCAATGTTCTGCCCCTGGCGGGCAAACGCCGGGAAGCTGGCCGTCACCATTACCGCTGCGACGTTTTTCAGCTGCATGTTGGTCCCGGGCGGCACGGTAATGCCTAACTGGGACAGCATGTTGTTAAGGCTCTGGGTGGTAAACGGCGTCTGGGTCGTCTGGTCACCCGTGCCATCAAGCCCGACCACCAGGCCATAACCGATTAATGAGTTTTCTCGTACGCCCTGTACGCTCGTGAGGTCACGAATACGGTCGGCCTGGGCGAAAGACGCCACCAGCACCAACGCGATTGTGAGGAGTGATTTCAACATGGTCACCTCGCTTACATCGGCGATAAGTTAAGGAAAAAACGTTGCAGCCAGCCCATATTCTGCGCTTCGTTGATATAGCCGTTGCCGACATATTCGATACGCGCATCCGCCACATTGGTTGATGGGACGGTGTTGCTGCCGCTGATGGTGCGTGGGTTCACGACACCGGAAAAACGAATAAACTCAGTACCCTGGTTAATGGCGATCTGTTTTTCGCCCACCACATGCAGGTTACCGTTCGCCAGCACCTGATCGACGGTCACGGTTAACGTGCCGCTAAAGGTGTTGCTGGCATTGGCGCCGCCTTTACCGTTAAAGCTATTGCCGCCGGCGGCTTCCACCGAAGCGCGGTCGTTGCCAAACAGGCCCTGCAGATAACGTGGCACCGCATCAAAGCCAAAGTTTGTTTTGCCATCGCGGCTGGCGTTGGCGGACGAACTCTTGCTGGCGCTGACATTTTCCTGCAGCACAATCGTCAGGGTATCCCCGATATTGCGCGGTCGACGATCCTCAAACAGCGGCTGGTAGCCGTAGTTGATTGGCTGGGCCGACTGGAAAATCGAACCGTTAACCACCGGCGCGGCGCCAGGCACAGGCTGCGCGGTTGTCGCGCCCTGCACCAGCGGCTTCGAGGGTACCCAGGCACACCCGGACATTGTCATCATCAGGGCGATTAATAGAGGGCGATATTGCGCACCGGTATTTTGCATTGCTTTCATCTTCAGTATTCGCGCCCGGCGCGGCACGGGACCGCGCCGGGTTCACGTTAAAGTTGCGTCAGTTTTTGCAGCATCTGGTCAGTGGTGGAAACCGCCTTACTGTTAATTTCGTAAGCGCGTTGCACCTGGATCATATTCACCAGTTCTTCCGCCACGTTAACGTTCGAGGTTTCCACATAGCCCTGATACAGCAAGCCCGCACCGTTCAGCCCTGGCGTGCTTTCGTTCGGCGCGCCGGAAGACTGGGTTTCGATGTAGAGGTTTTCACCAATACTTTCCAGACCGGTGTCGTTCATAAAGGTGGTCAGGTTAAGCTGGCCCACCTGGACCGGCGCGGCCTGCCCCTGCTGGGTCACGCTTACCAGACCATCGCGGCCAATGGTGATGCTGAGCGCGTTCGCCGGCACAGTGATGGCAGGCTGAACCTGGAAGCCACCTGCGGTTACCAGTTGGCCATTCTGGTCAACCTGGAATGAACCATCACGGGTATAGGCAGACGTTCCGTCCGGCAGCAGTACCTGGAAAAAACCCTGCCCTTTAATCGCCACATCTTTGCTGTTGCTGGTTTGCGACAGGTTGCCCTGGCTGTGCAGACGCTCGGTCGCCACCGGACGCACGCCGGTACCGATCTGCAAGCCGGATGGCAGCGTGGTTTGTTCTGATGACTGCGCGCCTGGCTGGCGGATGGTTTGATAGAGCAAGTCTTCAAATACCGCGCGCTGGCGTTTAAAACCGTTAGTACTGACGTTCGCCAGGTTGTTGGCGATCACATCCATATTGGTTTGCTGGGCGTCCAGGCCAGTTTTAGCAATCCATAACGAGCTGATCATATGAGTGTCCTGTTAAGTGATCGACAGCAGCTGGTTAGCCCGCTGGGAGTTTTCATCAACGCTTGAGATCACTTTCATTTGCATCTCGAAGCGTCGGGCGTTGGCGATCATATCGGTCATCGCTTCAACGGGTTTGACGTTACTGCCTTCCAGTACGCCGGACATCACGCGGATAGCCGGGTCTGCCTGTAACGTCGGTCCGCGCTGGGCCTGAGCGGCAGGGCTTAAACGGAATAAACCGTCATCGCCGCGCACGATCTCTTTCGCGTCCGCCTTCACCAGTTTCAAACGGCCAACCGGCGCCACGGTGTTGGGCGGATCGCCGGGATTGAGCGCCGAGATGGTGCCGTCCGCTGCGATGGAAATTTCCGACCCTTCCGGCACCACGATCGGGCCGCCGTCACCCATGACCGGATTACCCTGAATGGTCAACTGCCCACCGGCGGTGACCTGGATATTCCCGTTACGGGTATAGGCTTCAGTGCCCGCCGCGCTCTGAACAGCGATCCAGCCGTCCTGCTGCAGCGCCACGTCCAGCGGACGCGAGGTGTAATCCATCGCGCCCTGGGACATGTTTGCGCCAGGCGTGGAAGCGGCCACCAGCGTACGCGTCGGCAGCGAGAGCCCTTCCACCGGCACCGCGCGCAGCGCAGTAAGCTGGGCGCGGAAGCCTGGCGTTGAGGCGTTGGCCAGGTTGCTTGCATTGACCGCCTGTTGATTCAGGGTCTGACTGGCAGCCCCCATTGCGGTATAAATTGCGTGATCCATTAAGGCGTCCCGTCAGGCGTTAGCGCAGGTTAACCAGCGTGTTCAGGATCTGGTCCTGAGTTTTAATGGTCTGGGCGTTCGACTGGTAGTTACGCTGGGCAACAATCATGTTAACCAGCTCTTTACTCAGATCGACGTTGGAGGCTTCCAGCGCGCCGTTGGTCAGTTGACCAAAGTTGCCGCTGCCCGCCGTACCCAACAGTGCTACGCCAGAGGAGTTGCTCGCTGACCACAGGTTGTCGCCCTGAGAAGAAAGCCCTTCAGGGTTAGCGAAGTTCGCCAGTACGATCTGTCCCAGCAGCTGTTGTTTCTCGTTGGAGTAGTTACCCACCACGGTGCCGTCATCGTTGATTTGGTAGCTCACCAGATCGCCCGGTTTGTAACCGTTCTGCTCGGTAGAAACGATGTTGTTGGAGCCGGTGTTCTGTTGCATGGAGCCGGTGAAATCGAGGGTAAACGGCGTCGCAGCTACCCCATTCGATACGCCTGGCGTCATCGCGATAGACGCCGGGTTGGCCGGAGAGGTTAACTTGCCGTTGCCATCAAACGTCATGGCCGTCGGACCAGATACCGGGCTGCCCGCAACGCTGCTGTCCTGGTAGTAAACGGCCCAGGTGCTGTCGCTGTTCTTACGGAAATAGACGTTCATGTCATGGGCGTTGCCCTGGGTGTCAAAGACCGTCACGCTGCCTTTCTTGTTATAGCTGTCTGCGTTCGCCGGGTTAAAGGTCACATCGGCAGCAACGACTTTATCGGACGAGTTCAGGTTAACTACCATTGACGCGGTAGTGGTCACTTTTGCCGACATCAGGGTGTTGGGAATAGTCAGGCCAACCGGGTTCGCGCCCTGTTGGATAGTCGGCGGGGTGCCGGTAGCCGGGTAGCCAGTCACCTGCATACCCTGCATGTTGGTCAGGTTGCGGCTTTCATCCAGTTTGAACTGGCCGTTACGGCTATAAAACACCGAGCCGTTACTGTCTACCAGACGGAAAAAACCGTTCTGGCTAATCGCGACGTCGAGACCGCGACCGGTATTAGTGGTGATACCGTCGCTGAAATCCTGGGTAACCGCGGCGACTTTTACACCGAGGCCCACTTTGGAACCGGCGAACATATCCGCGAAGGAAACGGATGCGGATTTAAAGCCCGCCGTGGCGGAGTTGGCGATGTTGTTGCCAATTACGTCCAGGTTTGAGGCCGCAGCATTCAGGCCGCTGACCGCTTGAGAAAAGCCCATGTCTTACTCCTGTAAGTGCAAGCGTTAGATTATTTGTCTGACTTCGCTGATAGCCAGCGTGCCGTAGGTGCCCAAATCCAGGAGCGTATTGCCATTGGATCGTGTAACGCCGTTAACAAGGGCGAAATTGAGCGGTTGTGCGACCAACTGCGTACCAGCTGAACTGGCCGAGAAGGTCACGTTATAAGCGCCGTCCGGTACTGCCGTACCGTCCGTCATTTTGCCGTCCCAACTGAAGGTATGAACGCCTGCACTCAACTTGCCGATATCGAGGGTTTGCATCACCACGCCATCTTTATTGGTGATGGTGGCGGTCACTTTATCCGCCGCCTGTTGCAGCTCAACGCCAAACGGCGTCGTGGTCTCTTTACCGGACAGAATGGAGCTACCGGGGATCATCACGCCGCGATCGATCAGGGCGCTGGCCTGCAGCGACTGGTTGCTGTCGAGCTGACCGGACACCGCGCCAAGCGTGGTATTGAGTTTCTCGATACCGCTCACGGTGCTGATTTGCGCCAGCTGAGTCGTCAGTTCATTGTTCTGCAGCGGGTTGGTGGGGTCCTGGTTTTTAAGCTGTGCCACCAGCAGCGTCAGAAAGCTACTCTGCAGGTCCGAGGCGCTGTTGCCGGTCAGACCATTGGTTTTATTCGCCCCTGTGGCCCCACTGGCACCACCGACGCCACTGAGCCCCGTGTTGGTTGGGTCGTTAACGTTAACGGCAATAGACATGACCTTCTCCTTATTGTCCGATGGTCAGTGTTTTCATCATCATGCCTTTAACGGTGTTCATCACTTCCACATTCGCCTGGTAGCTGCGGGATGCGGACATGGTGTTGACCATTTCGCCGACAACATCGACGTTAGGCATTTTGACGTAACCATTAGCGTCAGCCAGCGGATTGCCAGGCTCATAAACCAGCTTATCCGGCGCCTGACTTTCAACGACCTGGCTCACTTTTACGCCGCCAGTAGATGCGCCAGGTTGCGCATCCACCTGGAAAACGACCTGTTTTGCGCGATAGGGTTGGCCATCCGGCCCGGTTACGCTGTCGGCGTTGGCGAGGTTACTCGCCGCCACGTTCAGGCGTTTTGACTGGGCGGCCAGGGCCGAACCGGCGATATCAAAAATATTGAGCAGCGCCATCATTAATTTCCTTGTTGCAGCACGGACATCATGCCTTTAATTTGCCCGCTCATTAACGTCACATCCGTCTGATATTTCAGCGCGTTATCTGCAAACTGGGTACGTTCGCGATCCATATCCACCGTGTTGCCATCCATCGACGGTTGGTCGGGAATGCGGTACAGCAAATTAGTTTGTGGCGCCGTTGAAGCCTGGGCGGGAATGTGTCGAGCGGAGGTCATGGTCAGTGCAACAGTGTTGCCTTGAGCCCGTCCGCGCTCCATCACGTTTTTGAGTTGCCTGGCGAAGTCGATATCCCGGGCCTGGTAGCCCGGGGTGTCGGCATTAGCAATGTTCGCTGCCAGGATCTCCTGACGCTGCGCGCGCAAGTTGAGCGCTTCCTGCTGAAAACGCAACGCGGCATCGAGTTTGTCGAGCATGATTCCTCCGCGAATAGCATGGTGATGGCGACAGCTTAATGCGCAGCCTCTTCTCCTGATCGTTGGAATAAGCACAAAATGCGTCGCTATTTGTTGCCTTGATAGATTGAAAGCCGGGTTAAAATTCTCACCATCGCAATACCGGAGCCTCGGGATGAAACGTTTACCAGCCACGCTTGCTACCGCTTTGATGCTGATTAGTGCAGCGGCATATGCCGATGTGACATCAGGATTAACGGCTTTTTTCGCCCAACGGCTGGCGGGCATCAGCGATGAGGTCCAGGTGAACGTGAAGACGCCACAGGCCAACTGGCCGACCTGTGAAAACCCGGTGTACAGTTTGCCGGGCAATGCCAGACTGTGGGGCAATCTCAGTGTGCTGGCGCGCTGCGGTAACGATAAACAGTATTTACAGGTCACGGTTCAGGCTTACGGTCAGTATGTGGTGGCGAGTGCGCCCGTCGCGCGCGGCAGCGAGCTGAATGATGCAAATCTTCAACTGCAGCGCGGCCGCCTTGACCAGTTGCCGCCACGGGCGATGCTCTCGCTCGATCAGGCGCGACAGGCTCAAACGCTGCGCGATCTGGCACCCGGACAAACCGTGACGTTGTCGATGGTGCGCCAGTCATGGCGCGTCAAAGCCGGGCAGCGGGTCATGGTGATTGCCACTGGCGATGGGTTTAGCGTTAACAGTGAAGGTCAGGCATTAAATAATGCCGCCGTGGCCCAAAATGCCAGGGTACGTATGGCGAACGGACAGGTTGTGAGTGGAACGGTAGATAATGATGGGAATATTCTTATAACGCTATAATGTTTTGCCTCTACACTCATCCGGATACATTGTGTACAGGATGAACGCGTGTCAACATAGCGCGCCGGGGCAGACACCGCAAAGTAAGATACTCATTCTCGTCATTTTTCTGCGACTAAGCGCGATGAGGGTGTAAAGATTTTGCTTCGGCTGCCGATAGAATATCAACAAATGATAAGACAGGCTCACAGCCACGAGCCCCTCGATGAGGATTGAACAATGAGCATAGAACGCACATCGCCTTTAAAACCGATCGGCACTGTCCAACCGCGCGAGGCGTCTGAGCCTGCAAACGTACCCGTTAATCGTCTGGATAAATCTGCTTCCGCTACCAGCACCAGCGTGACGTTCAGCGGTGCTCAGGCCCGCCTGATGCAAGCCGGAAGCAGTGACATTAATATGGAGCGCGTTGAGGCGCTCAAAACCGCCATTCGAAACGGCGAGCTCAAGATGGACACAGGCAAAATTGCCGATGCGCTAATTAATGAAGCTCAGAGTTTCCTGCAGAGTAAATAACGGTATGAGTCGTCTGTCAGAAGTGCTGGATCAAATGACGGCTGTCCTGGGCTCCCTTAAGGAGGTCATGGACGCCGAGCAACTTCAATTATCAGCGGGCCATGTGAATGGTAGTGCATTGCAACGGATCACCGAGCAAAAGAGTTCACTGCTGGCTACGCTTGATTATCTGGAGCAGCAGCGCCGGGCAGAACAGAATGCCGGGCGTAGCGCCAATGACGACGTGCCAATTCGCTGGCAGGCAATAACAGAAACGACGCAACAGCTGCGTATTTTGAATCAGCACAACGGCTGGCTGCTTGAAGGGCAAATCGTCCGTAATCAGCAGGCGCTGGAAGTGCTTAAACCGCATCAGGAACCCAGTCTTTATGGCGCGGATGGGCAAACGTCCAGTACCCTGCGCGGTAGTAAAAAGATCTCAATTTAGCGCCTGGCCGCCGGGCGCTTATTCAATTATCTCTCTTTAATCCTCACTGACTGTCGTCGGGTGAAACGTTGTTTCGCCTGACATAAACGCCTGCCTGTCATCACGTCGATCACGTACCGACGCCCTCGGGTTTTCGGACTTTATATATAGTGACCGGCGCTCCTCGTCCATAAAATACCCTCCGTTCGCGGTTCCTCACCCCATGCTCTTGTATTTTTGTCAGTGCAATGGATGCACTAACTCCAGGACATAAAGGCCCATGGCCATGGAATAACTCATGACGCTTTATGCTATTAAGCCCGCTTTTCAACGCCTTTTGCGGCCCCTCGTCTACAAAATGCATGCCAGAGAAATAACGGCAAACCAGGTAACACTGTTCGCTACCGTCGTTTCTCTGTTATTAGGCGCCGTTTTAGTCCTGTTTCCCGCCCCATTAATGTTTATTTGCCTGCCCTGTTATCTGTTTATTCGTATGGCGTTAAACGCCATCGACGGCATGCTCGCCAGAGAATACAACCAGCAGACCACGACTGGCGCCATTCTTAATGAAACGGGCGATATTATTTCTGACGCCGCACTCTACCTTCCCTTCGCTTTTCTGCCGGGCGTGGTACCGGCTCTGGTCGTGCTGACGGTGTTACTCGCCTGGCTGACGGAGTTTTGCGGCATCCTGCATCAAGCCCTCACCGGGCAGAGAGACTATCGCGGTCCGCTCGGTAAAAGCGATCGAGCTTTACTCTTCGGCGCGGCGGGCCTCCTCGTTGCGTTTTTCCCCTCCAGTGCGCATTACCTCAACGTTATTTTGGTTGTCGCCGCGTTGCTGCTGATCCGTACCTGTTACAACCGTTGTCGGAACGCCATTGAGGAAAAAAATGACCGAGCTTAATGAAAAATTAGCCTATAGCTTCGGCGGCATTTTCTTTCTGTTATTGATTGCCAGCCTGCTGATCCTCGTCTTAAAAAAAATACGCCCCGAGGGTAACTGGCTTGAATTGCAGCAACGCATCACCAGTTGGTGGATTATTATTACGCTGTTTTTCCTGGCTATGATCTCACCTAAATGGCTCGCCTTGAGTTTTTTTGGCTTTGTGAGTTTCCTGTCATTAAAAGAATATCTCACCCTTTGTCCTACCCGTCGTGCCGACAGCATTCCTCTGCTGTGGCTGTATGCGGCCATCCCTGTTCAGTATGTGTGGGCGGGAATGGCCTGGTACGGCATGTTCATCATATTTATTCCGGTTTATGTGTTTTTATTTCTTCCTGTCAGGATGGTGCTGGTCGGCGAGACAAAAGGATTTCTTCATTCTGCCGCCGTCATGCACTGGGGGATGATGACAACGGTATTCGCGCTCAGCCATGTCGCTTTTTTGCGTGTATTACCTGAGCAACAAGCCGGCGCAGGCGTATTACTGGTTATTTTTCTGGTGGGTTTAACCGAAACCAACGACATCGCCCAGTATCTCTGGGGTAAAGGTTTAGGAAGGATAAAAATCACACCAGCGGTTAGCCCTAATAAAACCCTGGGGGGATTACTCGGCGGAGTGGGGACCACCACACTGTTCGCCGGGATAATGGGGCCACTCTTAACGCCGATGGATGTTGTTCACTCTCTCTTTGCGGGTGCGCTTATTGGATTAAGCGGCTTTTGTGGCGATGTCGTGATGTCGGCGATTAAACGCGATTTTGGGGTTAAAGATTCCGGCAAATTAATACCGGGTCATGGCGGCATTCTGGACCGCCTCGATTCGCTCATTTATACCGCACCGCTGTTTTTCCATTTCTATTATTACTTTTACGCGTAAGGCTTAACGATGACTCGCCTGTTACGCTGGATATTTACGCTATGCATCGCCTGGCCGCTGGTCTGGATTTGGCTGGGGGTTTCGGTCACCAACCGAAAAAAACTGCCCATAAAAGGCCCCGCTATCGTTGTTGCGAATCATAACAGCCATCTGGATGTACTGACGTTATTCACGCTGTTTCCTTTAACGACGCTGGTGAATGTACAGCCCGTCGCCGCCGCAGATTACTTCCTGAAAAACAAGTGCATGGCCTGGTTTGCGCTTAACGTCATCGGCATCATCCCTGTCCAGCGCCATGGCCGAACGGCGAATCCATTAGCGCCGTGCATTGATGCGTTAGCACAACAAAAAATCCTCATTCTGTTTCCGGAAGGGACGCGCGGAGAACCGGGCGTAATGTCTGAGTTCAAATCGGGTATCTGGCATCTCTGTCAGTCGCAGCCTGATGTCCCGGTGATCCCGGTCTATTTGCACGGTCTGGACCGCGCCATGGGCAAAGGCCAAAAAATACCGGTTCCCTTTTTCATCGATATTTACGTCGATGACCCGCTTTTTTATCACGCCGACAAAGCCGTATTTAAACAAACGTTACTGCAACGTTTTCTCGATTTACAGCAACAAGCCACAAGGAAAGAACCATGAGTCAGGACGCTCGGTTATTTAAGGAAGGCACATTCACTGCCAGTGACGATACATCGCTGTATTATCGTCACTGGCCCGCAGAAAATATCAGCAGCCGCAAAGTCATTATTCTGTTTCATCGCGGCCATGAACATTCAGGACGCATGCAGCATATTGTTGATGAGCTCATTCTGCCGGATACGCACTTTTACGCATGGGACGCGCGCGGGCACGGACAATCGCCCGGAGCCAGGGGATTCAGCCCTTCCCTCGCCCGCTCGGTCCAGGATGTTGATGAGTTTGTGCGCTTTGTGGCGGCAGACGCCGGGGTTGATAGCGAAGACATTATCGTCATTGCACAAAGCGTCGGCGCCGTTCTGGTTGCCACCTGGGTTCATGATTATGCGCCGAAAATCCGCGGCATGATCCTCGCGTCACCCGCTTTCCAGGTAAAACTTTATGTGCCTTTCGCCCGCACGGGGTTGCGGCTGATGCAGCATTGCCGCGGGCTTTTCTATGTTAATTCCTATGTTAAAGGAAAATACCTCACTCACGATCCGGTTCGTGTTGCCAGTTTCAACGAAGATAAACTTATAACCCGCCAGATTGCCGTCAACATTCTGCTGGATCTGTACCAAACGGCTGAGCGTGTGGTGGCGGATGCGGCGGCAATTACGCTGCCTGTACAATTGCTGATTTCCGGGGATGATTTTGTCGTCCACGCCAAACCGCAAAAACTGTTTTACCAGCGGTTACGCAGCCCGGTGAAAGAGCAGCACATTTTGCCTGGTTTTTATCACGATACGCTGGGTGAAAAGGCGCGTTCTGTTGCGTTTGAAAAGATGAAAGCGTTCATCTCGCGCCTGTATGACATGGCGCCCTGCACATTTAACTACTCTCATGAAGACCGCTGGAGCCCCAGCGCAGATACCTGGCGGGAGCTTCAGGTAAGGCCAAAGCTGGGCTCGCTGGAAGGGTTATCCTGGGCCGCGTTGCGTTATGGTATGAACACGCTGGGACGCCGGTCCGCTGGCGTGCAGTTGGGCTATGAAACCGGCTTTGATTCCGGCAGCACGCTGGATTATGTCTATCGCAATCAACCGGAAGGTAAAGGCCTGCTGGGGCGCATGATCGACCGCAGCTATCTCAACAGCATCGGCTGGCGCGGTATTCGGATCCGTAAAGCCCATATTCAGCAAATGATTCAGCGGGCGCTGGCGCGTTTACGGCAGCAGAATCTGCCGTTGCGCGTGGTAGATATTGCCGCCGGGCATGGGCGCTATGTACTGGACGCGCTTGAAAGTCAGCCCGATATCGAAAGTATCCTGCTACGGGATTACAGCGCGCTAAATGTGGCGAAGGGGCAAGCCATGATTGAAGCGCGCGGCTTAGCCCACATCGCTCAGTTTAAAGAAGGCAACGCCTTTGATTACGACTCGCTGGCTGGCATTCACCCAGCACCAACGCTTGGCATTGTTTCAGGGTTATACGAACTTTTCCCTTCAAACGATTTGCTGAAAACGTCGCTGGCAGGGCTGGCGGCAGCCATCCCTCCGGGCGGGGTACTGATCTACACCGGGCAGCCCTGGCATCCTCAACTCAAAACTATTGCGAATACGCTGACCAGTCACCAGAACGGTATTCCGTGGATGATGCGGGTGCGTAGCCAAAAAGAGATGGATACGCTGGTGGAACAAGCCGGTTTCGAGAAATGCGGCCAGCTTATCGATGAGTACGGGATCTTTACCGTTTCCATGGCTGTCAGAACGTAGCATGCGTAACGTCAATTTATCGCAACATTTTCCCGGCCTCTGGAAGCAGGGGTTGGGTTGGTTGCTTCTGCTGGGTCCGTTGTTTTTTTTCACTTACGGACAGGTTAATCAGTTTACTGCGACCCGTCAGGACGTGGGATCCGTCGTGTTTAGCTGGGAAAAAGGGATCCCCTTTGTTCCCTGGACCATCGTGCCTTACTGGAGTATCGATATCCTTTACGGTATCTCCTTGTTTATTTGCACATCGCGGCAGGAGCTGACACGCCATGGGTATCGACTGGCCGCCGCGTCGCTGATTGCCTGTACGGTTTTCCTTCTTTTCCCACTGCGCTTCACCTTTAGCCGACCGCACACAGAGGGCATATTGGGTTGGCTTTTCCAGCAACTGGAGCAGTTCGATCTGCCTTATAACCAGGCGCCGTCACTGCATATCATTCTGGCGTGGTTACTGTGGCTGCGTTTTCGTCGCCATCTTCATGGTACGGTAAGCGTACTGGCTGGGCTCTGGTTCATGCTGATTGCCGTGTCAGTACTTACCACCTGGCAGCATCACTGTATCGATGTGATAAGCGGGCTGATCGCCGGCATTATGATCAGTTATCTGATCCCCATCACGGGCGAATGGCGCTGGCGCCAGCCTGACCGCCGCGCACTCGGTTTGGCATTACGCTATGCAGGTGGTGCAGCAGCGCTGATGCTGACGGGGTTACTTCTGCCTTATGGATATGGATTGTACTGGCCTGCCCTGTCGCTTGCGCTGGTCGCCGCCGCGTATGGCGGCTTCGGCACAGCAGTTTTCCAAAAAAGTGCTCATGGCGAGATGACGCTTTCCGCACGTATTGTGTTACTGCCCTACCTTTGGGGTGCCCAGGCCTGCAGAGGGGTATTTATGCGCAAGCTGCCGCAGTACGCCGTCATTATTGATGGCGTCTCGCTGGGTGGATTCCCGAACAAACACATTCACCAGGCGGCGGTGCTGGATTTGGCCTCGGAATGCGTAAGAGCATCGGCACCTGTTACACCCTGGCATACCTGCCCGTTACTGGATTTGGTCGTGCCTGAACCCTGTCAGGTTATGGAAGGGGTGGCGCAACTCAGGCTGTTACGGGAACAGCATGACTCCGTACTGGTCTGCTGCGCATTAGGCCTGTCGCGCAGTGCAATGCTTGTTGCTGCCTGGCTTTTAACGGAAGGGTATGACAGGACGGCTCAGGAAGCGGTTGCGCGTATCCAGGCTTGTCGTCCACAAATATTCCTCACTGCAGATCATCACGCCGTATTGCAGCAAATAGAGAGAGCCGTATGGCAGACACCTTTATGAAAAACCGCATCCTGCAGATCCATCTTGCCAGCTGGCGTTACTTCGCCGCGTTAACGCTGCCTCCGCTGGGGGTGGCGATGCAGTCACCGGATGCCATTATGAACATCACACTCTGGGGGTTATTTCTGATTGTTCATTATTACTGCTGGCGTATGTGGCTGGATGAACGCCTGTTCCGACTGATCAACTCGGAACAGGACCTTTCTGCGTTTGATGACGGCATGGCCGTCCTGTGGCCCGTGAAAAAGCGGCATCGCCCCCTGGAACAGCGTCGGGAAGGTGCGAGCCAGCTCTTTCATCGTGCGTTGTGGGCAACAGGCGCCTTATGGGCCAACCTGTTGATAGTGCTTATCGCGTCAGCTTAAACCGTTCTGCGGGCGAAATCTTTCACCCGGAACCCCAGCACGGCAAGCGTGGCGAAATAGGCCACCACACCCACGCACACCACCGCCAGCAAACGTAAAATCCGGTATGGCATAGAACCGATATCCCACGCGGGCATCACCATCATCATACCGATCAATGCGCCAGCCATAACCAGCACCGCAATAATCAGCCGGATTAAAAAACGTGCCCAACCCGGCTCAGGCTGGAAGATCTTTTGCTTACGCAACTGCCAGTAAAGCAGGCTGGCGTTAAGGCAGGCGGCAAGCCCGATAGAGAGCGACAGCCCCGCATGTTTCAGTGGCCCGATAAACGCCAGGTTCATTACCTGCGTCATAATTAACGTCACAATGGCGATCTTAACCGGGGTTTTAATGTCCTGACGTGAATAGAAGCCTGGCGCCAGTACCTTCACCACTATCAGCCCAGTCAGCCCCACCGAATAAGCCACCAGCGCCCGTTGGGTCATCACGGCGTCGAAGGCGTTGAATTTGCCATATTGAAACAGCGCAGCGATCAGCGGTTCGGCAAGAATACCCAACGCGACGGCGCTCGGTAGCGCCAGCAAAAAGCATAGCCGCAATCCCCAGTCCATCAGACGGTTGTATTCCTGATGATTGCCGCTGGCGAAGCTGCGCGACAGCGACGGAAGCAGAATAGTACCCAGCGCCACGCCCAATACGCCGGAGGGGAACTCCATCAGACGGTCCGCGTAGTACATCCAGGAGACCGATCCGGAGACCAGAAACGAGGCAAAAATGGTGTTGATGATCAGCGAAATTTGGCTTACCGAGACACCGACAATGGCTGGCCCCATCTGCTTCATCACGCGCATAGCGCCGGCATCGCGAAAATTAATTCGTGGCAACACCAGCATGCCGATTTTCTTCAGGTGGGGAAGTTGATACAGCAATTGCAGCACGCCACCCACCGTCACGGCCCATGCCAGCGCCAGCACAGGCGGATGGAAATAGGGCACGGCAAACAGCGCGAAACCGATCATGCTGATATTCAGTAGCGTCGGCGCAAACGCCGGGACCGAAAACCGGTTCCAGGTATTCAGGATAGCGCCCGCCAGCGAGGCCAGCGAAATCAACAGAATATACGGAAAGGTTATGCGTAAAAGCTGCTCGGTGAGCGCGAATTTATCGGCGGTATCCACAAACCCCGGCGCGGTGACCAGTATGACCCAGTGGGCACCAACAATCCCGGCGACGGTGACCAGCGCCAGCGCCAGGGTCAACAGTCCCGATACGTAGGAGACAAACAGCCGCGTCGCCTCTTCGCCCTGCTTGCTTTTGTACTCCGCGAGGATCGGTACAAATGCCTGGGAAAAAGCGCCTTCAGCAAAAATACGCCGTAAAAGATTCGGCAATTTGAAGGCCACGAAAAAGGCGTCGGTCGCCATCCCTGCCCCAAATACCCGCGCCACAATGGCGTCGCGCGCAAAACCGAGCACGCGGGAAAACATCGTCATCGAGCTGACCGCAGCCAGCGATTTTAATAAATTCATTATTCCTTTCCACAAACACTGACGCCTGCAAAGCAGGCGTCAGGTATTCAGCGAGCGCATAGTCTACCCCAGCGCGGGGGAAATTCTAGCGGCAGATGACGCGCCGTGCGGGAGATGCGTTGGGTAAACTCGTGGCCCAGCCCGCTGTGGCTTCGCGCGTTACGCGCCGCCGTTCAACGCGTGTAATGACAAAGCCGTCAAACTGAACGATAAATATCGAAGATTCAATGGCTTCATTACCTCACTCACGGGTGAATTAACGTTACAAGAACTGTCGCAGCGTTATTCTTCTATCGCTTCACGCCAGAGCTTTTCCACCACCCGTTGGGCCAGCAGCGCCTGTTCACCTGCCGTTTCAGGAATCGTCTGATTTGCCACGCAGTCGATGAAATGGTGCGCGCATCCTACAAATCCGCGTTGTTCAAGGGTGCTTTGCCAGCCGGGAATGGGTTGCGTCAAAAGACCCGCACCGCACTCTTCCTGCCAGTCACGCATGTCAGTAACCTGGTACAATCCGCCATCAGTGACCGCCTGCACCCACTCGCGCTGACTTCCGGCGCGGCGGTGCATACTGGTGGTGATGCGTAACTGCTGATGAGCGAAGTGGTGCTCGGCGTAGAGCATTTCGCCCTGGTCAGTGGTTTGCAGTACGCCGCCTTCCAGTTCTGCCGCGCCGCCCGCCAGCCACAGCGCGGTATCCACCACATGCAGGTAATCATCCAGCAGGGTAAAACGCAGATCGTGCGGGCCAACGCTGTCTGCCCGGTGCTTGTCCATACGCAGCGAGGCGCACCGGTCAAGGCGAGCCTTCAGTTCAAGGTAACGCGGCGCGAAGCGGCGGTTAAAACCGACCATCAGCGTGCGCTTTTTACGTGCCGCTAACTCCACCAGCCGTTCGGCCTCCGCCAGGGTTTCTGCCAGTGGTTTATCGACACACACATGCACACCCGCGTTGAGCAGTTCGCTGACCACCGCATAATGACTGGCAGTACTGCTGTGCACGAATACTGCGTCACAGCGCGTCGCGAGCTCAGCAATCGACCCGACGTACGGTATCCGGTATGCATCGCAAATCGGCTGCGCCTTCGTTTGGGTGGGTGAAAACGCCCCCGCCAGTTGCCAGCGGGATGCCGCTGAAAGCACCGGCAACCACGCTTTTTGCGCAATACCGCCCAGACCCACCATACCAATCCGCAATGATGCCATGATTATTCTCCGAGATGCGCCAGCAGGGAATCGAGCCGGGTTTGTAACTCCTGAACCTGCGCTTCCAGCGCGTCGACGCGCAGCGCAAGGTCGTCAGAAGAGGCGCTAACGGGCGCGTCATCCGAAGCAGGGACGGCATCACCGCTAAACAGGTGCATATAGCGGCTTTCGCGCTTGCCTGGCTCGCGCGGCAGACGCGCCACAAACGGGCCATCTTCGCGGTTCGCCAGCCGTTCGAGAGTATTTTCCACTTCCGTCATGTCGGCGAATTCATGCATTCGCGCGGCGCGACCACGCAGTTCACCCGGCGTCTGCGCGCCGCGCAACAGCAAGGTGGTAATTAACGCCACTTCGGCGCTGCTGAGTTTTAAATCGCCGAATTCAGAGTTGCAAAAGCGCTGCTCGTATTTCATCACGCGATTGCCGAACCCACTGACGGTACGCAGATAGTGGCGTTTGACCAGCATATCAAGGGTATTTTGTACTTCAGTCTCGCTAAGCGTGAGTACCGGTTCGCGGTTGGTTTTTTGATTACAGGCCGTCACTACGCCGTTCACCGACAGCGGATACTGCTCGGGCGTGGTGACCTGTTTTTCCAGCATACAGCCAATCACGCGGGCTTCGGTGGCGCTGAGTGAATATTTCATTAAGGCTCCTTAACGACCTGCGGTCCATTCTTTGGTAGTCAATGCGGTTAATACGTGATCGCGCCAGACGCCATCGATCAGCAAATAATCTTTGGCATAGCCCTCTTTTTCGAAACCAAGACGGGCGAGCAAATCCCCGCTGCGCTTGTTGTGGGGCATGTAATTCGCCATGATGCGGTGGATATGCTGGGTGCGCTGCATATAGCGAATAGCGGAAGTCAGCGCTTCAAACATCAGCCCCTGCCCCTGCCATTTTTCCCCCAGTGAATACCCCAGATAGCAGGCGTGAAACGAGCCCCGCACCACATTGGAAAAGTTGGCGACGCCATAAATTTCTTTTTCATCCGGGTCGAACAGGGCGAAATAAAACGCGCTGCCCTGTTTGTGCAGTTCGTTGATCATGCTCAGACGCGCCTGCCAGCCGGACGGGTAGCAATGGCTCTCGTCACGAATGGGTTCCCAGGGCTTTAAAAACTGCCGGTTTTCGGCATAGTAATCCGCCAGGCGCCAGGCATCTCGCTCATAAATCAGGCGGACAACCATTCGGTCGGTCGCGAGTCGTATTTTCGGCACATTGTTGCGATAGCCAAACATCTGTTATTACTCCTTGCAGGCACTGTTTTCGCCCCTAAGCCACACTCTGTTTTTTACTATACCTGCACCCGGTATAACAGTGAAAACAGCAACATGCCTTTTTTGTTTATCCGTTGTTATTTTTACGATGAATGTCATCAATCAATCTCTCAGATTGATAAAAAAATATTGTCGCGACGATGATGGGAAATCAGGCGCTGACACCGCAGAATAGCAGACTGTGGTTTCGTTTCCCGGGAGGGGGAAATGGCTGGCGTTTCGCAGGCAAGGAGCCTGGGTAAATACTTCCTGCTGCTCGATAATATGTTGGTGGTGCTGGGTTTCTTCGTCGTTTTTCCACTTATCTCTATTCGTTTTGTTGATCAAATGGGTTGGGCCGCGCTGATGGTCGGTATCGCGCTCGGCCTGCGCCAGTTGACTCAGCAAGGTTTGGGCATTTTCGGCGGCGCGATTGCCGACCGCTTTGGCGCAAAACCGATGATCGTCACCGGGATGTTGTTGTGCGCCGCGGGCTTCGCCACCATGGGCATTGCACATGAACCGTGGCTGCTGTGGTTTTCCTGCTTTCTCTCCGGCATCGGCGGGACGCTGTTCGATCCGCCGCGCTCCGCGCTGGTGGTGAAACTGGTGCGTCCGGATCAGCGTGGCCGGTTCTTTTCTTTATTGATGATGCAGGACAGCGCGGGCGCGGTCATCGGCGCCCTGCTCGGCAGCTGGTTGCTGCAATATGATTTCCGGCTGGTGTGCGGCGTAGGGGCGGTGCTCTTTATTATTTGCGCCGGGGTTAACGCCTGGCTGCTACCTGCTTACAAACTCTCCACCATTCGTACCCCGATGCGCGAAGGCATGGGACGGGTGCTGAAAGATAAGCGTTTCATTACCTATGTGTTGACGCTGGCGGGCTATTACATGCTGGCGGTTCAGGTGATGTTAATGCTGCCGATTATGGTCAATAACGTCGCGGGTACCCCGGCGGCGGTGAAATGGATGTACGCGATCGAAGCCGCATTATCGCTTACGTTGCTCTACCCCATCGCCCGCTGGAGCGAAAAGCGCTTTCGCCTTGAGCAGCGTTTGATGGCGGGTCTGTTATTAATGACCCTGAGCCTGGTGCCAATAGGGCTGACCGACTCATTACAACAGCTTTTCACTTTGATTTGCGTGTTTTATATCGGTTCGATTATTGCCGAACCGGCGCGTGAAACGCTTAGCGCCTCGCTGGCCGATGCCCGCGCACGGGGCAGTTATATGGGTTTCAGCCGCCTTGGGCTGGCCATCGGCGGCGCGTTCGGCTATGCCGGAGGCGGCTGGCTGTTTGATATGGGCCACACCCTGGGGCAACCGGAATTGCCCTGGGCGATGCTCGGCGCGGTCGGCCTGCTCACCTTCTTCGCGCTGGGGTGGCAATTTAGTCAGCGACGTATTAATCGCTCAATGCTTGAGCCGGGTGGCTGATTTGCCCGCTGCTTTTTTCTCTTCCATACTGAAGGTTACGGTCATCATATGGAGGAGAAACGTGAAGCTATTTATTTACGATCACTGCCCGTTCTGTGTTAAAGCGCGCATGATATTCGGGCTGAAGAATATCCCCGTCGAGCTCAACATCCTGATGAACGACGATGTAGACACCCCTACCCGGATGATTGGCCAAAAGATGGCGCCCATCCTGCAAAAAGACGACAGCCGTTATATGGCGGAAAGCATGGATATCGTGCACTACGTCGACAAGGTTGACGGCAAACCTTTACTGACTGGCGACCGCAACCCGGCTATTGCCGCCTGGCTCCGTAAAGTCAATGAGTACACCAATCGCCTGCTGCTGCCGCGCATGGCAAAAGCGCCTTTTGACGAGTTCTCCACGCCGGAAGCCCGCGCGTACTTTACCGAGAAAAAACAGGCGTCGATTGGCTCGTTTGAAGAGCATCTTTCTCATTCCCAGGGGCTGGTTAAAAAAATCAGCGACGATTTGCGCGACCTGGAGAAACTGATCAAAGAGCCAAACGCGGTGAATGGCGAACTGTCGGACGATGATTTCGATTTATTCCCGTTACTGCGCAACCTGACACTGGTTCAAGGTATTACGTGGCCGACCCGCGTGGCGGACTACCGCGATAATATGGCCAAACAGACGCAGGTCAACCTGCTGACTTCGATGGCTATCTGACTCCAGGCCGGCGTTCCGCGCCGGCCTTTCAGTTTTTTCCTCTGGTTATTTCTAACGTGTTGCGCGATGCTGCCGCCACTGAAGGATGACGTACCGCAGAGGAATTCCATGAATAAAATCTTCATTGCCCTAGCTGGGTTATTGACGCTACTGGTCGTCGGCTGCAATCAGCTGACCCAATACACCGTCACCGAACAGGAAATCAACCAGGCGCTGGCGAAACGCAATAATTTTGCGAAAGACATCGGCCTGCCCGGTATCGCCGACGCGCATATCGTGCTGTCTAACCTGACCAGCCAAATCGGCCGTCAGGAGCCCAATAAAGTGACGCTGACCGGGGATGCGAATCTGGATCTCACCTCGCTGTTCGGTGACCAGAAAGCCACCATGAAGCTGACGCTTAAGGCGCTGCCGACCTTTAACAAGCAACAGGGCGCGATTTATTTGCAGGATATGGAAGTGGTTAGCGCTGAAGTTTTGCCGCAGAAAATGGAAGGCGTTTTGAAAACATTAACGCCTTATCTCAACCAGTCATTAAAAAGCTACTTTAATCAGCAACCCGCCTATGTACTGAGCGAAGATCGCACCAAAGGCGAGGCGCTGGCGAAGCAATATGCAAAAGGCATTGAAGTGAAGCCTGGTGAAATTGTCATCCCGTTTATCGACTAAACGATACGGGGGCGTTGCTGCCCCCGCCATAAAAAGGATGCAAACGAAAACGTTTCCGCTTATCCTTTGTGCCCGGCATAAATCCAGCCATCGTTGACTGATTTCCCACCAGCCGGAGCACGCTCATGACAGTATCACCACAGGTATTAACGATTCGCCGCCCAGACGACTGGCACGTTCACTTACGCGACGGCGAGATGCTTAACATCGTTGTGCCTTACACCAGCGAAACGTACGCACGGGCCATCGTGATGCCTAACCTGGCACCGCCCGTGACCACCGTTGAGGCCGCCCGCGCCTACCGTCAACGCATTCTGGATGCCGTCCCGGCTGGTCACGTTTTCGAGCCCTTAATGACCTGCTATCTCACCGATACGCTGGACGCCAGTGAACTGGAACGCGGCTTTAACGAGGGCGTTTTTACCGCAGCGAAACTCTATCCGGCAAACGCCACGACCAACTCAAGCCACGGCGTCACCCACATCGACGCAATCATGCCGGTGCTGGAGCGGATGGAAAAAATCGGCATGCCGCTCCTGGTGCACGGTGAAGTGACCCATGCCGAAATTGATATTTTCGATCGTGAAGCGCGTTTTATCGATAGCGTGATGGAGCCGTTGCGCCAGCGCCTTCCTGGCCTGAAAGTGGTTTTTGAACATATCACCACCCGCGATGCCGCCCAGTACGTGCGCGAAGGCAATTCGCTGCTGGCCGCCACAATCACCCCGCAGCATTTGATGTTTAACCGTAACCATATGCTGGTGGGTGGCGTGCGCCCTCATCTTTACTGCCTGCCAATTCTAAAACGCAGCGTGCATCAGCAGGCACTGCGTGAACTGGTCGCCAGCGGCTGTGAACGGGTGTTTCTGGGTACCGATTCCGCCCCGCATGCGCGCCATAAAAAAGAGACCAGCTGCGGTTGCGCTGGCTGCTTTAATGCCCCATCCGCACTGGGCGCTTATGCCACCGTGTTTGAAGAGATGGATGCGCTGGCGCATTTTGAAGCGTTTTGTTCGCTCAACGGCCCGCGTTTTTATGGGCTGCCGGTTAACGAACAGCACATCACCCTGATCAAGCAGGATGAGGCTATCGTCGAGAGCATTGCCCTCAGCGATGATACGTTAATCCCCTTCCTGGCGGGCGAAACGGTGCGCTGGACGGTAAAACGCTGACAGAGAAATATTTTCACCCCCCTGTTGCATACTGAATGACTTAACTGTATAAACATCCAGTATATGACAACAGGGGGCGATCATGCGTATTGAAGTCACCATTGCTAAAACTACCGTATTACCACCCGGCGCCATTGATGCGCTGACAGATGAACTGACGCGTCGTATCGAGAACAGTTTTCCTGATACAGGCAACCAGGTGAGCGTGCGCTATGCCGCCGCCAACCATTTGTCTGTGCTCGGCGGCGCGAAAGAAGACAAAGATCGGATCAGCGAGATCCTTCAGGAAACCTGGGAAAGCGCTGACGACTGGTTTTCTTCACCCTGAATTCGTACTACCTCAACGCACTCCATGCGCTGCGCTTGCGTGGCCGCGCGTTGAGGCATTTCGGATAGCAAAATAAAAAAGTATTCTCTCATTGTGCATTTCCGGGCTCGCCGCCCGGCTTTTTAATTCCTCCCTAAGTTAAATTTCCTTTTCAGCATTATCTGTCTTGCATTCTTATAAACGCTTATTTATACGAATAAGTTGCCGTTTTATCGTTCAAACATTTCAACGGATATAAAAAATGTGTTGCAGGAAATATATTTCTTAGACGTTACAGCCTTTCCACTGATATACTGAAAATGCTTCAATAAAAGACGCATTGAACCTCGAACGACGTTGTCTATAAACACGATAAAGGGGGTTATAATGGTAAAGAATAATGAAGTCATCCAAACACATCCCCTTGTAGGATGGGACATCAGCACCGTTGATAGCTACGATGCGATGATGCTACGTTTGCACTATCAGTCGCCAGACCGTCCCAATCAGGAAGATACAGAAGTTGGGCAAACCCTTTGGCTTACCACTGACGTAGCGCGCCAGTTTATATCGATACTTGAAGCTGGCATTGCCAAAATAGAATCCAGTGATTACCAGGAAAATGATTATCGCAAACATTAGTTTGCTTATCTTCTCATCCTCAGGCACCGAAAGGTGCCTTTCTTTTTGATTATTCTGATTGCGAAATTATATTAATTTTACTTAAGCGTGCCTGCGCAACCATATCTGCCCGACAAAGCGGTTATATATTCTCGCTGTTTGAAGGTTTACTCGCCGGGTAAATCTTGTTTCTTTCCCTCATCTTCTTTACTCTGCTTACCCCCCACTCAAATGGAGAAAACGTCCATGGAGTACGATCTGATTATTGTTGGCAGCGGCTCGGTTGGGGCCGCTGCCGGCTATTACGCAACGAAAGCGGGCCTGAGGGTGTTGATGACCGATGCTGCGCATCCTCCGCATCAGGAAGGCAGTCATCACGGCGAAAGCCGGCTGATACGTCACGCTTATGGCGAAGGAGAAAAGTACGTGCCACTGGTGCTTCGCGCGCAAGCACTGTGGGACGAGCTGCAACAGATTAGCGGTGAAAAGATTTTCACCCGCAGCGGCGTACTGAACCTCGGTCCGGCGGAATCTGCGTTTTTGACCAACGTTGCGCGCAGCGCGCAACAGTTCAACCTGCCGCTGGAAAAACTGGATGCCGCGGCGCTGATGGCGCGCTGGCCAGAAATCACCGTGCCAGAGAATTTTATCGGCCTGTTTGAACCGGACTCCGGCGTGTTGCACAGCGAAACCGCCATTGCGGCCTGGATACGTCTTGCAGAAGAAGCCGGGTGCGCGCAATTGTTTAATTGCCCGGTTGAAGCGATCCACAGCGATGCGCAAGGCGTGAGTATTGAGACGTCAGAAGGCACGTTTCACGGGCGCAAGATGCTGGTCAGCGCGGGCACCTGGGTTAAACGTCTGATCCCGGAACTGCCTGTTACTCCGGTGCGTAAAATTTTTGCGTGGTACCAGGCGGATGGCCGTTACAGCACCAATAACCGTTTTCCCGCGTTTACTGGCGAACTCCCCAATGGCGATCAGTTTTATGGTTTCCCGGCGGATAATAACGAACTGAAGATCGGTAAACATAACGGTGGTCAGGTCATTAGTACGCCGGCTGAACGCAAGCCCTTTGGCGCAGTGCATACCGATGGTGCAGAAGCCTTTCCGTTCTTGCGTCATATTCTGCCGGGCATTGGCGGATGCCTGTACGGTGCATCCTGTACCTATGACAACTCGCCGGACGAAGATTTTATCATTGATACGCTGCCTGGCGCGTCCAATACCCTCGTGATTACCGGTCTGAGCGGTCATGGATTCAAATTTGCCTCGGTGTTAGGTGAGATTGCCCTGGAGTTTGCCCAGGACGCCGCACACCGCTTCGATCTGACGCCCTTCTCTCTTAGCCGTTTCAGTCATGCATGACAGCTGGGGTGGGTTACCACCCCGGTTTTTCGCCCTTTCAGCAGTCAACCCACCCGATAAACAAAGCCCGTATCGGCACTGCGCCAGCATTTTTTGACGGGTCAGGAATATTGCCATTTTCTGACTGTGTCGACGCAAGGCACAGGGACAACACACGCCCTGAATTCCAGTTTTTGATGACTCAAACATCAATAAAATTGACACAAACTGACAGTGCACTGACGAATACTTAAAGGAGCTCTTTAGCTTTATCTTGTTGCCATACCTGCTTTCATCTCAGTTTACTGCTTATTTACCCTCTCATTTTCTTGTTCAATTTATTTGATATTCTGATTCCATTTTTTTGGATTGCTTTTGATCCCTGCTCACGCCATTGTTGCAACAACTTTAAATATTAACAGGCTCACAACATGCAGTGGCGCAATTCTCCTGACCGATACGGTCACTTTTCGGTGATCTTACATTGGGTCGTCGCTCTCACGGTTTACGGTATGTTCGGGCTTGGCCTGTGGATGGTCACCCTCGGTTATTACGATGGCTGGTATCACGAGGCCCCTGAAATTCACAAAAGCATTGGCATTCTGCTGATGATAACGCTGGTTATCCGCCTTGCGTGGCGATTCCTGTCTAAGCCGCCCCGCGCGCTGCCTGGCTATTCCACTTTTACCCGTATTGCGGCGGCGGCTGGCCATGCGCTGCTCTATCTGTTGTTGTTTGCCATTGTGATCAGCGGCTATTTGATCTCAACCGCCGACGGCAAGCCGATCAGCGTTTTCGGCTGGTTCGAGGTGCCTGCCACCTTAAGCGATGCCGGAGTTCAGGCCGATCTGGCCGGGCAAATCCATCTGTGGCTGGCCTGGGGCGTGGTGATTTTCTCCGTGCTGCATGCGCTTGCCGCGCTTAAACACCACTTCATCGATAAAGATGCCACCCTGAAGCGGATGCTCGGGAAAGCGTCGTAACAGTCTTAAGAAAAGACAATAAGGAGCGAAAATGAAAAAGAGCCTGCTGGGGTTAACGTTAGGTGCCCTGTTATTCACGACCGGTTCCGCTGTTGCTGCGGATTACGTCATCGACAAACAAGGCCAGCACGCCTTCGTTAATTTCCGTATCCAGCATCTGGGCTACAGCTGGCTGTACGGCACCTTCCGCGATTTTGACGGCTCATTCACGTTTGATGAGAAAAACCCGGCGGCGGATAAAGTGAACGTCACGATCAACACCAACAGCCTGGATACCAACCATGCCGAGCGCGATAAGCATCTGCGCAGCGCCGATTTCCTGAATGTGGCGAAATTCCCCCAGGCGACCTTTACATCAAAAGAAGTGAAGAAAGACGGCGACGGGCTGGATATTACCGGTGACCTGACCCTGAACGGTGTAACCAAACCGATTACCCTCGACGCCAAACTTATCGGCCAGGGTAGCGATCCGTGGGGCGGTCAACGCGCAGGCTTCGAGGCCAGCGGTAAAATCCATCTGAAAGACTTCAATATCACCACGGATTTGGGCCCGGCGTCTCAGGATGTTGAGCTGATCATTTCTGTGGAAGGCGTTCAGAAGAAATAACCGCACTCCTCGCGGCGACTGCCGCGAGGAGAATGGCTTACTCGGGGTCGGGAATGCCCAGTTTGGTGTTTAACCGTCCCCGGGATTTATTAAAGATTTTAGCCCCCGTTTCTCTTCCTGCGCGCAGCTGACGCTGCTGCTCTTCCGGTAAGGCGTGTTCTTCTACGCAGCGCTCGCTGCAACAGCCATTGTATTTTGCGGCGCAGGCCGGGCACTGAATAAACAACAGATGGCAACCGTCATTTTTACAGTTGGTGTGCGTATCGCACGGCGCGCCACACTGATGGCAATGGGCGATAACTTCTTCGCTGATCCGCTCGCCCATACGTTCGTCAAACACAAAGTTTTTACCGACGAAACGTACCGGCAGCCCCTGTTCGCGCGCCCGGCGCGCATACTCAATAATGCCGCCTTCGATGTGCCAGACCTGTTTGAAACCGTTGTGGCGCATCCACGCGCTGGCTTTTTCACAACGAATGCCGCCAGTGCAGTACATGACGATTTTTTTATCTTTATGCGCTTCCATCATTTCCACGGCTTTCGGCAACTGCTCGCGGAACGTGTCGGCGGGGATCTCCAGCGCGTTCTCGAAATGCCCCACTTCATATTCATAATGGTTACGCATATCGATAAATACCGCATCGGGATCGTCAAGCATGGCGTTAACTTCTGCCGCTTTCAGGTATTTCCCAACATCGCTGGCGTCAAACTGCGGATCGTCGATCCCGTCAGCGACAATGCGATCGCGCACTTTCATGCGCAATACCCAGAAGGATTTTCCATCGTCATCCAGCGCGATATTCAACCGTAAACCGTTCAGCGCCGGATCGAAGCCGTATAAACATTCGCGCAGTGCATCCAGATTATGCGCAGGCACGCTGATCTGGGCGTTAATGCCCTCTTTCGCGAGATAAACGCGACCAAATACCTTCAGTTCAGTAAAGGCCTGGTACAGTGCGTCACGCGTGGCCTGCGGATTGACGATAGTGAAATATTTATAGAATGAGACTGTGGTGCGCGGCTCGGTTTCCGCGAGCATTCGCGCCTTGAGTTCCTCATTCGAAATGCGGTTATGCAACACTGGCATGGTGTTCGTTCCTGCAATCGGTAAGGGGAATTTATCGCGCGGCATCATATAGCATTTAACACCAATTTACATCCACACATTATGCGCTACATTTGCCGTCCTTTATCAACAAACTCGGCGAGGACACTGGCTAACTCTCTGAGATTTTTGGCCCCGGGAAAAATTAATGCCACAATAGCCCGTATGGTGTCCCATTTTGTCATTCAGGAAATACATGACTCAATTACCCACATTTTCGCGTCGTCTGCTTCATCCCCGATACTGGCTTACCTGGCTTGGCATTGGCGTTCTCTGGCTGGTGGTGTTGCTGCCCTATCCGGTTATCTACCGCCTCGGCTGTGGTATGGGCCGCCTGGCCTTGCGCTTTATGAAGCGCCGTGCGCGTATCGCGTACCGTAATCTGGAACTCTGTTTCCCCACGATGTCAGAAGCTGAACGCCATGAGATGGTGGTAAAAAATTTCGAATCCGTTGGTATGGGGCTGATGGAAACCGGGATGGCCTGGTTCTGGCCTACCTGGCGCGTGAATCACTGGTTTGACGTTTCCGGGACCGGGCATATCAGGGCGGTGCAGGAACAAAACCGTGGCGTATTGTTGATCGGCGTCCATTTTCTGACCCTGGAGCTGGGGGCGCGTATCTTCGGCATTCATAACCCGGGCATCGGCGTTTATCGTCCTAATGACAATCCCGTGCTCGACTGGCTGCAAACCTGGGGCCGTATGCGCTCCAATAAATCGATGATCGATCGTAAAGATCTCAAGGGAATGGTGCGGGCGCTGAAAAACGCGGAGATCATTTGGTACGCCCCGGATCATGACTACGGCCCACGCAGCAGCGTGTTTGTTCCCTTCTTCGCCGTGGAACAGGCTGCCACGACCACCGGCACCTGGATGCTGGCGAAAATGTCGCAAGCCTGCGTTGTACCGTTTGTCCCGCGCCGTAAACCAGACGGCAAAGGCTATGAGATGGTGATTCTGGATCCGGAATGTAACCCGCCGTTAGAGAATGCTGAAGAGACCGCCCGCTGGATGAATGGCGTGGTGGAGCGTTGCATTATGATGGCGCCGGAACAGTATATGTGGCTACACCGCCGCTTTAAGACCCGCCCGGAAGGCGTACCTTCTCGTTATTAACCCGTGCGGCGGCAGTTTCTGCCGCCGCGCTGTGGCGACCCTCTGATAATTCAGCATAAAAGATTCACATTCATACTGGTATTTTTCCAGATTCGTCTATTCTTTCCTGAAAAGCCGATCCACACAGGGAGAATGCCATGTCCATGTACGCCACACTTGAAGAAGCCATTGACGCCGCTCGCGAGCAATTCCTTGCGGATAATCCGGGCATCGCCGAGGACGAGGCAAATATTCAGCAGCTTAATATCCAGAAATACATCCTGCAGGATGGCGATATTATGTGGCAGGCTGAATTTTTTGCTGACGATACGGAAGATGGCGAGTGCCTGCCCGTGTTAACCGGTGAAGCCGCCCAGAGCGTATTTGATGGCGAGTTTGACGAGATTGAACTGCGTCAGGAATGGCTTGAAGAAAACACGCTTCATGAATGGGATGAAGGTGAATTCCAGCTGGAGCCGCCACTCGATACCGAGGAAGGCCAGGCCGCAGCCGATGAGTGGGACGAGCGTTAAATTACTCGTAAGGACCGTGACTCGCATCAATCGGCAATAGCAGGGTATCGAATACCAGTGAAAACGGCAGATCGAGCACGGTAACGTAACGCCACGCAGAGTCTCTCACATCCCACTGCACGCCGGGATAATACTGGTTGCCATGCCCCTGTCCGGGAATTGTTCGGCTGATAATACTGCCGCAGCCGCTCAACAACATGGCAGCCAGGATGATAACAACAGTGCGCATCAACATAATCCTCTCACCGCGTATTACGCCTTATGGATAAAAAAAGCCGGCCTGATGGCCGGCTTTTTACTTAACAGTTAGTTTAACGCGTTTTCAGTGCGCTGGGGTTAAGCGTTAACGCCTGATAATGCGATACCCACGACGAATAGCGCTCAGGTGCGGCCCATACCCGGTAATGCAGACGCGCCAGCGTCACCGGATCGCTGAGCAAGACCAGACGGCGATCGCGGTTAAGTTTATCCGGCGTTTCATTCAGCGCCTGCTCTACGTGACGATCGCGGGCAATTTCCAGCACCGCACTTGCACGGTGGCGGGCAGTCGCCATCGCCGTGGCCAGCGCGTTGAATGACGGATGGAATACCGCATGCATAAAGCCGTCAGCCAGTCTGCGTTCACGGTTGAGATGCAGATAGCGCTCGGTATCCAGTAGTACCTGCGGCGTATCGTACTCTTCCGGGATCAGGAACAACTTCCAGCGTTTGGTGCGCAGCCCGACGGTCGCACGACTCGAGATCACCGAGACGAATGGCGACAGGATCAGCGAGAACACAATTGGCGCCAACCAGAACAGGAAGCGTAAATCCAGCCACGCCATGCCCACCGCCCAGACCAGGCCCAGCAGAAGCTGCGAACCATGACGCATAAACGCTTCGCCCCACGGGGTGGAGTCGTCATCGCGCTGCGGCGAATTCCAGACCACTTCCCAACCCAGGAACGCGCTCACCACAAATACGGTGTGGAACAGCATACGCACCGGTGCGAGCAGAACGGAGAACAGCACTTCAAGAAGAAGTGACAGCGTCACACGCACGAATCCGCCGTATTCTTTGGTGCCTTTGCACCAAATCAGCAACACGCTCAACAGCTTAGGTAAGAACAGCAGCACCATTGTCGATGCAAACAGCGCTATTGCCAGTTCGGGACGCCACTGCGGCCACACCGGATAGAGTTGGCGTGGTTGCAGGAAGTATTGCGGCTCGGTGAGCGCATGAACCACCTGCAAGGCCGTGGAAAGCGCCAGGAACATAAACCACAACGGCGCAGACAGATACGACATGACGCCGGTGAGGAATACCGCACGATGCACCGGGTGCATGCCTTTCACCAGGAACAGACGGAAGTTCATCAGGTTACCGTGGCACCAGCGACGGTCACGCTTTAACTCATCCAGCAAGTTCGGTGGCAGTTCTTCATAAGAGCCTGGCAGATCGTAGGCAATCCAGACGCCCCAGCCTGCACGACGCATCAATGCCGCTTCCACAAAGTCGTGGGAGAGAATCGATCCGGCGAACGAACCTTCACCCGGTAGCGGCGCAAGCGCACAGTGTTCGATAAACGGCTTCACGCGGATAATGGCGTTGTGACCCCAATAGTGGGATTCGCCCAACTGCCAGAAGTGCAGGCCGGCTGTAAAGAGCGGGCCATACACCCGGGTCGCGAACTGCTGGCAACGCGCGTACAGCGTGTCCATACCGGACGCTTTCGGGGAAGACTGAATGATCCCGGCGTTCGGGTTCGCTTCCATCAGGCGCACCAGGTTGGTCAGGCAATCGCCGGTCATCACCGAGTCGGCGTCCAGTACGACCATATAGCTATACTGGCTGCCCCAGCGGCGGCAGAAGTCATCGATGTTGCCGCTTTTACGTTTCACGCGGCGGCGGCGGCGGCGATAGAAAATTTGCCCTTCGCCTTGCACCTCGGCAATCAGCTCCATCCAGGCTTTTTGCTCTGCGACGCAGATATCCGGGTTGTAGCTGTCGCTGAGAATGTAGACATCAAAATGCTGATGTTGCCCGGTCGCCTTCACCGATTCCCAGGTGGCGCGCAGGCCGGCGAACACGCGATCCACATCTTCGTTGCAGATCGGCATGATCAGCGCAGTGCGATGCGCCGGGTTGATCGCCTCATCCCCCACTGTCGAGGCCGAAATACTGTATTTATCCCGGCCAATCAACAACTGCAGGAAGCCCATCAGCGCGGTCCAGAACCCGGCGGATACCCAGCAGAACAGGATGGCAAACAGGATCAGGATGCCACTCTGCAGGATATACGGCAGCAGTTGCATAAAGGAGACCCACAGATCCTGGCCGAACATATCGGAAGGATTGATCAACGCCCAGCCCTGGTAAGGAAGAATGGTCTTCATATACCAGGTGGCGACCACGGTCTGGGAAAGGGTCAACAGCAACAGGATGTAACGTCGAATGGTGCCGACGGTACGCCATTTCTGTTCTGAAGCCTGCTGTTCCTGAGTCAGTCGCGAAAGATAACGCGGCGCGACTTCACGTCCGCGCAGGCGGTCCCAAAAACGGCCCACCGGATTGGTGCGCCACGGGTCGGGAAACATCGAAGAACGCTTCGCTTTCGGCATGGCCTGAAGCTGAGTGCGCCCTTCGTCATCTTTGATGAGCTGCCCGTCAGCCAGTGAATCAGGCCAGCTCATTTCCAGACGCGTTTTGACTGATTCAAGCGGCGTATCATCCTCGCGGGAAACCGTAAAATCCGGCTCCCCTAACGCATGGTGCACCGCGCTCAGATCGGAGGCGCTCTCCGCCAGCGCCGCTTTCGCCTGAGCGGAAAGCGGCAACGCCTCAATATAGGGATTTGACTTATTCATTGGCAGGTAGCTGATAGCTCCAGGTTTCACTTAGCGTCTGATCGCCATTGACCAGTGCGGCACGCATTTCGGTTGTTTTCTTCGCGTCTTTCAGTTTCACGCGCAGCATCATGCGCCATCCTTTCGTTACAGGATTATAGCGTACGGTGCTGTCAACGATTTCACCGTTGTCGCCAATGCTGGTTTGCGCGCTGACCGGCGTTTCCGGAGGCAGTTTTTTCATTTCCGGCCCGGCGAAATCAACAACAAAGGCAATGGTGCCGTCGGGTTGGCGGATAAGATTGGATTGCTTAACGTCACCCGCTGAACGACGGGTCTGCGTGACGTACGCGCTTTCCGGCGCGTGGAGCTTGTCCTCATCACGGCTAAACGTGATGGTGTATTTGAAGTTCATCTCTTTGCCGGGTTCCGGCAGCTGATCCGGCGTCCAGTAAGCGACGATGTTGTCATTGGTTTCGTCGTTGGTTGGAATTTCAACCAGTTCGACTTTACCTTTACCCCATTCGCCGACCGGCGTTACCCAGGCGCTTGGGCGCTGATCGTAACGATCATCGATATCTTCAAAACGGGAAAACTCGCGACCGCGTTGCAGCAGACCAAAGCCTTGCGGGTTTTCAGTACTGAAGGAGCTCACGGCCAGGTGTTTCGGATTGTTCAGCGGACGCCAGATCCATTCGCCGTTGCCAGCGAGGATGGAAAGACCGTTAGAGTCATGCAGTTCCGGGCGGTAGTTAGTCGCAGGGGATGGCTGATTCGGCCCGAACAGGAACATACTGGTTAATGGCGCAACGCCCAGTTTGCCGACTTTATCACGCAGGTAGACTTTTGACTGGACGTCCACCACGGTGTCACGGCCCGGGTTAATCACAAAGCGATAAGCACCCGTCGCACGCGGCGAGTCAAGCAGCGCATAAATCGTCAAACGTTTGTCGGTGGGTTTTGGACGCTCGATCCAGAATTCGCGAAAACGCGGGAATTCTTCGCCAGATGGCAATGCGGTATCGATAGCCAGCCCGCGAGCAGACAGGCCATACACCTGGCCCTGACCGATTACCCGGAAGTAACTGGCGCCCAGCATGCTGACGATTTCGTCATTCTTATCTTTGCTATTGATCGGATAAAGCACTTTGAAGCCTGCGAAACCGAGGTCTTTGACGGTGTCTTTATCGTGCTGGACGTTTCCAAAATTGAAGTAGTCCGGGTTGTACTTGATCTTGCGTACCGCCGTCGCCGTCACTTCATTGATGGTGACCGGCATGTCGAAGTACATACCCTGGTGGTAAAATTCAAGCTTAAATGGGGTTTTAACGTTGTTCCAGTAGGCTTTGTCGTGATTGAACTGGATCTGCTGATAGTCCGCATATTTCATATCGCGAAATACGGAAGGCAGATTGCTCTTCGGCGCTTCGAAGCTTTTATCGGCTAATGACTTCGCCTGTTTTGCGACATCGTCAATGGAGAATGCCCAGACCGAGGTGGTATAAAGGGACAACATCACTGCCGCGCCTAACCAGTGCAATTTCATCATCTGTGGTTTAATTTTCATATTAATTAGCACATCCCCCTTTGTGTGCTTAAATCAATCCGATCCATTTTAATGGAAAGTCTGGCTTTCCGACAACATAATCCCCTCTTTGTTCATCGCGCTGGCTCAGGGTTTATACAGTTGCGGACGCGGGGGTTCATTTTACGACTTAAACCTGGAGACACTCACCAGGAGTTGGTGTAGGGTTGCCGACGAATTTACCCACATACGGTCTTAGGGATAAGACGAAAAGTCCGAGAGTTTGCGGTGTTATATGAAGACGACGTCAGTACAGCGAGAATATTTTCTGGATTCGATCCGTGCCTGGTTAATGCTGTTAGGCATCCCGTTCCACATTTCATTAATCTATTCAAGCCATCACTGGCACGTTAATAGTGTGGCGCCGTCGTGGTGGCTGACTCTGTTCAACGACTTCGTACACGCGTTCCGGATGCAGGTATTTTTCGTCATTTCCGGTTACTTTTCATACATGTTATTTCTGCGCTATCCCCGTGCCAGGTGGTGGAAAGTCCGCGTTGAACGCGTCGGCATCCCTATGCTGACGGCCATTGCGGTGTTGACGTTGCCGCAATTCATTATGTTGCAATATGTGAAAGGCCAGGCGGATAAGTGGCATACGCTCAGCGGTTATGAAAAATATAATACGCTTGCCTGGGAGCTCATTTCCCATCTTTGGTTCTTATTAGTGCTGGTGGTATTAACCACTCTGGGATTAATTTGGTTTAAAAATATTTCTGCCCGGATTGCCGAAGGCCGTTTTGGCGCACTAAAAAATATCACCTTAGGAAAACTCTCAATTATTTTCTTTTCCCTTGGGGTACTCTACGCCATTATTCGCCGTACGTTGCTTATTCTTTATCCCCCCATTCTCAGCGATGGCATGTTTAATTTTATCGTGATGCAAACGCTGTTTTACGCGCCATTTTTTATTCTCGGCGCGCTGGCATTTAAACACCCCTCGCTCAAGGCATTGTTCACCACACCATCACGCGGATGCACGCTGGGCGCGGCCGCTGCGTTTATCGCCTATCTGATCAATCAACGCTATGGCAGCGGCGAGGCGTGGATGTACGAGACTGAATATGTGATTACCATGGTGTTGGGCCTGTGCATGGTTAACGTGGTGTTTTCACTGGGTCATCGCCTGCTGAATTTCCAGTCAGCACGGGTCACCTATTTCGTTAACGCCTCACTGTTTATCTATCTGGTGCATCACCCGCTGACGCTGTTTTACGGGGCGTATATTACGCCGCATATCGGCTCGAATACCCTGGGTTTTATCAGTGGATTAGTCTTTGTGATTGGCATTGCGCTGGTGTTATATGAAATCCACCTGCGTATTCCGGTGCTGCGCTTTTTGTTTTCGGGTAAGCCGCAAAATAAACCTGTAACGACGGCGCCAGAACAAAAAGAATTACAGTAGCCATTCCACCGGGAGCCAGTAGGCCAGCTTTACCAGCACGCGTTGCCAGAAGCGGGTCTTTGGCTCTTTGGTGAATACGACCTTTTGACCGTCGCGATATTCCACCCAGTTAATTCGACCGCGATGATCCAGCTCCAGTGTCCATGCTGCTTTCTGCTGGCTTTGGGTAAATCGGTGATGGATTTGCTGCGCCAGCTCAGGGCTTTCTATAACCAGGCCCATTTCGGTATTTAACATCGCCGAGCGCGGATCAAAATTAAACGATCCGATAAAAACATGGTTTTCATCCACGCTGAATGTTTTGGCATGCAAACTGGAACCCGAATTACCGGTGAGTCCGCGATCGTGCGGCGTATGTTCTTTCTGTGGCCCGGGTTTCAGCTCGTACAGCGCAATCCCATGCCGTAACAATTTCTTGCGCCAGCGGGCATATCCCGCATGGACCACCGCAACATCATTTGCCGCCAGGGAATTCGTCAGAATGGCGATATCAACGCCTTTGCGTTTCAGCATCAGCAGCTGCGCCACGCCTGCACGGGTGGGGACAAAATAGGACGAGATAATATCAAACTGCTTCGTGGGTTCGCCGATCACGTTCAACATACGCAGCGGCAGTAGCGAATGACGACGCGCTTTCCCCTCCCCTTTCCGGGGATCGTCGCTGAGCAGGCGGGTTTTCGCCCAAATCATCGACAACGTACCGGCATCAAGATGCGTGGCGAACTGCGTGGTCGCCAGTTTATCGAGATAGGATTGGGCTACCGGATCCTGCTGCCACTCTTTGGGAAGCTGGACACGCTGTTCTATCTCTTCTTCATTAACATCCAGGACTTTTTCAAGCGTCGAGACCGACGCGCACGTCCAGTAACCCTCAAAATCCTGACACACTTCCGCCACGACCGGCCCAACTGCCAGCACATCAAGATCGGCAAACAGCGGCTCATCGCCCGCGCCGAAATACGCATCACCGACGTTGCGCCCGCCAATAATGGTGGCCTCGCCGTCAACGGTAAAACTTTTATTATGCATCCGGCGATTAAGGCGGGCGAAATCAGTAAGGTAGCCCAACGCACGAAGTGTGCGAAACGAGAAGGGATTAAATAACCGGACTTCAATATTCGGATGGGCATTCAACAAGCGCAGCGCGCTGTCGAGCCCGAGCGTGTTATTGTCATCCAGCAAAAGCCGTACCCGAACCCCGCGTTTCGCCGCATCAAGCAGCGCAGAGAACAACAGCCTGCCCGACATATCATCTTCCCAGATGTAGTACTGCACATCTAATGTCTGCTCCGCCATTTCGGCCAGCAGATACCGCGCGGCGAAAGCATCCAGGCTGTCAGCCAGAGGATGCACGCCGCTGTGGTCAGGATGGGCCAGGGTTTTAGGGGCGATGGCGCGTCCAAGACGCGTTTTATGGGTCTTGTTCCGGGGTAAGTTGCGCAAGTAATCGCTGGTAAAGTCGGGTGTTTTCTTCGTCATAGCAGACAAAGTATACCTGCTCCGGTAAAGCGTGCCGGGTGAGATAATCTGAAACCGTATTGACGGCGATTTCTGCCGCAGCCGGTTTTGGGTAACCGTAGATACCAGTGCTGATCGCCGGGAAAGCCACGCTCTTAAAAACATTCGCGCTGACCAGTTGCAGACTGTTGCGGTAGGCATCGGAAAGCAACTGCGCTTCATGCTGATTTCCGTCACGCCACACCGGCCCAACGGCATGCACGACCGCTTTTGCCGCCAGATTTCCCGCCCCGGTAATGACCGCGTGCCCGGTCGGGCAGGTTCCCTGTTGTTGACGAACCTGCTTACAGGCTTCCATTAATGCCGGTCCGGCTGCGCGGTGGATAGCGCCGTCCACGCCGCCGCCGCCCATCAGCGACGCATTAGCCGCATTGACGATGACGTCCGTGGTCATCAGGGTTATATCACCCTGGAGCACCTCTATTCTGGGTTTCATATCGCCTCCTCACTGTTCACTGTTTAGTGTAGAACATCCGCACCCTGAAACAGTTGTTAGCGATAGCTAACACTCAGAACGGCAAGTTTTTTGCCGGTGTCGAGGTAATGAAGTTTAAGGGTTGCCGGGAGCGTATTGTGGCGTTGAGCGGCGTGGATATCTGCGAGAGCAATAGAATGCCTGACGCGTTTAGCCCCTTTTGCCGGGCAGTCGAAAACGACTTTTTGCGGGTGGGTAGAAATATCGCAGCTGTCTTCCACAATTGCTCCAACAAAATGAATTTTTCCACCTTCTGTCGCTGCGCCGACGAACGTCGAAGTAAACAGGACCAGGGGGAGATATATAAGTGGTACTACAGAACGCATTTTCATCTATGCGGTTCCTCACAAGCGCTTCATCCTGAAGACGAAATGGGCCCTCCGCATAACCTTAATGCAACTATTCATTAACACAATTTAATCTTGTGAACAAAATTACACAATTCGCAATCCTTGAGCGCCCGGCCCCGGTCATGATCCCGCTATTGCATGTAAAAGAAAGGAGATTCAGAGGGTACCTGGCGGAGACCATTGCTGTGTGAGATTCACCGTTTTCCCGTCGCTGACACTGACTTTGATGATTAAATCATCACCCGGCTCGACATTTATCGCCAGGCGGGAGACCTGGAACGGCGCATTTCCTTTGATATGTGCCTGCGAACGTTGCCGTGTGTTGCTGTTGCCTGATGATCCTTTGCGCACAGCTTCCACCTGAATCTGGCATTCACAATCCTGAGCCAGAAGCACCTGAGGAACAACGGTCCAGACAGAACCCTGTTGCTGAGCATCAAAAACGATTTGGTTGGAGAGCGCGGCAAGTAAAACCATGGTGTACATTCTTTACCTCCCAAAAAAAAACAGGGCCGAAGCCCTGTTTTTAATGTGCTGTACGATTAGTACTGGGCAGCGTTTACAAAGTTGTTGTAACCGCGCTGAGTAACATCCGCAACTGCGAAGTTATCAGTCTGGGTCACGTTAGCGTAGTGAGAGTTACCACGCTGGCTGATAGTGATGTCAGAACGGACAGCATTCTGGTTTACGTTAACTGCGTTGTAGTTACCTTTCTGAGTCACGTCAGTGTCAGAACCGAAGCCGCCATTCTGTTTGATATCAGCGGTGTTTTTCACGCCGTCCTGATCCAGCCAAATGTTGCTGTCTTTAGCAGACTGCTGAACATTAGCGAAGTTGTTGTAATGCTGTTGTTTAATATCCACCAGTGAGCCGTCAGCACCAGTCTGCACTGAATTCACAACGTGATGAGCGCCGTCCTGATAAATTTTCAGTTCTGCGCCAGACTGCCAGCCATGACCGGCCATTGCGCTTCCAGAGATAACGACTAATGCTGCAACTGCTGCCACTTTGAATAATTTCATTTGAAACCCCCATCGGATTGATATTAAGTCGTTATGAATTAGCGTTGAGTTACGCGAATATTCATAAACGAGTTCTTTTGAACAACAACTGCCGTTTTTTGCGTACCATATTGGGTAACGTTCGCTCTGTTATTCGAACCTTTTTGAATAACGACCGCACTATTACCGAACCCATTCTGTTGTATATCCGCATCGTTGCTGAAACCGTCCTGCGAAACATACGCCAGATTGTAATTTCCTGATTGGTCTACATTTGCTCTGTTACCGTTGCCGTTTTGTATTACAACGGTTTGCAATTTATGGCCATCCTGGCGAGTTATAGCTCTGTTATTAGAGCCATATTGACCAATAATAGCTGCCTGATTGTATGAAGACTTGCTTAATTCATTCACAGCAAAGTTGTATTCTGCTGCCGCAAGATCATTACTATATGAATAAGCCACAGCGGGCGTACCCAATATAGTCAACATCATCAACAACAATTTGTTTTTCATGTTGTCACCTTGGGCTGGCAGGATAATTACTACAATTATCCTTTCAATCAATTCTATTTGTAAACACAACAAACAAAATGTTATTGCCGCGTTACGGAGAAGAGTATGTCCGGGGAAACATATTTAATATCTCACCCGCGAGTCGTATTTTTTCTAATTCGTTCACTAAAAAGTATGAGAATTAAAACCGCGTAATAAAGAAGGGTTTTCCCCGATTGAAAAAAATTTTTTCCTCCCTACCATTTTTCATAGTTTTGTCACAAACGAAGCGAGGAAAATGGCGGTGAGATGCCGATCAGAAAAAAAGATCGCACAAGGCTGTCACCGAGCATCGATTATCTATACAAAAACGGCGAACGCGCCATCGGCGGTGTGACTTGCAAGTTTAGAGGTAATACATTTTTGGCTATAAATAGAAATACCATTTAAAAACAAGCAAATACATTAGTAACCTTCATTTTCAAAATGATGCAACGCAATAAACATGTACAACTTCTCTATTAAATTTTTCATTTAAAAAATCTTGTCATTAACATTTTTATATTCCGTTTTACATTCTGTAACATCTTTAACACTTGATTTAAGATTAGTAATGACTAGATTTGATTCAGCAGTTCAAATAAGTGTTCTTCTTTTTCATCACCCTCTCCGGGGATGATTGATTATTTTTCTATACACAGCAGTGCAGCATCTGTCAGTACTTCTGGTGGGCTGAATAGCTATTCAGCCCAGCTGCCAGGTGTCAATATAAAAAACAGTGGGGTTTCATCATGTACAGTGAAGTCCAGATCATGCATAGCCAAACATTGTTCTTGATCACTAAACCGTCTTTACAGGCTACAGCATTACTACAGCACTTAAAATCATCACTGGGAATAACCGGTAAATTGCATAACATTCAACGCTCCGTTGATGACATTGCAGCTAACAGTTTGATTCTCCTTGATATGATGGAAGCTGATAAAAAGCTTATCCAGTACTGGCAGGATAATTTAGGCCGCAAGAACAACAATCTTAAGATCGTGTTACTGAATACTCCTGAAGAATATCCGTTCCGGGATATCGAGGGCTGGCCACATATTCATGGTGTGTTTTATGCCCATGAAGACCAGTCCTGCGTTGTCGAAGGGATGCGCGGCATTATGCGCGGTGAGTGCTATTTTTCGCAGAAGTTGGCGAGTTATTTGATTACCCACTCAGGGAATTATCGCTACAACGGCGGGGAATCCTCAATGCTTACGCACCGTGAGAAAGAGATCCTTAATAAATTACGCGTTGGCGCTTCAAATATTGAAATCGCTCAGGCGTTATTTATCAGTGAAAATACGGTGAAAACGCATCTTTATAATTTATTCAAGAAGATCGCAGTAAAAAACCGTACTCAGGCAGTTTCTTGGGCGAACGATAACCTCAGGCGATAAGCCATGAAAAATCTCAAATCTTTATTAGTGGCCTGTGGAATTTTTTGGGCCGCTACGACTGCACACGCCGTTGAAGTAGAAGTGCCGGGATTATTAACCGATCGTACCGTTTCGTCGGTGGGTCATGATTTTTATCGTGAGTTTAGTCATAAGTGGGAAAGTTCTTTTAACGGCAATTTATCCATTAATGAAAGGCCCAGCGCGCGATGGGGAAGCTGGATAACCATTACGCTTGAGCAGGAGGTGCTTTTTCAGCTTTTTCTTTTCCCCACCAAACGAGACTTTGAGCAAAACGTCGATATTGCACTTGCGCAGACACAGGAAGCATTGCAGCGTCGTCAAATAGATAAAGCGTTATTGAGTACCGGTGATTTAACCAGCGACGAATTTTAATTCTCAATAAAACCTGTTCAGGAGGCTGACATGCGTCTCGCATACGGCATGATTTCGTTAATGTTGATTGCGCCATTATCGTGGGGAGGGAATATGACATTCCAGTTCCGCAACCCTAATTTTGGCGGTAACCCGAATAACGGCGCGTTTTTATTAAACAGCGCTCAGGCACAAAACTCTTATAAAGACCCCAGCTACAGCAACGATCTGGGATATGAACCCCCTTCGGCGCTGGACAGCTTCAGTCAGGCGTTGCAGTCCCAGGTGCTGGGTAATTTGATGTCCAACATTAGTACTGGCAAACCGGGCCGTATGGTAACCAGCGACTACATCGTTGACATTGCAAACCGTGACGGACAACTGCAGCTGAACGTCACCGACCGTAAGACCGGCAGATCATCTGTTATCGAAGTCTCCGGCTTACAGTACAGCTCCGGCACAGAATAACCCGGTTAACAAGGACTCTTATCATGCAGCGCTTACTTTTACTTCTGGCAGTGACGTTATTAAGTGGCTGTTTAACCGCTCCACCCAGAGAAGCGGCAAAACCCACTCTGATGCCCCGTGCGCAAAGCTATCGCGATCTGGTGAAATTACCGGAACCGAAGGGCAAGCTTTATGTCTCTGTCTATAACATTCAGGATGAAACCGGGCAGTTTAAGCCTTACCCGGCGAGTAACTTCTCAACGGCCGTGCCGCAAAGCGCCACTTCGATGCTGGTAACGGCATTGAAAGATTCAAAATGGTTTGTTCCGCTTGAGCGTCAGGGGCTGCAAAACCTGTTGAACGAGCGCAAAATCATTCGCGCCGCGCAGGAAAATGGCACCGTTGCACCCAATAACCGTATGCCTCTGGATTCGCTGCGTGCGGCGAATATCATGATTGAAGGGTCAATTATCGGTTATGAGAGCAATGTGAAATCGGGTGGCGTTGGAGCGCGTTATTTTGGCATCGGCGCGGATACGCAATATCAACTTGATCAGATTGCCGTGAACTTGCGCGTGGTTAATGTGAGTACCGGTGAAGTTCTTTCTTCTGTAAACACCAGCAAAACAATTTTGTCTTATGAAGTCCAGGCAGGGGTGTTCCGCTTTATTGACTACCAGCGTCTGCTGGAAGGCGAAATGGGCTACACCTCGAATGAACCTGTGATGATGTGTCTGATGTCAGCCATTGAAACCGGGGTTATTTACCTGGTTAATGACGGGATTCAACGTGGATTGTGGGATCTGCAAAACCCGGCGGATACAAATAATAAAGTTCTGGCGAAATACCGGGATATGGCGACACCGCCGGAATCCTGATTGTGACAAACAGCAATGATAAAAAACCAGCTCAGGCTGGTTTTTTATCGTTCTGAATCTGCGCTTTTTTCTCGTGACGGTTACCCAGCCACAGGCCGCTGGTTTTCATGGCAAAGCCAAACAGTAATCCCAACAGCAAAGACGGCACAATCGTCCGCCAGTCGCCCTGCCCGGCAAAGGTCGCGCACGCGCCAATAAAGGTGCCAGGCACAAACGACAACAACAGATGTTTCGCCTGTACGCACATCAAAAACGCCACCACGCCGGTAATGATATAACCCAGCAGCGTTACCTGTGGTGCCATGGCGCTGGCGTGAATAATCACCTGCGCCCACACCACGCCGCTGCACAAAGTACAGGCCGTCATTAACAAGCCTTTCAGGCCGGTCTTTGGACACGCGAAATAGGCGGTGCAGCCCAAGAACCCTGCCCAGCTTATCAAACCAAGCGAAATCGCCACCCATCCCCAAAGGCCTGAGAGGATGCCAGTTGTGAGTGCTAAAGAAATGAGTATGTTCATGGCGGCGTATCTTAGCAGAAGCTCACGCCCCTTATGAGATATGCCGCACAAATTTTAGAGATATGAAATGCGGGTTACATTACAAATGTGATGAATATCACTCTTGTTCATTTTCTTCCGTGAGCTCATCCCACATAGCCAGGACCGCTTCACGCGAGATCTGAGCCAGGGTCCGCCAGAACGCCGTGGTGGCATTGGCTTCTGTTTTACCAAAGAACGTCTCGCACCAGGGCAGCAGATACTCGGCGAACAAGGTTTCAAGCGCTTCGCTCTCATCTTCTGCCGCATGATCTTCCAGCCATGACGCTGCTAACAACAGCGTGCCAATATGATCGGCCGGAGCGTCGCCAAGCGGCATACCCCGCGCCTGCAAAAATGCCCGCAAATCCGCTTCACTGCCCTCTTCCTGCCAGTGGGAACGGTAAGGTGGCACGCCACACGCTTCGCCGATAAACAGCGCTTCGTAATCGGCAGTGAGGCCAGGCAAATCCACGCTTTTTTGCAAACGCGCCAGCAGCTCGTCCTGCTCCAGCGGCCAGTTCCGGGCCAGTTTACCCTCACTGATTAAGGCAAAAATCGGCGCCATCACCGCATCGCTGGGGTGGCGGTAATACAGAGAACCCAGCAGGCGGCAAATAATCGAAAACTCGTTCATATACATTCCATGGTGTTGCGCCCGGTGAAGAGCGCGGGTCATTAAAAATCCGCAAATTCAGGGATAGCAGGAACGCCGCGTGACTCAAGAAAGTTAAGGAAACGGCGCGGCGTTACGTTCAAAATTCGATCCTCCGGGAAATCGACGGCGCGAATAATTTTCAGGCTTTCGTCGAAATTACCCAATGTAAAGGCGGTATGGGAATCGGACCCCAGCGCCAGCCAGCCGCCGGCATCGCGCACGGCAGCGGCAATACGGGTACAGTTGGCTTCACTGCCCTTACGGGAATGTAAAAACGAAGAATTATTAATTTCCAGCGCCACCTGATATTTCGCTGCGGCCTGGGCAATAGCATCAATATCTACCGGGAATTTAGGATTGCCTGGGTGGCTAATCATATGTACGTTGCCGCTGGCCATCGCGGCAATCATCGCTTCGGTGTGGGTATCGCGATCCTGGGGCGCAAACACCGGTTCGTGGAAACCGGCAATGATAAAGTCCAGCGCATCCAGCATCGGGCCTGTGCAGTCAATCTCCCCCGCCGTGTTTTTGATATTGGCTTCGATGCCGCGCAAGATCCCAACCCCATCCACCACGCGTGGCCAGATCCGCATATTAATAAAGTGCCAGTAATGCGGCGCATCCGCCATATCAGGGCCGTGGTCGGTAATGGCGAACAGCTTAATGCCGTTACGTTTAGCAGCACCGATATAATCATGCAGATTACTGTAAGCGTGAGTGCTGGCGACGGTATGCATATGCAGGTCAACGGGATACATGGTTTTCTCCTCTTGCGTTTTCACTAAGGATACCAGTTTCAGCGTTGAAGATCAGACGAAATGCCCGGCGCAGGCCGCCGGGCGGGGTGTCAGTAGCCTCGGTTCAAATCGACCTGGCCTGGCGGGCATTCGCCGCGATCGAGACTGGCGATGGTGCGGCTGATGTAATCGATGGCCTCAAGCGGACGGGTCACCGCAGCGACGTGCGGTGTGATATCGATGCGCGGATGGCTCCAGAGCGGGCTGGTCTGCGGCAGCGGTTCACGGTTGAACACGTCGAGCATCGCGGCCTTGATTTTGCCGCTGTCCAGCGCAGCCAGTAAGTCGTTTTCAACAAGGTGAACGCCGCGTGCCAGGTTCATGACATACGCGTTGTCAGCCAGTTTATTCAGTAAAGCTATATTAATGATGCCGACCGTTTCCGGCGTGTTCGGCAGCAGGTTGATCAACACACGCGTACCGGAAAGAAAGGCATCCAGCTCCTGCGAACCGGCAAAACTCTCCACTTGCGGGTAGTGTTTACGGCTTCGGCTCCAGCAGCGTACCGGGAACCCCCATTGCGTCAGGCTTTCCGCTACTTTCGCCCCCAGAACCCCGGCACCCAGGATGCCGATGGTAAAGTCATCACGGGTATATTCATCAAGCGGCAGCCATTTCCCTTGCTGTTTCTGCGCCCGATAGTCATCAAAACGTCTGAACCAGTGCAGCACCTGGCTTACGGCATATTCCTGCATTTGCAACGCCATACCGGTGTCTTCGAGACGATAAAGAGGAACGCCTGACGGCAGCATATCGGGATGTTGTTGAAGCCGACTCAGTATGGAATCGACGCCCGCGCCAAGCGCGAAAACCGCTTTAAGCGTTGTTCGGCCACTCAACATTTCTACAGGAGGATGCCAGACCAGTGCATAATCCGCGTGTTCCGTGTCGCCGTGTTTCCATTCCCGTACCCGCGCCTCAGGCAGCGCCTGCTGTAAATGTTCAATCCAGAATTGCGTATCGAAAGTGGGGTGATAATAAATGATATCCATAGCGTCTCCTCTTTTCCTACCAGGATCGCGGCAAACCTTCTCAGATGCAAGGCGCATTGCCCTGAATTTCATCAATTTGCTGTTTTTAGAATCAGGTTGCTGGAAGTTTGATTAAACACGCGCAATAACGCGAAAAGTTGATTGACGGCGCAAGCGGATTTCCCTACATTAGCGCCCGTCCCGGTAACAACGGGAAGACAATATGGTGAGGTGTCCGAGTGGCTGAAGGAGCACGCCTGGAAAGTGTGTATACGGCAACGTATCGGGGGTTCGAATCCCCCCCTCACCGCCATATTACTGAAAAGAGCCCGTACGAAAGTACGGGCTCTTTTCTTTGCAGCACCGGACCGGGGGATGAGAAGCCCCGACGGGGTTCGACCACTGGCGCAGCCAGGGGGACGGAATGACCGCAGGCCATGACGCCCGCAGGGCGAGCACAGCGAGTCAATCCCCCCTTAACGCCGTGCAGCCGCAGTTTCAACCGGTTCGTCCACCCGCTCCATGGCAATGGGAATGCTTTTATACGCCGGAATACCGCTTTGGGTGTCGTGGCTGTCCAGCGGCACCAGCACGTTTGCTTCCGGGTAATAGGCGCCAACCGAACCCGCCGCCATATCAATCACGACGACGGTCAGATTGTGCATGCGGCGGGTCGTCGGGTTGCCATCAGGATCGAGCGCGACCACGTTAACCCGATCGCCCACCCGCAACTGACGTTTCTCCGCCTCATCCGGGTTAATGAACAAAACGTCCCGTCGCCCCGTTACGCCGCGATAGCGATCGTTTAAACCATAAAGTGTGGTGTTGTACTGGTCGTGACTGCGCAACGTAGTCAGAACCAGGTCGTGACACTTCAGCGATCGCGGATCTTCATTAATCCCCTGCATCACCCTGAATTGCGCCTTGCCGGATGGCGTATTCCAGACGCGTTCAGAAGCGGCGTTATAGAGCCGGAAGCCGCCGGGGACGCTGACCCGCTCGTTAAAATTCGCAAAGGCCGGGAACACCGCTTCGATTTTCTCGCGAATGAAACTGTAATCCCCAACCAGCTGGTCCCAGTTCACCACGCTGTTGGGCAATGTGGCTTTTGCCAGGCCCGCGACCAGCGCCGGCTCAGACTTCAGATGCGGAGAAGCCGGTTTAAGCGATCCCCGGGAAGCATGCACCATCGACATTGAGTCTTCGACGGTAACGCTTTGCGCGCCAGACGCTTGCTCGTCGATCTCCGTACGGCCAATCACCGGCAGTAAATAGTTGTGTTTGCCCAGCAGCAAATGCGAACGGTTCAGTTTGGTCGCCATATGCACCACGAGATCGAGCTTACGCATCGCCGGGAACGTCACCTGCGGATCGGATATCGCTTCCGCCAGGTTGCCACCCAGGCAGAGCAACGCTTTGGCTTTACCCTCGCGCATCGCCTGAATTGCGGCAACCGCCCCGTGACCATGTTTCTGCGGAGGTTTAAAACCAAATACCCGCTCAATACCGTCGAGCAGCGCCTGAGAAGGTATTTCCGTGATCCCTACGGTGCGATCGCCCTGCACGTTAGAGTGCCCACGCAGCGGGCAAATGCCCGCGCCTTTTTTACCGATATTGCCGCGCAACAGCAGCAAGTTAGCGAGCTGCTGTACGTTCTGGGTTCCGTACTGGTGCTGGGTGATCCCCATGCCGTAACAAATAATGGTGCGCTGAGCGCTGGCATAAAGGCGGGCAACGTGCTGAATTTCTTCGCGTTCCATGCCAGACACGGTAAGAATATGATCCCATTCCGTGGCGTCGAGATCTGCCTTCAACGCCTCGAAGCCCTCAGTATGCTCGCGGATAAACGCCTCGTCCAGTACGCCTGGTAAGCCGTTTTTCAGACGTTCTTCATGCATGGAAAGCAAAATTTTCATCACGCCTTTCAGCATCGCCGCATCGCCGCCAACGCGGACTTTGTAATATGTCGAAGCCAGTTCAGTAGAGCTTAACGACAACATTTCGATGGGACTTTGGGGAGAAGTGAAACGCTCAAGACCGCGCTCGCGCAGCGGGTTGATGGCAACAATTGTTGCGCCGCGCTTTGATACTTCACGCAGTGTGCCCAACATTCTCGGGTGGTTGGTGCCGGGATTGTGACCGATGCAGAGCACTAAATCGCAGTGTTCAAAATCGTCCAGCTCGACGGTGCCTTTTCCCACGCCTATTGATTCCGGCAGCCCGACGCTGGTCGGTTCATGACACATATTCGAGCAGTCCGGGAAATTGTTGGTGCCATATTCCCGGGCAAAAAGTTGCCAAAGAAACGCCGCCTCATTGGAAGCACGCCCGGAGGTATAGAACTCGACGCTATCCGGGTCATCATAACTGCGCAGATGCTCGCCGATTTCCCTGAAGGCCGTTTCCCACTCAACAGGCTGGTAAGTGTCGGTAGCAGGATCGTATTTCATCGGGTGCGTCAAACGCCCTTCCCCTTCCAGCTCCAGCGCATTGCGCTTCCACAGTTCGCTTACCGTATGGGCGGCAAAAAATTCCGGCGTGGTGCGTTTGCTGGTCGCTTCCCAGGAGACGGCTTTGGCGCCGTTTTCGCAAAACTCAAAAGAAGAAGCGTGCTGTGGGTCGGGCCAGGCGCATCCCGGGCAGTCGAATCCCTGGGGCTGGTTGACTTTGAACAGGGCAATCACGTCCTGCTTCATCGACATTTGGCCGCGTATGGCATCAGCGACAGCCTTCAGCGCGCCCCACCCACCTGCAGAACCTCCATAAGGCGCGATGCCGATAGTACGATTTTGCTCTTTCATAGTGCTTTTTCTATCCGGGCTGATCATTCGGTTTTTAAGCCTGGTACAAAATATCCGGATAAGCGAAACATTCGGCCGGGTCTCCCGCGCCGTGCGGGCGGTTTCACGGTGCCAGGGCGTTATCAGCGGATAATCCGGATTGAGGATGAGAGCATTCGAAGATGGATAGCTGATCAAACTGGCCCGCAGCAAGGAGAGATCCTTACCCATACTGGCAGAATAGCAGCGTCTGCGATGCCGCAGCGAAGTAGAGGGTCAATAAGTATGTTGTAACTATAAACAGCGTCAAGCGTAGCCGTTTACTCCTCCCTGAAAACAAAAAGCTCGCAGCCAGGTGCGAGCTTCGGGTCATTTCAGCGTCAATTAATGCGCTTCATTCTGCGGCGTAAATTTCAGTTCAATTAACGCAATGGCTTTCTGAACGGCGCGCACCGTGACCGGATCCGCTGCTGCATTCGCGCCCACGTTGATAGACTTCAGCTGGCTGGCCATTTTTTCACGGACTTCAACCGGCGCGATGACATCGATCACGTCGAGAATTTGTTTGATGACCAGCTGGCAGGCAACAATATCTGAGACCAGTTCGTCTTCAGGGGTAAGTGATTGTGACATTTTCTTCTCCTTTGTTAAGAAGCGCAGGGTAACCACATTAGGGGCAAAATGCGAATTTGCGCTTGTCAGGCCATGAACGCGCCATGGTGCCTGATAAAAGAGAAGAAAAAATGAGGATAAAAGAAAAAAGCGGAATGACGTGTTTGTTCAGAACGCGTGACAGCGGGTAAAGCGGGGAATTCAGAATAATAAAAAACCTGCCGAAGCAGGTTTCTGTGCAGAACTTAAAACATCGCGCCCGGCGGGACGTCTTTGAAGGTGCTGCAGTAATTTTTGAACATGCTTTTAAGGATAGCGCGCAGTTTCATAGTGAACCCCGTTGTAATTTGATTGTTATTGAGTTGTTTTGTGCAGGTGAACCTTGCATGCGTGTAATTTTATGACTCCCATCACAAAAATCAATCACATTGTGACTAGCATCACGTTAACCACCGTATTTTTGTCAACATTTCCGAAATTTATTCTTTAAAAATCATCACATTGTGATAACAAAATAATTTTATAAATCTTAAAAAATATTTTTAATGACGGACGAAAAAAGCATGGCGGCCTTAACAGCAGAGACAGAGATGTTAACGCGGGTGTGTATGGCGTTACCTGTCAGCCGGCAAGATCAAACCCGGCAAAGAAAAAACAAGCTGCATAAGAAAAGGGTTGCGCTGACGGGAACAGAAGCTGCGTTAACGGGGATTGAAAGTTGGGGCTTACAGTCAGAGGTTGATGAAAGAACCGGTTGCCGGTCGACGTAATAAAAAACGGCGTCGTTTTACCGACGCCGCACTCTCTTTTAATTCAGTAACTGGCGGACAAAGGCGATGATTTCCTGATCCTGGCCGTTTTCAAACAGGCACTGCTGGAAGCGCTCACCGGAAACCGCGGTTTTCACCAGTTCCGGATCCATCGCGCGCAGCGTATCAAGATAGTTCTCTTTCACAACCGCGGCTTTAACCTGGTTGAGGATCCCGGCATTACGCACCTGCGGTTCTTTACGCTCCGGCGGATAGCCTTCCCCTTTGCGACCGGTAAAGGCTTTTTCAAAGATAAAGCGTACGTTGAGTTCTGCGCCCCAACCAAAGCCTTTGGCAAACGGCAGTGCTAATGCGTTGCCGTTGTTGATTTGCGCGAACAGGAACGCATCCGCCGGATCGATACAGTACCCGCACACTACGCCCGGATGAATATTCAGTGACATCAGCGCGCCCTGGCCGGTGCCGCATCCGGTTACCACAAAGTCCACCGCTTTAGCGTTCAGCAGAATGCTGGCCATGATGCCCAGATGGATATAGGTTAAATGATGATCGTTTTCACCGTTCATGCCTACGTTATACACCGCGTAGCCTTTTTCATTGGCTACCGCTTTCAGTTCATTGAGAATGATGGGGTTTTTCGCCGCCTGACTGTTTTCCATCATTAGTGCAATTTTCATCAGTATTCTCCAGCTAAGCTAATGAGCGGTTTATCCGTTTTACGTCACCTATGATAGCCCCACCAGCGCTTTTGGCAAACGCGCTTTCATATTAAATGAAAAAATGTTTTATAAATTATCGTCACCCTCACATTTTCACTTTTGCCCTGACCGGCTCGCTTAAACGACACGTCTGATAGCATTGAACAGCACAGATAAGCGTCACGATCGTCGCTATTTAAGCCATTGACGTCATCAGGATATGCGAAGATGCAGGCATGTCACTGAAATGAGAATCCCCATGTTTCGACCCCTGGCGGCAATACTGTTATTTACCCTTGCAGGCTGTACCATCACAAAAACCCCGGAAGTGGTGGGTGGCAACCAAATGTTAGGGCTGGTGCGTCTCGGTTTTGATGTCCCTGCATTACAGCGGGCCAAAATTGATGACTATCTGGCTCAGGGCACTGCGACCAAACAATGTCAGAGTTGGGGCTACGATCATGCGGTGCGCTTTGGCGATCCTGTTACAACCTGCAGCCTGATCAGCGGCACCCAGTGTATGAACGAAAGCGTTATCCTTAATTACCAGTGTCAGGGAGCGCTAATTACCCCTGTCCAGCCCATTTATTGATCTTCGCAAGGCAGCCGCAGGCTGCCTTTTTAACCGATTCTCTCCGGTCTATTTTTTAGAATAATTTCACTTATTCCCGAATAAACTGCCGTTAGTGTTTTTCCGTTTTTTTATTTAATGCGTTTAATTACCATTAGCATTTTTACTTATTAATTTCTTTTGCGTTACTTTTTGCAAATGAATTAATAACAACTTATAGTACCGAAAAATCCGCCCTGCATATTAATTCGGAGTACCCATGCTAAAACCTGAAATGTTCGAAAAACTTAATGAGCAAATGAATCTGGAATTATTTTCATCTTTGCTTTATCAACAAATGAGCGCGTGGTGTAGCTATCATAGTTTCGAAGGGGCAGCGGCATTTTTACGTCGTCATGCGCAGGAAGAAATGGGCCACATGCAGCGTCTGTTTGATTATCTGACAGATACCGGCAGTCTGCCGCAAATCAGGCAGATCGCCAGCCCGTTCGCTGAGTACGCCTCGCTTGATGAGCTGTTTAACGCGACTTATGAACATGAGCAGTTAATTACCCGTCAGATTAATGCCCTGGCGCACACTGCGATGACTACCCAGGATTATCCGACGTTTAATTTCCTGCAATGGTATGTTGCAGAACAACACGAAGAAGAAAAACTGTTTAAATCAGTCATTGATAAATTGCGTCTGGTTGGCAAAAGCAGTGAAGGTCTTTATTTTGTCGATAAAGAGCTCGCAACGCTGGATACCCAGGCATAAATAATTAAGCGGGCCATCGCGCCCGCTTTTTTAATGATTACAGATTTTGCTTTTATGGGTGACGAACCCTTCTTCAACGGGAATGAATTTCCCACGCGCCGCCAGAAAATCCACTAATTCCCGTGCTGTCATACCTTCCTGTGAACAGGTATGAAAACGCGCCTCGCGACCAAATTTCTCATCAATCGCTGCGACCAGACGATCAATCGTCCAGGACTGCCCGTTCGACAACATCATAGTTAATACTTCATGCCCGTGAATGGATGTCATTGTTCTCTCCTTAAAAAAGCGATGATAAAGCTGGAATGCCTGACGGACTTTGTTACGACGCAATAAAACGTCTTTTGAATACACCTTTTAATCGTAAACTTTATTTTACAAACCCCGTAATGCCAATTTGACGGCACGCTTTTTTTCCCTTACCCTGCGCCGCATAATTGGGCATGGAACTATTTTCTTTCAGAGGGAAGCGTGAAGAATCGCACTCTTGGCAGTACTTTTATCGTCGCAGGCACCACCATTGGCGCCGGAATGTTGGCGATGCCGCTGGCGGCGGCTGGCGTGGGTTTTGGTGTAACGTTGTTGTTACTGGTCTCACTGTGGGCGCTGATGTGCTACACCGCGCTGCTGCTGGTTGAAGTGTATCAACACGTTCCCGCGGATACCGGTCTGGGCTCGCTGGCTCGCCGCTATCTGGGCAAACCCGGCCAGTGGCTTACCGGATTCAGTATGTTGTTTTTAATGTATGCCTTAACCGCAGCATACATCAGCGGTGCCGGGGAATTGCTGGCATCAAGCCTGTCACAGTGGTTATCCACCCCGCTTTCACCCACCAGCGGTGTGCTGTTGTTCACGTTAATCGCTGGCGGTATTGTCTGTATCGGCACGCATATGGTTGATATGTTCAACCGGCTATTGTTTAGCGCCAAAATTATCCTTCTGGTGGTAATGCTGGCATTACTGATGCCGCACATTCATCAGGCCAATCTCCTTACGCTCCCGCTGGAAAAGGGTCTCGCCCTTTCGGCGATACCGGTGATTTTTACCTCGTTTGGCTTTCATGGCAGCGTACCCAGCGTTGTCAGCTACCTAAATGGCGACTTACGTAAGCTGCGTTGGGTTTTTATAACGGGCAGCGCGATCCCGCTGGTGGCTTATATTTTCTGGCAACTGGCCACGCTCGGGGCGATTGATTCTCCAGCTTTCAGCGCATTAATTGCCAGCCACAGCGGATTGAATGGCCTGTTGCAGGCCGTACGCGAAGTGGTTGCCAGCCCGCATGTGGAACTGGCGGTGCATTTGTTTGCCGATCTGGCGCTGGCAACATCATTCCTGGGCGTTTCCCTGGGGTTATTCGACTATCTGAGCGATCTGTTCCAGCGCAACCGTAAAGCCTCGGGGCGGCTCCAGAGCGGGGTAATGACATTTGCCCCGCCACTGGTCTTCGCGCTGTTTTATCCGCAAGGATTTGTGATGGCATTAGGTTATGCAGGCGTGGCGCTGGCGATTCTGGCGTTGATTATCCCTTCAATGCTGGTATGGAAAACCCGACAACAGCACAGTACCGCTGCATACCGGGTGATCGGCGGGACGCCGTTACTGGCGCTGATTTTCCTCTGCGGCCTGGGGATTATCGTTATTCAGGGACTGATTGCCGCCGGCCTGTTGCCGGAAGCGGGTTAACGCAGGACAGAAAAAAGGCGGAAACCCGGGTTTCCGCCTTGTTGTGTTAAACGCTTAGTGTGTTAAACGCTTATTGTTTTAAACGCTTATGCGCCCACTGGCGGCGTAAACGCAGTCAGCTCCAGTGCAGGGCCGGTGTATTTCTCAGCCATGACCAGTGCGGTATTGCCTGCGCAGCCATTCGCCAGACGCGAGGTCGGGATATCTTTGGTGAGCACGTTCGCCCCGCCGTTTTTACAAATCCCGGTGCCTGCATAGTCCAGATCCGGCCATGCCCCTTCATGGATACATACCACGCCCTGCTTGATGCCATCGGTCACTTTCGCGCCGGTTAACACCTGGCCGCGGGCGTTCCAGACGCGCACCAAATCCCCATCGGCAATGCCGCGTTTTTTCGCATCTTCCGGGTGGATATAGAGCGGCTCGCGGTTAGCCACCGCATACTCTTTACGCAGCGAAGCATAGTTGAGCTGGCTGTGTAAACGGTGCGCCGGATGGGCAGTCAGCAGTTGCAGCTCGCCCTCTTTGGCGTTGCCTGCCCACTCGTCCGGCTCCAGCCAGCTCGGGTGCGCCGGGCAGTCCTTATAGTTAAAGCCTTCGATGGTTTTCGAATAGATCTCGATTTTGCCGCTCGGAGTGCCCAACGGGTTCATCACCGGATCTTTGCGGAAATCCGCATAGCGAACATAGGCTTCTTCTTTCGGGTTTTTACGCATTTCGATCAGCTTGTTGGCTTCCCAGAATGCGGTGAACTGCGGCATATTGACGCGCTGCTGACGCGCGCCTTTCTGCGCCACTTCGTAAAACTCGCGCAGCCAGTCCATTTCGCTCTTGCCTTCGGTGTAAGCCGCTTTGCCGCCAGGTTTCAGCAGCTCCGCCATGTCCGCAAACACATCAAAGTCGTTACGCGCTTCGAACTGCGGCTCGATCGCTTTTTTCATCGGGACCAGATGTTGGTTACTGTAATCGCCGGTCATGGTTAAGTCGTTACGTTCAAACGACGTGGTGATCGGCAGAACGATATCCGCATGTTTGGCCGCCGCGGTCCAGTAGCATTCGGAAATCACGATCATTTCCGGCTTCTGCCAGGCTTTCACCAGACGGTTGGTGTCCTGATGATGGGTGAAGTTGCCGCCGCCTGCCCACCAGATCATGCGCAGATCCGGGAAAGTTTGCTCTTTACCGTTGTGCTGGTATTTGCCGCCGGGGTTTTCCAGTGCTTCAACAATACGCGCTACCGGGAAGGCTTCTACAGCATCAGATGTCGCCCAGTCGTTGCCTGCAGAAGAACCGCCGGCAATTTTCGCGGAAATCGCCGACAGCACGCCGCCGCTGCGGGTCGGGTTGCCGCCGTTGGAGTAATGGTAAGAGAAGCCAAAACCGCCGCCTTCGGTACCAATCTGACCGAGCATGGCCGCCAGCGTGACCAGCATCCAGTGACGCTGCTCGCCGTATTGCTGACGCTGAATGCCCCAACCGGCCATCAGCATGGTTCTGTTTTTGGCAAAGATCTCTGCCAGAATTTCCATCTGCTTAGCTGGCACGCCGCAAATTTTCTCCGCCCAGGCTGGCGTTTTCGGCGTATTGTCGGTTTTACCGGTCAGATAGGCTTCGAACTCGCTGTAGCCGGTGGTGTATTTCTCAAGGAAGGCTTTATCGTGCAGGCCTTTCTCTACCAGCGCGGATGCGATACCCAGCATCATCGCAACGTCGGTACCCATATTCGGCGCGATCCACTGCGCTTTGTCGCCGAAGAAATCGATGGTTTCGGAACGAATCGGGTCAATTGCGATAACCGTTTTACCGGACGCTTTCAGCTTATTGAAATATTCCAGGCCCTGCTCATCGGTACTGCTCCAGGCGATTTTCAGGGTATTCAGCGGGTTCAGCCCCCACAATACCACCACCTGGCTGTGTTCCAGGACGACCGGCCAGACGGTCTGCTGTTCGTACACTTCCACTGAACCCACAACGTGCGGCATGATCACCTGCGCTGCGCCGGTGGAGTAATCTCCGGTGTGACCGGTGTAACCGCCCGCCATGCTCATGTAACGCTGCAATAATGTCTGCGCTTTATGCAGCACGCCGCTGGAACGCCAGCCGTAGGAACCGGCAAACACGGAAGAAGGACCGTGTTCGGCACGGATACGCGCGTGTTGTTCGTGAATCAGCTTCATGGCGTCTTCCCAGGAGACACGCACAAACTCATCCTTGCCACGTTTGCCGTCCGGTTTGCCCGGCGCACTCAGGAAGCCTTTACGCACCATCGGATATTTAACGCGGCACGGGGTATGCGCCTGATCCGGTGCCGTGGTTTGCAGCGAGTTGGGAATGGTTTTTGCCAGCGCGCCGCGTGAAGAAACAATTTTGCCGTCTTTAACTTCGATGTACATCGCACCCCAGCGTCCGGCGGTCAAAATCGCATTGTCAGGCGCTTGTGCGGCCCAGGACTGCATCGGGATCGCAGAGGTGATCATCATGGCGCCAGCGGAACCGCCAGCGTATTTAATAAAATTGCGTCGTGTAAGATTCATAGGTTCTCCTTTATTAATCCTTGTTTTGTTATTCCCTGGTGGCAATGTCTTTGGCGTGGTACTGGAACCAGCGCGTCAGGATATCTAAATCCTCAGCGCTGATATCAGTACGCGCGCCCATCCCTTTGGCTACGGAAGGCCAGGCGTTTACGGTGTAATGCTCAGATGAAATCGGGGCGTGACAGCCGGAGCAATACGCCTGGTCAAGGGTTTTGGCGTAGTTCCAAATTTCGTCAGGTTTGCTGAGGGCGGGTTCCGCCAACGGCGCACGCAGTGACACATTGCGCCAGACGTTTCCGTAAGGATCTTTTTCCCAGTCGCTGGTCGCTTTCACCGCTTTTTTTCCTTCATCGGTCAGCGTGGCGAGCACCAGGCGCTGGCCGGCGGCCAGATAAATAACCTGTTCCGCGCCCTGCATTTGGCTGCCGGTGATCTCCACTTCACGGGCATCGCCGGATTTACCCACCACGTTCAGTTTGGTGGCCGGATACACGTTGCCCAGATTGCCCAACGGCGCAGGCGCAACCGGATAAACTTCTTTCGCATCAGCAGGCGTCTGGCGGGCATGTTCGAGCAACGCGTCATGCGCTTTGCTGTCAATGGTAATTTCCGGCGGGAAGTGCGCGATGCCTTTGTGGCAATCAATACAGGTCTGTTTTTCTTTGATGCCCAGGGCATGCATTTTCTGTGCATCCGCGCTCTGCTTTTGCAGATCCATCGCATCAAACTGGTGGCAGGAACGGCAGGTCGCGGAGTCGTTCGCTTTCATCTGATCCCAGACGGTTTGCGCCATCTCAAGGCGGTGCTGCTCAAATTTTTCCGGGGTATCAATCTTTCCGGTGACGAACTCGTGATAAATATCTTTGCTCGCACGTATTTTGGTGATCAGATAGTCCATGCCGGACTGCGGGATGTGGCAATCATGGCACTCGGCACGAATGCCTTTCTGGTTCATAAAGTGCGCCGAACCCTGATACTCTTCATAAGGCGCTTGCATGGTGTGGCAGGAAAGACAAAACGCGGTATCCGACGTTTTGTGCATCACCCACATTGAAGACAACGCTAAAGCTCCACCCAATAAAATGCCGACAAACACCAGCCCGGCGATCCATTTCCATTTTTTGTTCATACCTTGCCCTGCAATTAATCCATCTTGTGTGTAATTTTGTGCAAGGTATTTTGAGGTATGTAGAAATATGAATAATTGATGTAACACAAAAGTGGTATTAACCAGAAAGAGTTAAACGTGCTTTTGATCGACTTTCGGCAAGAATTTGTTTAAGAAACGCCCTAACTGCCTGTTCGCACTGGAGTTCCTTAATCATCGCTATATATATAAATATACAACGATTAATAAAACGCCACCCCCGGAATTATAAAAAAATAAACCGGCATTTCAGGCCGGTTTATTGGTGTCTCAATGTAAACAGCAGTTTTTATATTTTTTCCCGCTGCCGCACGGACAGGGATCATTACGCCCGACTTTCGCCTCAGCAATATAAGGCGCTGGCGCATCGGGTTCCGGGAGTTGATGTTCAGACCAGTATTCATACAGGCTTAATGCCGCCAGGCGAATATCATCAATACTGCGCTGATACTCTTCCGGCGTCATTTTCTCGAGGGTGGAAAGATTCTCTTCACGCCCATGCAGCGCGATGGATTCCAGCGACATGCGATGAGATTCCGGCAGTGTTGACCAGTCGGACAGCGCCGCGCCACGCAGGTAGCCATAGCACCAGTCTTCCACCACGATATACGCGTCGTCTTCCACGTCCTGTTCGCCAAACAGCGGCTCAAACTGGTCGGGATAGGCGCTCAGGCGATCCTCCACATCTTCCAGATGCTGAAAGACCAGCGTCATAAAGCGTTCCATTTCGCGCTCATTCTGCCATTTCGGCACGTAATCCGCCCCGCCCCAGACAGCCACCAGCCATTCGCTGGGTTCCGGCATTGACGGACCGGATAACAGCGCGGTCAGCATGCCGTCCAGCTCGGATACATCCACCACCGATCGTTCGCTGGCATATTTCGCTAATATTTCATCAAGCCATTCCAGCTCTTTTTCGTTCAGTGGTCCCTGATTCATTGGGTCGCCTCCTTTGGCGTCACGTTACCCACAAATTACCCATAATCTGTGCGGCATGTTGCAGCCAATTATAACGTGATTTCAGCCTGAACCGGGAAACGGATTAGCGCTGGCGCTGCGCCAGAAGTGCGATATCCGCAGGCGTCGTGCGGCAACACCCGCCGATCAGACGCGCCCCGGCGCAAAGCCAGTCATCAAGATACCCGTCAAGGCTGTCGCACGTCTGCCCGCCAGCCGTCCAGCATTTGGTCTGCGCATCGTAGGTTTCACCGGAATTGGGATAGACAACCAGCGGAAGCGTGGTCATGCCGTGGAGGGTTTGCAAGGCGGCAGTCGCCTGTTCCGGCGCGATGCAGTTAACGCCAATAGCCAGAACCTGGTCGTGCCCGTCCAGCAGCGCCACGACATCCTCAAGCGGAGTGCCGTCACTGAGATGATGGCTGTCGTGCAGCGTAAAAGAAAACCAGGCAGTCGTGTCAGGACATTCAGCCAGTAATGCAACGAGCGCCCGCGTCTCGGCAAACGAAGGCAGCGTTTCACAGGCCAGCAGGTCAACCCCCGCCTCCACCAGCGCTGCCATACGTGGGCGATGAAAATCGCAATACGCCGCCTGGCTCAGGGTATAGTCGCCGCGATACTCCGATCCATCCGCCAGATACGCGCCGTAAGGCCCCACGGAGCCCGCAATCAACAGCGCGCCGCTATCGGGACGCTCAGCCAGAAAGTCCGTTCTCGCCCGTTGCGCCAGTTCAACGCTTTGTTTAATCAGCGCGGTGGCCTGAGCTTCATTCATGCCTCTGGCGGCAAAACCTGCGGGCGTCGCCTGGTAGCTGGCGGTGACGGCGCACTGCGCCCCGGCGCGGAAATAATCGAGATGAACCTGATAAACAGACTCTGGATTTTCAAGTAGCACTTTGGCGGACCAGAGCGTGTCATTGAGGTCGCACCCCCGCGCTTCCAGCTCCGTCGCCAGCGCGCCGTCGAGGACGATAAACGGTGATTGCGCCAGTAAAGGCAGTAACGGATTGTTCAGCGGCATTCAGATCCTCCCGGCAAGTTAACGGCTAACGTGGTTTATCGCGGCCCGGGGTAATCAGAAACGCCCCGTTGACCACCAGTCTGAGTCTACCCCGTGCGCGGGAGGGGTTCACGCGCTGAACCGGTTGTGGGTTCACAATAACCGTCAAAATTGGTCGCCAGGCCATGATGATTTCCTCCTTTTTTATGAACATAGCGCGCTGGCGTCTCGCTGACTGTCAGGAAAAAGTCGCAATCGGCTTTCACCGAACTGGTGCATTCGGGGGGAGGAAATGGCGCATTTTCGCGCAGATGAAGTTACCCGCCCCTCTGCAAGCGGCATACATTCGCGGTTTTGATCTCTGGTACGGCCTTTGCAATACCTTTTCCGGGTTTTTCCATTCTGGCGAGGTAAGGTATGGCAAGCGTAACCGAACAACCAACAACACTAAAACGCACGCTGGGCAGTTTCCGTTTATGGGGGATTGCCGTCGGGCTGGTGATTTCAGGCGAGTATTTTGGCTGGAGTTATGGCTGGTCCCAGGCAGGCACCATGGGCTTTTTGATCGTGGCGCTGGCCATCGCCGCCATGTATTGCGCCTTTATCTTTAGTTTTACCGAACTCACAACGGCCATTCCCCATGCGGGCGGGCCTTTTGCGTATGCCTATCGGGCCTTCGGGCCGACCGGCGGATTTATCGCCGGGTTTGCCACCCTCATTGAGTTCGTCTTTGCGCCGCCTGCCATCGCCATGGCGATTGGCGCGTATCTCAATGTGCAGTTTCCGGCTCTCGACCCTAAATGGGTCGCCTGCGGCGCCTATCTTATTTTTATGAGTCTCAATATTCTCGGAGTGGGCATCGCCGCGACGTTTGAATTAATCGTCACGCTGTTAGCGATTTTCGAACTGTTGGTCTTTATGGGTGTCGTCGCGCCAGGTTTCTCGTGGGACAACTTTACCGCTAACGGCTGGGCAGGTGCGGAGAGTTTCAGCAATCTGGCGCTGCCGGGGATGTTCGCCGCCATTCCGTTTGCCATCTGGTTTTTCCTCGCGATTGAGGGCGCTTCGATGGCGGCAGAAGAGGCCCGTGACCCGCAGCGCACCATTCCCCGCGCCCTTGGCGGCGGTATTCTGACATTAACGGTATTGGCGGTGGGCGTGATGATTTTTGCGGGCGGTGTCGGCGACTGGCGAACGCTGGCCAATATCAACGATCCCCTGCCGCAGGCGATGAAGGTAGTCGTAGGCGGAAGCAGCGGCTGGCTGCATATGCTGGTCTGGCTTGGTCTGTTCGGGCTGGTGGCGTCGTTTCACGGGATCATTATGGGTTATTCGCGCCAGATTTTTTCCCTTGCCCGCGCAGGCTTCCTCCCCGCTTCGCTGGCGAAAGTGAATCGTCGCACCCGTACCCCGCATCTGGCGATCCTCGCAGGCGGCGTGGTGGGTATCGCCGCCATCTTCTCTGACTCGCTGATCACCATCAGCGGCATGCCGTTAACAGCGTGCATCGTCACCATGTCGGTATTTGGCGCTATTGTTATGTATATCGTCTCCATGCTGGCGCTGTTTAAACTCCGCCGCAGCGAGCCGAATCTTATCCGCCCGTTTAAGGCACCGCTTTTTCCGGTCGCACCGGCCTTTGCGCTGGGGATGGCGGTGTTGTGTCTGGCGGCGATGGTTTACTACAACACGGTGCTGGCGCTGATTTTTGCCGCCATGATGCTGGCGGGCTATGTGTGGTTCCGCCTCTCTGCGCCGGCTCGTCAACGTGCAGCGCTCGATCCGCAGCTACGGGCGCTGTCGTAAGGAGAAACGCATGTATCGCACCACACTGGCGCACCGGGTCTACCGGTTCGCCAGCTTAAAAGAGGTGATGGCGAAAGCGACCCCTGCCCGCTCAGGCGACTGCCTGGCGGGCGTGGCGGCAGATAGTGCGGAGGAGCGGATGGCGGCGAAAATGGCGCTTGCCGATATCCCATTGCGCGATCTGTTATCGTCCCCCCTTATTCCTTATGAGAACGATGAAGTCACACGGCTGATTATCGACACCCACGACGCCGACGCCTTTTCACCCATCAGCCATTTGACAGTGGGCGACTTTCGCGACTGGCTACTGGGTGATGCCGCAGACAGCGAAACGCTATCCCGGATTGCCCGTGGGATCACGCCGGAAATGGCGGCAGCGGTGAGTAAAATTATGCGCAACCAGGATTTGATTCTGGTGGCCAGCAAATGCCGGGTCGTGACGCGTTTTCGTAACACCATCGGCTTACCGGGGCATTTAAGCGTGCGCCTGCAACCCAATCACCCGACCGATGACACCCGCGGCATCGCCGCCAGCATGCTTGATGGATTGCTTTATGGCGCAGGCGATGCGGTGGTAGGGATCAATCCTGCCAGCGACAGCCTGCCGGTGCTTGATCGGCTCAATCACATGATGGACGACATCATCCAGCGCTTCGCCATTCCTGCGCAGTCCTGCGTGTTAACCCATGTGACCAATACGCTCCAGTTGATTGAGCGCGGTTCCCCGGTTGACCTGGTGTTTCAGTCAGTAGCCGGGACGGAAGCCGCTAACCGGGGGTTTGGTATTTCACTCTCGCTGTTGGCCGAAGCGCATGAGGCGGCGCTGTCGTTAAAACGCGGAACGCTGGGCAATAATGTGATGTATTTCGAAACCGGCCAGGGCAGTTGCCTGTCGGCCAACGCGCATCACGGTGTTGATCAGCAAACCTGCGAGGCGCGTGCGTATGCAGTAGCGCGCCATTTCGATCCGCTTCTGGTGAATACTGTTGTCGGATTTATAGGCCCGGAATATCTGTATGACGGCAAGCAGATCATTCGCGCCGGACTGGAAGATCATTTCTGCGGCAAGTTAATGGGCCTGCCGCTGGGATGCGACGTCTGTTACACCAATCACGCCGAGGCGGATCAGGATGATATGGACACGCTGTTGACGCTGCTGTGCAACGCCGGGCTGACGTTTCTGATTGGCGTGCCGGGCGCAGATGACATCATGCTGAATTACCAAAGCACTTCGTTCCATGATGCCCTTTACGCGCGCCGTCTGCTGGGGCTGAAACACGCCCCGGAATTTGCTCAATGGCTGAGCCAGATGAATATTATCGACAGCGACGGGCAGTTGCGTTTAACCGGCGCCAGCCATCCGCTACTCAGCGCTATGCCGTAAGGAGAAGTTATGCACGCACCCGATGCCTGGAAAGCGTTGAACCAGTTTACCGATGCCCGCATTGCACTTGGTCGCAGCGGCGCAAGTTTACCTACTGCCGAAGTGCTTAAATTCGGCCTGGCCCATGCGCAGGCGCGTGACGCCATTCATCAGCCCTTTGACAGCGAGAAGCTGGCCGACGAACTCGACGCGCTGGGGCTGGAAACCCTGACGGTGCACAGCCAGGCGACGGATCGTCATGTTTTCCTGAATCGCCCCGATTTGGGACGCCGTCTTGATGAGGAAAGCCGTGACAGGCTGCTTTCCCGCCGCGCTTCGCCTCATGATGTGCTGCTGGTTATTGGCGACGGCTTGTCTTCCCACGCAGTTCATCGCCAGGCGACGCCGCTGATTGGCGCGCTGCTGCCTTTTCTCAGTACGCTCGGCTTAACCGCCGGGCCAGTGGTGCTCGCCCACCAGTCGCGCGTTGCGCTGGGTGATGAAATCGGTGAATGCCTGAACAGTAAGGCCGTGGCGATCCTGATTGGCGAGCGACCGGGGCTCTCTTCGCCAGACAGCCTTGGCGTGTATTTAACCTGGCACCCTCAGCGTGAACGCATTGAATCGGAACGTAACTGTATTTCGAATATTCGCCCAGAAGGGTTGGGCTATGACGCAGCGGCGTTCAAACTGGCGTGGCTGCTGGAACAGGCGTTTTTACGCCGTCTGACGGGGGTTGCGCTGAAAGACGAGAGCGATAATCCGGCGCTGTGGGATAAAGTTAAGCCGAAGTCGTCTTCGCTTGTTGTGTCTGAAGACCGCAGGTGATGCGCATTGAAAGAAAGGACGAAGGATAAGGCATTTCAGGCAATAAAAAACCACCCGAAGGTGGTTTCTACGACACTGCTTATCATTGATTTTATTTTTGTTTCCCGTGGTGCCCGGGGCGGGACTTGAACCCGCACAGCGCGAACGCCGAGGGATTTTAAATCCCTTGTGTCTACCGATTTCACCACCCGGGCTCGGGAAAATTGGAGGCGCGTTCCGGAGTCGAACCGGACTAGACGGATTTGCAATCCGCTACATAACCGCTTTGCTAACGCGCCAAATACTGCTGCCTTTTCAGGCTCATACCAGCAAAGAGCTGATACGAAAATTTGGAGCGGGAAACGAGACTCGAACTCGCGACCCCGACCTTGGCAAGGTCGTGCTCTACCAACTGAGCTATTCCCGCAGTCATCAGGTAATTATCTAATTACTTGATTTTGCTATCTTCTGGCAAACCATGCTGCCGTTCGATGCGTTGCATTCTACTTACCTGACGCAATGAGTCAACGAAATTTTCTGGGTTACTGACTCGTTTGCTGAATTTTGCGTCTATTAGATCACGGTTCGAGCAAATCGCCCCGCGCAGCGTGCAAATACTGGAACATAGACCAGAATGTCAGCACCGCTGCCACGAAGAAGAGCGCAATCCCCGCATATTCAATCCAGATATTAGGGCGCCACAGCAAGCCAATTAGCGCCACCATCTGCGCGGTGGTTTTAACTTTGCCAATCCAGGAAACCGCGACGCGCGCGCGTTTGCCAATTTCCGCCATCCATTCACGCAATGCAGAAATAATAATCTCACGGGCAATCATGGTGGCGGCTGGCAGGGTGATCCACCAGCTGTGATAATGTTCAACCACCAGCACCATCGCGATGCCGACCAACACTTTATCGGCGACCGGATCGAGAAACGCGCCGAAGCGAGTGCTTTGATTCCAGCGACGCGCCAGATAACCGTCAAACCAGTCAGTCACGGCGGCGATCAGGAAAATAAAGGCGCAAACGAACGGCGCCCAGCTGAATGGCAGGTAAAACGCCAGCACAAAAAACGGGATCAGGACGACACGAAACAGGGTAAGTAGAGTTGGAATATTAATTCGCATGGCGCCGGGTAACTGTCTGTAGTCAGTGGAAATTAAGGCTATGTTGCTACATAGCCCCTAATGTTTCAACGAGTAGTAGATCTTTTCTGCCAACGCCTGTGAAATCCCGGGGACTTTTGCGATTTCTTCTATGCTGGCATTCAGTAAAGGTTGCAAACCGCCCATGTACTTCAGCAACATTTGCCGACGCTTTGGCCCAATCCCTTCGATGGTTTCGAGGGTACTGGTATTTTTGACCTTGGCGCGTTTTTTACGGTGCCCGGTAATCGCGTGATCGTGCGACTCGTCGCGAATATGCTGAATCACATGCAGCGCCGGAGAATCCGGCGGCAGCGAGAACCCCTCGCCTTCAGGTTCGAAAAACAGCGTTTCCAGGCCCGCTTTCCTGTCAGCACCTTTTGCGACGCCGAGCAATAAGGGATGATGTTTGTCCCAGGTGACGTCGAGTTCAGCAAACACCGCCTTTGCCTGGCCTAACTGCCCTTTCCCGCCGTCAATTAAAATCACATCCGGCACTTTGCTCTCTTCGATAGCTTTACCGTAGCGGCGGCGCAGAACCTGGTTCATCGCCGCATAATCATCTCCAGGCGTAATGCCGGTGATGTTATAGCGACGATATTCAGACCGCAGCGGGCCATTCGCATCAAATACTACGCAGGACGCCACAGTCTGTTCGCCCATGGTGTGGCTGATATCGAAGCATTCCATCCGCTTAATCTCCGGGAGCTTAAGCGTAGCCGCCAGCGCCGTTAAGCGCTGGGAAATGGTCGACTGTTGCGATAACCGCGTGACCAGCGCCGTCGCCGCATTGGTGCGCGCCAGTTTCAGGTAGCGCGCCCGGTCGCCGCGCGGGCGGGTTTGAACATTCACCCGGCGTCCGGCCACCTCAGAGAGCGAATCCGCAAGGACGCTTTCATCGGACAGCTTAAAATCCAGCAAGATTTCAGACGGCAGCGTACGCATCTGGCTACCCTGCAAGTAAAACTGACCGACAAAGGTTTCCACCACTTCTGACAGCTCGGTGCCGCCGGGCACTTTCGGGTAATAACTGCGGCTGCCTAATACTTTACCCTGGCGGATAAACAGGACGTGGACACAGGCCATACCCGCGTCGAACGCAACGCCGATAACGTCGAGATCGTCGCCGGAATTGGAAACGAATTGTTTTTCGGTGACACGCCGCACCGCCTGTATCTGATCGCGAATGCGGGCCGCCTCTTCAAATTCGAGGTTCTGGCTGGCTTTTTCCATTCTCGCCACGAGCTTCGTCAGGACCTGGTCGTCTTTGCCCGCCAAAAACAGCCGCACATACTCAACCTGCTGTGCGTATTCTTCTTCGCTCACCAGCCCTGCCACGCAGGGCCCCAGGCAGCGTCCAATCTGATACTGCAGGCAGGGGCGCGAGCGGTTGCGATACACGCTGTTTTCGCACTGGCGCACCGGAAAGATTTTTTGCAGCAGCGCCAGCGTTTCACGTACCGCGTAACCGTTAGGAAAAGGACCGAAATACTCGCCTTTAGCGTGTTTAGCGCCGCGATGCACCGCAAGGCGCGGATGGGTATCGCCGCTTAAAAAGATAAACGGATAGGACTTATCATCGCGCAGCAATACGTTATAGCGCGGCTGATAGAGCTTAATATAGTTATGCTCCAGCAGCAGCGCTTCGGTTTCGGTGTGAGTGACGGTAACGTCGATATTGTCGATTTGGGCGACAAGAGCTTCCGTCTTCCGGCTGGAAAGCTGGACACGAAAGTAGCTCGAAAGACGCTTTTTAAGATCTTTCGCTTTGCCTACATAGATAACCGTCCCGCCGGCATCATACATACGGTAGACGCCGGGCTGGCTGGTGACGGTCTTTAAAAAAGATTTAGAATCGAACACTTCTCTCACTGGCTGGCTAATGTCTGGGCATTACACAGGCCATGGCGGATCGCAAGATGCGTCAGTTCAACATCGCCGTGAATGTTTAATTTGCTGAACATTCGGTAACGGTAGCTGTTCACCGTTTTCGGGCTGAGATTAAGCTGCTCGGAAATCTCGTTCACCTTCTGGCCTTTGGTAATCATGAGCATAATCTGCAATTCCCGTTCAGACAAACTTGAGAACGGCGATTCCGCTTTTGCGGGCTCAATCTGACTCAGGGCCATCTGCTGGGCGATGTCCGATGCGATATAGCGCTGACCGGCGTAAACAGAACGAATAGCGCTCACGACTTCAGAAGGCGCGGCACCTTTGCTCAAATAACCGGCAGCACCTGCCTGCATCACTTTCGCGGGCAACGGATTTTCGGTGTGGATAGTTAACATAATGACTTTGATGTCAGCGCTGGAGCGAGCGATTTTTCGCGTAGCTTCAAGGCCGCCGATACCGGGCATGTTCATGTCCATCAGGACGACATCCACGGGATTAGAACGGCACCATTTCACGGCGTCCTCGCCGCAGCAGGCTTCGCCTGCCACTTTAATGCCCTTGATATCATCAAGAATGCGTCGTATCCCTGCGCGCACCAGTTCATGGTCATCAACAAGTAGAACGTTGATCAAAAGATACATCTCCAGAAAAGGGATAACGCTGCTGATCGATAATTTTCCACATATTAACGGGTTTTAACTCAACTTTAAAACGCAAAAAAAGTAGTTTGTCGTTTCTGCTCGCATTTCTGTTAAGAAGTAACCCGAAAAAGGGTAAAAAGAGGCCAGATAAAAATTCATTAAACTCATTTTATTCAATGCGTTACAAATAAAACAAATAATTAATAATAAAAACACAATGAAAGAACAATGAATAAACTTTTTCTAAAGAAATTATTTAACCATTAAAAAAATGCTGATAAAACAATTAATCCGCGCCACGAATAAAGGCCATGATTAAACGTTGTTGCCTGTATATGTTTAATTAGGCCCGGCTCGTCCTCGCGTTCAAAAAACAACCACTCCTGACTTTTATACAGCTTGTGGTATACTCCGCGCCCTAGAAATCACCCTCGCGCCTGAAGATGCGTGAACATTCCTTTGAGGTAACACTATGAGCACCCCTGATTTTTCCACCACTGACAATATTCAGGCTCTGGCACTGGAAGTTTCTTGTATGAAAAACCTGCTGGCCCTTATGCTCCAGGCCATGGGCCAGGCGGATGCGGGCCGGGTAATTATCAAGATGGAAAAACAGATCGCTCAGATGGAAGATACCGCGCAGGCGGAACTGTTTAGCAACACCGTGAAACAGATCAAGCAGGCCTACCGCCAGTAATAAAAACGCGGCGGGGAGAGAACTCGCCGCCGCGTCAATCGCATCACGCACTACCGCTCTCCTTTAGATCAGCCCCAATGCCACCGCATAGCAGGCCACCTGAGTTTTATTCGGCGCGTTAAATTTCTTCTGCATGTTCTTTTGATGGAAATTGACCGTATTTTCTGAAATCGACAAAATCATGGCGATCTCTGACGAGGTTTTCCCTTCCGCCGTCCACTGCAAAATCTCGCGCTCGCGTTTGCTGAATTTCATTTCCAGCCCGCTCATCGCCGGAGAATTCATACGCTGCAGCGCCATCATGCTCAGATCGGCAAGATACTCCAGACGCAGCGCCAGCTCATCCTCAGAAAACGAGGCGTCCTGAACCCGCTGGTTCGACACGGATAAAAAGCCCAGCGCTCGTCCGGGTGCCATCACCGTTTGGGTCGCACCGTTACGCAGGCCAAAATCCTGCGCCGCATCCCAGAAGTCAGGGGTGGCGCTGAACAGCTCTTCATTCCAGGGCAGACAGCCGAGATGGAGGTTATTCGGGTTCAACACCGGATCGATGGCGAAGTAGTTTTCGGCCTGATAGTGCTGCGCCCATTCCTCACGATAGGTGGTGAAAAGCGTATATTTGGGGCGAGTAAAAGGCACAGGATGCCTGATGAGCAGCGAGTAGTATTCAAACCCCATAGCTTGCGTTTCGCTTACTAACAGTTTTTCAACATCCGTGCTGTCCTGGGGTTCCTGAAAACGATTAAAAACGTTTTTCCGCCAGTTGAAAAAATCACTTTCCTTCATTCTGCGTTGCGTAATCCCTGTGTAATTCATTAATTATTTTGATGGAATAAAGTACCACAGATGAGACTTTATCTTATCTATGAATGAGTAGATTAATATTCACTACAGAGATGAATCCACTTCCAAAGTCGCAATTTCAAACACCATTCACTGAATCCAGTCAGACCGGACGGCGGCATTATCGTCCGTCCGGCACAACAGCAACCCGAAGCCTTCGCTTATTGCATCAGGAACTTTTCCAGAAACTGCCGGGTACGCGGTTGTTGCGGTTCAGTAAACAACTGCTTTGCGGGCCCCTGTTCAACGATACGACCTTGATCCATAAAAATAGCCCGATCTGCCACGTCGCGGGCAAAGCTCATTTCATGGGTCACGATAACCATCGTGCGCTTTTCTTCGGCTAACTGGCGGATGGTACTCAGTACCTCGCCAACCAGCTCCGGATCGAGCGCCGAGGTGGGCTCATCGAACAGGATCACATCGGGGCGCATCGCCAGCGCCCGGGCTATTGCCACCCGCTGTTGCTGCCCGCCAGAGAGACGACGCGGATAGCTGGTTTCTTTGCCGGTCAGGCCGACTTTCGCTAACAGTTCCCGCGCCCGCGCTGAGGCTTCCTCTTTTGGTTCGCCTTTGACTATCACCGGCCCTTCGATGATGTTCTCCAGCACCGTGCGATGCGGGAATAAATTAAAGTTCTGGAACACGAAACCCACATGCTGACGTAACTCGCGAACCAGCCCTTTTTGCTGACCCATGGACCGGGTGGCGTCAATGATGATGTCGCCCACCTGGATGGTCCCCGCATCGGGTTGCTCCAGCAGGTTAATGCTGCGCAGCAGCGTCGTTTTACCCGACCCGCTGGGCCCAATAATCGCCACCACTTCGCCAGGCTTCACCTCCAGATCGATACCGTGCAACACCGTCTGACCGTGGAATTTCTTCACCAGTTGTTTGACTGAAATCGCGCTCATTTCGGATCACGCTCCTGACGGTTAAGCTGATTTTCAAAATAGTTTTGCAGCGTGGAGAGCACCGTCGCCATGACCCAATAAATCAACGACGCCGCAAGGTACATGGTGAACACCTCCAGCGTACGCGAGGTGATCAACTGTGCCTGACGGAACAGCTCCGGGACCTGAATGGTTGCGGCGAGCGAGGTATCTTTCACCAGGCTGATAAAACTGTTGCTGAGCGGCGGTAAGGCGACTCGCGCGGCCTGGGGCAGAATGGCGCGGCGCAGCGCCTGCCAGCGCGTCATCCCGATACTGGCGGCGGCTTCCCACTGCCCTTTATCGATAGACGAAATCGCCGCACGCAGGGTTTCCGACGCGTAGGCGGCGGTATTGAGTGACAGGCCGATCATCGCCGCCGGGATGGGATCCAGCTCAATACCAAACTGCGGCAGGCCGTAGTAGATCATAAACAGCTGGGCAATCAGCGGTGTTCCGCGAAAAATCGAGATATAAAAGCGCGCCAGCCAGGAAACCGGCCAAATGACCGACAGGCGCATCAACGCCAGAATAAAACCCAGCAGCAGCCCAAAGAACATCCCGCCGATACTGAGCTGCAGCGTAAACACCGCTCCTTTCAGCAAGTACGGCAAAGAATCGATAATCAGTTGAATACTTTCTTGCATGAGTATTATTTCACCGCAGTTCAAACATGGGGATGATAGGCGAAGAGCGCAGGCGCGCCGCCGGTATGCACAAACAGGATTGGCGCCGTGTCTTTAAACCGGCGCTGGCTAATGCCATCGATAAGCCCTGCCATGGCCTTCCCCGTGTAGACCGGATCGAGCAAAATCCCTTCCAGTTGGGCGAGCAGTTTCACCGCTTCCATTCCCTCTTCATTTGGCACGCCATAGCCCGGACCGAAATAATCATCCCACAGGGAAACCGGTGCTGATGCAGTGACCTCAAGCTTGCCCGCCACTGCCTGTTGCAGCGCCACCACTTTGGGTTTTTGCATGGCAATGCTGCGCGACACGGTGACGCCGATAAGCTCCACGTCCGGCATCACCTGTTCCAGCCCGACCGCCAGGCCTGCGTGCGTGCCGGCGCTACCGGATGCGACCACCACCGATCCCAGGTTGATTGATTCGCACTGGTGCGCGATTTCCAGCGCGCTTTCCACATAACCGAGCGCGCCCAGGGCGTTCGACCCGCCCACCGGAATGACATACGGACGAAACCCCTGCGCTTCGACGCGGGTGGCTAACTCCTCAAGTTGGGCATCCGGGTTATCCAGGGCATCGCACATTTCAATCTGGACGTTAAACAAGTCGAGAAGCAGGCGGTTGCCGTTGGTTAAATAATTTTCTGCACGCGTGCCGATCGGGTTTTCCAGCAACGCCACGCAGTGCAGCCCCAGCTTCGCCGCCACCGCCGCAGTCTGGCGTACATGGTTGGACTGGATCGCGCCGGCGGTAATAAGCGTATCCGCACCTTCACGCAAGGCATCCGCCGCCAGAAACTCCAGTTTACGCAGCTTATTGCCGCCCATCGCCATTGGCGTCACGTCGTCACGTTTGATATAGATTTCCCGCCCGAGATAATCGGAAAAGCGCGGTAAGAATTCCAGCGGCGTAGGCGCGCCGATAAACTCCAGTCGGGGGAAACGGGTTAAATTTTGCAGTGACATGACACCTCCGGATGCCGTTTTCTTTTTGCAGATCGGGTAATTATGCATCACCTGCGCCAGGGCTGGCGTAATGACATAAAAAAAGGTGCTGATTTCAGCACCTTTTTACCAGCAGGACGACTTATTTCGTCACGTCGGCGCCAAACCATTTTTCAGACAGTTTGGCCAGCGACCCGTCTTTCTGCATCTCGGCGAAAGCCTGATCCACCGCTTTCAGCAGATCGTCATTGCCTTTACGCAACGCAACGCCCGCTTCCTGACGTGAGAACGGTTCACCTGCGACCGCCAGGGTATCTTTGGTTTTCTTCACCAGATCCAGCGCGGCCAGACGGTCAACCAGAATAGCGTCAATACGGCCTACGCGCAGATCCTGGTATTTAGTCGGGTCATCATCATAGGTACGGATATCCACGCCCTGCACATTCTGGCGCAGCCACTCTTCATAGTTGGTGCCAAGGCCGACACCCACTTTTTTCCCTTTCAGGTCTGCCGCGGTTTTGATGGAGCCTTCATTACCCTTTTTCACCAGCGCCTGGATACCGGACACAGTGTACGGCGTGGAGAAGTCATACTTCTTCTTACGCTCGTCGGAAATGGTGACCTGGTTAATGACAACGTCAATACGCTTAGAGTCCAGCGACGCCAGCATCCCGTCCCACTTGGTCGGTTTCAGCGACGCTTTCACGCCCAGATGCTTCGCCAACTCTTCAGCAAACTCCACTTCAAAGCCAGTGAGCTTACCGTCATCGCCCTGGAAGCTGAACGGCGGATAGGTGCCTTCCAGCCCCACCAACAGCGTGCCGCGCTCTTTGACTTTATTCAGTAGATCTTCCGCTGCGAAGGTTTTCGCGCTTACGCCTGCCATTAACGCCACTGCCATGACGCCCATCAGCGCCTGACGGCCAAACTGTGCAAGTTTCATAGATACCCCAGATATCGAAATTTTCAGCCAGTTTAAAGAGTTACACCTGTTAAGCAAACAACAGAATGGAACGAGATATGCCAAATTAATATATAGCAGAACTCGCTTCAAACAGGGCTTTCGGGGTGTCTTTCTGAAGGCTGTGATTGAGGTAACGGGAGTATTTGCGCAGGGCAATACGGTAGTTATTGGTGCTGGTCGGCGGCAGCCAGCGCTCAAGCTGATCTTCGATCTCGCCCTTCTGAGCCTGATCGGCCGGGATCTGCTGTGCTTCAAGGTGTTCGCCCAGACGGCGCAGACGCACCACGTATTCGCGAATGGTTCCGGGACTCATGTCGGTACGTTCAAACAGGTATTGTTTGAAGCCGATGATGTCGAAATGTTCGCTTTGCACTTTGCAGTGCAGATCGCCGCAGAAACGGCACAGCGCAGACCATTCATGGCGCTGGCTGGCCCAGGTTGCTTCGTCGATCAGCGTGTCCAGTTGAGCGATGGCGGTTTTATTGACGATACTCCCACGATGGACCAGCGTGATGCGGTCCAGCAGTTTGCCGCAATGGGCGCAATGGGTTTCAGCGTGCTTAAAGTCTTTCAGGTAGCGGCTAATAGGCCGTTTTTTTTGTTGTGGCTCAGTCATAGTAACTCCCGGTGTAACATGCATGAATGGCATTCCCAGGATGATGAGCAGCTCAACAACCTATAACTTACCCAGACGAGACCGTAGCCGTTTGATTGCCTGGCTATGCAACTGGCTCACCCGCGACTCCCCAACTTCCAGCACCGCGCCAATCTCTTTGAGATTGAGCTCTTCCTGGTAGTAGAGCGTCAACACCAGTTGTTCACGTTCCGGCAACGCCTCGATCGCTTCCATGACACGATGGCGAAGGCTGCTTTCCAACAACTGTTGTAACGGGTTTTCGCTTTGATGTTCTTCGGTCACCAGTTCGATACTGTCGCCGTGCTCTTCCCGCCACTCATCGTAGGAAAACAGCTGGCTGTTATTGGTGTCGAGCAACATCTGACGATATTCTTCAAGCGCGATCCCTAAACGCTGCGCCACCTCTGTTTCGCTGGCGTTACGTCCGAGTTCCTGCTCCAGTTGACCTATGGCCTGTGCGACTTCGCGGGCATTACGCCGAACGCTGCGCGGCACCCAATCGCGGCTGCGCAATTCATCCAGCATGGCTCCCCGAATACGCTGTACTGCGTAAGTGGTAAATGCCGTACCTTGCAGGGCGTCGTAGCGTTCTACCGCATTTAATAACCCGATGCCGCCTGCCTGAAGCAGATCGTCGAGCTCCACACTCGCCGGCAAGCGCACCTGCAGGCGCAATGCTTCGTGACGCACCAGCGGGACATAACGCTGCCACAGCGAGTGTTTATCCATTACACCATCAGCGGTATAGAGTGTATTCACGATAAACAGCCCTGCGTTAATTAAGTTATCGGCATGATTATCCGTTTCTGGAGGGCTTTTAATCGGATGAATAGTGGGTGAAATGGGGCGTATTTAGGGGTTATAGGGAGGTAGGGGCAGAAAAAACCCCGCCGGAGCGGGGTTTGCAAGGTTTTTTGCGAATTAACGCAGCAGAGACAGAACGCTCTGAGTAGTCTGGTTAGCCTGTGCCAGTACAGAAGTACCTGCCTGCTGCAGGATCTGAGCACGGGACATGTTAGACACTTCGGTCGCGTAGTCAGCATCTTCGATACGGCTACGAGCAGAAGTCAGGTTGTTCACAGTGTTGCCGAGGTTGGTGATGGTAGAATCGAAACGGTTCTGCACAGCACCCAGGTCGGAACGCAGGGAGTCAACTTTAGCCAGAGCTTTATCCAGCGCGGCCAGCGGATCGGTGGTTTTGGCAGTAGCAGTTTTAGCGTCTGTTGAGATTTTGCCATCAGCAGAAACATATGCAGCTTTTCCGGAACCATTAGTGATTGCACCGTCATTCTGGACATGATAGGTCGCAACATTACTATCAACAATTTTACCGGCTTTATCCAGGTACATTGTTGGAGTACCAGCAGCAGCTGATTTTACAGTACCGGCAGCGTCGATAGTATAATCAGTGTCGCCCGCTGCGAGAGCATTTACGGTTACTGCTACACCTTTAGTAGCTGCGGCTAAGTTATCTGCGCTAATAAATGCTTTATCTACTGTTGCAGTACCGGCAGTTGTACCATCAGCACTACCGGACAACGTAAATTTACTACCATTTTCAGTAACGATTTTAGAAACAACAGCGTTGCCAGTAGCGCCACCAACGTTATTATTTTGTAAAGAAGTTAAGGTTGCCTGGGTAAGGGAGCCACTACCGTTCTTGGTAAGATTACCAGTAGTATCAAGATACAGAACTGCGTTATCGTCCTGAGCGGTAATTTTACCTTCGCTAGAAATATTTACTTGCTGGCTGCTTCCATCAATTTCGATGGTTGCTTTAACAGAATCACCAGCTTTAGGCGTTAAATATTGCTGAACATCAGCAGCATCGGTTGCACCTGCTGCAGTTGCAAAAGAATAGGATTTCTTATCTGCATCATAAGTGTAAGTTACGGCTGCCGCTGTACCAAAACCGTTATCTACAGTTGCTGCTGCGGTATCACCCGTTTTCAGGGTTTTGAAAATATCAGTAGTAGTGGCTTTAGAGAAACCAGCATCGCCAGTGTACGTTTTACCTTGATCCGCAGTGGTGAAGCCCGCTGCAACTAAATCCTTAGTTGAAGCAACTTTATTATCCACTCCGCCTTTACCGTTCACATTAAAGCCGTCAAGACCCAAAGTGCTGGAAGTGATTTCTTTCAGGTCGATAGTGATGGTTTCGCCATCGTTCGCACCAACCTGGATTTTCATGGAGCTGTCGGACGCCAGAACTTTCACGCCGTTGAACTGAGTCTGACCAGATACGCGGTCGATTTCGCTCAGACGTTGAGTGATTTCATTCTGGATGGAGTCCAGGTCAGACTGGGAGTTAGTGACCTGCCCCCAGGATTAGATACAACCTTCAGTTAGTAATGTCGGTTGGTTTTT
>OKCK01000018.1_pt1 | contig 99761 bp, 102 predicted proteins | sample 1614961 | NCBI WGS metagenome assembly OKCK01 (sample SAMN04436984, study PRJEB24849) | human gut metagenome | biome: human gut; feature: NICU; material: stool | host: Homo sapiens | place: USA: Saint Louis, MO | collected 2010-07-31
TCGCCAGCTGGCGGGACAGCCGTCCTCTGAAGTCAGCATGATCCACGCTCGCGGGACCTGCCAGACCTACATCCTGGGTCAGCGCGATGGTAAAACCGAGACCTACTTCGTGGCGCTGGATGACACCGGTCACGTGATGAACTCGGGTTATCAGACCTGTGCGGAATACGATACCGATCCGCAGGCGCCGAAGGCTAAACAGTAAGTTTTCCTTCCCGCATAAAAAAACCGGCCCTGGCCGGTTTTTTTATGTCTGGTGATCAGGGAATCGCCACGGCGAGTTTGCCGTGGCGCGTAGGCTATGCCGGTATGGCCGGGATTTTGTTGGTGCGCGACCAGACCCGATGTTTATGCATCAGCGTCAGCAACGTATCCATCGCATCGCCCTGTGCATCGTCAGCCTCAATCACACCTTCTTCTCCCTGTGCGTCCACGCCCAGTACCGCCTTGAACTGGCGGGCATCCCCCAGCAGGGTAATAGGTTTGAGATGCTTATAGGCTTCCAGCAAATAATAACTGGCATCACCACGGGACAGCAGACCGCTTACCGCACCGCCCGGGACAATTACCGCATCCACGGTCAGCGACGGCACGCCTTCAAAAGTGCCCATCACGGTAATCTGTGAGCCATCATCCGCCACGATCTCACCCATACGTGAATAGAGCAGTTTACTGTGCACCCCCTGGCTTTTCAGACTCTGCAATATCGCCAGCAAATCGGCACCCTTCACCCGCTCGTTAAGCAGTATGGCTACCACCCGGCCCTTAATACTGCCGCCGGGCACGGCATACAGGCTCAGGGACGCATCTTTTTTCAGGCCGTTTACGTCTTTCGGCGGCGCGGTGTGCACCTGTTCGTCCGTCAGCGTGATGCCGAGGTTTTCCGCCACTGCGCTGGCGAGTGACACGTCGATATGGCAAAGCTGGTCCACCACGCGTTCACGGATGTAGGCGCGGGCGACTTTCCCCAGTTCGAAACTGAACGCATCAATAATATGCTGCTGTTCCACTGGCGTCTGGCTCAGCCAGAACAGGCGCGGATGCGAATAGTACTCGCCGAAAGAGGGGCTGCGCTCACGAATCTTATGACCTTCGATCCGCTCCTGATACGACTCGAATCCGCCGCGTTTCGGGCCGGGAGGCGTTTCGCGCGGCCAGTTATCGTTGATGGAATTAGGTTCGTAGTTAGCCGGGTTGGTATCAATATCCATGCGGTGCATGCCGTCGCGCTGGAAGTTGTGATACGGGCATACCGGTCGGTTGATCGGGATTTCGTGGAAGTTCGGCCCGCCAAGACGGCTTATTTGGGTATCGGTATAGGAGAACAACCGCCCCTGCAACAGCGGATCGTTGGTAAAGTCGAGGCCGGGAACGATGTGGCCCGGATGAAACGCCGCCTGTTCGTTTTCGGCAAAGAAGTTATCCGGGTTGCGGTTAAGCACCATTTTGCCGACCAGTTGCACCGGCACCAACTCTTCCGGGATCAGCTTGGTGGGGTCGAGTAAATCGAAATCAAACCTGAACTCGTCCTCTTCAGGGATGAGCTGCAAGCCCAGTTCGTATTCCGGGAAATCGCCCGCTTCGATGGCTTCCCATAACTCGCGGCGGTGGAAGTCGCCGTCGCGACCAATCAGTTTCTGGGATTCATCCCACACCAGCGAGGCTTTACCGGCGACCGGCTTCCAGTGAAAGCGCACGAACGTGGCTTTACCTTCGGCATTGATCAACCGGAAGGTATGAATACCGAAGCCCTCCATGGTGCGGTAGCTGCGCGGGATACCCCGATCCGACATCGCCCACATCACGTTATGCAGGGTTTCAGGTTGCAGGGAAACATAGTCCCAGAAGGTGTCATGGGCGCTGGCACCCTGTGGAATAGCCCAGTGCGGTTCCGGTTTTACCGCATGGACAAAGTCAGGGAATTTATGGGCATCCTGAATAAAAAATACCGGCGTGTTGTTACCCACTAAATCGAAGATGCCCTCTTCGGTATAAAACTTGGTGGCGAAACCGCGAATATCGCGCACGGTATCCGCCGAGCCCGCGCCGCCCTGTACCGTGGAAAAGCGGACAAATACCGGTGTGATTTTATCGGGGTCGCTCAGGAAGTCCGCTTTGGTAATGTCGGCCAGGCTTTTATAAGGCTGGAAGTAGCCATGCGCCGCTGAACCGCGTGCGTGAACGATGCGTTCCGGTATCCGCTCATGGTCAAAATGGGTGATTTTCTCCCGCAGGATAAAATCTTCTAACAGCGTCGGGCCACGGGTGCCGGCGCGTAGCGAATTCTGATCGTCCGCGATGCGTACGCCCTGGTTAGTGGTAAGCGGGAATGCTTCGCTGCCTTTGCGGAACTGATCCAGCGCTTTAAGCTTTTCATTTGAGGTATCGGGGGCCTTCAGGCTGCCGGGGGCGGTAGGGTATTCGCCTGGTGCGCTGGGGACGGGCGCCGGGCGGTGCGATCCGTCTTCGGGGGCTATAGCATCCATTCCGGGTTGGGATTCACTGGCGTCATGAACCGGCGCCTGGTGTGAGGGTTTATCATTGTGCGACATTGAACTCGTCTCCTGTTTCATTGCTGAAATTTGACTCGTTGTTACGTCAAAACCCTTCTAACTATAGAACAATGTCGCGTTGCGGCTGGCTTCCGGTAACCAAAGCCAGAGGTCGGGCTGCAAGGCAGCGTTATATCCGTTATCATAACGTCACGAATCTGATTGTCTGATGTTGATTGCTGCTGATGAAACCTTTACGCCAACAAAATCGTCCTGTTATTACTTACACGCCACGCATTGAGCCTGCGCCGCCGGAACACGCGGTCCGTATGGAAGGGTTCAAAGACGTATGGATGCTGCGGGGAAAATATGTGGCCTTCGTGCTGGCGAAAGACGGCTTCCTGCGCTCTCCGTCATTCACTATTCCGGAGTCGGCGCAGCGCTGGGCGTCGCAAATTAAGCAGGATGAAATTTAATTTTCCTGGCTGCAGAAATAAAAAAAACCGCATTGAAGAATGCGGTTTTTTTATTGCCAGGCGATTAACGGTGCGCGAGTTCGGCTTCGTCGTCGCTGTTCAGAATCGCTTTATCGGTTTGTTTCAGCCACTGGCTGGTGAGCGTCCCGGCGGTCATGGAGCCGCTCACGTTCAGGGCGGTACGGCCCATGTCGATTAACGGTTCTACCGAGATGAGCAGCGCCACCAGGGTAACCGGCAGGCCCATGGCGGGCAGCACGATTAATGCTGCGAAGGTCGCGCCGCCGCCCACGCCGGCAACGCCTGCGGAGCTCACGGTCACAATACCCACCAGCGTGGCGATCCACAGCGGATCCAGTGGGTTGATACCCACGGTCGGTGCCACCATCACGGCCAGCATCGCCGGGTACAGACCCGCACAACCGTTCTGACCAATGGTCGCGCCAAACGAGGCGGCAAAGCTGGCGATCGATTCCGGCACACCCAGGCGACGGGTTTGCGCTTCCACATTTAACGGAATCGAGGCGGCGCTGGAACGACTGGTGAATGCGAAGGTCAGCACCGGCCATACTTTACGGAAGTATTTCATCGGGCTCACGCCGTTAATCGCCAGCAGCAGGCCGTGTACCACAAACATGATACCCAGACCCAGATACGAGGCGATCACGAAGCTGCCCAGCTTAATGATGTCCTGCAGGTTGGAGCTGGCCACCACTTTGGTCATCAGCGCCATCACGCCATAAGGCGTTAACTGCATGACCAGACGCACCAGCTTCATCACCCAGCTTTGCAGGGTGTCGATGGCGGTCAGTACACGCTCGCCTTTCGGCGCATCGTCTTTCAGCAGTTTGAGCGCCGCCACGCCGAGGAAGGCTGCGAAGATCACCACGCTAATGATGGAGGTGGGGTTCGCGCCGGTCAGATCGGCAAACGGGTTTTTCGGAATGAACGACAGCAGCAACTGCGGCACGCTCAGGTCGGCCACTTTACCCGCGTAGTTGGTTTCGATGGCGCTCAGGCGGGCGGTTTCTGCCGTCCCCTGCACCAGGCCTTCCGCCGTCAGACCAAACAGATTGGTGACCAGCACACCCACCAGCGCCGCGATAAGCGTGGTGAACAGCAGCGTACCAATGGTCAGCAGGCTGATTTTACCCAGTTGAGACGCGTTATGCAGGCGTGCGACCGCGCTCAGGATAGAGGCGAACACCAGCGGCATCACGATCATTTGCAGCAGTTGTACGTAGCCGTTGCCGACGACGTTAAACCACTGAATGGACGTTTTCAGGGTAGGGTCGTCTGCGCCATAGATAGCATGCAACACGCTGCCGAATACCACGCCGATCACCAGACCGACCAGTACTTTTTTTGCCAGACTCCACTGACGATGGCGGGTTTGCGCCAGCAACAGCAGTAGGATAACGAACACCACAATGTTCGCTATTAATGGAAGGTTCATCCCAGTTCTCCTGTTTTCATGTTGACAGGCTCGATTTGGCCTATCTTTATGGCGCAAAGGGTAACAGAAGACATCGAGCCTTCTTATACTCAAATGGAATGGGTTATATCAAAATGGTTTATGTTGCCGACTTATCGTTCGGTCTGGTGATGAATAAACCGATCGAACTGATACTGCAGCGAATTGATCATCTGTGATGACCACCGAACGGCGCTGTTTTCCGGCAGACTTTGCGGCATCCACACCGCATACACGAAAAAAGCCATACATAATACGCGCTCAAGCTGATTCCCTTTTTGCGGCACCAGTATGGGCAGACGAAAACGCCAGCGGCACGGCCACAGCAGAGGCACCCCCGCAGGCGTCAGCATATCGGCCAGAATATGGCTCAGATATCCCAACACCATTCCCTGAATCGCATCGGCGGGAATAATCCAGCTGTCAGGCACCTTCAGATAGAACAGCGTCAGGGCAATAAACACCGCCAGCAAGCTGTGCGTAAAGCCCCGGTGACCGAACGCCCGGGCCACCGGTTTCGAAATCCATTTCAGCCGTTGCCCTAACAGCGACTTCGGATGATCGATATCCGGCAGCAGGCAGGTGAGTATTGCCGACGGGATAATATGCCACCAGTCCCCCTGCGCCAGCACAGGAGTGAGCTCGGCGTTTTTGGCAAACACCGCGCACGCTATCGAGAAAAAGAGGTGGCCTTCCGCCGTCATGTTAAAACCCAGAAAAGTGCTGACTGTCAATTCATCCAGTATAGGGTTTTTATACAGTATACGGAAGCTGTGACGGTGTAACTCTTTGTCACCGTCCAGGTCGGTTTTTAACGTGCCAGCCAGCCGCCATCGACTGCGAGAGTATAGCCGTTGATATAGGCTGACGCGTCAGAGGCTAAAAATACCACCGGCCCCTGTAAATCCGCCGGTTCGCCCCAGCGGCCAGCCGGTATACGCTCGAGGATTTCCTGGTTGCGGGCCGCATCCTCCCGCAGTGCCTGGGTGTTATTGGTCGCCATATAACCCGGTGCGATGGCGTTGACATTAATAGCGTGTGAGGCCCACTCATTGGCAAGCAGGCGGGTTAACCCCAGGACGCCGCTTTTGGATGCGGTATACGACGGGACACGAATGCCGCCCTGGAAGGACAGCATCGAGGCGATGTTAATAATTTTTCCGCCGCTGCCCTGAGCAATAAACTGACGCGCCACGGCCTGCGATAAAAAGAAAACCGACTTGAGATTCAGATTCATCACGTCATCCCAGTCTTTTTCCGTAAAGTCCAGTGCATCCTGACGTCGGATAGTGCCCGCGTTGTTCACCAGAATATCGACCCGCCCCATACGTTCTACGGCTTCACTGACGATCTCAGCCAGGCCCTCCTGGCGGCTTAAGTCTGCCTGAATGGCGGTAAACCGTCGCCCCAGCGCACTGACTTGTTGCGCGGTTTCATGAGGGATTTTGCGGTTAACACTAACGATATCGCAGCCTGCCTGGGCAAGTCCCAGCGCCATACCCTGTCCTAATCCGGTATCGCACCCGGTCACAATGGCGACTTTACCCGTAAGATTAAATGCATCAAGAATCATACTGCCCTCGTCATCTTTTGAAGTTAACGGCATGCGCCCGCAGGTGCCGATATCAAAAGCATAAGCAGGAAAACAAGATTATCCAGGGTAAAGTAAAACAATGTTTCATTATTATGATGGGCGCCGTAAAAAGGCAGCTCACGCTGCCTTGCCAGTGGCTACCCCAACAGATGGGCGGCAGTGAGTTCAGTGAGTGAGGCGAGTCTGGCATCTGCCAGCACCCAACGCGGATCGTCACGGTTTTCAGGGGCGGGTACCACGATGGAGCGCATCCGCGCGGCCTTAGTGGCGATCATTCCGTTGACGGAGTCTTCCAGCGTGACACAGCACAACGGGTCAATCCCCAGTTTGGCGGCGGCATCCAGATAAACCTGCGGGTGCGGTTTACTGTAAGGGAGGTGCTCAGCCGATGATACGGCGTCAAACTGGTCGCGTAACCCCAGGAGCGCCAGGACGCTTTCCAGCATGCGCAGCGGGGAGGCGGAAGCGAGCCCTACCTTCAGACCCTGCGCTTTACATAACGCCACTGCCTCCTGTACGCCGGGCAGCGCAGGGCGTTTTTCTTCTATCAGGGAAATGGCGCGGGTGATGATGCGATCGGTGACCTCGGATTTTGACGGGCCGTTCCAGGGTTGATGGGCAAACCAGAGATCCACGACCAGGTCAATGCGCAAGCCCAGCGTATCGGGCAGCTCATGACGGCGCGTTATGTCTACGCCAAGCGTTGCCATGACCTCCAGTTCTGCTTTATCCCAAAGCGGCTCTGAATCAATCAGCAGGCCATCCATATCAAAAATCGCGGCGAGGATCGGACGCGAATCGGGCATGAGTCGTCACTCCTGTGGTTAACATGTCGTGTAATCAATAGCCTGAAAATGCGCTTGTCGCTACCGCTTTGTGAAATTAGCAGTAAACTTCAGGCGGAAAGCAGAGTGAGCAGGTAGACTTATTTCGACCATGTTGCGTCGTAAGCGCCTGACTAAAGGCAATTTCAAGGGGAAAGAATGACGTATCAACAAGCTGGACGCATTGCAGTAATCAAACGCCTTGCCGGCTGGATTATTTTTATACCGGCGGTGATTTCAACGCTGATATCCGTGTTGAAATTTATGTATGAACACAGCGAGAAACAGCCGGGTATCAATGCCGTGATGCTGGATTTTGCCCATATCATGATTGATATGATGCGTTTTAATACGCCGTTTTTAAATTTCTTCTGGTACAACTCTCCGCTGCCTGACTTTGAGAACCAGACAAACCTGACTTTCTGGGTCATCTTTATGCTTATTTTCGTCGGGCTGGCGCTTCAGGCGTCCGGGGCGCGGATGAGTCGCCAGGCGCGTTTTCTGCGCGAAGGGATTCAGGATCAGTTGATTCTTGAGCAGGCGAAAGGCGCAGACGGCCTGACAAAAACGCAACTCGAAGAACGCATCGTCGTGCCGCGCCATACTATATTCCTGCAAATTTTCCCGCTGTATATCCTGCCGGTGATTGTCATCATCGCCGGGTATTTCTTTTTCAAACTGCTGGGCTTTATGTAAAAACCGCTCCCTTCGGGAGCGGTTGGGTTCAGGCCGCTAAAATGCGATCCAGCGCTTTTTGCGCCGCCACCAGATGCGTGCCGCCAAACAAGATGGCGCGATTTAACAGCGTGTAGAGCTGATACAGCGGCTGGCGTTCTGGAAAGTCGGCGGGAAGCGGGGAAACAGACTGGTAGCCGTCGTATATCTGCGGCGGCTGTTCAGGATGCAACGGCAGCATCGCCAGATCGCATTCCCGGTCGCCCCAGTAGCAGGCCGGGTCGAAGATATAAGGCCCGTCCGGCCCCAGCGCGCAGTTGTCTGACCATAAATCGCCGTGAAGTAAAGACGGCTGAGGCTGGTGGGACGCCAGCTGCGCGGCCACCACATCGACGATTAAATCAATATCGCCAAACTCCAGTCCTTTTTCCGCCGCCAGTTCCAGTTGCCAGCCGATACGCTGCTCGGCAAAAAACGTCGACCATTTACGCTGCCAGGCATTGGGTTGCGGCGTGGTGGAGAGATCGTTATCGAAATCGAGACCAAACTGCGGCTGATCGCTCCACTGATGAAGGCGCGCAAGTTGCTGGCCCAGAAGAAAAGCGTTATGTGCATCGAGCGGGCGCGGCTCAAGGTATTCCTGCAGCACGAAGCTGTAACCACGATCGCTTCCCACGCCCCAGACTTCGGGCACTCTGACCGTCCGGCTTCGCGCCAGCAAAGCGAGCTGGTCGGATTCCGCCGTGAAAATCGGCAACAGCTCGCGCTCGTCACATTTCACAAAGACGTCATGCGTGCCGTAGCGTATGCGCCACGCAGCATGGATCTCACCGCCGGGTAACTCGGTGCGCTGTGTGATCTCATGCTCGCCGAATTGCTCCGCTAACAGACGACTGATGGCTTGCCACATAATGCCTCTCTCCAGGTTGCCTGATATATCATTACCTTAGCGCATACATACCGGTTAAAAACAGGAACTGGCGCACATCCCAACGCGACAACCTGTTTTTAACTCAGGAATCCTCTGCAAGCCAGGCTTCCCAGGTGGTAATATCCACCTCCGGTTTCTGCCCTAACGCCGACTCGCCTAATCGTTCCGCCAGTTCCCGCACTTCATGCTCATCCTGCGCAGTGACCAGGCCAAAGGTATTAATGCCGAGCTCGTGTACCTTGCCGTCATCATCGCTCATGGTCAGCGTGAAGCCACCACGGGTGAGATGATTATTCAGTTCATTAATGTCTGTGAGGTTTTCCTCATGAAAGCGAAACGTGACCACGTAACGCTTAATTTCACCGCTTGCCATAATTCAGCCCCTTGTAATAGCGAAAGATTTCAGCATAGCCGATGCGTTACACAACTGCGCATAAAATGGCCAGACTAAGGTTAGCTTTGCAAATACTGATAAATCTTTTCTGTATTCTCCCGGGAGCAGAGGCGCGTGCCCTGATTCAACGTGGCGGCACTGCCCGCTGCGACGCCATAGCGCACCATATCCAGCAGAGAAGCTTGCTGAGCGAGTTTCAGGGTCATGGCTCCGACCATACTGTCGCCGGCGCCGACGGTACTCTGGCTTTTGACCGGCGGGGGAACCACCTGTACGCACTCTTTTTCATCCACGCCGAGCGCGCCCTGAGGGCCAAGCGACACCACCACGCGTTTGGCTTTACCGTCGCGCACCAGCTCTTGCGCCGCCTGGCGTACATCGTCAGGCTGAGTTAGATCGCGTCCTACCAGCGCCGCCAGCTCTTTTTGGTTCGGCTTAACCAGTTCAATACCGCCAATCTCCAGCGCGGCGGCGAGCGCATCGCCGGAACTGTCAATCACGCATCGTAAGCCCTGTTCCCGGGCGCGCTGTATCAGTTGGGTAAAGTCATCTAGCGCCACACCTGGCGGGAGGCTGCCGCTTATAACCAACAATGCGCCGGGTTCCGCGGCCAACACTTTTTCTTCCAGTTGCCTGAATTCATCTGACGTTAAATGCGCACCAGGCATAACAAAGCGGTACTGCTCGCCGCTGGTTTCAACGTGGACATGAAGATTCTGCCGCGTCCAGTCCTGGCTTACGATGGCATCGACGGCGACGTTTTCTTCTTTAAGCAGGGCGGTGAGATGTTCGCCGGTGGCGCCGCCAGCCGGGAACAGTGCGGTGGCGTTACCGCCTAAATGACTGATCGCGCGAGCGACGTTGATTCCGCCACCGCCGGGTTCAAACACCGGTGCGGTGCAGCGTAATTTGCCTTCAGGATAGATTTGCGGTGTGACCGTTGCGCTGTCCAGCGACGGGGCGAGCGTCAGAGTATAGACGGGTATCATAAGGCCTCCTTTTAAATGGGCTGACCTAAGCGTAGCACTCATGGGGTGAGAAAGGGCCATTTAACACTATGATTTATAAAATGAATAGCACTTAAGGCTTAAGCTTTATCCTTATGAAATAAAAGCGCTTTTCAGATCTCTCTTATACAAAAAAGGATTCAGGAACTCATTGCTATGTGATTGCTGGCTTTTTATAATTTGTTACCTTTCCCGTGGACCGTTTCGTTGATCCAGTGGAGAGTTTCCGGGACCGTGAGGGTCTCTTTTTTTGTTGTGCGGACCTTAAAAAATAAATGAAGCTTTTAAAGACAGTACCCGCAGTAGTTATGCTGGCGGGGAGCGCGTTGTTCAGTCATTTCGCAACCGCTGATGATTCCGTTTTTACTGTCATGGATGATCCTTCCAGTGCGAAAAAGCCTTTCGAAGGCTATCTCAACGGCGGTTATCTGGCGCAGTCAGGCAATACCAAAAGCTCCTCGCTGACCGCTGATAGCGCGCTTACCTGGTACGGTAGTACCACGGCGTGGTCATTATGGGGAAATGCCAGCAACAACTCTTCTAACGACGAGCGTTCTTCTGAGAAATATGCGCTCGGTGGACGTAGTCGTTATAACATGACCGACACCGACTACCTGTTTGGACAGGGCAGTTGGCTGACTGACCGCTATAACGGCTATCACGAACGTGATGTCGTGACCGCCGGTTACGGTCGCCAGTTCCTCAGCGGACCGGTTCACAGCCTGCGTTTTGAATTCGGTCCGGGTGTGCGTTATGACGAATATACCGACGGCACTGATAAAACTCAGGCGTTGGGTTATGCCTCAGGCGCTTACGCGTGGCAGTTCACCGATAACGCGAAATTCACCCAGGGTGTTTCCGTTTTCGGCGCTGACGATACCACCGTCAATTCTGAAACCGCGTTAAACGTAGCGATTAACGATCATTTTGGATTAAAAGTGGCTTATAACGTCACCTGGAACTCCAATCCACCGTCATCCGCGCCCGATCACACCGATACCCGCACGTCCGTTACGCTGGGTTATAAAATGTGATTTACCAGGCCGGTTAACACCGGCCTGTTTTTTTAATATTGGGCTTTATATTCTGCTAACGCATGGCTGGTTTTATATCCACTCAAAGATGTATTTTACTGCCGTACAAAGTGGTCAAAATAGTCCTGCAATTCGTCCGGAATTTGTGATTCCCCTTCAACACTGCCGCTGAATATGCATCTTTAACTAATTGAGTCTTTAACCCCTTGCTTAGGATGTGTAAGATTGCAGACGGTGTTATCAACTGGCGGGCCCAGGTATTTGCAGCGTTTCGTACGCTGAAAGATACATATTTCGCAGAGTGCAGCGAAAACCAGCTCATAACCTGTTGATAATAATTAAATATTACTATTTCGTATGTGATCTTACGTGTGGGTCACCACTGCGAATAAGGACAAAAAATGCCGGTTATTACTCTTCCTGATGGCAGTCAACGCCATTACGACCACGCTGTAAGCCCCATGGATGTTGCCCTGGATATTGGTCCGGGTCTCGCTAAAGCCTGTATCGCAGGCCGCGTAAATGGTGAATTAGTCGATGCCAGCGACCTGATCGAACAGGACGCGCAGTTGGCTATTATCACCGCTAAGGACGACGAAGGACTGGAGATTATTCGCCACTCCTGCGCACACTTACTGGGTCACGCTATTAAACAACTCTGGCCGAATACCAAAATGGCTATCGGTCCGGTCGTGGATAATGGCTTTTATTATGACGTTGATCTGGAAAATACCCTGACCCAGGAAGATCTCGACGCCCTCGAAAAGCGTATGCATGAGTTGGCCGAGAAAAATTACGACGTTATCAAGAAAAAAGTGAGCTGGCACGAAGCCCGCGAAACATTTGCGAAACGTGGCGAAAGCTATAAAGTTTCCATTCTTGATGAAAATATCGCTCAGGATGATAAGCCTGGTTTATATCATCACGAAGAATACGTTGACATGTGCCGTGGGCCGCACGTGCCGAATATGCGTTTCTGCCATCACTTCAAATTAATGAAAACGGCAGGGGCTTACTGGCGCGGCGACAGCAACAATAAAATGCTGCAGCGTATTTACGGTACGGCGTGGGCGGATAAAAAAGCGCTCAACGCTTATCTGCAACGCCTTGAAGAAGCGGCGAAACGCGATCACCGTAAAATTGGTAAACAGCTCGACCTGTATCATATGCAGGAAGAAGCGCCGGGTATGGTATTCTGGCATAATGACGGCTGGACCATTTTCCGTGAACTGGAAACTTTTGTGCGTTCCAAGCTGAAAGAATACCAGTACCAGGAAGTCAAAGGGCCGTTCATGATGGACCGTGTGCTGTGGGAAAAAACCGGCCACTGGGACAACTATAAAGATGCGATGTTTACGACGTCTTCCGAGAACCGTGAATATTGCATTAAGCCGATGAACTGCCCGGGCCATGTTCAGATCTTCAATCAGGGTTTGAAATCCTATCGCGATCTGCCGCTGCGTATGGCAGAGTTCGGCAGTTGCCATCGTAATGAGCCGTCAGGCGCGCTGCATGGTTTGATGCGCGTGCGCGGGTTTACTCAGGATGATGCGCATATTTTCTGTACGGAAGAGCAGGTTCGCGACGAAGTTAACGGCTGTATTCGCCTCGTTTACGACATGTACAGCACCTTCGGTTTCGAAAAAATCGTCGTGAAACTGTCCACGCGTCCTGAAAAACGTATCGGAAGCGATGAAATGTGGGATCGTGCGGAAGCGGATCTGGCTGTCGCGCTGGAAGAAAACGGTATTCCGTTTGAATATCAGCTCGGCGAAGGCGCGTTCTACGGCCCGAAAATTGAGTTTACTTTGTACGATTGTCTTGATCGTGCCTGGCAATGTGGTACGGTTCAGCTAGACTTCTCGCTGCCGCAACGTCTTAGCGCATCCTATGTAGCGGAAAATAACGACCGCCAGGTGCCGGTAATGATTCACCGCGCTATCCTGGGATCGCTTGAACGCTTCATCGGTATTTTGACGGAAGAGTTCGCGGGCTTCTTCCCGACATGGCTTGCGCCAGTTCAGGTTGTGGTGATGAATATCACCGATTCACAGTCTGAATACGTTAACGAATTGACGCGTAAACTACAAAATGCGGGCATTCGTGTAAAAGCGGACTTGAGAAACGAGAAGATAGGCTTTAAAATCCGCGAGCACACATTACGTCGTGTCCCTTATATGTTGGTCTGCGGTGATAAAGAGGTCGAATCTGGCAAAGTGGCCGTTCGTACCCGCCGAGGTAAAGACCTGGGCAGTATCGACGTGAACGAAGTGATTGAGAAGCTGCAGCAAGAGATTCGCAGCCGCAATCTTCATCAACTGGAGGAATAAAGTATTAAAGGCGGAAAACGAGTTCAAACGGCGCGCCCAAATCGCATCAATGGTGAGATTCGCGCACAAGAGGTTCGCTTAACGGGTTTGGAAGGCGAGCAGATTGGTATTGTCAGTCTGAGAGAAGCTCTTGAAAAGGCTGAAGAAGCCGGGGTTGATTTAGTTGAAATCAGTCCTAACGCCGAACCGCCAGTTTGCCGCATAATGGATTACGGCAAGTTCCTCTATGAAAAGAGTAAATCTTCTAAGGAACAGAAGAAGAAACAGAAAGTTATCCAGGTTAAGGAAATTAAATTCCGTCCTGGTACTGACGAAGGCGACTATCAGGTAAAACTCCGCAGCCTGATTCGCTTTCTCGAAGAAGGCGATAAGGCCAAAATCACGCTGCGTTTCCGCGGTCGTGAGATGGCCCACCAACAGATCGGTATGGAAGTGCTTAATCGCGTGAAAGAAGATCTGAATGAACTGGCAGTAGTCGAATCCTTCCCAACGAAGATCGAAGGCCGCCAGATGATTATGGTGCTCGCTCCTAAGAAGAAACAGTAAGGCCTTCAAGTAACAACGTCTGTGGAGCCTTAGGGCTTCACAGATTTTGTTCGCCCTACGTTTCGTTTAATCAACAATGCGAAGTGGAAGTTATTAAAATGCCAAAAATCAAGACCGTACGCGGTGCTGCTAAGCGCTTCAAAAAAACCGGTAAAGGTGGTTTTAAGCACAAGCACGCTAACCTGCGTCATATTCTGACTAAAAAAGCGACCAAGCGTAAACGTCACCTGCGTCCGAAAGCCATGGTTTCCAAAGGCGATCTGGGTCTGGTCATCGCGTGCCTGCCGTACGCATAAGCCGTTTAACTTTTAACTTTTTTACAGAATAGATACAGGAGAGCACTATGGCTCGCGTAAAACGTGGTGTAATTGCACGCGCACGTCACAAGAAAATTTTGAAACAAGCTAAAGGCTACTACGGTGCGCGTTCACGCGTATACCGCGTTGCCTTCCAGGCTGTTATCAAAGCTGGTCAGTATGCTTACCGTGACCGTCGTCAACGTAAGCGTCAGTTCCGTCAACTGTGGATTGCGCGTATCAACGCAGCAGCACGTCAGAACGGTATTTCTTACAGCAAATTCATCAACGGCCTGAAAAAAGCCTCTGTTGAAATCGACCGTAAGATTCTGGCTGACATCGCCGTATTCGACAAAGTGGCATTCTCTGCCCTGGTTGAAAAAGCGAAAGCAGCTCTGGCATAAGCCAGTTTGAAGGAGGGAGCTTGCTCCCTCTTTTGCTGTCTGCTTGTCAGTTTTATTGACATTTCAATCCGATAGCCTTTCAATAGACGAATTCGTTTCGAAAACAAGGTAACTGCAAGCATGAACGCTGCTATTTTCCGCTTCTTTTTTTACTTTAGCACCTGATCTCAGGGGGCTTGCGCGTAAGAAAGAAACGGAAAATAAACGCCAAAAGCCTCCTTCGTGGGGGCTTTTTTTTTGGCTGACAGAACAATCACTACCCGGGCGCATGCGCCACTATGAAGAGGAAAACCATGCCACATCTCGCAGAGCTGGTTGCCAGTGCAAAGGCAGCTATAGACCAGGCCTCCGATGTTGCCGCGTTGGATAACGTACGCGTTGAATATTTGGGGAAGAAAGGGCACTTAACCCTTCAGATGACCACCCTGCGTGAACTGCCGCCAGAAGAACGTCCGGCAGCTGGTGCGGTCATTAACGAAGCGAAAGAGCAGGTACAACAGGCGCTGAACGCTCGTAAATCCGACCTCGAAAACGCGGCGCTTAATGCGCGCCTCGCCGCCGAAACTATCGACGTTTCACTCCCGGGCCGCCGTATCGAAAATGGCGGTCTGCATCCGGTGACTCGCACCATCGATCGTATTGAAAGCTTCTTCGGCGAACTGGGCTTCACCGTCGCAACGGGCCCGGAAATCGAAGATGATTATCATAACTTCGATGCGCTGAACATTCCGGGTCATCACCCGGCACGCGCCGATCACGATACTTTCTGGTTCGATGCGACCCGCCTGCTGCGCACGCAGACATCCGGCGTGCAGATCCGCACCATGGAAAACCAGCAGCCGCCCATTCGCATCATCGCGCCGGGCCGCGTTTACCGTAATGATTACGACCAGACCCATACCCCGATGTTCCATCAGATGGAAGGCCTGATTGTTGATAAAAATATCAGCTTCACCAACCTGAAGGGCACGCTGCACGACTTCCTGAACAACTTCTTTGAAGAAGACTTGCAGATCCGTTTCCGTCCGTCTTATTTCCCGTTCACCGAACCCTCGGCAGAAGTGGATGTGATGGGTAAAAACGGCAAGTGGCTGGAAGTGTTGGGTTGCGGCATGGTGCATCCGAATGTGTTGCGTAATGTCGGCATCGATCCGGAAGTGTACTCCGGTTTCGCCTTTGGCATGGGCATGGAGCGTCTGACCATGCTTCGTTACGGTGTCACCGATTTGCGCGCATTCTTCGAAAATGATTTACGTTTCCTCAAACAGTTTAAATAAGGGCAGGACTATCCAATGAAATTCAGTGAACTCTGGTTACGTGAATGGGTAAATCCCGCCATTGATAGCGACGCGCTCTCCGGGCAAATCACTATGGCCGGTCTCGAAGTGGACGGCGTGGAAGCCGTGGCCGGCGCGTTTAACGGCGTGGTTGTGGGTGAAGTCGTGGAGTGCGGTCAGCACCCTAACGCCGATAAATTGCGCGTCACAAAAGTAAACGTGGGCGGCGAACGCCTGCTGGATATCGTCTGCGGCGCGCCGAACTGCCGTCAGGGCCTGAAAGTGGCCGTTGCAACCGTAGGCGCGGTGCTGCCCGGCGATTTCAAAATCAAAGCGGCAAAACTGCGCGGCGAGCCTTCAGAAGGGATGCTGTGTTCGTTTTCTGAGCTGGGTATTTCCGACGATCACAGCGGTATTATCGAACTGCCTGCGGATGCGCCGATTGGCACTGATATTCGTGACTATCTGAAGCTTGACGATAACACCATCGAAATCAGCGTTACGCCAAACCGCGCCGACTGCCTCAGCATTATTGGCGTGGCCCGCGATGTCGCAGTACTGAACCAGGCTCCGCTGAACGAGCCGGAAATCGCGCCGGTTGCTGCCGCCATTAACGAAACGCTACCCATCGTGGTAGAAGCGCCTCAGGCGTGCCCGCGTTACCTCGGCCGCGTCATTAACGGTATCGATGTGAAAGCGGCAACGCCGTTGTGGATGAAAGAGAAACTGCGCCGTTGCGGTATCCGTTCCATTGATCCGGTCGTTGACGTGACCAACTACGTGCTGCTCGAACTGGGCCAGCCGATGCATGCGTTCGATAAAGACCGCATCGACGGCGGTATCGTGGTGCGTATGGCGAAGCCGGGAGAAACCCTGGTGCTGCTGGACGGCAGTGAAGCGAAGCTGGATGAAGATACCTTAGTGATTGCCGATCACCAGAAAGCACTGGCGATGGGCGGCATCTTTGGCGGCGAACATTCCGGTGTGAATGGCGAAACCCGCAATGTACTGCTGGAATGCGCATTCTTCAGCCCGCTATCCATTACCGGACGCGCGCGTCGTCACGGCTTGCATACTGATGCGTCGCATCGCTATGAACGCGGTGTCGATCCGGCGTTGCAACATAAAGCCATGGAACGCGCTACCCGTCTGCTTATTGATATCTGCGGCGGCGAAGCCGGTCCGGTTATTGATGTGACTGATACGGCGAATTTGCCGGTGCGCGCCACCATCACCCTGCGTCGCAGCAAGCTTGACCGTCTGATTGGTCATCACATTGCCGACGAGCAGGTGAGCGACATTCTGCGCCGTCTGGGTTGTGAAGTCACCGAAGGCGAGGGCCAGTGGCAGGCCGTTGCGCCGAGCTGGCGTTTCGATATGGAAATCGAAGAAGACTTGGTGGAAGAAGTCGCGCGTATCTACGGCTACGACAACATTCCTGACGAGCCAGTACAAGCCGGCCTGGTGATGGGCACCCATCGTGAAGCTAACTTGTCGCTGAAGCGTGTGAAAACCCTGCTTAACGATAAGGGTTACCAGGAAGTGATCACCTACAGCTTCGTGGATCCGAAACTGCAGCAACTGGTGCATCCGGGCGAAGAAGCGCTGATCCTGCCGAACCCCATTGCCAGCGACATGTCGGCGATGCGCCTGTCATTGTGGACCGGCCTGCTGGGCACCGTTGTCTACAACCAGAACCGTCAGCAAAGCCGTGTGCGGATCTTCGAAACTGGTCTACGCTTTGTACCTGATACGCAAGCGAATCTGGGCATTCGCCAGGACGTCATGCTGGCTGGCGTGATTTGCGGCAACCGTGTAGACGAGCACTGGGACCAGGCGAAAACCGGCGTCGACTTCTATGACATGAAAGGCGATCTGGAATCCGTTCTGGAACTTACCGGTAAACTTTCTGAAATTGAATTCAAGGCAGAAGCGAACCCGGCGCTGCATCCTGGCCAAAGTGCTGCTATATATTTAGATGGCGAACGCATTGGTTTCATTGGCGTTATTCATCCGGAACTGGAGCGTAAGTTCGATCTCAATGGCCGTACGCTGGTGTTCGAACTGCTGTGGGACAAGATTTCCGGTCGTATTGTGCCGCAAGCGCAGGAAATTTCACGCTTCCCGGCAAACCGCCGTGACATTGCTGTTGTGGTGTCAGAAAACGTTCCCGCAGCGGAAATTTTATCCGAGTGTAAGAAAGTTGGCGCAAATCAGATAGTTGGCGTAAACTTATTTGACGTGTACCGTGGCAAGGGTGTTGAACAGGGCTTCAAGAGCCTGGCCATCAGCCTGATCCTTCAGGATACCAGCCGTACACTCGAAGAAGAGGAGATTGCCGCTACCGTTGCCAGATGCGTAGAGGCACTAAAAGAGCGATTCCAGGCATCATTGAGGGATTGAACCTATGGCGCTTACTAAAGCTGAAATGTCAGAATATCTGTTTGATAAGCTTGGACTTAGCAAACGGGATGCCAAAGAACTGGTTGAACTGTTTTTCGAAGAGATCCGTCGTGCTCTGGAAAATGGCGAGCAGGTAAAACTTTCCGGTTTCGGAAACTTCGATCTGCGCGATAAAAACCAGCGTCCCGGGCGGAACCCAAAAACTGGTGAGGATATTCCCATTACGGCTCGTCGTGTGGTGACCTTCAGACCCGGGCAAAAGCTGAAAAGCCGGGTTGAAAACGCCTCGCCGAAAGAAGAGTAATCTGACGTAATCAAAAAGGCCGCATTGAGCGGCCTTTTTTCTTTGCCTGTCTGACAAGGCACCGTAAAATCAACCACCTCTGTAAGCTATTCATTCCATTTATGCATTCATTGATTCAGGCCCAGCGCCGACGGGAACGTACCTGGTTAATCACGCTCACGCTGTTGCTGCTGGCAGGCGCGTTTATCAGCCTGTGTGCCGGGGATCTGTGGATTGGTCCTGAGGACTGGTTCTCGGAAACCGGCACGCTGTTTGTCTGGCAAATACGCCTGCCACGCACCGTCGCCGTCATGGTGGTGGGCGGTTCGCTGGCGCTCTGTGGTGCCACATTGCAGGCCCTGTTCGAAAACCCTTTGGCTGAGCCAGGGCTGCTTGGTGTTTCCAACGGTGCTGGCGTAGGGCTGATTGCCGCGATTTTATTGGGGCAGGGGCATTTGCCCGCCTGGTCGTTAAGTCTGTGCGCCATCCTGGGCGCGTTGCTGATTACGGTGATACTGCTGCGCTTTGCCCGGCGGCATCTGTCAAACAGTCGCTTACTGTTGGCCGGGGTGGCGCTGGGCATTATTTGCAGCGCCCTGATGACCTGGGCGGTGTACTTCAGCACCAGTCTCGATCTGCGTCAGCTGATGTACTGGATGATGGGCGGGTTTGGCGGCGTTGACTGGCATCAGGGTTGGCTAATGTTGGCGCTGCTGCCGGTCATGGCGTGGGTATGCCGCCAGTCACATCCGCTAAATGTGCTGGCCCTGGGTGAGATGTCGGCCCGTCAGCTTGGGCTGCCGGTCTGGCTCTGGCGTAATTTACTGGTCATCGCCACCGGCTGGCTGGTGGGCATTAGCGTCGCGTTAGCCGGCGCGATTGGTTTTATCGGGCTGGTCATTCCGCATGTGCTGCGGTTATGCGGACTCACGGACTATCGGGTGTTGCTTCCCGCCTGTATGGCCGCTGGCGCGGCGGTACTCCTGATGGCGGACATTATCGCGCGGCTGGCGCTGTCATCGGCGGAGTTGCCGATTGGCGTTGTTACTGCTTCTCTCGGCGCGCCGGTATTTATCTGGCTATTATTAAAAGCCCGGTAAAAACAAGACACCACAATAATGAGGTTGCTATGCATAACGATATTTTAAACACTGATGTGACAACCATTGACGGCGTAAGCACCACGCTGGAGCCATGGCGCGGCAATGTGCTGCTTATCGTCAACGTTGCCTCTAAATGCGGCCTGACGCCGCAATACGAGCAACTGGAGAACATTCACAAAGCATGGCGCGATCAGGGCTTTGCGGTACTGGGTTTTCCCTGTAATCAGTTTCTCGGCCAGGAACCGGGCAGCGAGGACGAGATCAAAACTTTCTGCAGCACCACTTACGGCGTAACCTTCCCGATGTTCAGTAAAATCGACGTTAATGGCGATAACCGTCATCCGCTGTATCAGAAGCTGATTGATGCGGCCCCGACCGCCGTTGCGCCGGAAGCCAGCGGGTTTTACGAGCGTATGGCGAGCAAAGGCCGTGCGCCACTGTATCCAGACGACATTCTGTGGAATTTCGAGAAATTCCTGGTCGGGCGCGACGGCCAGGTAGTACAGCGCTTTTCGCCAGATATGACGCCTGAAGATCCTATTGTGATGGAAGCCATCAAACTGGCGCTGGCGAAGTAATGTCGGTATTGATGTCGTTGGATGCGGTGCAGGAGGCGGGCCGGATTGGCCCCATCACCGCAGAAATCCGTAAAGGCGAGTGGTTACATCTGGTTGGTCCGAACGGCGCCGGAAAGAGTACGCTCCTCGCCGGGCTGGCCGGGCTTCGTCAGCCAGCAGGGCAGATCGCGTTTCTCGGTACGCCGCTGGAACAGTGGCCCGGTGAGGCGCTTGCGCGGCATCGCGCCTGGCTGACCCAGCAACAAACGCCGCCGTTCGCGATGCCGGTCTGGCATTATCTGGCGCTGCATCGCCATGGCTCAACGGATGAGCCATTATTCAACGACATCACCGATGCCCTGCGGCTGACCACAAAACTCACCCGTCCGGTTAATCAACTCTCCGGCGGGGAGTGGCAGCGCGTGCGGCTGGCAGCAGTGATACTGCAAATTCACCCGCGCACTAACCCGCAGGGCACGCTGCTGCTGTTAGATGAGCCGATGAACAGCCTCGATGTAACGCAACAGGCGGCGCTGGATACCCTGTTACAGCAACTGTGCGAGCAGGGGGTGAGCGTGGTGATGAGCAGCCACGATCTGAACCATACGCTGCGACGCGCTCATCGGGTGTGGCTGTTGCAAAACGGGAAGATGATCGCCGAAGGCGACAGCGAGTCCGTCATGACACCGGCTCATCTGGCGAAGGTGTACGGCATTGATTTCCAGCGGGTACAGATTGAAGGACATCATTTACTGGTCTGCCCGTGACCTGACGGAACGCGGCTTGCCACGACCCACCACTCACGCTAAATTACATCCCAAGAATAAAGGCTAGAGGATATGCCTGAAAATGCGGATGTGGATCATTATTATCGCAACATTATTCCTGGCGGGATGTAGCCATCATCGCGCCCCTCCGCCTAACGCCAGGCTTTCGGACTCCATTACCGTCATTGCGGAACTTAACGACCAGTTGCGCACGTGGCATGGCACGCCCTATCGTTATGGCGGCATGAGCCGTCGTGGCGTGGATTGTTCCGCCTTTGTTCTGATGACCTTCCGTGACCGCTTCGCACTGCGCCTGCCGCGCCAGACCCGCGAGCAGGCCGAAATCGGCACTCGCATCGATAAAGACGAACTATTGCCAGGGGATTTGGTATTCTTTAAAACCGGTTCCGGAGAAAATGGTTTGCATGTCGGTATTTATGACACTGACAATCAGTTTATCCATGCCTCTACCAGCCAGGGTGTTGTGAAATCTTCGCTGGATAATGTCTACTGGAATAAAAAGTTCTGGCAAGCCAGACGAATTTAATCTTAGGCAACAGATATATCCTGGAAAAGCGAGTCCGGTATTAGCAGACGGCTCGGATTAATCCATATCGCAAAAGTATGAATTTTTAATGCATTAACGTTTAACGCAGATATATCCGATAAAGTAATACAGACATTGCTAATTAATGAAATAGCTCATTAAATATATTAAGACATTGTGAACTCTGTTTTCATTACCAGGCTATCTTAGTTACATTGTTATACCGAACGTAGACAGCATGTTGCACTACGCTTCACCTGACCATGTATTTGAAAGGAATACGTCAGCCGTATTCGCCATAGCCCTGCGAGCGGAGGGATGCCGTTTAATACCCAGTCAATGGGACAGGTAACATGATTATTTCACTCGAAAAAGACTATCAGTCATCCTTGCTATTCCAGCCCATCGTAAAAGTTAGCGGTGCGTTGCTGGGTGTGGAAGTGATCGCGAATTTTTCCTCTCGCGAAGGGGATATCCGTATTCCAACCGATCTGGTCATTCCGCGCATGAGTGAGGATGAACAACTCATACTATTTTATGAGAAACTCGCGCTGCTCGAACAATTCCGTGCTATGTTTATTAAACATGGCATTTGCGCATGGATTAATATAAATGCGCTTCACGTTGATGCTATTTTGAACAATGAAAAGCTGATGGCGCGACTGGCACAACTTCCCTTTGTTGAATTTACGCTTTGCGAAAATTACCCCGGACTGAATGACGGAAATGAAAATTTGCAATTACTGACATTTTCTCGTTTTTATCCGTTAGTGCTGGCAAATTTTGGGGCAGGTGTGGCAACGACGCGTTCCATATTTGATCGTCTGTTTAAACGCATCGTGATGGATAAATTTTTTATTCATAACCGCATTGACGATCCTTCCTTTGAGCCGTTTATGAAAGTCATTGTCGATCAGGTTTCGCCGTATTGTCATACCATCATTATCACCGGCATCGATAGCCAGAACGCACGTCAGAAAGCTGTTAATCTTCGTTACCATGCCATGCAGGGCAGCCTGTGGCCATTAATGGAACCCGAAGCATTACTGTTTATGTTGCCCAACCGTTAATAACCCTCTGGTTGTACCGTGTTTAATTTTGACGTCAGGCACTACACTGTTAACAGGAGGCCTGATGAAAAATCCCAAATTTATTACCACCTGGCGTGACGAACTCCCTGGCTTTTACAGTGAGCTCTCACCCACGCCGCTCACCAATGCGCGCCTTTTCTGGCATAACGAGCCGCTGGCGCAATCGCTGCAACTACCGGAAGAATTATTTGATTATCAAGGGAGCGCGGGTGTCTGGGGAGGGGAGGCGCTGTTACCCGGCATGTCGCCGCTCGCACAGGTTTACAGCGGTCACCAGTTTGGCGTTTGGGCCGGGCAACTGGGCGATGGCCGCGGCATTTTGTTGGGTGAACAGCAGCTTGATGACGGACGCCGTTATGACTGGCATCTGAAAGGCGCAGGCCTGACGCCCTATTCACGCATGGGGGATGGGCGCGCGGTCCTGCGGTCCACTTTGCGGGAATGTCTGGCCAGCGAGGCGATGCATTCGCTCGGGATCCCGACGACCCGGGCGCTCAGCATCGTAACCAGCGACACCCCCGTTTATCGCGAAACCGCCGAGCGCGGCGCGATGATGATTCGCATTGCAGAAAGTCACGTTCGTTTCGGCCATTTTGAACATTTCTACTATCGGCGCGAGCCTGAACGGGTGCAACAACTGGCTGAGTACGTGATTCGCCACCACTTCCCGCAGTGGGTTGATGAGGCCGACCGGCTGGCGTTGTTGCTGGAAGAGGTTATCGTCCGCACCGCGACGCTCATTGCCCGCTGGCAGGCGGTAGGCTTCAGCCATGGCGTCATGAACACTGACAATATGTCTGTCCTCGGTCTGACGATGGACTATGGTCCGTATGGCTTTATGGATGACTGGCAGCCGCGCTTTATTTGCAATCACTCTGATTACCAGGGGCGTTACGCTTTCGATAACCAACCGGCTGTAGGGCTATGGAACCTGCAACGTCTGGCGCAGACTTTTGCGCCGTTCGTCAGTGCCGAGCGTCTTAATGCCTTACTGGATACTTACCAGACGGTATTACTGCGGGAATATGGCGGCCTGATGCGGGCAAAACTGGGGTTAATGACCGAGCAGCAGGGCGATAATGATCTGCTTAATACGCTGCTTGAACAGATGCAGCGTGAAGGCAGTGATTACACCCGCACATTCCGCATGCTCAGTGAAACGGAGCAGCATTCCGCCGCCTCGCCATTGCGGGATGAGTTTATCGATCGCGCGTCGTTTGATGCCTGGTTCGCCCGTTATCGCGAGCGGCTGCAACGGGAAACGGTCGACGATGAGCGTCGTCAGCAGGCGATGAAAGCGGTCAATCCGGCCATTGTGCTGCGTAATTATCTGGCGCAACGCGCAATCGACGCTGCTGAGCAGGGTGACGTCAGCGAGATGCAACGATTACATCAGGCGTTACGTGAACCGTTCGCCGATCGCAATGACGAGTACAGCCGTCGTCCGCCGGACTGGGGTAAACGTCTGGAAGTGAGTTGTTCCAGCTGAGGAAGGAAGCAGGGCAAGCTAACGTCTGGAATCCGGGTGCGAAGGCACCCGGTTTTACGTTGGCGCTGACTAAGTCAGTGGACCATAAGGTCACAACACGTTTCAGGCGGCAAACAACACTGCAATACTGCGCAACGGCAGGACATCAGACGGGGCGGTGTCGGGTCGCGCAGCAGGGTAAAATGCCCCCGAGTGAGGGCATCTGAAGCGATCAGAAGCGGGTTTCGACCGCATCATTAAGCATGGCGAGCAGCGTTTCGCTGTCGTCCCATCCCAGGCAAGGGTCGGTAATGGACTGACCGTACACCAGCGGTTTACCGGCGGTGATAGGTTGATTGCCTTGTTCAATAAAACTTTCCACCATCACACCGGCAATAGCGCGGGAACCGCTGCGGATCTGGCTGCAAACCGCTTCGCAGACCTCCAACTGGCGGCGATGCTGTTTCTGGCAGTTGCCGTGGCTGAAATCCACCACCAGATGCTCCGGTAAATCGAACTGGCGCAACGCGTCGCAGGCGGCGTTGATATGCTCGGCCTGATAATTAGGCGTTTTCCCGCCGCGCATAATAATGTGGCCGTAGGGATTGCCGCTGGTTTGATAGATAGTCATCTGCCCCTGTTTATCAGGAGAGAGGAACATATGGCTGGCGCGCGCGGCGCGGATGGCGTCTACCGCGATGCGGGTATTGCCATCGGTGCCATTTTTGAAGCCCACCGGGCACGAGAGCGCCGAGGCCATTTCGCGATGAATCTGGCTTTCGGTGGTGCGTGCGCCAATCGCGCCCCAGCTGATCACGTCAGCGATAAACTGTCCGACCACCATATCGAGAAACTCAGTGGCGGTCGGCACGCCAAGCTCATTCACGCGCAGCAGCAGGCGGCGGGCCTGCTCGATACCATGATTAACACGGTAACTGCCGTTAAGATCAGGATCGGAAATCAGGCCTTTCCAGCCCACCACGGTACGCGGCTTTTCAAAATACGTGCGCATCACAATTTCGAGTCGCGAGGCGTATTTTTCGCGCATTTTCTGCAACCGAGCCGCGTAATCCATGGCGGCGTCGATATCGTGAATAGAGCAGGGGCCGATAACCACTAACAGGCGCTTATCATCGCCGTTTAATATTTTTTCAATACGACGGCGAGTGGCGGTGACGTGTTCAGCGACGCTGGGAGATACAGGGTAGCGCAGGGCGAGTTCGGCTGGCGTCACCAGCGAATCGATCCGCGCCGTGCGGAGTTCGTCAGTTTTGTTCATGGGTGTCTCAAAATTTTGTGCTTCAACGGCTTCAGTACCGGGAAGTGATGGGCATCACAATAAACCAATCCTGATTGATTTCAAGATAAGCGGTGGCGATGCACCACAATGTGCGACACCCTAACACAGAAAACCGCTTTATTGTACTAGTAAATTAGTACATGCGGCGATTGAGCCCCATGATATCCAACAGTTTTGTTGCCAGCTCTTCCACGGAATAGTTAGTACTGTTGAGATATGGGATCTTGTGTTTACGGTACAGCGCTTCAACTTCAGCGACCTCCATCCTGCACTGGCGCATTGAAGCATAGCGGCTGTTTTCGCGGCGCTCTTCGCGGATCGCCGCCAGACGTTCCGGGTTAATAGTCAGCCCGAACAGTTTGTGTTGCAGCGGCTTTAGCGCGGCGGGCAAATTCAGGTTATCCATATCATCGGCAATAAAGGGGTAGTTGGCGGCGCGAATGCCAAACTGCATCGCCAGATACAGGCTGGTGGGAGTTTTCCCACAGCGCGACACGCCCAGTAAGATCACCTGCGCCTGATCGAGATTGCGCATGGAAATACCATCATCATGCGCCAGGGTATAATCAATCGCCGCGATACGCGCATCGTATTTAATCAGATTGCCAGGGTTAAGGCCGTGCGTCCGGTGCGCGACCGGCGTCGGATCGAGCTGCATTTCTTCCTGCAACGGCGCGACCAGCGCCTGAACGATGTCCTGACAAAACCCTTCGCTTTGCAAAATAATCGCCCGAATATCCGGCATGACAATCGAATAAAACACCAGCGGACGCACACCGGTTTGCTGATATATCGCGTCTATCTGTTCTTTTACCGCTTTCGCCCGGCTTTCATTTTCGACAAAGGGCAGGGTAATGCTGTTGATAGCAACAGGAAATTGAGACATCACCGCGTGCCCGAGCACTTCGGCGGTAATTGCCGTCCCGTCGGAAATATAAAAAACGTGGCGATCGACAGTGCTGTCCATAAATAACATCCTGATGAGATTGAGAATATCCTTAAAGCATAATTTAAAAATCACCGGCCAGACATAGCGATCCTCTCATTTTTAGAAATGAAACAGTGTTTTTATTAATAATGAAAAGTTGATTTCATTTTGTGGTATTTCCTTTTAAACCATGGGTATATTGATGACCTGTTTCTAATCAATAAGTTATATTTTTGAGCAATTGCCCATTGCAGAAGGTTTTTTTTAATTTGCTTGAACGATTCACCGTTTTTCCCGACAGGCTAAATATGCCAGGCTTACTCCGTCGTCAGATATTTATTACCCCTATCAAATATCACAAAAGGATTGTTTCGATGTCCAACAATGGCTCGTCACCGCTAGTGCTTTGGTATAACCAACTCGGCATGAATGATGTAGACAGAGTTGGGGGCAAAAATGCCTCCCTGGGTGAAATGATTACAAACCTGTCCGGCGTGGGTGTCTCCGTGCCAAATGGGTTTGCGACTACCGCTGATGCGTTTAATCAGTTCCTCGACCAAAGCGGCGTCAACCAGCGCATTTATGAATTGCTGGACAAAACCGATATCGACGACGTCTCTGAACTGGCGAAAGCCGGTGCGCAGATCCGCCAGTGGATTATCGACACTCCCTTTCAGCCTGAACTGGAACAGGCGATTAGCGACGCATATAACCAGCTTTCCGCTGATGACGCAGACGCGTCGTTTGCGGTGCGTTCTTCCGCCACGGCGGAAGATATGCCCGATGCCTCCTTCGCCGGGCAGCAAGAAACCTTCCTGAACGTTCAGGGCATCGACGCGGTAATGGTGGCCGTGAAGCATGTTTTCGCCTCGCTGTTTAATGACCGGGCGATTTCCTATCGCGTGCATCAGGGATACGATCATCGCGGCGTGGCGCTGTCTGCGGGCGTTCAGCGCATGGTGCGTTCCGACCTTGCCGCATCCGGCGTGATGTTCTCCATTGATACCGAATCCGGTTTCGATCAGGTGGTGTTTATCACCGGCGCCTGGGGCCTTGGCGAAATGGTAGTGCAGGGCGCCGTGAACCCGGATGAGTTCTACGTACATAAACCGACCCTGGAGGCGGGCCGTCCGGCGATTGTGCGCCGCACCATGGGCTCGAAAAAAATTCGCATGACCTATGCCCCTACCCAGGAGCATGGCAAGCAGGTCCGCATTGAAGATGTACCGCAGGAAGAGCGCGACCGTTTCTGTATCACCAATGACGAGGTGCAGGACCTGGCGAAGCAGGCGGTGCTGATTGAAAAACACTATGGCCGTCCGATGGATATTGAATGGGCCAAAGACGGGCATACCGGTAAGCTGTTTATCGTCCAGGCGCGTCCGGAAACCGTTCGATCACGTGGTCAGGTGATGGAGCGTTATACGCTGCATGCCCAGGGCAAGATCATTGCTGAAGGCCGTGCTATCGGTCATCGCATCGGCTCGGGCGCGGTCAAAGTGATCCACGATATCAGCGAAATGAACCGTATCCAGCCCGGCGATGTGCTGGTGACCGACATGACCGACCCGGACTGGGAACCGATCATGAAAAAAGCGGCGGCGATTGTCACTAACCGCGGCGGGCGCACCTGTCACGCGGCAATTATTGCCCGTGAACTGGGGATCCCGGCGGTAGTAGGCTGCGGCGATGCCACAGAACGTATGCAGGACGGCCAGAACGTCACCGTTTCGTGCGCTGAGGGCGATACCGGTTATGTTTACGCCGAACTGTTGGATTTCAGTGTAAAAAGTTCAAGCGTCGACACGATGCCGGATCTGCCGTTGAAAGTGATGATGAACGTCGGTAACCCGGATCGCGCGTTTGATTTCGCCTGCCTGCCAAATGAAGGCGTCGGGCTGGCACGCCTGGAATTTATCATTAACCGCATGATTGGCGTGCACCCGCGCGCGCTGCTGGAATTTGACCAGCAGGAGCCGGGTCTGCAAAAAGAGATCAAGGAGATGATCAAAGGTTACGACTCCCCGGTTGAGTTCTACGTGGGCCGCCTGACCGAAGGTATCGCCACCCTGGGCGCGGCGTTTTATCCGAAACGCGTTATCGTGCGCATGTCCGACTTCAAATCCAACGAATACGCCAATCTGGTGGGCGGCGAGCGTTACGAACCGCATGAAGAAAACCCGATGCTCGGTTTCCGTGGTGCCGGACGCTATGTGTCTGACAGTTTCCGCGACTGCTTCGCCCTGGAATGTGAAGCCGTTAAGCGGGTGCGCAATGAGATGGGGCTGACCAACGTTGAAGTGATGGTTCCGTTCGTTCGTACCGTCGATCAGGCTAAAGCCGTGGTGGAAGAGCTGGCACGTCAGGGACTCAAGCGTGGCGAGAATGGACTGAAAGTGATCATGATGTGCGAGATCCCGTCCAATGCCCTGCTGGCGGAGCAGTTCCTGGAGTATTTTGACGGCTTCTCCATTGGCTCTAACGATATGACCCAACTGGCGTTAGGGCTGGATCGCGATTCCGGCGTCGTGTCTGAGCTGTTCGATGAGCGCAACGAGGCGGTGAAGGCGCTGCTCTCTATGGCTATCCGCGCCGCGAAGAAACAGGGCAAATACGTCGGAATTTGTGGGCAGGGTCCGTCTGACCATGAAGACTTTGCCGCCTGGTTGATGGAGGAGGGGATCGACAGCCTTTCCCTGAACCCGGATACGGTGGTGCAAACCTGGCTCAGTCTGGCTGAACTTCGCAAATAACCTCAACAGGCGGCTGATTTAGCCGCCTTTTTTTATAGCTGCACAGGTGAGGTTAGGATTTATCTGTTGAACTATTTATCAATTTCGCGATTGAATACTCAAATTTTCAACAAAAAAAAGCCCATCGTGGGAGATGGGCAAAGACTACACACAGCAATTCGTTGTTTCACTCAGGGGATTCCATGTTTATAAATCAATGCGTTGATTTATAACCGTGATTTGATTGTAGGTAGACCCCCTTCCAGCGTCGATCAGATTCGTCCCAATAGTTAACTAAAGGTAAATTATCTGAGCAGATGAATGTTAACGGGAATAAGAGACTGGAAGGGTTTACCGAATAAAAGCAATGGAAATGATTAGGGTTATTAAAGAATGGGCGGGTTGTCCCGCCCAACATATTATTTATTGAGGGGTTCCGATTTTTGTTCCATCGCGTCAAGAGCCTCACCGGCAGAGGCCTGCGGCGCAGGCGCTTCCTGTACCCAAACTGAAAACAAACGCCAGGAGACCGCCAGTAAAACCGGGCCGATAAACAGACCAATCATGCCGAAAGCGATAAGCCCGCCGATTACGCCGGACAGGATTAATATCATCGGCAGATCCGCGCCCATGCGGATCAGCATCGGGCGAATGACGTTATCCATTAAGCCCACCACGCAGCTCCAGACCAGCAACACCGTGCCCCAGGTGGTATCCCCTGACCAGTACAGCCAAATGATTGAGGGGATCAGCACCACCAGCGGGCCCAACTGCACCAGGCAACTGAGCATCATCACAACGGTAAGAACCGTCGCGTAGGGCACGCCGGTAACGGCGAGGCCAATACCGCCGAGCACCGCCTGTACCAGCGCGGTCACCACCACACCCAGCGCCACGGCGCGAATTGCCTGGCCTGCCAGCAGCACCGCCGCATCGCCGCGTTTGGCCGCCAGTCGAATCGCGAAGTGACGAATGCCGTACGCGACCTGCTCGCCACGCCAGTAGAGCAGGGCGCTAAACAGCAGCATTAATGCGCAGTGCATCACCAGACGGCCAACATGCGCGGCCTGGCCGATAAACCAGGTGGTGGTGGTGCCGATATAAGGGCGTACTTTCGCCATAATGGCGCTGCCGCCGCTTTCGAGCAGGTTGTGCCAGCCGGAATAGAGTTTTGCGCCAACCAGCGGAATGCTGTTTAGCCAGTTAAGCTCCGGCATGCCGGTCTGGCCTTTTGAAATCCAGTTAATCAGCGGCCCGCTGTTATCCACCAGGCTATTCACCAGCAGCGCGATAGGAATAATAAATAACAGGATTAGCAGCAGCGTCATCACCAGCACCGCCAGTGAACGCCGGCCCCACAAAAGACGCTGGAGACGGATCAGCACCGGCCAGGTGGCGATAACCACCGTTCCGGCCCAGGCGAAGCCGAGGATAAACGGTTGAACAATCCACAGGCAGGCGACGATCATAACCGACAGAAACAGCACGGACAGCAGCGTTTGCGGCACATCCATGGGTTGACGAGAATTAATCATAATGACCTTCATGAAGTGAAGCGCCAAAAGCGCGGAGCGAAAATGCACAGGTTGAATGCCGCTAAATGATGAGTGATTTCAGCCGGTTTTACGAGCCCGAAACGACCGCTAAATACCCTGGGAGACTCTGAAAAAGTGTGATACAAACGTGAGGTCATCGCGCAAACGATAACTTTAAAGCATGACGGCGAGGCCTGATTGCGCAGGCTCGATATTCACAACTTCACGATCTGGCAGGTTTAAGGCTAATGATCCCACAAATTTCTCAGGCGCCAGGGCTCGTTCAACTGGTCGTCAATTTTTTGCAGGCACTGGAGCAACAAGGGTTTACCGGCGATACCGCCACAAGTTATGCCGACCGGCTGACCATGGCGACCGATAACAGTATTTACCAGTTATTACCCGACGCGGTGATTTTCCCGCGATCGACGGCGGACGTGGCGCTCATCGCCCGGTTAGCGGATGAAGCGCGCTTCTCCTCGCTGGTGTTTACGCCGCGCGGCGGCGGCACCGGCACCAATGGCCAGGCGCTGAACAGCGGCATCATCGTCGATATGTCGCGTTATATGAACCGCATTATAGAAATCAATCCGGAAGAAGGCTGGGTGCGCGTCGAAGCCGGTGTGATCAAAGACCAGCTTAATCAATACCTCAAACCCTATGGCTATTTTTTCGCGCCCGAGCTCTCCACCAGCAACCGCGCCACGCTGGGGGGGATGATCAATACCGACGCATCAGGGCAGGGCTCGCTGGTATACGGCAAAACGTCGGACCATGTACTTGGCGTGCGCGCCGTCCTGCTTGGCGGCGATATTCTCGATACCCATGAAATGGCGACGCCGCTGGCGGAAGAAATGGGCCGCGAGCCGGGTCCGATTGGGCGGATTTACCGCACCGTGGTGGAGCGCTGCCGCGAGCAGCGCCCGCTGATCCTGGAAAAATTCCCCAAACTCAACCGCTTCTTAACCGGCTACGATCTCAAAAACGTTTTCAGTGATGATTTAAGCCGCTTTAACCTGACGCGTATCCTCACCGGTTCCGAAGGGACGCTGGCGTTTATCACCGAGGCGCGGCTGGATATCACGCCGCTGCCGAAAGTGCGTCAGCTGGTGAACGTAAAATACGATTCCTTCGATTCGGCATTGCGTAACGCGCCGTTTATGGTGGATGCGAAAGCGCTGTCAGTAGAAACCGTTGACTCCAAAGTCCTTAACCTGGCGCGGGAAGATATCGTCTGGCATTCGGTGAAAGAACTGATTACCGATGTGCCGGATAAAGATCTGCTCGGCCTGAACATTGTTGAATTCGCTGGCGACGACGAAGCGCTGATCGACAGCCAGGTGATGTCGCTGTGCGCGCGGCTCGATGAACTGATGGCGCGTGGCGAAGGCGGGGTGATTGGCTGGCAGGTATGCGCCGATCTCGCGGGCGTCGAACGTATTTATGCAATGCGTAAAAAAGCCGTTGGGTTGTTGGGCAATGCCAAAGGGGCAGCCAAACCGATTCCGTTTGCGGAAGACACCTGCGTGCCGCCAGAGCATCTGGCGGATTACATCGTGGAGTTTCGCGCCTTACTGGACAGCCACGGCCTGAGCTACGGCATGTTTGGCCACGTGGATGCGGGCGTACTGCACGTCCGTCCCGCGCTGGATATGTGCGATCCCCATCAGGAAGTGCTGATGAAACGCATCTCCGATGAAGTGGTGGCGCTGACGGCGAAATACGGCGGCTTACTCTGGGGTGAACACGGGAAAGGTTTCCGCGCCGAATACAGCCCGGCGTTTTTTGGCGATGCGCTCTACCACGAGCTGCGGGTGATCAAAGCGGTGTTCGATCCGCAGAACCGGTTAAACCCCGGGAAAATTTGCCCCCCGGCCGGGCTTGATGCGCCGATGAAACAGGTGAACGATGCCAAACGCGGCACCTGGGACCGGCAAATCCCTATCGCGGTGCGTAGCGCCTGGCGTGGGGCGATGGAGTGTAACGGCAACGGTTTATGCTTCAACTTTGATGTCAGAAGCCCGATGTGCCCGTCGATGAAAATCACCAGTAACCGCATCCATTCCCCGAAAGGCCGCGCCACGCTGGTACGCGAATGGTTGCGCTTGCTGGAAGATCGCGGCGTGGATCCCATCAAACTGGAAAAAAGCCTGCCGGAAAAACGCGCCAGTTTGCGTACCCTGATTGAGCGCACCCGTAATTCCTGGCACGCCCAGCGCGGGGAGTATGATTTCTCTCATGAAGTAAAAGAGGCGATGTCCGGCTGCCTGGCGTGTAAAGCCTGTTCTACCCAGTGCCCGATTAAAATAGATGTGCCGGAGTTTCGTTCGCGCTTTTTACAGCTTTACCACACCCGCTATTTGCGACCGGTGCGCGATCACGTCGTGGCAACCGTTGAGAATTACGCGCCGCTAATGGCGCGTGCGCCAAAAGTCTTTAACTTCTTTATGAGTCAGCCGTGGGTGAAAGAGCTGTCGGCAAAACATATCGGTATGGTCGATATACCGCTCCTGTCTACGCCTACGCTGCAACAACAACTGGTGGGGCATCGCAGCGCCAATATGACGCTGGAAGAGCTGGAAGCGCTCAGCATTGCCGAACGCGAGCGTACGGTGCTGGTGGTGCAGGATCCGTTCACCAGCTACTACGACGCGCAGGTGGTGGCGGATTTTGTTCGCCTGATTGAGAAGCTGGGCTTTACGCCGGTGGTACTGCCGTTCTCGCCGAACGGCAAAGCGCAGCACATTAAAGGCTTCCTTGACCGCTTTGCCCGGACGGCGCGTAAAACATCTGACTTTCTCAATCGTGTGGCGCAACTGGGCATGCCGATGGTGGGCGTCGATCCGGCGCTGGTGTTGTGCTATCGCGATGAGTACCGTCAGGCGATTGGCGACGCGCGCGGCGATTTTACCGTAATGCTGGTGCATGAATGGCTGCTGCAGATATTTGAAAACCGGGTGGCCGCGCCGGTCGTCGGCGAATCCTGGTATTTGTTTGGTCATTGTACCGAAGTGACCGCGCTGCCGGGCGCCACGGGGCAATGGGCTGCGCTGTTCGCCCATCTGGGTGCGAAGCTGGAAAACGTGAATGTTGGCTGCTGCGGCATGGCCGGCACGTACGGGCATGAAATTAATAACCACGCCAACTCGCTGGGGATTTATGAGCTGTCGTGGCATCAGGCGATGCAACGCCTGCCGCGCAATCGCTGCCTGGCGACCGGTTACTCATGCCGCAGCCAGGTGAAGCGAATCGAAGGCAACGGTGTGCGTCACCCTCTACAGGCAATGCTGGAGATACTGGGATGATCTGGAAACGCAGTGCGACGCTGGACGCGCTCAACACCATGGGGCATGACAACATGGTTGGGCTGCTGGATATTACCTTCAGCCACATCGGCAATGAGACGCTGGAAGCCACCATGCCGGTGGACAGCCGTACCCGCCAACCTTTTGGATTACTGCACGGCGGCGCATCGGTAGTGCTGGCGGAAACGCTGGGTTCGGTGGCCGGGTATCTGTGTACCGAAGGTGAGCAGAAAGTGGTGGGACTGGAAGTGAACGCCAACCATTTGCGTTCCGCTCGCGCAGGCATTGTACGCGGCGTCTGCCGCGCCGTGCATGTGGGGCGTCGCCACCAGGTATGGCAAATCGATATTTATGATGAACAGAATAAGCTCTGCTGTACGTCCCGTCTGACCACGTCCGTGGTGTAAAATCGCTACCGGGCCTGATAACGGGCCCGGTAAAAGCGAAATATGTTACCGCTCCGCTCGCCTCTGTCCCGCGCCGTACCTATACTTCAATCGCAGTATGTACTGCTTTTCATTCGGAGCCGTCCATGAAATCCTTCGATTTAGCCCTGATCAAAGAGCCACCGAAAGATCCGGATAGATGGTTTGAACTGGAAGGGAGAAGAACCAGGGAAAACAGAAAATAGCGGTCCGTAATACTTATTCGTCCCCGGAGGTAATATGTCTCAACGACCTGATGATGATCCGAGCCCACTGGACAGACCGATTACCGATGACCCTGAACGTTTACCGCCTGATGAGATCGATCCGTTAGACCCAGCGATCCCGGATATTGACGATCCCGACCGCCTTCCGGCTGAGGATATCGACCCGGATTTGCCCGATATCGACGATCCCGACCAACCCGTCAGGCCTTTATAATTTCGTGTTGAATAGTGGCGGCAGAATGATGCTTGCCAGAGAGGCCGGGTAGCGAGCGCTACCCGGTTGCTGTTTACGCTTTTACCGATTGGTCTTTAAATTCGCTGAGGTAAAAGTTGTAACGGTTCTGGAACCATTTCTTACTGGTGGCATTCATATTGCCGGTAATATTATCCAGATTGACATCTCTACCGCGTAACTGCATACGGGCGAAGCTAAACGCAATAAAATCAAAATTTTGTACAGACATAACATTACTTTCACCGGCAAACTGCATTTCTTACCTCTTCATTACGACGCTTTAATGGTTAATGACCAGAACGGATTTAAGTATTAACCAAAACTCCCGAATTGCCAGGAAATATTTTCATTTTAATATCATATAGATATAATTAAAGTTACCATAACGAAACGCCGAACGTAACGGCTGGATCCTGCTTTGAAAACATTAGCTGTATTTCACCATCCGGAGGCGATAATTTGATAAAGCGCACACTCAGTGGCCGTATTAAGGAAGAGAGACGCGATAACCACAGCCCTACAATAAAATATGAGCGATGCTTACCTGTTTTACCACTGGGCTGAAAAATTAGCGTTAGCGCAAAGCGGGGCATCGTTTTTCTGGAAATGAACCGGATTTCTCTTTCTGTCGCATTTAAGCGATTGACTCATGAGTCCCAATTCAGAGGGTTACTTCACCTCAATGCTGCGCCCGCAAAAGCGGAACCTGCGGGAACTCAGCCGTACGCTAGTTGTGTGCCTGAAGCGTAAGAACGGATAAATAATCCAAATAAGAGTTGCTATAAACCAGCTAGTATGTGACTAATGGGTTATCGGTTTGGTACACAGACCCAATAAAGCGGTTTAGTAAAGCAGTCCTCATCTCAAGCGTTATCCATTGATAATCCTTCAATTGAGCCTTCTTATCGTTATTAATTAAACTCTGTGGCGGAACCATTCACGCCGTAAGGCAATCTGCACATTGAGGTTTTATCTATGTCTAACAAAATCACCGGTTCCGTTAAATGGTTCAACGAGTCTAAAGGCTTCGGTTTCATTACTCCGGATAACGGCAGCAAAGATGTTTTTGTTCATTTCTCGGCTATCCAGAGCGGCGGTTTCAAAACCCTGAGCGAAGGCCAGAAAGTCGAATTCACGGTTGAAGACGGACAGAAAGGCCCGTCAGCCGGCAACGTCTTCGCGATTTAATTTCGCACAGTCCGCCATCCGCTCTGCACGAGCAGAGCCATGGTTTATGGGCCGGAAATGTTCGAGCCCGTGATGGCGGCCAGGCTTAATAATAACCTGCCACCATGGCAGGTTTTTTATTGCCATTAAACAATATGGGGTAACGCATGAGTACTCCTGAATTTTTTTTCCCCATCCCGATGATTGTTAAACATATCCTGCCATCTGGCGCGGTGGAAAACTTTACTATCCTGGTTTCCGATACCATTGATGCTGCTGGTACCCGATACGCAAAATACGCGAACGGGGCAAAGGTGCGGTTGTCTGCGTTACGTTTTATTCAGCTTGAGCTCGCTCAGGCGGATCTCTCCCGTCTTGAACCCACGCCTCTTCCCGAAGAGGTGGTCAGGCGCGATAGGCTGCATTAGCAATTTGAGATAACCTGATGACCGGCTTGTTTACGCAAGCCGGTCTTTTTTTTATAGGCCGCGTGAGTAGTCTATAATTTAGAGAGAGTTAGGGTTGTAAGTTGTTGATTGGAACGTGCCCCCCGGCAGGGAATGTTTGGGTGGCCAAACCAGAAGAGGTCGAAATGAACGTAGATGCGCTACAGCAAAAAGCTGAAGAAGAAATTGCCGCTCTGATAGCAAAAAAAATCGCAGAGCTGCGAAAAAAAACCGGTAAAGAGGTCGCTGAAATTGAGTTTGTTGCTCAGGAAGCGATGACCGGCCTTGAAGGTTACCAGGTCAAAATAAAGCTTATCTAATCCTCTGTACGAAAAAGGTCGTTACGGCGACCTTTTTTATCCTCCTTACTCCGTAAACGCAGCAGGTGTGCAGGTTTACGCGGCGAACGACACAGGCGAAAAAGCAGCCGTTTAAAGGGTTGATTACATAAATAGGTATTACCTATACATCTTTACGTAATGCCGCTTAGAGCCCGCTTTTCATTATTAATTATCTTAAATTTCAATAAATTACTCATTGTGTCTGCGCGTCTGCAAGAGTTTCCTGACGGTCTATTCTTAATAGAGGTGCCCAAAAAGGCAGCATTTTGCCAATACCCCTGTTATCAGAATGTTGTATTGAGAATTGTTATCACTAACATAGGGCTAACGGCCTTTGGGCTTTGAATCAATGAGGTGAACGATGGATGTGCAGACTGATAACTTCGATCCGCGTGAATTCGCCTGGCAAGGGCTTACGCTAACGTCCGCCGCTGCGGAGCAGGTGAAGAATTTGACGGCCTCCCGGGAAGGCATGCTGGGTATGCGCCTCGGCGTGAAACAAACCGGCTGCGCGGGCTTCGGCTATGTGCTGGATACCGTTAAAGAGCCCCATAAAGACGATTTGGTTTTTGAAAAGGACGGGGCGCGGTTGTATGTGCCGCTGTCGGCCATGCCATTTATTGATGGCACTGAAGTTGATTTTGTTCGTGAAGGGTTAAATCAACTGTTTAAATTTAATAACCCTAAAGCCCAGAACGAATGTGGCTGTGGCGAAAGCTTTGGGGTCCAGGCGGAATAACTATGTCACGTAACGTTGAAACAACTGACGATGTCAAAACCTGGACCGGGAACCTCAATTATAAAGAGGGCTTCTTTACCCGGTTACAGACTGATGAACTGGCTAAAGGCATCAGCGAAGAAGTGGTGCGGGCGATTTCCGCACGCCGTAATGAGCCTGAGTGGATGCTGGAATTCCGGCTAAACGCTTTTCACGCGTGGCAGGAAATGGAAGAACCGCACTGGCTGAAGGCGCATTACGACAAGCTGAACTATCAGGATTACAGCTACTACTCCGCGCCATCCTGCGGCAACTGTGACGACAGCTGCAGTTCCCAGCCGGGTGCCGTTCAGCAAACCGGCAGCAACACCTATTTAACTGATGAAGTGGAAGAGGCGTTTAATCAGCTTGGTGTGCCGGTCCGCGAAGGAAGGGAAGTTGCGGTGGATGCGATATTCGATTCCGTATCGGTGGCAACGACCTATCGCGAGAAACTGGCCGATCAAGGGATTATCTTCTGCTCGTTTGGTGAGGCGATCCATGAATACCCGGAACTGGTACGCCAGTATCTCGGTACGGTCGTGCCTTCCAATGATAATTTCTTCGCGGCGCTGAATGCGGCGGTGGCTTCAGACGGCACGTTTATTTACATCCCGAAAGGGGTGCGCTGCCCTATGGAGCTTTCGACCTATTTCCGTATCAATGCCGAGAAAACTGGCCAGTTCGAGCGCACCATTTTGATTGCGGATGAAGGCAGCTACGTGAGCTATATCGAGGGCTGTTCCGCCCCGGTACGTGACAGCTACCAGCTTCACGCAGCGGTAGTGGAAGTCATCATCCATAAAGATGCCGAGGTGAAATACTCTACGGTGCAGAACTGGTTCCCCGGGGACAACAACACCGGCGGTATTCTGAACTTCGTCACCAAGCGTGCGCTGTGTGAAGGCGAGAACAGCAAGATGTCCTGGACCCAGTCGGAAACGGGTTCTGCGATCACCTGGAAGTACCCGAGCTGTATCTTGCGGGGCGATAATTCCATTGGTGAGTTCTTTTCGGTAGCGCTGACCAGCGGACATCAGCAGGCCGACACCGGCACCAAGATGATCCACATCGGTAAAAACACCAAATCGACAATTATCTCGAAAGGGATCTCGGCGGGCCACAGTCAGAACAGCTATCGCGGGCTGGTAAAAATCATGCCGACCGCCACAAACGCCCGTAATTTTACCCAGTGTGACTCAATGTTGATTGGTCCGGATTGCGGCGCGCATACGTTCCCGTACGTGGAGTGCCGTAATAATTCGGCTCAACTTGAGCATGAAGCCACCACTTCACGGATTGGTGAAGATCAGCTGTTCTACTGCCTGCAGCGCGGTATCAGCGAAGATGATGCCATTTCCATGATCGTCAACGGATTCTGTAAGGATGTCTTCTCCGAGCTGCCGCTGGAATTTGCCGTGGAAGCGCAAAAACTGTTAGCCATCAGCCTTGAGCACAGCGTCGGTTAAAGCCATAAGGATACGAAATGTTAAGTATTAAAGAATTAGAAGTTAGCGTTGAAGAGAAACAGATCCTGCGTGGTTTATCGCTTGAAGTCCGTCCTGGCGAAGTGCACGCCATTATGGGACCGAACGGCTCCGGCAAAAGTACCTTATCCGCTACCCTCGCCGGACGGGAAGATTATGAAGTTACCGGTGGCGAAGTGCACTTTAAAGGAAAGGATTTGCTGGAACTCGACCCGGAAGCGCGCGCCGGCGAAGGGATCTTTATGGCATTTCAGTATCCGGTTGAGATCCCGGGCGTCAGTAATCAGTTTTTCCTGCAAACCGCGCTGAATGCGGTACGTAAATATCGTGGCCAGGAAGAGCTCGATCGCTTCGATTTTCAGGATTTGATGGAAGAAAAAATTAAGCTGCTGAAAATGCCGGAGGATCTGCTGACCCGCTCCGTTAATGTCGGTTTCTCTGGCGGTGAGAAAAAGCGCAACGACATTCTGCAAATGGCGGTGCTTGAGCCGGATTTATGCATCCTTGACGAATCGGATTCCGGGCTGGACATCGACGCGCTGAAAGTCGTCGCTGAGGGCGTAAACGCGCTGCGTGACGGCAATCGCGCGTTCATCATCGTCACGCACTACCAGCGCATCCTGGACTACATCAAGCCCGACTATGTGCATGTGCTTTACCAGGGCCGCATCGTCAAATCCGGCGATTTCACCCTTGTGAAACAACTGGAGGAGCAAGGCTATGGCTGGCTTACCGAACAGCGCTAATGCACTGACGCAATGGCGCCATCTTTTCGAGGCCCAGGGTAATGCGCGTTCGCCTCAGGCCCAGGCGCATCTGGAACAGCTGCTACGGGAAGGGCTGCCTGGACGTAAAGATGAGCACTGGAAATATACGCCGCTCAATGGCCTGCTGGCGCATAAGTTTGTGGTACCTGAATCACAGCGTATCGACGCCACCCAGTTGGCGCGATTTGCGCTGCCGGTTGAGGCGGTCAGAATGGTGTTTATCGATGGCGAATATAGCGCCGCGCTGAGCGATGACGTCAACAACAGCGGATTTGAGATTGCTGTTAATGATCAGCGCGACACGTTGCCAGCCGCAGTTCAGCCGGAAACGTTTTTGCATCTTACCGAAAGCCTGGCGCGTTCCGTCACCCATATTCGGGTGAAACGTAATCAGCAACCGGCAAAACCGCTGTTATTGATGCATCTCAACAGCGGGCGCGACGGCGATGAAATCGCCACGGCGCACTATCGCCATCATCTGGTGATGGAAAGCGGGGCGCAGGCCACGGTTATCGAACACTACGTAAGCCTTGACGACCATCGTCATTTTACCGGCTCGCGGTTTACCTGCGAAGGCGGCGCTAACAGCCAGTTACATCACTATAAACTGGCCTTTGAAAACCCGCTGAGCCATCACTTCGCCCATAACGACTTACTGCTGGACCAGGACGCGTTTGCGCTGAGCAGCAGCTTCCTGTTGGGCGGCGCGGTACTGCGTCATCACACCAGTACCCGTCTGGAAGGCGAAAACATCACCTTGCGGCTCAATAGCCTGGCGCTGCCGGTGAATAATGAAGTCTGCGACAGCCGCACCTGGCTTGAACACAACAAGGGTTACTGCAACAGCCGCCAGCTACACAAGGTCATTGCCCGGGATCGCGGCAAGGCGGTGTTCAACGGCCTGATTAAAGTGGCGCAGCATGCCATCAAAACCGACGGGCAGATGACCAATAACAATTTATTACTGGGTCGCCTGTCGGAAGTGGATACCAAACCGCAACTGGAAATCTATGCCGATGACGTGAAATGCAGCCATGGCGCGACCGTTGGCCGGATTGATGAAGAGCAAATGTTTTACCTGCGCTCCCGTGGGATTGACCAGCGGGCCGCAGAGAAAATGATCGTATTCGCCTTTGCCGCCGAACTGACCGAGTCGGTGACCGATGCCGCGTTAAAACAGCAGGTGCTGGCCCGTATAGAGGCGCGCCTGGGAGGTGAGGCATGAGTTATAACGTCGAGCAAATCCGCGCCGATTTCCCGGTGTTGACCCGTGAAGTTAACGGGCAACCGCTGGCGTATCTGGACAGCGCCGCCAGCGCCCAAAAACCGAATGCGGTTATTGATGCCCAGTCGGACCTGTATCGCCATGGTTATGCCGCCGTGCATCGTGGCATACACACCCTCAGCGCGGAAGCGACCGAACGCATGGAGAACGTGCGCGGTCAGGTGGCGCGCTTTATCGGCGCGCAATCTCCGGAAGAGATTGTGTTTGTACGCGGCACCACCGAAGGGATCAACCTCGTGGCAAACAGCTGGGGAATGAGCGCGGTGAAGGCCGGAGATAACATTATTATCTCTACCATGGAGCACCACGCCAATATTGTTCCCTGGCAAATGCTCTGCAAACGCACCGGTGCAGAACTGCGAGTGATACCTCTCAATCAGGACGGTACGCTGAAACTGGACGTGCTTCCGCAGCTTATCGACAGCAACACAAAATTGCTGGCAATTACTCAGATATCCAACGTGCTGGGTACCGAAAATCCGGTAGCTGAAATGATTAAGCTTGCGCATCAGTCAGGCGTAAAAGTGTTGATTGACGGGGCCCAGGCGGTGATGCATCACGCGATTGACGTCACAGCACTGGACTGCGATTTCTATGTTTTTTCCGGCCACAAGCTGTATGGCCCGACCGGCATCGGCGTGTTGTATGTGAAAGCCGATATTCTTCAGGCGATGCCACCCTGGGAAGGCGGCGGGGCGATGATCGCGACCGTCAGCCTGACCGAAGGTACAACCTGGACGGCTGCGCCCTGGCGTTTTGAAGCGGGTACGCCCAATACCGCCGGGATTATTGGCCTCGGCGCGGCAATCCATTATGTCAGCGACATCGGACTGGATAACATTGGCGAGTACGAGCAATCCCTGATGCGTTACGCCCTTAACGAGCTGGCTAAGGTGCCGGATTTGACGCTCTACGGCCCGTCGTGGCGCCTGGGCGTTATCGCGTTTAATCTGGGTAAACATCATGCTTATGACGTGGGCAGCTTTCTTGATAACTACGGGATTGCGGTGCGTACCGGGCATCATTGTGCGATGCCGCTGATGGCGTTCTACAATGTTCCGGCAATGTGTCGCGCGTCGCTGGCGATGTACAACACTGAAGAAGAGGTGGACCGGCTGGTAGCCGGGTTGATCCGTATCCACCGATTACTGGGTTAACAGGGAGATACGCATGGCAACATTGCCAGACCGTGAAAAACTGCTGCGCAATTTTAACCGCTGCGCCAACTGGGAAGAAAAGTATCTTTATATTATTGAACTGGGCCAACGGCTTCCTGCGCTCAGCGATGATGCACACTGCGCTGAAAATAAAATTCAGGGCTGCCAGAGCCAGGTGTGGATCGTTTTAACGCCGCGCGAGGATGGCGTTATTGAAATGCAGGGCGACAGCGACGCCGCCATTGTGAAAGGGCTGATTGCAGTGGTCTTCGCGCTGTACCATCAGATGACTGCGCGGGATATTGTCGCTTTTGACGTGCGTCCGTGGTTTGAACAAATGGCGTTAACTCAACATCTCACTCCGTCCCGCTCGCAAGGCCTTGAAGCAATGATTCGCGCAATTCGCGCCAGGGCCGCAGAACTTAGCTAAACTCAAAGAGATTGCTTTCATCCTGTTATGCGAGGCGAGCAATCGCCTCGTGTTCTTTCAGCATTCCGACGTTCTGTCGGTGAACACAGGAATATAACTATGAAACGCGCGTTCTCTTTGACTCCAGTTACCTTATCCATACTGCTGGGCATCGCTCAGGCGGCCTGGGCCGTCGATTACCCGTTGCCGCCGCCGGGTAGCCGTATCATTGGTCAAAATCAGATTTATACCGTGCCCAATGACGGCAAAAGCCTTGAATACATCGCCGAGAAATTTGAAACCGGCGTGCTCTCTTTGCTGGAAGCGAATAACACCGTCGATCCTTATCTTCCGAAGCCCGGCACCCCGTTGATTATCCCGTCGCAAATGATTTTGCCGGATACGCCGCGCGAAGGGATTGTGATTAATCTGGCGGAGCTGAGGCTCTATTACTACCCGCCAGGCCAGAACCGGGTGGAAGTGTATCCGCTGGGGATAGGCCAACTGGGGCGTGAAACACCGGTAATGGTGACCCGCATCAGCCAGAAAATCCCTAATCCCACCTGGACGCCGACAGCCAATATCCGGGCGCGCTCGCTGGCCCAGGGCATCAAACTGCCTGCTGTCGTGCCTGCGGGCCCAAATAACCCCCTGGGGCGCTTTGCGTTGCGTCTGGAGCAGGGCGGTGGCGAATACCTCATACACGGCACTAATGTGCGCAGCAGCATCGGAATGCGGGTGAGCTCCGGGTGTATCCGCATGCGTGCCCCGGACATCAAGGCGCTGTTTAACCAGGCTTCCTGGGGAACCCGGGTCGAAATTATTAACGAGCCGGTTAAATACAGCGTCGAACCTGATGGTAAGCACTACGTGGAAGTGCATCAGCCGCTGTCTAAAAACGACTGGGACAATCCGCAAACCATGCCTATCGCCATTAATGCCGCCTTCGGGCAGTTTATTGACAATGGGCGTACCGACAGTATGGCGGTGGACAACGCCATTACCCGCCGGGCGGGTTACCCGGTTGATGTAAGCAGTATGCGCAGCGCACCTTCGGGGTTAGCGCCAGCAGCGCCGATACAGAGCGTTAAAACGCAGTCACAGGAGAGTATGAAGCCGAAGCAGGATACCGACCCGGTAAGCGGTCAAAGCGGCGTGGTGATGCAGTAGAGGGGAATAAACACGGGGCAAAAAAAAATGGCGCACAATGTGCGCCATTCTTAACACAAGTTACTATTACTTACGGTATTTAGTAGCTTGGTTGTCCAGACGCTGGTTAGCGCGAGCTGCGTCATCTTTAGCAGCCTGAACGTCGGAACGCATTGCGTTCACGTCGTTGCTCAGCTGGTCAACTTTAGCGTTCAGAGTCTGAACGTCAGAAGACAGCTGATCGATTTTAGCATTGCTGGAGCAACCAGCCAGCAGAGTAGAACCCAGGATTACCGCGCCCAGTACCAGTTTAGTACGATTCATTATTAATACCCTCTAGATTGAGTTAATCTCCATGTAGCGTTACAAGTATTACACAAACTTTTTTATGTTGAGAATATTTTTTTGATGAGAATCCACTTAATTTTGATCGTTCGCTCAAAGAACCATCGAATTTAACCAATTGGTTAAAAAAAGTGTGTTAAAACAGTCTTTTTTCATCGGATTCATCTTAGATTTTTCTCCTGTTAAATAGCGAAATTCGATTTGATTTTTTTATTTATTTAGCTAATGACGGAAATAAAAAAAGCACCCGAGGGTGCTTTTTGTACGCATTAATTAAGGTTGCTTAATTAAAGAACGTGTACGGACGCCGTATTAGTGGTGCCACTCGGAACCAGCGCGCCAGATACCATAACCACTACGTCGCCTTTATTCGCCAGGCCGCTTTCCAGTGCCGCTTCTTTACCTAAACGGTAGAAATCGTCAGTAGAAGCGATTTCTTTCACCAGTTGCGCCACAACGCCTTTGCTCAGCACCAGCTGACGGGCAGTCACTTCGTTAGTGGTCAGCGCCAGGATGGTGGCGTCCGGGAAGTATTTACGCACAGCGCGAGCAGATTTACCGCCCTGGGTAGCCACAACGATCAGCGGCGCATCCAGTTTCTCAGCAGTTTCAACCGCGCCGCGGCATACTGCTTCGGTGATACGCAGTTTACGGCTGTCGTTGTTGAACTCCAGACGGCTGCTCATCACGCGGTCAGTACGTTCACAGATGGTCGCCATAATGCTCACGGCTTCCAGCGGGTATTTACCTTTGGCGGATTCGCCAGACAGCATCACAGCATCGGTGCCGTCGAGGATGGCGTTTGCAACGTCGCCAGCTTCAGCGCGGGTCGGACGCGGATTTTTGATCATGGAATCCAGCATTTGCGTCGCGGTGATAACCACTTTACGCGCACGGATACATTTTTCGATCATCATCTTCTGCGCGAAAATCACTTCTTCAACCGGGATTTCAACGCCCAGATCGCCACGCGCAACCATGATGCCGTCAGAGGCTTCAAGGATATCGTCGAAGTTGTTCAGGCCTTCCTGGTTTTCAATTTTGGAGATGATCTGAATGGCTTCGCCGCCGTTGGCTTTGAGGTGCGCACGGATTTCTTCCACGTCGGAACGCTTACGGATGAAGGAAGCAGCAACGAAATCAACGCCCTGCTCACAACCGAAGATCAGGTCTTTTTTGTCTTTCTCAGCCAGCGCCGGCAGAGCGATGGATACGCCCGGCAGGTTAACGCCTTTGTTCTCGCCCAGGTCGCCGTTGTTCAGCACTTTACAAATAACTTTGTTACCTTCAATGGCGGTCACTTCCATACCGATCAGACCATCGTCTACCAGTACGGTGTTGCCAACGCTCAGGTCGTTGGTGAAACCTTCGTAGGTCACCGCAACGATTTCGCTGTTGCCTACCACAGTTTTATCGGTGGTGAAGGTGAAGGTCTGGCCCGCTTTCAGGGAGACGTCATTGCCGCCTTCCAGTTTGATGGTACGGATTTCCGGCCCTTTGGTATCCAGCAGAATAGCGGCTTTTTTACCGGTTTTTTCCATCACGTTGCGCAGGTTTTTGATGCGCTGGCCGTGCTCTTCATAATCACCATGGGAGAAGTTCAGACGCATTACGTTCATGCCCGCATCGAGCATTTTTGACAGCATCTCTTCGGATTCGGTTTTCGGGCCGATGGTGCAAACAATTTTGGTCTTTTTCATGACAGTCTTAATCTTTTGGTTGAGAAGGATAAGGGATTTTTACCCCACAGCCAGCGAGGCCATGGGCGGAAACGGGTGTCCTAACGCGCTGGTCGCTCTGTTTAAGGATAGGTGACATCAAAAGAGCGTGCAGAGGAATGTATGCTGAAGTTTCAGCCAGTAAAAGGCGGGCAAAGTTATTATAAGAATTAAGGCCGTCCAATATGCTGAAACCATTCAAGTTAAAATCGGCGCTAGTATAAGGGAAAAGCCGCAGGAAGGAAAATGAAAACGCTGTTTCATAAAATTTTCAGGCAGTTTCACAAGCGTCTGTTATTGCCGCGTTGCGTTTGAATAAAAAATGTTAGTGGCTTTGTGATCATTCACACAAAGTCATCAAAAACCAAACCGTTAAACCCACTGTGGACCCATTGGCTTCGTCAGGTGAGTCGTGCTGAGTAATGGATTTATTGTCACGGGCCCGTGACCAGGTTGATCACAAGGCGTCGCGGTTTGCGCATTTCCGGCAGGTTTACCATTCTTTCCTATACTTAGGCTTTGTTCCCAAAACAGGAGAGTAAGAATGACGATTCAAAAAAGCGGTCAGGCCCATTGGGAAGGTGATATCAAAAGCGGCAAAGGCACTGTCACGACCGAAAGCGGTGTGCTAAGCCAACAGCCTTATGGCTTTAACACCCGTTTCGAAGGCGCGAAAGGGACCAACCCGGAAGAGCTGATCGGGGCTGCCCATGCGGCTTGTTTCTCAATGGCGCTTTCGCTGATGTTGGGTGAGGCGGGCCATAAACCGCAATCGATCGATACCAAAGCGGTGGTATCACTGGATAAAGCAGGCGGCGGCTTTGAAATCACCAAAGTTGCGCTCACCAGTGAAGTTTCTTTGCCTGGTGTCGATAAGAATGAATTCGACGAAATTATTCAGAAAGCCAAAGCGGGCTGCCCGGTTTCCAAAGTTTTAAACGCGGAAATTACCCTCGATTACACGCTGAATAATTAATTCTCTGTAATATCCAGGCCGCCCTGACAGGGGTGGCCCTTGTTCTCAGCGTATTTTGGGAGAACCTTTTAAAGGACGCACATGACTAATAAAGCGAAACAAGACGAAGAACTCTATCAGGAAATGTGCAGGGTGGTAGGCAAAGTCGTGCTCGAAATGCGCGACCTGGGCCAGGAGCCCAAACATGTCGTTATCGCAGGTCTGCTCAGAACATCACTCGCCAATAAAAACATCAAACGCAGCGAACTCACTACTCAAGCAATGGAGCGTGTCGTGAAGGCGTTAGCTCCCACCCAATAGCTCAGCCGATCCTGTCGCAGTACTGGCAGGAGTAACCACACGTTGAAAACAACGTCATTTTGCAAATACATTGCATGGAAAGGTCGTGCGATGGGGCAAAGCATGAAAAAAGAGTGAAAAGCAGAGAAGAAATATGGTGCGTTCGATTGGACTCGAACCAACGACCCCCACCATGTCAAGGTGGTGCTCTAACCAACTGAGCTACGAACGCATTGTAGAGAATGGTGCGTTCAATTGGACTCGAACCAACGACCCCCACCATGTCAAGGTGGTGCTCTAACCAACTGAGCTATGAACGCATTACTGTGTGACAGCGGGGACGAATATTAGCGACACCCCTGGAGGCTTGCAAGGGGAAATTGGCAATTTTCTTCCACATTTCACGCGATTGCTGAGCAACTGCGCAAAACGGGGAGAAAGTAATCAGGGTTATCGACATTAAGGCGCACAAATGAACAAGGGCGCCAAAGGCGCCCTGATACCTTATCGCGCTGCGCGGTGCAAAATTTCCGCTGACGGCTGGCGCTGCAGGTAGCGCATCCGCAACATCATCATGATCGCCGCCGAGGTCAGACCGATAATAAAGCCCATCCAGAAACCCGCCGGCCCCATTGGTTCCACAACCCAGTCGGTAAGCGCCAGAATATAGCCGCTGGGTAGGCCCAGCACCCAATAGGCAGTAAAGGTAATGAAGAAAATCGAGCGGGTATCTTTATAACCGCGCAAAATACCACTGCCAATAACCTGGACCGAGTCGGAAATCTGGTAGATCGCCGCTAATAACATCAGTTGCGTCGCCAGCGCGATAACCGCCGGATTATCGTTATACAGCAGGGCGATAGGCTCACGGAAAATGACCGTAAACAGCGCGGTAAATACCGCCATGCATACGCCCACGCCAAGGCCGGTCCACGCGGCGGTTTGCGCCTCCAGCGTCGAACCCTGTCCCAGACGATAACCTACGCGGATAGTGACTGCCGCGCCCAGTGACAGGGGTAATACAAACATCAGCGAGCTGAAGTTAAGCGCGATCTGGTGCCCGGCCACGTTAACAATCCCCAATGGCGACACCAGCAGCGCCACGACAGCAAACAGCGTCACTTCGAAAAACAACGCCAGCGCAATAGGCAGACCCAACTGGGTCAGACGCTTAAGTACCGCCCAGTCCGGCTTGTGGAACCGCTCGCTGCTGTGGATATCGCGCATTGAGCGGGCGCGGCTGACGTACGATCGCATGGCGAAAAACATCACCCAGTAGACCGCTGCCGTCGCGACGCCGCACCCGACGCCGCCCAGTTCCGGCATGCCAAAATGACCGTAAATAAAGATGTAGTTAACCGGGATATTCACCATCAGACCGATAAAGCCCATCACCATGCCGGGTTTAGTTTTCGCCAGGCCTTCGCACTGATTACGCATAACCTGGAAAAACAGATACCCCGGCGCGCCCCAGAGTAGCGCACGCAGATAGCCCACGGCTTTATCAGCCATCAGCGGATCGATGTCTTTCATGGCGCCGATGATATAACCCGCATTCCATAAAACGAGCATCACTAACAGCGACACAAATCCCGCCAGCCAGAAACCCTGCTGAATCTGGTGCGTTACCCGGTCGCGTCGGCCTGAACCGTTTAACTGGGCGATGACCGGCGTCAGCGCCAACAGCAGACCGTGACCAAAGAGTATGGCGGGCAGCCATACCGACGTGCCAATGGCGACGGCGGCCATATCGGTGGCGCTGTACCCACCAGCCATTACCGTATCAACAAACCCCATTGCGGTTTGGGCGATTTGCGCGAGGATCACCGGGATCGCCAGGGCTAATAACTGACGCGCTTCGACAAAATACTTCTGCACGAGAACACCTTTTATATTGTTGTTATATGAAAAACAAAAAGCCGCCAACGATGGCAGCAAGAAGAGGTTGCAGGGGAATAGTCTGACTATTGTAGCGGGAGTTGATTATTAAGCCAGAGAATTTCTGAACGCAGCGCCAAACGGGCTGGCAAGCTGAATTTCCAGCTGTTATTGTGCTGGGATAATGTGAATGGCGCTTTGCCAGATGACAGATATTCAGGAGTCAGGCTTATGTTTACCGGTATTGTCCAGGGCGTGGCGAAAATTATCGCCATTGATGAAAAACCCAATTTCCGCACGCATGTTGTGGCGTTACCGCCAGAACTGCTGCCGGGCCTTGAAACGGGCGCGTCGGTGGCGCATAACGGCTGTTGTCTGACGGTTACGCACATCGATGGCGACAAAGTCAGCTTCGATCTAATGAAAGAAACACTGCGCATCACTAATTTAGGCGAGCTGGTGCCAGGCGATCTGGTGAATATTGAGCGTGCGGCAAAATTCAGCGATGAAATTGGCGGGCACTTGATGTCCGGCCATATTATGACGACAGCTGAAGTGTCAAAAATATTAACCTCAGAAAATAACCGCCAGATTTGGTTAAAACCTCAGGATCCGACGCTGCTGAAGTATATTCTTCACAAAGGATTTATTGGCATTGATGGTATAAGCCTGACCGTCGGCGAAGTCACTGCCACCCGGTTTTGCGTACATTTAATTCCGGAAACCCTTCAGCGTACGACCCTCGGAAATAAGAAGCTCGGTCAGCGGGTGAATATCGAAATCGATCCGCAAACCCAGGCGGTGGTTGATACCGTTGAACGTGTGCTGGCGTCGCGTGAAGCCGCGGCAAAAATTGCCGACGCGTAAGACCAAAAAACCCCGGTTTGCCGGGGTTAATATTAACGCGCGACGCGCAACCCGTTTTCCACTCCCCGGCTGAAAACCACCTGCCAGAGCTGCAAATCCCGGGCGCGGAATGCGCCTGCGCAGGCGTTCAGATAATAGCTGAACATCCGTTTAAAACGTTCGGAATAGTTATCCGCCAGTTCCGGCCACGCTTCCATAAACCTGGCATGCCAGGCCATCAGCGTTTTATCGTAATCCGCACCGAAATTGTGCCAGTCTTCCATCACGAAATAGGGGGCGCTGGCATCGGCGATATGGCGCACCGAGGGCAGGCAGCCATTGGGGAAAATGTACTTATTGATCCACGGGTCGACATTATTATCGGTTTTACGTGAACCAATGGTATGCAGCAGGAAGATGCCGTCTGGTTTCAGATTGCGATCAACGACCCTGAAATAGGTTGCGTAGTTTTTGGGGCCCACGTGTTCAAACATGCCCACTGACACGATGCGGTCAAAGCGATCGTCCAGTTCCCGGTAGTCCTGCAATAAAATGGTGACGTCCAGCCCCTGGCAGCGCGCCTGGGCCATTTTTCGCTGTTCTGCGGATACCGTTACGCCCGTGACCGAAACGCCATACTCACGGGCAGCGAACTCTGCCAGTCCACCCCAACCGCAGCCGATATCCAGTAACCGCATACCCCGCTCAAGCTGGAGTTTTTCACAGACCAGACGCAGTTTGGCGCGCTGGGCGTCGGCCAGGTTATCGGCGTCTTTCCAGTAGGCGCAGGAGTATTGCATATAGCCGTCGAGCATGCGGCTGAACAGATCGTTGCCCAAATCGTAATGCTCTTTGCCCACCATCCAGGCGCGTTTGGGGTTTTGAAGATTGAAAATCCGTGCGCCAAGCACCCGCAGCGTATCTTTAAAATGGGTAGGAAGTTGGTTTTCCAGACCGGCTTTAAGCACATTGGTGAAAAACAGATCCAGCCGTTCGCACTCCCACCAGCCATCCATATAACTTTCACCCAGGCCCAGCGAGCCTTGCTGCAAGACGCGTTTATAAAAATCGGGGTTTTTGATTTGCGGATCGGCGGGGGAAGGGCCATTTATCGCGACTCCCGCTTTGCTGAGCAGGTCGTTAACGATACGGAACCATTGATTGTCCCGTAATCCGACTTCTTCTATACACGATGAACTCATAGCTTCTCCATCACTGTGCGGTGAACAACGCCCTGAAGGCAGGGCGGCGAGAAATTTCACGGAAAACTCCGCGAGCCTGAAATCCGACGAGAACAGAGGAAGGGAGAAGGCCCTTACCTTAAAGGCCATCCATGGAGCAAAAAGGAGCGAACGCTCCGGAATCCATCATAAAAATCATTTTATAAGACTGCCAGTCAGTATAGAACTCACCGTGAGGGGGTTCAATAAAAAATGATTAGCAGTCTAATTAAATGTTTGCAGCAGATCAGGAATTTTGCGACGACGTGGTCGAGCGACGCAGGTTTATCGCTTCGCTATCCACTACCTGCATCCGGTAGCCCAGCGCCACGATGATGATGGTTGAGAGCATTACACTGGTGGTAGACAGCAGCGGCGCAGCGGAAACCAGCCAGGAAACCGCCAGGCTTGCCAGAAAACACAATCCCAGTTGCAGCGTATTTTGCAGCGCGGCTGCACGGCCGGTTGCCTGTGGGAAGGGTTGCAGCGCCGAGGCGACCACAATCGGATAGACCGCGCCGTTTACCGCCGCCATCAGGCAGAACGGAATCAAAATCAGTGTCAGGCTTGGGTTGGGCATCAGGCCCGCGCCCCAGGTGGCAATGACGCTCAGGGCAAATAACATCAACAGCCAGGGCAGCATATGCGGACCAGACCATTTTTTCAGGGCGCTACGGCAGCCGTACCCGCCGATGAGAAAAGCGATGGTCTGCGGCACATAGCTCAGGCCAATCGCGGTGGGCCCATAGCCCATGTCGCTGAGAATAAACGGTGAACCGGTCAGCCAGGCGAAAAAGCTGGCAGAGCAGCCTGCATAGATCATGACGTTGCCGCTGTAGCGTTTCGAGCGAAGCAGCGTCATAAAACCGAGCGGAGCGGCGTCATCATGAGCCTTTTGGGTGCGAGGTGCTAAGCGCAACGCCGGGATCATCAGCGCGAGGGTGATAAAGAACAGCACCAGGAAAATAACTTCCCAGTTGAAATGATGCAGCAACCAGCTTCCCAACAGCGGGGCGAGGGCAGGGGAAAGCGCAACCAGCGGCATGATGGTCGCGAAAATGCGGTTAGTGCGCGACGCAGGATAATAATCGGTCACCAGCGCTTGCCACGTCACGGCTGCGGCGCAAACCCCGATAGCCTGAACAAAACGCAGGGCCAGCAGCATCGCGGCGTTTTCAACCCACAACATACCCAGGCAGCCTGCGGCGAAAATACTTAACCCGGCCAGCAGGACAGGTTTACGACCATAACGGTCAGACAACGGGCCCCAGGCCAGCTGTGCCACGGCGAAGCCCGCCAGGAATAAACTCAGGCTGGCGCTGACGGCTGAAGCCTCGGTGCCTAAATCCTGTTGAATGACGGCAAACGCCGGCAAATACATGTCGGTCGCCAGGAAGCCGAGCACGCTCAGGCCCGCAAGCCACACTAAAAAACCTCGTGAAGGACGCATTGTGATTCTCTTTCGTTACTCATACATCGGACGCAGGAGTTTACAAAAGTGCAATCGACCTTGTGAAACGCTAATATTTGCACGTTCCTTTCAAAATTTTTGCAGGCAAAGCATGTGGTCTGAATATTCGCTGGAAGTAGTTGATGCCGTTGCGCGAAACGGCAGTTTTAGCGCGGCGGCGCAGGAACTGCATCGTGTGCCCTCTGCGGTGAGCTATACCGTGAAACAACTGGAGGAATGGCTGGCGGTTCCGCTATTTATCCGTCGCCACCGGGAAGTGGAACTTACGCCCGCCGGCGCGTGGTTTTTAAGAGAGGGCCGTACTGTTATCAGAAAAATGATGGTCACGCGCCAGCAGTGCCAACAAATCGCTAACGGCTGGCGCGGCCAGCTTTCCATTGCCGTTGATAACATCGTCAAACCGGCGCGTACCCGGCAATTAATCCTGGATTTTTATCGCCACTTCGACGACGTGGAACTGCTGGTAGCGCAGGAAGTGTTCAATGGTGTCTGGGATGCGCTGTCTGATGGGCGCGTGGAGGTGGCGATAGGCGCAACGCAGGCGATCCCGGTAGGGGGACGGTTTACCTTTCGCGACATGGGGCCGTTAAGCTGGCGCTGTGTTGTCAGCGCCGCCCATCCGCTGGCGGCTATTAACACGCCGCTTAGTGACGATCAGTTGCGCCAGTGGCCTTCGCTGGTGCTGGAAGACACGTCACGGTCGTTGCCGAAGCGTACTACTTGGCTGCTGGATAACCAACGTCGCGTGGTGGTGCCTGACTGGGCGACTGCGGTGGATTGCCTGAATCACGGATTGTGTATCGGGATGGTGCCCGCGCATCTCGCACACGATCCGGTGGTGTCAGGGCAATGGAAACAACTCGAACTGGACGATCCGTTTCCCGACTCACCCTGCTGCCTGACCTGGAAGCAAACCGATGCTTCACCGGCGCTGCTCTGGCTGCTGGATTATCTGGGCGACAGTGAAACGCTGAATCGGGAGTGGTTGATGGAGCCGGAATAACCCGGCTCCGGCAGGATCAACGGCGATAATCGCGGAAGGGGCCGTCGGCCACAGAACGACGCTCAATCAGACGCGGATGCACTTCAATGGTCTGGGACTCTTCACGCTTATTTACGATGCGATCGAGCAGCATGTTAAACGCGGTCTCACCCAGGGAATCTTTCGGCTGGTGGATGGTGGTTAACGCCGGGCTGAAGAAGCGGGCGTTGCGCACATTGTCATAACCGATCACCGAAATATCCTGCGGCACGCGCAGACCCATTTCATCGGCTGCACAAATCGCGCCCATCGCCATCACATCACCCCCGCAGAATACGGCGGTCGGACGCGGATGCTGCGAAAGAATTTGCTGCATCGCACGATAGCCAGATTCCGGTTCGAAATCGCCCTGAACAATCCAGTTTTCCGGTACGGTGATATTCACTTCTTCCAGCGCTTTCAGGAAACCAGCCAGACGGCCCGCGCCGGTATTGCGTTCAAGGGGCCCCGGGATCACACCGAGATCGCGATGGCCGCGTTCGATCAAATAGCGCCCGGCCATATAGCCGCCCTGGAAGGCGTTATCGATAACCGAATCAGTGAAGTCGGCTCTGGATTCGCCCCAGTCCATCACCACCATCGGGATATGACGATACTCTTCCAGCGTCGACAGCAGGGATTCAGGATATTCAGAGCACATGACCAACAGGCCATCAACACGCTTTTGCGCCATCATCGACAGATAGGCGCGCTGTTTTTCCTGATTGTTGTGGGCGTTACCCAAAATTAGCGTGTAGCCTTTGCTAAAACAGCTGTTTTCTACCGCTTCGATAATTTCAGCAAAATAGGGCGCTTCGCTGCTGGTCGCCAGCAAACCGATAGATTTCGTATGATTGACTTTTAAGCTGCGTGCGACGGCGCTCGGGGAATAGTGTAATTCCTTGATAGCCGCCCAGACTGCATTGCGTGTTTCTTCCGCCACAAAACGGGTTTTGTTAATAACATGCGACACAGTTGTAGTGGAAACGTTTGCGCGTTTAGCGACATCTTTTATAGTTGCCATTCTTGTTACTCCAGACCCTCTCCGAGCCCCTGTTCATCACAGGTTAAACGTTTGCCTATGCTAACCCCGGTGCGCAACTTTTCGTTTGCGGGTATGTCGGGAAATTGCGACATCAAAAGGAGGGGGTCAATGGCTGGTGAAAAATAAGGTAGCGACGGATTTTGTCTGATCTTGCGCAAAAGTGGAAGAGGGAAAACGCATATCAGCTTAAATCCCGTGGTAATTTTATCTGAAAATATGCAAAAATGATCTGCACACACTTTTATTGTGGATAACAAGGAGAGCAAAAATGAGCACAGACCTGAAATTTTCTCTGGTGACAACCGTTATCGTACTTGGTTTGATTGTGGCAACCAGTTTTGTTGCTGTATTAAACTAAGCCAAAAAGCGGGCAGTGAAGACTTATCTCTTGTTAAACGCCAGAAAAGCGCATTTTTTGGCGTTTAGTGCATTTTAGAGGGGATGAATTAACGAGGATCTTTTCAGAATAAAACACTGCAGGCTTGCGCTGAAAACTTTTTTTAACAACCCGCCGTAGGCTTTTTCCTCAGGCAACAAATTTCTCTGCCAGTTATTCACAAATCAGCAAAACTCTTTTGCCAAAACACCGCCTTCCTTTCTCATGTGACAAATGTCACTCTTCGCTCTCTTTATTTACAGGTCACTCATCTTGTCGGCGGCGATGACGTGAGGGACGGGTTTGCTGGAACTGACTAATGAAAATAAATTATCCGCTACTGGCGCTGGCAATTGGCGCATTTGGAATCGGCACCACGGAATTTTCGCCGATGGGATTACTGCCGGTGATTGCCCGTGGCGTCGATGTCTCCATACCGGCGGCAGGAATGCTGATCAGCGCTTATGCCGTGGGGGTTATGGTCGGCGCGCCGCTGATGACGTTGCTGCTCTCTCATCGCGCTCGTCGCAGCGCATTGATATTCCTGATGGCGATTTTTACTCTCGGGAATGTGCTCTCGGCTATTGCCCCTGACTATGCCACGCTGATGGTGTCACGCATCATCACCAGCCTGAATCATGGAGCGTTTTTCGGCCTCGGCTCGGTGGTGGCGGCAAGTGTGGTGCCGAAACATAAACAGGCGAGTGCGGTGGCGACCATGTTCATGGGCCTGACCATCGTGAATATCGGCGGCGTGCCCGCCGCTACCTGGCTGGGCGAGACCATTGGCTGGCGAATGTCGTTTCTCGCGACCGCAGGCCTCGGCGTTATTGCGATCATCAGCCTGGCGTTTTCTTTGCCGAAAGGCGGCGCGGGCGAGCGACCGGATGTGAAGAAAGAGCTGTCGGTGCTGATGCGGCCGCAGGTGGTAAGTGCGTTGTTGACCACGGTCTTAGGGGCCGGGGCGATGTTTACCCTGTATACCTATATATCGCCGGTGCTACAGCATGTCACCCACGCCACCCCGCTGTTCGTCACGGCTATGCTGGTGCTGATTGGGGTGGGCTTCTCTATTGGTAACTGGCTGGGCGGCCGCCTGGCAGACCGTTCGGTCACCGGTACCTTGAAAGGCTTCCTTGCGCTGCTGATTGTGATTATGGCCGCCATTCCCTGGCTGGCACGTAGCGAATGGGGGGCGGCATTAAGCATGGTGGTATGGGGTGCCGCGACCTTCGCGGTCGTACCGCCGCTGCAGATGCGCGTCATGCGGGTCGCAAGCGATGCGCCGGGCTTATCTTCATCGGTGAATATTGGCGCGTTTAATCTGGGTAATGCATTGGGTGCGGCGGCAGGCGGCGCGGTTATCCAGGCTGGTCTTGGACTGAATATGGTACCCGTGATGGGGGCGACGATCGCAGGATTGGGATTATTGTTGGTGGTCCTGTCATCGCGACGCGAACGTGAAACCCTGTGCGCCGCTGAATGAAAAAACGGAGAAGGTTTACCTTCTCCGTGTAGCCTGTCAGGCAGCAAAGTTTTTCGCGACGAAATTCCAGTTTACCAGCGCCCAGAAGTGCTCCAGATATTGCGGACGGGCGTTACGGTAATCGATGTAGTACGCATGTTCCCATACGTCTACCGTCAGCAACGGTTTGGCAGGCGAAGTGAGCGGCGTACCGGCGTTAGACGTGGATACAATCGCCAGCGTGCCATCGGGGTTTTTCACAAGCCAGGTCCAGCCGGAACCAAAGTTCTTAATAGCTGCGTCTGTAAAGCGGGTTTTGAACTCCGCGAAGCTGCCAAACGCAGCATTGATGGCATCTGCCAGCGCGCCGTCTGGTTCGCCGCCAGCCTGCGGGGCGAGGCAGTGCCAGTAAAAAGTATGGTTCCACACCTGTGCGGCATTGTTGAAAATCCCGCCTTCGGCGCTTCGCACGATCTCTTCTAATGATTTCCCTTCGAACGCGGTACCCGTAATCAGGTTATTGAGGTTAGTGACATAGGTCTGATGATGTTTGCCATAGTGATACTCCAGCGTTTCTGCGGAGATATGCGGCTCAAGGGCCTCTTTGGCATACGGTAATGCAGGTAGTTCGAACGACATTGCTTGACTCCTTATTATATGACGCTAAATACGTACTTTTAGTGCGTGTATTAGGGTAGCAAATTGAAAGAGTAAGCAAAAGATGAAGTTACCTGCCCGTAAAGGGCAGGTTAAGGTATTCAGCGGATAGTTCTTGGCGTCATCACCCGGCGAGCGCCAACATAATGGCGTTGCCAGTAATCTTCGCTCAGTGACGTGATTTCAATGTCGCGACCCGAACGGGGCGACTGAATGAATTTACCGTTGCCGACGTATACGCCGACGTGATCGGCGGTACCGCGACCACGGGTGCGGAAAAACACCAAATCTCCACTTTGCAACTCCGCCACATTTACCGGCGATGCATCGCGCAGATGGTACATCTCATTAGCCGTGCGCGGGATGCGAAACTTCACCAGATCCTTGTATGCGTAATAAATCAGGCCGCTGCAATCGAAACCGGTACGCGGAGATGCGCCGCCCCAACGGTAGGGTTTGCCAATTTGGCCCATTAATTTGTTCAGCGCGGTCTGCTGCGCTTTCTGAACGCGAACTTTGTGCGCTTCAGCAATCGTGGTTGGTTTGCTGGTTTTCACCGTCACGCACGATTTCTTCCCGGTTTTACGGGATTTGGTGCATGACTGTTTGATCATTTCTACTGCCGCGGTAACAGGCTGGGCGCTGCGGCGGTTTTTGGCCACGCTTTTGGCGGCGGAACGGGAAGAGGAGGTTTTGGAACCTGAAGCCGTCTTTTTAGCGGCGCTGGTGGGGGTACTTTTTGTCGCTGATGTTTTTTTCGAAGATTGCGTTGTTTTTGCGGTGTTCTTTTTGTTAGTTGCTTTATTCGTGGATGATTTGTCTGCGTGTTTGGTTTTCGTAATCTGCTTATGCACCGCAGACGGGCGAGCATGCTCCGACGCCAGAGCGAGCGGCGTAAAGCTTAAAGAAGTAAAAAATAGAGCACAAAGCGTAAGCGAAACTTTATTCATCCGCACCACTGAGCGTTCCCCTGAACTATGCTGACAATCATGCCAGCGTGTGATTTTCAAAACCCGTCGATTCTAATCCATAAAATCGTTCAACGTTAAGAGAGTTATTCTCCCAAAACGCCGTTTTGGAACCATGCGCAAATAAAATGACCAACTTACGCTTCACTTGCTCGTTTTTTGCACAATAGTTGAGTGAAAGAGTAAGGTTTTAGGCGTTGAAAATGTTATTCTGGTCGCATGTTTACTGGGAACGTTACGGTTCATCTCCCGGATTTACACAGTTCCCTGATAGCCAGTAAAATTCAGGCTGTTTGCCTGAAAAGCTTGAGGAAGCAAGACAATGAGCACCACCATCGAAAAAATTGAACGCCAAATCGCTGAAAACCCGATCCTGCTGTACATGAAAGGTTCACCAAAACTGCCAAGCTGCGGTTTCTCTGCTCAGGCTGTACAGGCGCTGTCTGCCTGCGGCGAGCGTTTCGCTTACGTTGATATCCTCCAGAACCCGGATATCCGTGCAGAGCTGCCGAAATATGCGAACTGGCCGACATTCCCGCAATTGTGGGTCGACGGCGAACTGGTCGGCGGTTGCGATATCGTTATCGAGATGTACCAGCGCGGGGAATTGCAGTCACTGATTAAAGAAACTGCCGCGAAGTACAAAGAGTCCGACGCGGAGTAAATAAAAAAGCGACCTCAGGTCGCTTTTTTTACGTGCTTATTCGGTGGGTTCGGCCTGCGGTAACGGCCAGCCGCCCAGACGCTTCCAGCGGTTCACAATCTCGCAGAACAACAGCGCCGTCTGCTCGGTGTCGTACAGGGCCGAGTGAGCCTGGGTGCTGTCAAACGGGATCCCGGCAGCAAGACACGCCTTCGCCAGCACGGTCTGCCCCAGCGCCAGCCCGCTCAGCGCCGCCGTATCAAAGGTGACGAACGGATGGAACGGGTTGCGCTTTAATGACGCGCGTTCAGCCGCCGCCATCATAAAGCCATGATCGAACGTGGCGTTATGGGCAACCATAATTGCGCGGTTACATCCGCGATCCTTAATGCCTTTGCGCACCATTTTAAAAATCGCATGTAGCGCATCGTATTCGCTGACCGCGCCGCGCAGCGGGTTATGTGGGTCAATGCCGTTAAAGGCCAGCGCTTCCGGTTGCAACAGGGCGCCTTCAAAAGGTTCGACATGAAAGTGCAGCGTTTCGTCGATGCCGAGCCAGCCCTGTTCATCCATTTTTAAGGTGACGGCGGCAATTTCAAGCAGCGCGTCGGTTTTAGCGTTGAATCCGGCAGTCTCCACATCAATCACGACGGGATAAAAACCACGAAAACGGTCGCACAGACCGGTAAGTTGAGCGTTGTCGGACATCAGCGTCTCTATGTTGGGGAATTAAAGCAGCGCGTATTATGGCAAAAAAAGGCGGGGGATGCAGCAGGGCAGGCGCATTCACGCCTGCCAGAGTACTCAGTTGCCGAGGCCTTTGCCGGCATCTTTCGCTTCGATTAGCTCGATTTTGTAACCGTCCGGATCTTCCACGAAGGCAATAACCGTGGTTCCGCCTTTCACCGGGCCCGCTTCACGAGTGACGTTGCCGCCATTGGCGCGAATGCGTTCGCAGGCTTCGGCCGCATTGTCCACGCTTAAAGCGATATGACCGTACGCGGTGCCGAGTTCATAGCTGTCCACACCCCAGTTGTAAGTCAGCTCAATAACCGCTTCTTCACTTTCCGGACCGTAACCAACGAAGGCCAGAGAATATTTGTACTCTTCGTTTTCGCTGGTGCGCAGCAGGGTCATGCCCAGTACTTTGGTGTAGAAATCAATAGAACGTTGCAAATCGCCAACGCGTAACATGGTGTGAAGTAAACGCATAACATCCTCGTCATTAATAAGTTTTTTAGCATCAACAGCTTTTCAGTATAGCGGCGATGCGCCGCCGCTATCAATTCGATCACAAAGTTGGGTAATCGATATATCCTTCAGCACCACCGCCGTAGAAAGTTTCCGGCTTCGGCGCGTTGAGTTCCGCTTTGCGATGCAGTCGTTCGACCAGGTCCGGGTTAGCAATATAAACGCGGCCAAACGCCACGGCATCAATATAGCCTTTGGAGATCAGATCTTCGGCTTTTTCGGCGGTATAAGCGCCGGCACCGATGATCACGCCCGGATACTGCTGACGAACTTTCGCGCGGAATTCGTCGGAGTAGGGTTTGCCGCCCGCCCAGTCTGGTTCGGAAATATGCAGATACGCCAGATTGCGTTTCGCCAGCTCGCCAATTAAATACAGTGCGGCTTCTTCCTGATCGTCGCCATTATCCAGCCCGTTAAACGGACCGAGCGGAGAGATACGGATGCCAATACGGTCCGATGCCCACGCCTCACTGGCAGCATCCACCACTTCCAGTACCAGGCGGGTGCGGTTTTCCACGCTTCCGCCATATTCGTCGGTGCGTTGATTCGATGCCGGAGACAGGAACTGATGCAGCAAATAGCCGTGGGCAGAATGCAGTTCCACCAGATCGAAACCGGCTTCGCGGGCATTGATCACCGCCTGGCGGAAATCATTAACAATGCCAGGGATTTCTTCCGTTTCCAGCGCGCGCGGCGTAGACGTGTCGACACGAATAGCGCGCCCTTGCTCATCACGCAAAGACGTGCGGGTTTCAGCGCGGATTGCCGAAGGCGCGACCGGCGCTTCGCCGCCCGGTTGCAGGCTGTCGTGGGAAATGCGTCCGGTGTGCCACAGTTGTACCGCAATGCGGCCATCTCGCTCATGCACGGCGGCGGTGATCTTTTTCCAGGCGGCAATTTGCTCTTCGCTGTGCAAGCCCGGCGCACCAGCATAACCTTTGGCCTGGGCAGAAATTTGCGTGGCTTCGCTGATGATCAGCCCGGCGCTGGCACGCTGGCGATAATACTCAACCATCATTGGGGTGGGAATATCCCCAGGCTCAATGCTGCGCAGACGGGTGAGAGGGGCCATAAATACGCGGTTCGGTGCAGTGACAGCGCCCACTTTTAACGGGGTAAATAATTTTTCTGATGACATACACACTCCTGAGTAGACCGGTCGTCTAGTAAGTTTCGAAATAAAAAGCACCCACTTATTGGGGTGCGCAGAGTAAATCCTGAACATGCGCCAGTGCGGTTTCCAGCGGAAGCGCGCTGCGGGAAATTTTCGCCTGCAAACTGGCGCCGAGCCAGAGCGCATACAACACGTTAGCGGCGGTCGTCGCGTCGCTGTGCAGCGTTAAACTGCCTTCGTCCACGCCCTGCTTAAGGCTTTGAGCAAGCAGCGCGATCACCTGAGCCGCGCCGCGATCGAGGGCCAGACGCATATCCTCCGACAAATCGCACACTTCGGCGGAAAGTTTGACCGTCAGGCATCCGTTAATGCGATCGTGCTGGCAGAATTGCTGTAGCGTCTGCTGATAGTAAGCCAACAGTTTTTCGCGAGCCGTCGCCCCGGGGGCAGCAAAATGCCGGATCAGTTGCTGATGATACGCGGTGTAATAGCGTTCCAGCATCGCGACGCCAAAAGCCTCTTTGGAGCGAAAGTAATGATAAAACGATCCCTTCGGCACTTCGGCGGTTTTCAGCAACTCGCTCAGGCCCATGCCGACAAAACCACGGTGCAGGCAAAGCTGCTCGCCAGTAGCAAGAAGGTGTTCGCGGGTATCGTGTTCAGCCATTTTGTTCATGCGCTCACTGTAGTAGACCAATCGGTCTAATGCAATCATTTTTACAACAGGAGAGGGGAGGACCCACGACCTGTCGCCGGTTCATGCTGATAACTTGCAACATTGGCACTCCGCGTCTTCAATAAGAGGAATCTGCGCATTAAGGAGGGGTTGTGGCGGAACAACTTGAATTTTTTCCCATTCAGAGCCCCTGTCGGGGAATTTGCCAGTCTGATGAAAAAGGCTTCTGCCGGGGCTGTATGCGCACGCGTGATGAGCGTTTCAACTGGCAGGCGATGAGCGATGCCCAAAAGCAGGATGTGTTACGCCTGTGCCGCCAGCGCTGGCTACGGAGAATGCGCGCTGCGAAAGCCCAACCGGATGATGAACCGCAACAACCTTCTCTTTTCTAGTTTCGCCAGTCACGTATACTCAGCTTTTATTTTTTGCTGAGGAAATCAAGATGGTTCAGCGTATTACTCTCGCGCCCCAGGGCCCGGAATTCTCCCGTCTGGTGATGGGTTACTGGCGCCTGATGGACTGGAACATGTCTGCCCGTGAACGGGTCAGCTTTATCGAAGCGCATCTCGATCTGGGCATTACCACGGTCGATCACGCCGATATTTACGGGGGATACCAGTGCGAAGCCGCGTTTGGCGAAGCGCTTAAACTGGCTCCGCAGCTGCGCCAGAAAATGGAAATCGTCACCAAATGCGGTATCGCCACCACGGCTAAACCAGAAAACCGCATCGGCCACTATATTACCGATCGCGCACATATTGTTGAGAGCGCAGAAACCTCACTGAAAAACCTCGCTATCGACCACATCGATCTGTTGCTGATCCATCGTCCCGATCCCTTGATGGACGCCGACGAGGTAGCCGAAGCTTTTATCCAGCTTCATCAGGCCGGTAAAGTCCGTCATTTTGGCGTATCTAATTTCACGCCAGCACAGTTTTCGCTGCTTCAGTCGCGTCTGCCGTTTACCCTTGCCACTAACCAGGTGGAAATCTCCCCGGTTCATCAGCCGCTTCTGCTGGACGGCACGCTCGATCAGTTACAACAGCTGCGCATTCGTCCGATGGCATGGTCCTGCCTCGGCGGTGGTCGTCTGTTTAATGATGAAACCTTCAAAGCGTTGCGCGATGAACTGCATCAGGTGGCCCAGGAGATTGGGGCTGAAACCATTGAACAGGTGGTGTATGCCTGGGTGATGCGTCTGCCGTCCCAGCCGTTGCCGATTATTGGGTCCGGTAAAATCGAGCGCGTGCGTTCGGCGATCCAGTCATTATCGCTGGAGATGTCCCGTCAGCAGTGGTTCCGCATTCGAAAAGCGGCGCTCGGTTACGATGTACCGTAATTCCTAAAATCGCGGCCTCCCGATATTGATGCTTCGTTTGTCCTAAACTTAACAGGCGAAATCAACCATCTGGAGGCACGATGAAAAAAATCAGTCTGGCAGTGTGCGCGCTGCTTGCCTGCGGCGCAGCCCAGGCAGCCAGTGAAGACGTCGAAATGCATCTGGTTACGCCCCAGGGCATTGGGCAATCTATTGGTGAAGTTAAAATTGAAGAGACCGATAACGGTCTGAAATTCACCCCCGATTTAAAAGCGTTGCCGCCCGGAGAGCGTGGCTTCCACATTCACGCCAAAGGCAGCTGCGAACCGGCGATGAAAAACGGCACACCGTCTGCGGCAGAAGCGGCTGGTGGCCATCTTGATCCGCAATCCACCGGTAAGCACCAGGGGCCTGAAGGCGCGGGGCATTTAGGGGATCTGCCGGTCCTGGTCGTTGATAAAGAAGGCATGGCCAAAGAAGCGGTTACCGCACCGCGCCTTAAATCACTGGATGAGGTAAAAGGCAAAGCGCTAATGATCCACGCCGGCGGCGATAACATGTCCGATAAACCCGAACCGCTGGGCGGTGGCGGGGCACGTTATGCCTGCGGCGTAATCAAATAAATCACCGTTGCGCCGTCAACTGAGGAGAAGCTGGCGGCGCAAATTCCAGTTGTTTCAGCGAACAATATAAACGCCAAATCAGTGCTGCGAGTTCCACTGCCGCCGGATCGTGATGACGGCTTAATACCTCACATAAGCGCTGAAGTTCGTTAAGCGCCACATCCAGCGGTTTTTTCTGTACGCCTTGTTCACTCATCACATCCCGCAAAGTACTGATGCAAATATCCCGTACCTGAGAAAGCGGATCGGAGCGTGATTCCCATGCGCGAAGCGCCCAGACCACATGTGAGCAATTGAGCAGTACCACGCCCCAGCGCAGCAGCCAGCGTCTGGCTGTTTCTTCCTTCGCCTGGCTTAGCTGATGAATATGGTGATACACCAGCGATTCAAAGCCGTTTTCGCTCAGGCCAGGCCGTCGGCTAAGCTGATCGATAAACCCGCGCCGTAACGCCCGGATATGTCGGCGGCTTTTACGGTTGTCTGAACCGGGCTTGAGGATGGCAAAGGCCAGCCAGGCCAGACCCACACCCAGGATTTTCGCCAGGTTGTCATTAAGAAAGTCGCCAAAATCATAAACCGGTGGGTTGGTCACGGCGATGAAAGAGCCCATAAAGACAATTAGTTGTCCCCACAGTCCGGCAATTTTAGGTTGCTGAAGCTTCATCAGTTGCATCAGGCACAGCAGGGGAAAGAGGAACAATAAGAACTCCCACAGTTCTGTTATACGCACCATCAGCCCGAACTTGACGGCAAAGCTAAACAGCGAGAGTAAAATCAGGGTGCGCATCAGCAGTGACAGCGACTGATGCGGTGAAGGTGAAATGGAATAGAGCACGCAGCAGATCGCGATCATCGTCAGCGCGCCGCCGCCCGCATCCCACTGCGCTGTAATTGTCCAGGCGCAGGCCGCCACAATAACCACAAATGTCCGTAGTCCATTCCATAACGCTTCGGTCATATCGGTATGTCGGGTTAACAATCCGGCTTTCGGGCCGGTATCGTCGGTATCGTGACGATCGTTTTCCAGCACCAGCAGGTAGCGGCTCGACCGAAGATACATCTGGCAGAAATCACGCAAACGCAGCCACCAGGCAAGGTGACGATAATCCCGGGCTTGTTCAGGCATACACAGCGCCAGGAGCCGGGCGATCCGATAGTTGTCCGGCTGCGGGCGCGCCAGCTCTTCCAGAATGCGCTGTTGAACGCTTGCGATATGCGCAGGCGGTGACGGCCAGTTGAGTAACAGACGTCGGATGCCTGAAATAGTGCTGGTTAAGCGCAACTGCTGGTGGAGGATCGCATTGAGTCGATGGTTATGACGCCGGAAGCGGTAATGGCTCCAGAACGCCTGAATTCGCAAAATGTTTAATGTCAGAATCTGACCGATCATCCCCTGATGCGCCGTTCTCATGGCGTCGGTAGTTTCCGGCTTCCACAGCAGGCTGGCGTGTTCAAGCAGGCGGGCGTGCAGGTTTTTTAGCGAAACCAACAGCGTCGCGCCATCAGACGTGCTGGGCAGGATCATCATCATCAACCCGCCGCAGGCTATGCCGATAAGCACTTCGCATACCCGCGCCTGGGCTATGTCCCATAGCTGCGTAGGCTCAAGCATATTGACCATTGGGAAAGCGATGATGGCGGCGGTATAACCCGCCAGCTGCGCGGCATAGGCGGCGTTATTGTGGAAGTGGCTTGCCGTCCAGGTGCACAGCGCCAGCCAGCCGGCCATGGCTAAAGAGAAAAACCACGGATCGTTAAGCGTGCTTCCGGCAATCATTAACGAGGCGCTGGCTCCCACCAGGCTGCCTACCACGCGGCCCAGACTTTTACTGATCACCCCGCCGGGGGTGGGAAAGCTGACCACGGCGGCGGAGGTCATAGCCCAGTAGGGCTCATCCAGATTAAGCACATAGGCGATACTCAGGGCAAGACACATGGCGATGCTGTTGCGTAACGCATAGCGCCACTGATTGCCTGTCGCTTTACCCCACGGTGTGCGGTGCCATTCCAGCCATGCGAAATTCATGGATCACTGCTCAATGGCAATGGTGCAGGTGGTGCCGGATACCAGCATTGCGTTTTCCGGCACGTTTTCCAGGGTAAAACGGACCGGTACGCGTTGGGCAAGCCTAACCCAGGGCACATTCGGTTTGACGTCGGGAACCAGCCCGCTGTCTGTTTCCACACTTTGATCGTAGATGGCCCGGCCAATGCTTTCTACCCGCCCGGTAAGCGGAACGTCATTACTGAGCAGTTTTATCCGGGCAGGCGCGCCCGGCGCAATATGGCGTAGTTTCGTTTCTTCAAAGTAACCCACGACATAAAAAGAGTGGCTGTCGATCAGGGCAAAAACGGGCTGGCCGGTTGATGCGTAATTGCCGACGCGAACCGACAGGTTAGTCACCCAACCATCGACCGGGGCGGTGACGCGGGTTTGTGAAAGCTGCCACCTGGCCTGTTCCAGCGCGGCTTTCGCCACATTGACGGCGGCCTGCATCGCTTTAACATTGATCGTGGCGCTGTCGAGCTCTTCGGCAGAAATATAATTATGCGGCAGGTGCTGGCGTCGGCTGGCTTCATTTTGCGCTTTCGCCAGATCGGATTCCGCGTGAGCCACCTGAGCTTGTGCATTCAGAATGGCAATATTGTAGGGAGTCGGGTCCAGGCTAAATAACGGCGTGCCCGCTTTGACGAACTGATTGTCCTTAACATTAAGATCGGTAATGGTGCCGCCCACCTGCGGGGAGATATCGACGAGCTCGGCGCGCACCTTGCCATCACGAGTCCAGGGCGATTGCATGTAATAATTCCACAGCCACCATCCGGCGAGAATGGCGGCTGCAAATACCACCAGCGTGGAAAAATACTTCAATGTTTTAATCATGAGAACAACCCTGTCGTCAAAATAAACATTCCGGCGCATACCGACAAAATAAATATCGATAAATCCATCAGCGTCGGGTGCCAGACGGCGCCAGAATAGAGCCAGTTACGCAATAATCTGTGCAAAATCAGCCAGATAAATAAACCAATAAACACCGCCTTAAACAGGGGTGGAAAGTAAACCGACGCGCCGACTACCACGTCCTCAAGCGGCATACCTGACGGTAAAGAAAAGTTGTTCACTTCGGATTAACCCTAATCATAACGGCCACGCCGCGTTGTTTCCCTGACAGGTTGTAGAATCAAATTATAGACTTTGCGTGAAGTGACGGAAAAATCAGTAATTTGTTTTAGACATATAAATGCTGCACACTGAGTGTAAAATCAGTATAATAAGTTAGCAAGCTAATTATAAGGAGATGAAATTGGAATCGCCACTAGGTTCTGATCTGGCACGGTTAGTACGCATTTGGCGTGCTCTGATTGACCATCGCCTGAAACCTCTGGAGTTAACGCAAACCCACTGGGTTACGTTGCATAACATTCACGAGTTGCCGCCAGATCAATCGCAGATCCAGCTGGCAAAAGCGATCGGCATTGAACAGCCATCGCTGGTGCGCACGTTAGATCAGCTCGAAGAGAAGGGGTTGATTGCGCGTCACACCTGCGCCAACGACAGGCGCGCCAAGCGTATCAAGCTGACCGATAAAGCCGCGCCGATCATCAGCGAAATGGAAGATGTCATCCGTAAAACGCGGGGAGAGATCCTCAGCGGGATCAGTAGTGAAGAGCTGGATACATTACTCAATCTGATTGGGCGGATTGAGAAAAATATCCACCGACTTCACGGTCAGAATTAATCAAAAGCCTCGTTTACACGAGGCTTTTTTTTGCGTGCACCCGTAACCCCGATGAGGCATTTCTGCCGTTTCACGGGCAAAGGTATCGCCCACAGGTAACATATTTTTCGGAATAGAGCGCGGGTGTAATCTTCTATTAGAGGGAAGGTCCGGGCATAAAAAAAGCGGCCCGGTGGGCCGCTTCTGAAAGGAAATTAACGCGGGGAAACGGTGACCTGGCTACCTTTGTTCGCCATGACAACACGTTGGCCCGGCGAGAATTTGGTCGCGCCCTGTTTCTGAACAACCATGATGGTGTCACCGTCATCCTTACGGATTTCCAGCTCAACACCCTGGGTTTTGTTCATCGATCCCTGAACGCCCTGGCCTGCCACGCCGCCTGCGACTGCACCTGCGGCTGTTGCCAGTGAACGGCCAGTACCGCCGCCGATAGTGTTGCCCAGGAAACCACCCAATACCGCGCCGCCAATTGCGCCGATCGCGTTATTATCATCTCCGCCCTGAATCTGGACCGGACGAACGTTGACGATGGTGCCGTAAGTCACGCGCTGAACCTGTTTCGCTTCCGACGCGCTGTACACATCGCCTGAAAGACTATCATTGTTAACACAGCCAGCCAGAGTAAAGCCAACCAGCGAAATCATCAGTACTCGTGAAATCATTTAAGTAAATCTCCTGTTTACCACTTTACGCTCAAATGAGCATCCTTAATGGCAAATTATAAGATACTCCACGCGGTGATTTCACACTATTGTGGAGACTTGATAAAAAAATAGTAAAACACCCTGTATTAACCGTAGCTAAACATCTTCATTGCTGTCGTCACTTCGTGATATTTAACGATTCTTTACACACGAATACGCGTTGCTCGCTATTATTCATGGCGAAAATACAACGGGTGTGTTCCAGTGAACCCTTCAGGCGGGATGAAAAGGATTAAGTATGAAATCGGGTCGATATATTGGTGTGATGTCAGGTACCAGCCTGGATGGCGTGGACGTTGTGCTGGCGGCAATAGATGAACATATGGTTGCCCAGCAGGCGAGCCTGACTTATCCCATCCCTCATGCGCTTAAGGAAGCCATTCTCGCCGTCTGCCAGGGGCAACAACTCACGCTCTCGCAACTTGGTCAGCTCGACACCCGCTTAGGCCGTCTGTTTGCTGAAGCGGTGCAGGCCTTAATGGACCAGGAAAATCTGCGTGCTGAAGAAATTGTGGCGGTGGGCAGCCACGGTCAAACCGTCTGGCACGAACCTCATGGCGATGCGCCTCATACATTGCAGATTGGTGATAATAACCAAATCGTCGCCCACACTGGCGTTACCGTCGTTGGTGATTTCCGGCGTCGCGACATCGCACTGGGCGGGCAAGGGGCTCCCCTGGTTCCCGCTTTTCATCATGCCTTGTTGGGGCATCCAACCGAAAAACGGATCGTGTTGAATATTGGCGGTATTGCCAATATCTCGCTGTTGTTTCCGGATGTTCCCGTGAAAGGTTATGACACCGGCCCGGGAAATATGCTCATGGATGCCTGGATTTGGCGTCAGCGCGGTATGGCTTATGATAAAGATGCCGGATGGGCCAGCAGCGGTCGCGTGATCCTGCCGCTCTTACAACAAATGTTAAGCGATCCCTATTTTTCCGCCCCTGCGCCTAAAAGCACCGGACGAGAATATTTCAATTATGGCTGGCTTGAGCGCCAACTGACCAATTTCCCGGGTATACAACCGCAGGATGTCCAGGCCACTCTGGCAGAACTGACCGCCACAACGATTTCAGAACAGATTTTATTGTGCGGTGGCTGCGAACGCCTGTTGGTTTGTGGCGGAGGCGGGCGTAATCCGCTGCTCATGGCGCGCCTTGCCAGCCTGCTTCCAGGGATTGAGGTCACGACGACAGACGAGGCCGGCATCAGCGGCGATGACATGGAAGCGCTGGCATTCGCCTGGCTTGCCTGGCGGACGCTGAATGGTTTGCCAGGCAATCTGCCTTCGGTAACCGGCGCTTCACAGCCGACGGTTTTGGGCGCAGTTTTTCCAGCGAACCCGCTTAACAATCAGAGTTAACTGAAGTTCCCCGACGGGCGTAAACGATAGACTGCTTCTGCGTGGAGGGTATCACCCTCCAGGGAACAGGTTTGATTCAGGATACGCCCATGAAAAAATTGCTTGTCGTTTTGATCCCCACTTTACTCGCAGGTTGCTCCAGCTATAACAACTTCGTCGAAAGAATGCATACCGACACCCTGGAATATCAGTGTGACGAGAAACCGTTAACCGTGAATCTCAATAATACTCGTCAGGAAGTCAGCTTTGTTTATGATGACAAACCCCTGACGCTTAAACAGGGGCTTTCTGCATCCGGTGCGCGCTATACCGACGGCATTTATGTGTTCTGGTCTAAAGGCGACAGCGCAACGGTTTACGATAAAGATCGCATCGTGTTGAATAATTGCCAGCTACAAAACCCGAAACGTTGAGATTTTATCGGGTGGGGAGCACAATAACGCCACCCGAAAAATGCCTCGAAGAATCAACATGTCTGACCACGATGCCCTGCAACAAATCGCGCATTTACGTCGCGAATACACGAAAGGCGGCTTACGCCGTCGCGATTTGCCGGAACAACCCCTTGTGTTGTTTGAGCGCTGGCTGGCGCAGGCGTGTGAAGCGCAACTGGCGGACCCGACCGCAATGGTGGTCGCGACGGTGGATGAGAATCACCAGCCCTGGCAGCGTATTGTTTTATTGAAACATTTCGATGAGCGGGGAATGGTGTTCTACACCAATCTCGGCAGCCGCAAAGCCCATCATATTGAACACAACCCCCGTATCAGCCTGCTGTTTCCCTGGCATATGCTTGAACGCCAGGTGATGGTGACAGGTAAAGCTGAACGTCTTTCCACACTGGAAGTCATGAAGTACTTCCACAGCCGCCCCCGTGATAGCCAGATCGGCGCCTGGGTGTCGAAACAATCCAGCCGTATTTCCGCGCGCGGTATTCTTGAAAGCAAATTCCTCGAACTGAAGCAGAAATTCCAGCAGGGCGAGATCCCGTTGCCCAGTTTCTGGGGCGGTTTTCGCGTGAGCCTTGAACAAATGGAATTCTGGCAGGGTGGGGAGCACCGCTTACACGACCGATTTTTATACCAGCGCGACGCGGATGCCTGGAAAATAGACAGGCTGGCGCCGTGATCGGTGGTTTTCTTCGTTAAGCGCTGGCACTCATGTGGCGCGCGCTTTATTCTATGAATCCTTTTTTTCGCCAGTGGGCGAAGAGCCGTGTACCGGCACAGGTGCAGTCGTAAATACATGGAGAAATTGATGGCAAGCAGCAATTTGATCAAACAATTGCAAGAGCGGGGTCTTGTGGCCCAGGTGACGGATGAGGAAGCGTTAGCAGAGCGACTGGCGCAAGGGCCAATCGCACTCTATTGCGGCTTCGATCCGACCGCCGATAGCTTGCATTTGGGCCATCTGGTTCCTCTGCTGTGCCTGAAGCGTTTCCAGCAGGCAGGGCATAAGCCAGTTGCACTGGTGGGCGGCGCGACCGGTCTGATTGGCGACCCGAGCTTTAAGGCCGCCGAGCGTAAACTGAATACAGAAGAAACCGTGCAGGAATGGGTGGATAAAATCCGCAAACAGGTTGCACCGTTCCTGGATTTCGATTGCGGTGAAAACTCCGCCATCGCCGCGAATAACTATGACTGGTTCGGCAATATGAATGTGCTGACCTTCCTGCGCGATATCGGCAAACACTTCTCTGTTAACCAGATGATTAATAAAGAAGCCGTTAAGCAGCGCCTGAACCGCGACGATGTGGGCATCTCCTTTACCGAGTTTTCGTATAACCTGCTGCAGGGCTATGATTTTGCCTGCCTTAACGAATTACACGGCGTGGCGCTGCAGATTGGCGGTTCCGACCAGTGGGGCAACATCACATCCGGTATCGATTTGACTCGTCGTCTGCATCAAAACCAGGTGTTTGGCCTGACGGTCCCGCTGATCACTAAAGCCGACGGTACCAAATTTGGTAAAACCGAAGGCGGCGCAGTCTGGCTGGATCCGAAGAAAACCAGTCCGTACAAGTTCTATCAGTTCTGGATCAACACCGCAGACGCCGATGTGTATCGCTTCCTGAAGTTCTTCACCTTCATGGATCTTGAAGCCATCAACGCGCTGGAAGAAGAAGACAAAAACAGCGGTAAAGCCCCGCGTGCCCAGTATGTGCTGGCGGATGAAGTGACCCGTCTGGTGCATGGCGAAGAGGGCCTGGTGGCGGCGAAACGCATCACCGAAAGCCTGTTCAATGGCAATCTTGAATCCCTCAGCGAAGCAGATTTCGAGCAGCTGGCGCAGGACGGCGTGCCAATGATCGAACTGGCTGCAGGTGCCGATCTTCAGCAGGCGCTGGTAGATTCTGAGCTGCAACCGTCCCGTGGTCAGGCGCGCAAAACCATTGCGTCTAACGCGGTCACGGTCAACGGTGAAAAACAGTCCGATCCGGAATACACCTTCAGCGACGCCGACAAGCTGTTTGGCCGCTACACGTTGTTACGTCGCGGTAAAAAGAATTACTGTCTGATTTGCTGGAAATAATCACTGGCTTTAAGGGCGTGGGAAACCACGCCCTTTTATTTTATTTCAATGATGGCGTTTGTTGGTTCTGGAAAAGTAGTTGTTGGAAATGTAGATGAAAAACATCCTCGCGATTCAATCCCATGTAGTGTTCGGCCACGCCGGCAACAGCGCCGCAGAATTCCCTATGCGTCGGCTTGGCGCGAACGTGTGGCCGCTCAATACCGTACAGTTTTCAAATCACACTCAGTATGGTCAATGGACCGGCTGCGTGATGCCCGCAAATCACCTGACGGACATTGTTCAGGGCATTGCTGACATCGGTCAGCTTCAGCGCTGCGACGCTGTACTCAGCGGCTATTTAGGTTCAGCCGAACAGGGCGAACAAATTCTTGAAATCGTTCGGCAGGTCAAAGCGGCTAATCCGGCAGCGAAATATTTCTGCGATCCGGTCATGGGCCACCCGGAAAAGGGCTGTATCGTTGCGCCCGGCGTGGCGGAGTTTCATACCCGCTACGCGATGCCCGCCAGCGATATCATTGCGCCGAATCTGATTGAGCTGGAAATCCTCACCGGACATGCGGTGAACTCCGTCGACGAAGCCGTCAGCGCAGCGCGTGAACTGATTGCCGCGGGGCCGCAAATCGTGTTGATTAAACACCTTGCACGCGCGGGCTACCGGCTGGACAGGTTTGAAATGCTGCTGGTCACTGCGACGCAGGCGCTGCATATCAGCCGCCCGCTGGTGGATTTTGGCGCACGTCAGCCCGTGGGCGTAGGCGATGTCACCAGTGGTTTGCTGTTGGTAAAACTTTTACAGGGTGCCACGCTCAGTGAAGCGCTGGAACATGTGACGGCTGCGGTTTACGGCGTCATGACCGTAACCCGTGAAATGAAAGAGTATGAATTGCAGGTTGTTGCCGCACAGGATCTGATTGCTAAACCTGACCAGCATTTTACTGCCAGCGTCTTATAACCCGCCAAAATGATGCCTCCCCGGGGAGGCATCTCTGTAATAAACCTTATTCAATGCCTTCAGCAGCCAGCGCGGCTGCGACTGCCGGACGCACTTTCATACGCTCCATATAGTCGGCGATATGCGTAAAGCGGTTCATATCCAGCTTAACAGCATATGCCCAACGCAACACGGTGAAGAGGTACGCATCGGCCACGGTAAAACGCAGGCCCAACAGCCACTGCTTCTCGGTCAGTTCATCTTCGATATACTGGAATTTCTTCTCCAGCGCCGCCCGTGCGATGGGTTTGAACTCGTCCGGGGTGTCCGGGCGAAACAGTGGCGTAAAACCTTTATGCAGTTCGGTCGCAATATAGTTCAGCCACTCCAGGGTGTGATAACGCGTCATGCTGCCTGACGGGGCCAGCAACTGGCGGTCCGGGACCTTATCCGCGATAAACTGCACGATGGCGACGCCTTCCGTTAGCAACGAGCCGTCTTCAAGCTGTAGCGCGGGAACCTGGCCCTTCGGATTGATTTCCAGATAGTCTGCGCCGTGTTCCGTTTTCTTGGTGGCGAGGTCGACTTTCTCCATCGTGAAATCCATACCCGCTTCACGTAACGCAATATGAGGGGAGAGAGAGCACGCGCCGGGTTTATAAAACAGTTTCATGGACATTTCCTTAACGCATTTGGGTTTAAGACGTAGTGATACTACACAGTAACGCATGAGGATTCAGTCGTTTTGAAGAAAATAGTGTGAGGGATAATGTCAAAAAAAAGCTGCGCCAGGCGCAGCTTTTTTAATTGAGAAGAGAGATTACGCGGTAGCGGTATCTGTCTCTTTCAGTGTTTTAATATCGTCCTGCGTCATGCGGTTCAGTTTCGGCGCAGTCAGGATCATGATCGCGGCGATAACGGCGGTAGCAATACCGATTTGCATAAACACATTGCCGTAAACTTCCAGCGACTGTAACGGATCGGTCACGTTTTCCGGAACCGCCATCAGGTTGGCGACGTAGCCGCCAATCAGGTTAGCGCCTGCGGTGGTCAGGAACCAGCTACCCATGATGAAGCCCATCAGACGCTGCGGAACCAGCTGTGCAACCATCGCCAGGCCCAGACCGGAAATCATCAGCTCGCCGAAGCTTTGTAGCGCATAGCTGGCGATCAGCCAGTCAACAGCAACGATACCCGCGTCGTTAGCGAATTTAATGCCCAGCGGCAGGATCAGGAACGCGCCGGAGCACATCACCATACCGATAGCAAATTTATGCGGCATCGGCAGACGGTCGCCCATCTTGTTATAAATCGCGGCCAGAATCGGGCTACCCACCATGATCCAGAACGGGTTCAGCGCCTGATATTGTTCCGGTTCGAAGGAAATGCCGAGGATGGCGTGTTCAACGTTACGGATTGCGAAGAAGTTCAACGACGTCGGCATCTGGCTGTACAGGACAAAGAACACAACCGCTTCGAGCATCAGAATAAACGCCACGATCATCTTACGACGCGCCGCGCCCTGCATGCTGAACGCTTCTTTTGCGAAGATGAAGATAATACCCAGTGCGATAAAGCCCAGCGCCATGCGCGCAATGCCCTGGTTGTGCAGCAGCCAGGTTGCAAGGGTAACCAACACCACAACGCCTGCAATTGTCGCCAGCAGTTTACCGAAGTGCATCGGTTCAAAGTCCGGCTGAGAGCCGTAGTCTTTAACCCAGGTGCGGCAGAACAGGAAGTTCACCACGGTAATCAGCATACCCACCACGCTTAAGGCGAACGCTACGCTCCAGCCATAATGCGCAGCAAGCCACGGTGTCGCGAGCATAGAGAAGAACGAACCGATATTGATCGCCATGTAATACATGGTGAAAGCGCCATCAAGACGCGGGTCGTCTTTGGCATAGCAGGTAGACAGCAGGGAAGACGGGTTCGCTTTAAAGAGACCATTACCTACGGCGATGGTCGCCATGCCGATGTAAACCATCGTCGCATCATGACCAGACCACGCAACCAGCGCGTAACCAATCGCGAGCACAATGGCACCCAACAGAATAACGCGTTTCGTCCCCAGGACTTTATCGCCCAGCCAACCGCCGATAGACACAAGGCCATACACCAGCGCGCTGAAAGAGGAGAATAAGGTAATAGAATCCGCTTCGGACATACCCAGCTGTTTGACCAGGTAGACGGCCATGATCCCTTGCAGGCCGTAAAAACCAAAACGCTCCCATAATTCTATGGAAAAGATCAGATAGAACGATTTCGGTTGTTTGAAAGCGTTAATACTTACGCTTTCGGCTGGTTTCTTGTTTGCAGTCGACACATATACCTCTTTTTTTACATCCCGTATTAACGGGAAAAAGTCTCAGCGTGATGCCCTGTCGGCAGTCGCTTTGTAGTTATAAGGAGGGAAAACGGCAGGTAATGTTCCCTATCCTTGACCCACAGGCAAGGCCTTTGTAATACTCTGTTACATATCTTGTTGGCAGAACAATCATCGTGTCCCGGAAATGGCATCCAGAGTTAAATTTCAGTACGGCAAAATTAACAGTTGAATTATCTGGTCGGGACCATGCTAAACCCGCTTGTGGTGATATATTCTGCTTTTTTGTTAAAATCCCAGTGATATAGTCCAAGTCTTAAACTGTGGCTGGTCGAATGTGTTGGCAGCGAAGAATGAGGTGTAACAATAATTTTAAATAATTCTCGATGTAGCTACAGATTTTTAACAACATATTTTCGATGTGACGAAAGTCACATTTTAATAGAAATTTCTAGTCGAAAAAGAACGATTGACCGGAGCCAGCGATTAGCTTCAGTGAATTATCATTATGAGAAAGCAAAACCGGAGGCGATTGTTTGGGAGGTGCCCATCAAACGTGACGGTCAGAAACGTCAGACTTCAACTTTATCTTTGAATTCACACAGATCTTCAATAATACAGGAGCCGCAGCGCGGTTTACGTGCGATGCAGGTATAACGACCATGCAATATAAACCAGTGATGGCAATCAACCTTAAATTCCGCCGGTACGACTTTTAATAATTTCTCTTCAACCTGCTCAACATTTTTACCAGGTGCGAACTGGGTGCGGTTGCACACCCGAAAGATATGGGTATCGACAGCAATCGTCGGCCAGCCAAACGCGGTATTCAACACCACATTAGCCGTTTTACGCCCTACGCCAGGCAGTGCTTCCAGCGCTTCGCGATTTTCCGGCACCTGTCCCTGATGTTTTTCGATCAAAAGACGGCAGGTTTTAATCACGTTTTCCGCTTTGCTGTTAAACAGGCCGATGGTTTTGATGTACTCCTTAACACCGTCAACGCCGAGCGCCAGCATGGCCTGAGGCGTATTGGCGACAGGGTAGAGACGGGCGGTCGCTTTATTTACGCTCACGTCAGTCGCCTGGGCGGAGAGTAAGACCGCGATTAATAACTCGAAAGGCGAATTAAAATTGAGTTCCGTGGTGGGATGCGGATTGTGTTCCCGCAACCGGGTAAGTATTTCCAGACGTTTCGCTTTGTTCATGACGCCTTCTCAGGTTCTCCTTCAACCACAGCCGGTTGCGCTGCTCGCCGGGTTTTCATCTTTTCGTCAATCAGATACTTCACCGCCAGCATCAACCCCAGCCCGATAAAGGCGCCTGGTGGCAGCATCGCCAGTAAAAACGGCGTGTCGGTGTGGAAAATTTCAATGCGCAGCACGCTGGCCCAGCTTCCTAACAGCGCATCTGCGCCATCAAACAGCGTACCGTTGCCGATGATTTCCCTGATCGAGCCCAGAACAAACATTGCGCTGGTCGCGCCTAGCCCAATGGCAAAGCCATCAAGGGCTGATATTGCCACGCTATTGCGTGCCGCGAACGCTTCCGCCCGGCCGATGACGATGCAGTTTGTCACGATAAGCGGAATAAAAATCCCCAGAGACTGATACAGCCCGAACGCATAGGCATTGATCAGCATTTGCACCGCGCTGACAACCGACGCGATGATCATCACGTAAATCGGGATGCGAACTTCCGCAGGCATCCAGCGACGCAGCGCGGAAACTGCGGTGTTGGTGAGCGTCAGCACCAGCGTGGTCGCGAGACCCAGCCCTAACGCATTCGTCGCGGTTGAGGTGACCGCCAGCAGCGGGCACAACCCCAGTAATTGCACCAGCGCAGAGTTGTTTTTCCACAAACCCTGCACCATAACCTCTTTAACCTGGCTCATTACGGCTCTCCACAGGCTGGTAAACCCGACAGTTTCGCGGGCAGTGTTTCAGCAAACAGGCCCGCGCGCTTAACCGCATTCACGACCGCCCGTGGCGTGATGGTCGCGCCGGTGAACTGGTCGAACTGGCCGCCATCTTTTTTCACCGCGAAGCGGGTATCATCCGAGCCCTGAATATGGGTATTGCTCAGAGAGGTGATCCAGTCGCTGATACGCAGGTCGATTTTATCGCCCAGGCCAGGGGTTTCATGATGTTCCGTCACCCGCGTTCCCCAGATGTTGCCCTGGAAATCGCTGCCGACCAGCAGCTGGATTGCGCCGGAATAACCATCCGGCGCAGTGGCTTCCATCACTACGCCAACGGGGTTATCGCCCTTGCGCGCCACATAGACACGGTGTTCCCCTTTACCCAGCGACGCGTCGTTCACCCAATAGCAGCTCTGTTGCAAATCGTTGTCATATTTGTCCAGGGGGAAGACCTGGTCAAACAACGTTTGTTGAACCACCGCCGCCTGATGGGCGATGGTATTTTTCGTCAGCTCATTGATTGCGGCGGTCAGCCCGGTAGAAAACGCGGCGAACAGCGCCAGCGTCACGCCATGTTTGCGCATGGTTTTCAGCATAAGCGCTCCTTAGCGATGTCCGTAAACCCGGGGGCGGGTGTAATAATCGATCAACGGCACGGTGATATTCGCCAGAAGTGTGGCGAAGGCAACCCCGTCAGGATAGCCGCCGTAGCTGCGTATTAACCAGACCAGCACACCCGCCAGCGCCCCGTACACCAGCCGTCCACGGTTGGTGGTGGAGGCCGTCACCGGATCGGTCAGAATAAAGAACGCGCCCAGCATCGTCGCACCTGAGAACAGATGAACCCACGGCGAGGCAAATTGCCCAGGCGCAATCAGCCAGCCGAGCAGGGAGCAAACCAGCAATGTCGCCAGAAAACTCACCGGAATATGCCAGCGGATCAAATTTTTACCCAGCAGGAACAGGCCGCCTGCCAGATACACCACGTTAACCCACTGCCAACCGGGGCCGCCCAGCACGCCGCTGAGCATGGGGCTGTGCATTAACTGGACCGCGTCGCCTCCGGCGCGTAAACCGGTTTTAAATGTATCCAGCGGGGTCGCCTGGCTGATGCCGTCAATGCCCATTTTGAGCGGGTCGAATCCTGCGCCGTTAGCCATATGACCGGTAAAAATCATCCGCAACGTGTCTGCCAAATCAGGCGGCAGCGCGGCGAGCGGCTGTGGGGGAAGCCAACTGGTCATTTGTACCGGAAAGGAGATCAGCAACACCACATAGCCAATCATTGCCGGGTTAAAGGGATTATGGCCCAGCCCGCCGTACAAATGTTTAGCGATGATAATGGCGAACACCGTACCCAATACCACCATCCACCAGGGGGCGAGGGGAGGGATACTGATGCCGAGCAGCAAACCGGTCAATAATGCAGAATTATCCCCCAGGATGGCGGCGAAGGATTGCTTACGCAACCGACACACCACGGTTTCCGCTGCCAGAGCGCTTATCACGGCGAGCAGGAGTTGAATGAACGAACCCCATCCAAAGTAGTACCACTGCACGGCGATGCCAGGCAGCAGCGCCAGAGACACCAGCATCATGATGCGCGATGTCTGGCGCTTATTATGGGTATAAGGGGAGCTTGCGATTCTGAAAACCATTTATTCCTCGTTCACGGCCTTCTGGGCTGCTTTTTTGGCTTGCGCACGGGCAATCGCTGCTGCGACCGCGGCTTTACGCGGATCAACAGGCTCGTCATTGGCGGATTCCTGTTCCAGGGAAGCCTGCTTACGGGCTTTGGCGCGGGCGATGGCGGCTTCCACTGCGGCTTTACGCGGATCGACCGGTGCGACGGTATCTGCGGCCTCTGTCACCGGCTCAGTTGCGCCTTGCTTACGGGCTTTGGCGCGGGCAATGGCGGCTTCCACTGCGGCTTTACGCGGATCGACCGGTGCGACGGTATCTGCGGCTTCTGCCACCGGCTCCGTTGCGCCTTGCTTACGGGCTTTGGCACGGGCGATAGCGGCTTCCACTGCGGCTTTACGCGGATCGACCGGTGCGACGTTTTCTGCGGCCTCTGCCACCGGCTCAGTTGCGCCTTGCTTACGGGCTTTGGCGCGGGCGATGGCGGCTTCCACCGCGGCTTTACGCGGATCGACCGGTGCGACGTTTTCTGCGGACTCTGTCACTGGCTCAGTTGTGCCTTCCTTACGGGCTTTGGCACGGGCGATAGCAGCTTCCACTGCGGCTTTACGTGGATCGACCGGTGCGACATTATCTGCGGCTTCTGCCACCGGCTCCGTTGTGCCTTGCTTACGGGCTTTGGCGCGGGCGATAGCGGCTTCCACTGCGGCTTTACGTGGATCAACGGGCGCATTATCAGCAGAATCGACAGATGTTGACGCGGCGGCTTTTTCAGCCTGACGGGCGCGCGCCTGTGCTTTACGTGCTTCGCGAGCGGCAATAGCCGCCTGGTTATCCGGGACGCTGTTGGCCTGAATGACAATCATCTCAGCCGGTTTCTTCTCGCGAACCCGGGACAATGCAGCGTTAATCGCGTCTTTATCCTCGGCAGCGGGCTGAACCGCCGCTTTTTTATGGCGTTCCAGACGGGCGGCTTTTTCGCGCTCCAGACGTTGCTGGCGGGCTTCAAAGCGCGCTTTTGCTTCTGCAGCACGCTGCTCTTCCAGCTGTATGGCGCGAATTTCTGCTTTTTCCTGACGGAAGTACTGCACCAGCGGGATATTACTCGGGCATACCCACGCGCAGGCGCCGCACTCAATACAGTCAGAAAGATTATGCGCAGTCGCTTTATCGTGCTGCTGCCCTTTACTGAACCAGTAAAGCTGTTGCGGCAGCAGGTCCGCCGGGCAGGCGTCGGCGCAGGCGCTGCAACGTATGCAGTGTTGTTCTTCCTGCGGTTCGCCCATTTCTGTGCTGGATGGTGCCAACAGGCAGTTAGTGATTTTTACCACCGGCACGTCAAGCCAGGGCAGGGTAAAGCCCATCAGCGGGCCACCCATGATCACCAGTTGATCGCTGGTCGGGCAGAAACCGCCGAACTCCAGCAAATGACGCACTGGCGTACCAAGCCGCGCCCAGACGTTGCCCGGTCGCGCAATGGATTCGCCTGTGAGGGTGACGACACGTTCAGTCAGCGGTTCGCCATCGATGATCGCACGCTTAACGGCATACGCGGTGCCGACGTTGTGCATCAGCACGCCGATGTCGGATGAGCGACCACCGTGCGGCACCTGCTTGCCGGTGAGGATTTGCGTCAGCTGTTTCGCGCCGCCGGAGGGATACTTGGTTGGGATCACCCGCAGCGTGATGCCATGCTCATGGCACAAGACCGCGCGCAGCATCGAGATAGCCTGCGGTTTGTTATCTTCAATGCCGATCAGCACTTCACGCGGTTTGAGGATCCACGCCAGAATACGAATACCTTCAATAATCTGCGCCGCACACTCCTGCATCAGGCGGTCATCCGCCGTGATGTAAGGTTCGCATTCAGCGGCATTGATAATCAGCGTCTCGATTTTATCGCCGCCGCCCTGGAGCTTAACCCCGGTTGGGAAGCCTGCGCCGCCCAGCCCGGCGATGCCGAACTGATGAATACGCTCAATCAGCGCTTCACGCGTACGCTGGGCGTAATCGTGCCAGCCCTCACGTTCAATCCAGCGATCTTCACCGTCAGGTTCAATAATGACGCTCAGTTCCGTCAGGGCGGAAGGATGGGCCGTGCTGTGCGGCGCAATAGCCACCACGGTGCCGGAGGTCGGTGCATGAACCGGTAACATACGGCCCCAGCCGCGCGTCAGCGGCTGGCCGCGCAGGACACGATCGCCAGGCTGCATGCACAGTTCACCCTCAGCGCCGATATGCTGCTTGACGGGAATGATAAAACGGCCGGGTAACGGCACGTGGCGCAGCGGCGTGCCGCTGGACTGGGATTTCATCTCTGGCGGATGAATACCGCCGTCGAAATCCCAGATTTTTTCTTTTCTGAAGGCAGAAAATAATTTAAGCATGGTGTTCCACAGGAATGATTCGAACCGGAATGCTGTCCAAATTCCATTTCCAGTTTTCCGTTGTGGTGGCAACAGGGCGTAATTCAATGCAGCTTGTCGGGCACGGATCAACGCAAAGGTTACAGCCGGTGCACAGGTCGCTCATGACGGTATGCATGGCGCGGGTCGCGCCGACGATAGCGTCAACCGGACAAGCCTGAATACACTTGGTACAGCCAATACAGTTGTTTTCATCAATCACGGCCAGCATACGCACCGGTTCCGGCGCTGCATCGTCACAACCAACAGGTTGCGGCTCGACATTTAATAAGGTGGCGATTTTTTGCATCACAGCCTCGCCGCCAGGGGCGCAGCGGTTGATGTTTTCACCCTGATTGCCTACCGCTTCCGCGTAGGGGCGACACCCTGGATAACCGCATTGCCCGCACTGGCTTTGCGGGAGAATGGCATCGATTTTGTCGACGATAGGATCTTCTTCCACCGCAAACCGGCGGGACGCAAAGCCCAGCAGCAGACCGAAAACCAGCCCCAATGCGCTCAGGGCGACAATGGCGATCCAAACGGTACTCATGACACTTTCACCAGCCCGCTAAAGCCCATAAAGGCCAGCGACATCAGCCCGGCGGTAATTAATGCAATGGCGTTGCCGCGAAAAGGCGCGGGCACATCGGCCACCGCGAGGCGTTCGCGGATGGCGGCAAACAGCACCATAACCAGCGAGAAGCCCACGGCGGCTGAAAAGCCGTACAGCGCAGACTGCAGGAAGTTATGGCCAATATTAATATTCAGCAGCGCCACGCCTAATACCGCGCAGTTAGTGGTAATCAGCGGAAGGAAAATCCCCAGCAGCCGGTATAACGCCGGGCTGGTTTTCCGCACCACCATTTCCGTGAACTGAACCACCACGGCGATGACCAGAATAAACGCCAGCGTGCGCAGGAAAACCAGATCGAGAGGGATAAGAATAAAGTTGTCGATAAGCCAGGCGCATACCGAAGCCATGGTCATCACAAAAGTGGTGGCCAGTCCCATCCCGATGGCGGTTTCCAGTTTTTTGGAGACCCCCATAAACGGGCACAGGCCAAGAAACTTCACTAAAACGAAGTTATTGACCAGCACAGTACCAACAAACAACAGCAAGTAATCAGTCATTATCCGACCTGAAACAAAAATAGCCGTCTATTATCGGACAAGGTCCGCAAGGCGACAACGGAGAATGTGTAAGGTTATTTAGGATTGACGAAAGTCAACTTCACGCGTTCGGCGCGCTTGAAATAAGGCACGAACAGCGCCGCAGCAATCAGCTGAAACACCAGTTGGCGCACAATGGTGTCATCCGACACCGGCGAAAACGCAAAGGATTTCAGCACCAACAGCACCGAAATGAGCAACCAGATAATATAGTGCTTCGGCACGTTAGTCTGACGCTTAAAGAAAGCGATGGTCAGCCACAGGGTATAACTCCACATCAATGCCGCCGAAAACAGCGAAACGTACCACAACGCCATATCCTGTCCGGCCTGTTGGCCTAATGCGTAACGAGTTTCCGGGGAGAGCATTGCGGTAAAATACATCACCACCACTAATGATGTGCTCAATAAAGTCAACAATAGCCAGGCGAGAGGAGCAAGCAACCAGCCCCCGATACGCAATGCAGGCGTGGTGGTCATATTACCTCCAACGGAGTATGTCGTAAGCGTTATTCGCTGCGTGAATTTCAGCGCAAGAATTATAAGGATTTTTACGCCAAAAGCTACTGACGCTTATTGAACGAAACGCCATACCGTTTTGGGCACCTGGCCCAGGTCGTATAATCTGCCCCCGGAAACAATTTCAGCGCGACGGTGATCCGCTGCGCGGTACATGTTAATCATTTCCTGGTTATCTGACAGAGAATAGTTGAGGTGGTCGAACAGTTTTTCAAGGCTTTCAAGTGTGGTGATTTTGCGAAATTTAAATAAATAATCCTGAACGGTCATATTAAATCCTGCTCATAAATATAATTATGATAATTCCCGGGAACGCACCTAAGAATAATAATGCATATATAGGTTTTCGTAACGCACCAAAAACCTTTTATTCTCTGTTTAGGATTATTCGTCGGAAAAAACAAAACAGCACGATGTACAGCGATTGAGACAGATTATCGCCGTTGGCCTTTTCAGGCAATAAGCTTCTGATACCATTGCAAAGATTTTCCATGCGTGTCTGGCCTGACACCTCAGAACGCGCCTTGCGAATGAGACGTCGCAAGACATAGCTCTGGTAATTAAATGTATTAAATATCCTGTAAACATGTCCTGTTTTACAAAAAATAGAGCAGCCAGTATGTTCCTGCAGCCGGACGACGAAATAGGCTACGCGGTTCGCGGTGATTTAAACGCTTCGCCTGGAAGATATATTCTCTGACAAAAGATTCACTATAAAAATGCTATTTGCGCCGACACGGTGAATATTTCCTTGTTGCGCAAAAGGGCAACGGTGAGCATGCAGAAAGGGCGGCGCTAATCAGATAAACAGTCTTAGCGGTTGTTACCGGATGGCGAATGGTGTGAAATACCCAGGTCCATTGACGAGAGGAATGTACATGAGCGACAACATCCGAGTTGGATTGATTGGATATGGCTATGCCAGCAAAACGTTCCACGCCCCGCTGATTGTCGGCACGCCGGGCATGACGCTGGCCGCAGTATCCAGCAGCGACGCGTCTAAAGTGCATGCTGACTGGCCGAACGTTACCGTAGTCTCCGATCCCAAACAGTTATTTAACGACCCCTCCCTCGATCTTATTGTTATTCCCACGCCCAATGATACTCACTTCCCCCTGGCACGCGCCGCGATGGAAGCGGGAAAACATGTGGTGGTCGATAAACCTTTCACCGTGACGTTGTCACAGGCTCGCGAGCTGGAAGCGATGGCGAAAAGCCGTGGCCTGGTTTTATCGGTATTCCATAACCGCCGGTGGGACAGTGATTTCCTGACCCTGAAAGGGCTTATCGCCGAAGGGAAACTGGGTGAGGTGAGCTATTTTGAATCCCACTTTGACCGCTATCGTCCGCAGGTACGTAATCGCTGGCGTGAGCAGGCTGGCCCTGGCAGCGGCATTTGGTACGATCTGGGCCCGCATCTGATTGACCAGGCGCTGGTGCTGTTCGGCGTGCCGGTAAGCATTACCGTCGATATGGCGCAGTTGCGTCCGGATGCGCAAACCACCGATTATTTCCATGCGGTCCTGACCTATCCGCAACGTCGTGTCGTGCTGCACAGTACCATGCTGGCGGCAGCCGAATCGGCACGCTACATCGTCCACGGCACCCGCGGCAGCTATGTGAAATTTGGCCTTGACCCGCAGGAAGATCGTCTCAAAGCGGGTGAACGTCCGCCTCAGGAAGAATGGGGTTATGACATGCGCGATGGCGTCCTGACGCTGGCCGTCGGCGATGAACTGGATGCGCAAACGTTGCTGACTGTACCGGGTAATTATCCGGCGTATTATGCAGCCATTCGCGATGCGCTTAACGGACAGGGTGAAAACCCGGTACCAGCCAGTCAGGCGATCCGCGTCATGGAGCTGATTGAACTGGGCATTGAATCCGCCAAACATCGATCAACCCTGTGTCTGACGTAAGGTAATAAAAAACGCGCCAACGGCGCGTTTTTTATGGGTTACCCCTGGGAAACTTTATTACGTATGGCCTGCTTTTCACTGTCGGACAGAAACGCAATGTCCAGACCGTTGATTTGCGCGGTGCGCATCTGGTCAAGGGTCAGTCCAGCCTGAACAGCGGCAATCTGATATTCGTGGATGATATCCACGCCCTGAACGCCCGGATCGTCGGTATTAATGGTGGCGAGAATACCGTGCTCAAGGAAACGTTTCAGAGGATGCGCGTCGAGTGAGGGCACGGTGCTGGTTTGAATATTCGACGTCAGGCAGGACTCAATCCCGATTTTTTGTTCCGCCAGGAAATCCATCAGCGCGGGATCGTCAATGGCCTTGACGCCGTGGCCGATACGTTCTGCACCCAGTTCGCGAATGGCCTGCCAGATGCTTTCCGGGCCCGCCGCTTCACCGGCGTGCACCGTAATATGCCAGCCCGCGTCGCGTCCGCGATTAAAATGGGTTAAGAACAGGCTGCCCGGGAAGCCCAGCTCATCGCCCGCCAGGTCCAGCGCGGTAATACTGTCGCGATGAGCCAGCAGCGCATCCAGTTCATTCAGGCAGGCGGTTTCGCCAAAAGTACGGCTCAGTATGCCGATCAGACGCACTTCCACGCCATACTCCCGCGAGCCCTGGCGCACGCCGTCAATCACTGCTTCCACCACGCCCTCTACCGGCAATTTGTGGTTCATTGCCATATACCAGGGTGAAAAACGCAGTTCAACATAGTGCAGCCCCTGACGTGCCGCATCTTCCACGTTTTCCCGGGCAACACGGCGGCAGGCATCCAGCGATCCCAGCACTTTTACGCCCCAGTCCAGCTTACTTAAAAAGCTGACCAGGTCGGGAGCCGTCTCAATAACCTGCACATGCGGGCGCAACCCTTCCAGCGTGTCGGCGGGTAAAGAAAGCGAAAATTCACGCCCCAAATCGAGGATGGTTTCCGGGCGGATGTTGCCGTCGAGATGGCGATGAAGGTCGGTTAACGGCAGGGTGGTATCAATCATAGATGCACTCTTTTTAGATTAGCGTTCTGTGTTAACGCAGGTTTTAGGTAAAGTGCATTTTATTATAAAGGTTTTGCCGCACCGGGTGTACGCGTCATTTGCTTATTTGCGCAATGAGTGGGCAGATGTTGCGCAACAGGCAATAAAAAACCCGGTTTCCCGGGTCTGATTAGATCCAGCCAGCCTGGCTGGCCGCCCACACCACAATGGCGACGGCGATAAGTATCCATGTTGTCCTGCGCATACGGCCTCCGCATCAGTTTGCGGCGACACGATACCACAACGCCATTACGCCAGGCAGACGCGTATCGCATTTATTAATCCCTGTAAGCCTTTTTCCAGTTTGGTTCGCGGGCATCCCACGTTGAGCCGGACAAATCCGCGTCCTTCATCACCGTAGGTATAACCCGGCATAATGGCTACTTTCTGTTGCTCAATCAGGACACGCTGTAACTGTTCATCGTCCACGCCCAACGCACGCAGATCAATCCAGGCCAGATAGGTCGCCTGCGGGGGATGCCAGTTGAGTGCCGGAAACGCCTGGTTCAGCTGATCCGCAACGTACCGGAGATTGTTTTCAAGATAATGACGCAGCGCATCCAGCCAGGGCGCACCGTCACGGTATGCGGATATATGGGCGCTTACCGCCAGCACCGCCGGGGAGGAGAGCCCGTCGCGGCCCTTCAGCACCGCAAGGTAGTTATCCCGATCCTGCGCATCGGAAATGACGCCCCACGCGCCGGTGAGGGCGGGAATATTGAAGCTTTTCGACCCCGACGTGAATAACGCATAACGCTCGCCCACCACGCTCCAGGGAATATGGTGATGCCCCTGCCAGACCATATCCATATGTATTTCATCGCTGATCACCCGTACGTTATGCCGTTCGCACAATTGCGCCAGCGTGGCAAGTTCATCATGGGTCCAGACTTTACCGGTGGGATTGTGCGGGCTGCATAACAGCATGATTTTGCATTCCGGGCGCGCCATCTGCCATTCGAGCTGGCGCATGTCGCACTGCCAGTCATTGCCGGTTTTACGCAACGGCGCGGCCAGCACCTGACGGGCATTGCCTTCAATAACTTTATAGAAGGCATCATAAGCCGGGGTGTGAATTAACACCGCGTCACCAGGCGCTGACCACTGGCGGATCATTTCCGACACCATATAAATGACCGAGGGCCCATAGACCACCGCTGCGGTATCGACGGGCGCGTTAAAGCGCGTGGATAACCAGTGGTCGATGGCGCAGAGGAAGTCGTCGTGCTTCCAGCGGCTGTAGCCGAATACGCCGTGAGCGATGCGCTGGCTTAACGCATCGAGGATGCAGGGCGCGGTGGGGAAATCCATATCCGAGATGGTGAAGGGCAGCAGGTCGGCGCTGCCGAAACGGTCAGCCACATAGTCCCACTGGGTGCACCAGGTGCCGTGACGATCCACCGGCGTTGAAAAATCAAACATAACCAATCCTTTTGACATGCCCCTTCGGCAGGAAGGGGCACGGGTTTTATGCTTCAACCATATTCATCAACTGGGCCATTTCGTCTTTTACCGACTGGACCTGTGGGCCAATAACGACCTGTAAATTATGCTGGTTTAACTGCACAACGCCGATGGCGCGGTTTGCTTTTAGCGCAGCGGTATCCACCACGGACATATCTTTTACCGATAAACGCAGGCGGGTAATACAGTTGTCCAGCGAAACAATATTGTCTGCGCCGCCCAGCGCCGCAAGGATCGCCGGAACGTTATAACCGGATTTGCCCGGCACGCCCGCCTGCAATTTTTCCTGCACGTTGGCGGTTTCGATATCCCGGCCCGGAGTTTTGATATTCCAGCGGGTGATCGCGAAGCGGAAGATGGCGTAATAGGCCACAAACCAGACTGCGGCAACAACCGGCACCATATACCATTTCGTCGAAAGTCCGTGCAGGATCCCGAATACCACAAAGTCGATCACATTGCCGTCGGTATTCACTGAAGTACGCTAACTCATAGTAACCGGAGTACCGTTAACTGTGCTTCAAACGGAGTGAATTCAGACGGTTAACACTACAGAAAGTTATCCATCTTAAAAAGCATAATGACTTAAGGATGTTACCATGTTCAAAAAATGCCACTTGTATGAAAACTCAGAATAATGCCTGACTGCGTCAATATTGATTTAGTTGGCATGTCTAAATAATGGTGATTATTGAAACAGCATAAGATAGGTTTAAACTATGGAAAGGCCAAGACTTTACAGTTACGTCCGTTTTAGTTCTGAACGGCAATCGAAGGGAACCAGTATTGAGCGTCAGAAATCCAACATCGACAATATGGTTAAGAAGATTGCGCAGGAGCATGATTTAGAAATATTCGAAGAATACCAGGATTTAGGGGTGTCAGCGTTCAAAGGCAAGAACGCCACAGAAGGGGCGTTAGCGGATTTTATTCAACATGTAGAAACAGGAAAAATTCCTTTCGGTTCGTATCTCTTAATCGAATCACTTGATCGCTTTTCCCGCGCCAATCCTATGGTCGCTGTTAACATGTTTACAAGTCTGTTGTTAAAAGGGATTGTAGTTATCACCGGTATCGATAACCAGATATACAGAGAGACTAAAGTTAACAACGATACTCTTCAGCAGCTTATGTATTCGGTGATGTTGTTTTCACGGGCTAATGATGAATCTGAGACAAAATCGCATCGTACTATTGCAAGTGCCCTGAATAAAATTAAACGGCACAAAGCACGTCAGTTAGGAGATCCAGTCGTTGCTATTAAAGAATTAGGGATGGATAAGTGGTGGACTGACTCAAGTTCAGGATTCGTAAAACCACACCCTGTTTATTACCCTATTGCGCAAAAAATGATTGAACTGAAGCAGAGGGGCTATTCAAACCGTCTGATACTGGCTTATCTGAAAGAAAACCATCCAGCGCCAACAGAAGGACGTTCACGCGGTAAATGGAACATACAACATGCTTCGCGAATTATTGAACCGGCAATCTATGGACAAAAGGTGATTAACGTTAATGGTGAATCGTACACCCTTGATGATTATTACCCCGCGATTGTGACAAAGGACGAATACGAACGGTTGAAGTTTCAGATCGGAAACAAGTCATTTGCACCATTGAAGGAGGCTAACCCAGAGATCCCTTTGTTATCAGGTATCGGGATCTTGTACTGCAAACATTGTGGTTGTCACATGTTTAAAATGAAATCCACTGTGAAAAACCAGCCGTTTGCGTACAGGTACGTGTGTTCGTCAAGGGATTCACACCGGAATTGTTCTAAGTGGGGGTTCCGCGCCCGTACTCTGGAACTTGCCATGTTGCAGTTGTTAGCGGATCGGGTATTCGTTGAATCATCCCCGGTTATGTCAGGCGTTGAACACCTGATTACTGACATCGATGAACAGATCGCCAACTATCTGGTTGCGATTGGTTCCGCGAAATCACCAGCGATGATTAATAAGCTGACAGAACTGATCGACGGTTTAGAGAACCAGAAAGCAGATTATCTCAAACAGAAACAGATTCACGATGATCAAATGGTCAGAATGAATACTGCCGGATGGGATAAGTTTAAACAGCTTGATATCGACGATACCCAGAACGTTGATCGCTTGGAGATCCGCGCCAGCATCAAAACGGTAATCAAGCGGATTGACTGCCAGCAGATTGATCCCGCGCACAACAGTTTTTTTGTAACTTACCGGGATGGACGAACCCAGAAGTTAGTGATCAAGAAAGATACAGCGTGGACGAAAGGACGGGTTTACATTGATTCAAACACCGTTACGAACGAGCAGTTGTTAGAATCCGAAGGACTGGTGATGCATTCCCATATAGACATCATGATCGACCGTGAAAGGTTCTTTAGAGAGCATCAGGCACGTTCTGAGCACCCGCCGACGATAATCGACCGCTTAACCGAGTAATAAAGAAAACCCCTGATGGAATATCAGGGGTTTTCTTTTGGGGTATCGGATAGGTAACGGATTGCCCGTCAGAAAGGATTAGTAACCGTATTCTTTTCGGTGAAGCTGGATGTGAGGCCAGTCTTTGAACGATACCCAATCAGCACCGAATTCAACCAGAATCCCCATGTGGTCAGCAGCGCGTCTGAACGCCGCTATAACGGGTTCAAAGTCTTTAGGGTTCCATGATACCGGATACGGAACAATGTCGATTGCGTGGCCTGTCAGGTGGGCAGAATTCATCGTTTTCGATTTACCCTCTTTAACCATCTGCTTCTGGCGTTCAGGAGTACGTAAACCTTCGGTAACGATAAAATCACGGTCGGTAAGGGCAAGCGCAAGATCAGCAACCTGGCGAAGATCAGGGTGAATACCGACCATATTATTTTTACTACGAGTGGAGGATTTATATTTGTTCATTTTAATACCTGTAAGAGTTAATAGTTCTTACAGGTATTTATTTCAGATATACTGGAACAGATATCCGATCATGTTAAACCCACGGTAATAATATTCGAGATACCCGCAACACACAGCGCGAGTATTAAAATCGTAAGGATTTACGATATCAATTTCACGGCCTAACTGAAAACGGAACACGGGTTTCTTCATTTGGGTACTGGCAATAAAACACTGATTATCATTAACCAACATATCTTTAAATCTTTTCTGTTTGATAAATTTTTTATCGAACGGATAAGTTAAAGACTCCGGGTTAATTCCGTTGAGATATACAGCGGGTAAATCAGTGTGTTCATAATACGGGAATTCTGTTGGGTTCATCGGTCTATCCTGTCGTTAAACATTTTGATAATTTTCTGTTCCAGTTCAGGCCACTTAATCGGCTTTTTCCTTACAGAAGTTCTTTTAATTGCGATTAAACGATCTTCTCGTTTCTTCGCAGCCTTATTTATCAAAATGGAACTGTCAGAATGGTTAACCCGGACATACGAACCATTCGCAAGATTTTTTCTTAATCCTTTAATGTTGCCGTACTTATCGGTAAATTTCTTCGCAACCGGAACAAGCGAAGTTGTAGGCTTCTGTTTGTCGATTAACGCGGAAAGATAGATATTCTGAATATCTTTCACCCCGATTTGATACAGCCGGGTATATCTTCCTGTCCTGGTTGCTTTGTAAAATATGCCCGATTTCGCTGTAAACGGTACTGGTGAATCGATAGCCCTGTTTACTTCCTTCTGGACATACTCAGAAAGCATCCCGGCAACTTTGAACATTTTCTTTTCGTATGAATCGCCTGTCTGGATCCGCCACTTTTCCATGCGTTGTAACGTTCGCCTTAGTTCAGCGTCATTCCTTGCCCTGATACGGGATGTTGAAGGAGGGGCCATCAGAAACCCCCGAAGATCGTCAGCATCGACATAATAGAGCCAGACACAGAATCAACCGGAACAACAGGTAAATTAAAAATCGCAGCGGTAATATTATAAAAAATAACCAGCAGCATCAGAACAATTACAATCTTTTTTGATTTATCTACCCATGTTTTTATTTTTTTCATTTGCACGTCCTTTCAGAATGGTAAGGATCTCCGTAATATCACGGCGGATACCGTTAATTGTTTCGTCGATTTTTTCAATTCGGTTTTCCATTGTTCCCTGCTTCTTTTCAAGATTATCAATTTTTAATTCCTGAATTGAATTAGTCGATTCGATTGAAGTTAAACGTTGCTCATGTTTAATTTTGGTATTGGATACACCGTGATAGAGTTTCCATAATGCACCAACGACCGCAGCCCCGGCACCGATAGCCGCGTAAATGTCAAATTCAAGCATAATAAATGCCCCTTAAAAGTTAATATCATATTTATTTAAGGGGCATTATTTATTAGCTTTTAAACACTAACGCCATAACAGATCCGGTAAATTGATTGGACACACCGTTAGAACCTGTTGAAGAACCGGTTACGCGTAACGTACAGGATTCACCTGCGTTCAACGGGAAACTATACTGAGCAACCCCCGTATTAGTTTGGGAATTAGTCGAATACGCCGCCGCTGTTGCCACCGCAACCCCGTTTACATAAAGGGTCAACGCTGATGATGCAGCGAAATCATGTTCACCCTGTGTGCGTCCTGTTGCTGTTGTGATTAACGCGGGGATAACCACCATCCGGTTAAACGGCATCGGGGGGATCGTATTGGTTACGTTCTGAGTGAGTGCGTAACCTTTGGTAACGTCACCTTCGATCTGGTTCGCCGTTAGTGTTCCGTGGATCCTACAGTTAGCACCGATATCGATGTTGTTCATGTATCCAGAACCCGCCCGCAATTCACCAGCAAAATACCCACTGTTCGCGTTCACGTTTCCGGTAAATGAACCCGAAGCCGCTTCGATATGCCCGCGAGCATAAATGTTATTAAAGTAAGCACGACCATCGCGGAAAATGCCCCATCCTGTATTACCTGTACCGTCCCAGTCGTTAGAGTTAATCAGGTTAGCAATTTGGGCGCTACCGATCTGGGCGTTACCAATTTTTGCCGATGTAATAGAACCATCAACAATTTTTGCCGTGTTAATTGATGCATCGCCAATTTTCGCATTACCAATAGAACCGTCAGCAATTACCGCAGTGTTAATAAACACTTTGTTGTTCTGAACCGCGAAAGGGATTACAGGCGCTGTCGTATTTGTCGGATCGGAAATAATCATGAATTCTTTTGCGTTGAAAAAAACTGCCGATTTCCCCGAAGCAGAATCCGCGATCATTTGCATACCCGTAACAACACCTTTTGCATCAAGTTTCAGGGTGTAGTTCGCGTTAATTTTATTAGTCAGGTTATCAACAAGCGTTTTGGATTGTTGCGTTACTGTCGCGATCTGTCCTTCAACGTTCGATTTAACTTGCTGTAGTGCTGTACCCTGCGCTGTATCCTTCGTGGTAATCGTCTGGTTGAGCGTATTCACTTCGGCGGTAATCTGGCCTTCCAGACCCGATTTAACCGTTTGTAGTGCTGTTCCTTGCGCCGTATCGCCATCGTTGATCGCTTTGGTCAGATTAGTAACCGCAGCGGCTAAACCGTTTTCCGCATCGGTCTTAACCTGGTCAAGCATTGAAGTTACCAGGGCGTCACCATCCTGAACGATACTTTTTAAGTCGGTCACGCTGGCGGCGATCTCTTTTTTGTAGTCGTTGGTAATGTTGGTTTTCAGATTACCGATTTCTACCTGTAGGGCGTTGTTTGCCTGTTCCAGCGTTTGCGCGGCCATATCTTCAAACTGGGCTTCAAGGTTCAGGAAATCTTCGAGAGCGTCCTTATCCTGTGCTGTCCAGTCAACGTGAGACTGTAAATCGACGTGTTGAGCGGCCCCGTAAATTACCCTGTCGATCCCGAACATATCAAACGCAGCGCCACGGACATAATATGAACCATCGGGTAAATGAATAGTTGCCAGTTCGATAGCGTTTCTTGACTGGTGGATCTGTAGGTTCTGGGTAAAGTTCGCATCAGTAGCAGTCTGAATAATTACCCCGGCATAATCCGTTTCATCCGAGTCGATCCACCGGGTAAAAATGGAACCATAGCCAGCGGAAGCAACAAAACCTTCAAGGGGTTTATGCTGTTCGTTTTTAACAGTTAATACCGTTTCGGTTGACTTCATCCCGCCAAATCCGATTGCGCTTACACCAACTTTAATTTCACGGGAAAGCGTATTACTCTGGTTCATTCCGAAAGTATAAGCCCACGAAATATTATGAGTGAAATAGGTATATGTGGTGTTATTAGCGGTAACACGTACCTGGTACTTATCGAACACATCAACAAATTTCTGCTTAACGCCGTTAACGTCAACGTCCAGAGTAGACTGGTCGTCCCACTCAAAAAAGAAATCGGTATCTGTAGTAATTAAACCGCCTGTTGTGGTTGCATTACGTAATCTAACATTTGGCGCGGGCAGGGCGTAAGTTACATCAGGATTCTGATTATTAATTGTTACCCAGTCAGACTGATAATATAAACCAGCGGCGCACACACGGTAATCATAATTAGTTCCGGTTTTTAATCCGGTAATAGTAAAGCTGTACTGTGAAGTTGACCCGATGCTAGTCCAGTAATTCGAACCGGATTCTTTATACTGAATAAAGAACTGATAACGGTTAAAGTCATGATCGCAATCCCACGTAAGCAGAACGTTTTTACCGTATACGGTTTCACCTGTTGCCATTGCTTTAAAGTTATACGGTGTTTTCAGGTTAGCCGAAATACTCGACCCGGTATTGTCCGGTTTTACCGCATAATCCATATCGGTATAAATCTGAGAATTATATTCAACCGCAGTTACCTGAATAGAACCAACCATTCCTGATTCCATAGTACGGGTAACAGAAGTTACACGGAACAATGCATTTTTAAGTTGCAATTCTTCATTGGTGAATTTAATCACGTCCCATACCTGAAGGGTATAAGCGTCAGCAGTAGCAAAAGAAAGCGTCTGGGTTAGTTTACATTTGTTCCGTTCAATGCTTGATAATTTATCAAGTTGGGCTGTATCCTTAACGAAACGGTAAGTAACATCTTTCGCGATAATACGACCATCTTTAGCAATTACCGGATCGTTATTCGGATCAGAAGGGTAACGCAAAATGTTTTGTGCGTAATCAGCGTTTGGATCATTAAACGCAACGTTTAACGTGTTGAAGTAATCCGTGGTTGAACCATCAGTATATTCAACGCTTGTATCCAGAATGTTCGATTCATCGAAAGAATATTTTACAACGTCCGGGCCATCCAGTTTACAAATCAGTTTTCCGAACGATTCAAAGATTACCCCGCCGAAACCTAAACAGAGATCGGATAAGTTACTTTTAAATGAACTGTTCGGATCGGTTGAACCGTGTGAATAAAAACTGTTCGTCTGGATAGCTACCGATTTAAACGAATCCAGATCAATATTTTCAAGCGGAACACCTAAACCATAATTAGTATTGGTCAGGTAGTCTACAGCCTGTGAAGCCCCGTTTGTTGAAGCCCAACGCGAACCATCGGTTAAATCAGTAATAAGCGTCCCGGACATATCAACTGCAACCTGTGAATTAGGCTGAAGAATATCTACACCCGAAGTTAGCGCATCCTGGGTTTTCTTCAGGACAACACACATTGTTGCGATGCCGTTACCTGTATTGGTTAAAGGCCATTTATCCGTACCGAGATATTTCGAAGCGAGGGTTAAGTGTCTTCCGTTCTGAGAACCAACACTAAATTCAACCTGAACAACGTCACGGTATTGCGAAATAATATTATTAGAAGCGACAACACCGTCACGATAAACACCATCAGCAAGGATCTTTTTGTTGTCCAGATACAGATTTTTAAAGGCATCAATCTGGCCTAACGAAACAGCATAGATCGAAACCAGATACATATCATCGTTAACTTTCCCGGTTCCTTTAACGTCTTTATAAACGCAAATTGCACCAACGCGGGAATTACCGTACACAACAGGAACCACCGATTTCGGATCTGTACTTGTTCCGATTGTTGAAGCGGAATCAGGCGAATTAAATTTAGGTACTGTTTGCTTCATCGCCTGGTATGTTACCAGGGCAGTTACAGCAGCCGCAGCAACAGCAATTGCTACAATAGCAGTGGTGGCAAGCGCCGCCATTGATGCAGCAGCAGCAGCGGAAGCAGCAGCAATAGCAGCCGCAATAATTACTGGTGGCATTATTTCACCCCCAGCAACAAATCGTATTCGGTATCAAACAAGGGAACCATCTGAAATACTCCGTCTTTAAGAGCCAGAACGAAGCCGGAATAAACAATTCCAATGTGATATTCGTTCAGACGTCCGGTTTTAATTTTTTTAACAGTTAGTCCACCGTCAGACGGCGTATCTGTTTCTTTATAATATTTCTTGAGGAAATCAACTGCGTTGGTATAACCGATCTCTTTTTTCGCGAGTGCGTACCCTGATTTAACATCAGAATATTTTGAAAATAGTTTATCGTGGTAATCGGTATCAAAAAGGATATCAACAACTTTTAACGTTGCGATGTTGCAATCAACAATACCGTATTCAAGTGGTTTGCCGATGAGTGAATTAATATAATCTGTTAGTTGAGCTTGTTTCTGAAACATGGGTATATCCTTAAGCGGTTTATACCCATATTTATTAATTCTATTTTTTTGTCATCCAGACCGCTTCTGAGTTCCATTTACCGATCTTTTGAAAGAAGGTATCGGTACTGTTGCCAGCGTAAGAACGGTGAACACCATCGGAAGCGTGATACCTTGCGGATTTATTCAGCACTTCCCAAAAATTATTAATTTTGACTTCGGTTTCCGAAGTCATTTCTTCACCGCTGGAATAATCGATACGGATCGTCGATGAATCAATCTGACCACGGAATACCCCGAAAGAAGTCTGAACCTGTCCTGTTTGTGGAGAAAGGAAAACCATTGTGATCGTTACAATAGCCCGGTCAAATTTCTTGTTACGGATCAACTGAACATATTCAGGGCGAACGTTAGATATTTTAACACTCATCCCCACGTTGTTAATTTCCTTCGATTCCGCGCTGTTCTGAACATCAAGAAAATCACCGCTGGCAATGTACAACTGATTATTAAACATGATGTCGTGATAACCGTCGCAAATGCGCAACTCACCGGAACCATCACCGAATTTAATACTTACGCAATGGTAAAGACTACCTGTTGAAAACACATGCTTCAATGTTAGCTTACTTAAATTTGTTCCCATCCGTTCGTTGTAAACATTGATGAAATCAGCATTAGAGCAAAGATTATTAAATGACTGGATAATGTCCATTACATCACCTCTGTTGCTTCTAACGAGATCTGGACAATCTGAGTCAACGGAATATCAATTGTTCCAGTGGTAAGCATCAGGGTTAATACCGGGTTTTGGTATCTGACGATTTCACCCGCCTGAACCTGTTGGCGCAAGTTAGGAAAAATAGTTGCGGTTTTTGCGGTTGCATCATAAGAAACAATTTCGTATACCTTTGGATGATTCTGGAAGGTAAATTTTGTTCCTGGTTCGAGTTCAGCAGACATACCAACGACCCGGCCCCCGGCTGTTGGTGCGGTTGTGGTTGTAATTGCAGTAGTCTGTTTACCTCTGTATTTCATGTTAACAGAGCGGGAGAGGGGGAAAGTAAACTGTTTACCGTAACGATATTCAGCCAGCCATTGATCAAATAAATTCTGGTCTTCTGCCTGGAAAGAAACATCTAAATCCATCTGATAATATTGAATGCCGGGAAATCTTCGTGTTAAAGATCCGTTTGCATTTTTATTTTGAAAGAAAGGGGCAACAGATTTAACCGCTGCCCCGACCTTGAGTTTTGAATTATTGAAAATATCAACTGCCATAATAAACCCCTTAGTATTTACTAATATTTAGGGGTTACATTGATCGCCTTGTCGCATCGTCAACCAGTCGCCGGATCTCCTGAGGATGTTTTTTAAGTGTATCCATCACCATTTTGTCCGATGAATTTACGTTACCCGAAATATTCAAAGGGGCGTTAATCGTGATCGGTTGACCACCAGAATTAGAATCATCAAGGAACGTTTTTAAATCGGCGTTGGTGCGTTTGTCTACCACACGTTCCCCCCGATCCAACAGCCAGGTTCCTTCGCGCGGGATGTTGTCGATCCCATCGTGAGCCATCCCCGAAAGTTTGGTAGATTTAATTGATGCTACCTGTTGAAGCGCTGCCGCCATTTTGGAGCCAGCAAGCATAAAACCAGCCCAACCACCTTTTGAAACACCATCGGCGTATGCTGTATAAGCCGACATTGTAGCTTCGGCAATGGCCTGGCCTTTTTGAAGCGCAAATGATAAAACAGCGGCCTTTTTAGACTGGCCCCCGAACGCATCAAGCATACCGCTTGCAGCGGTCATATAATCGCTGTATTGCTGTTTCTTCGCGTCGTTCGTGGCTTTATCAATCTGCCTTTCGCGTTCGCTGTGGGCGCTGATAATGGCTGCTTTTCGGGCTTCAAATTCTTCAAGCGCGATCAACTTTTGCTCGTATGAGTTCTGAAGGTTTTCCAGATCCCTGTTATAGGCAAGTTCGGACGCTTCCTGAACTTTTTCAATTTCTTCAAGGTTCATTCCCAGAACAGAAGATCCGAAGTTTTCAGAGTAGGCATTTTGCAGTGCCGCTTTTCTTGCGTGGTAATCTTCTTCAGAAATCAAATTCTGCTTATACAGGTCATCCAGCGATTTAAACGATTCCTGGAGCTTGCTCTGGGCGCTGGAAATAGTAGCGGCCTGTGAGGAATAGGAATCAATAGTGAGTTTGTTTAACGCATCAAACGATGATTTTTTCCATTGTTCATATTCTTTCTGGCGCTGTTCTTCTTCACGCCTGGCTTTTTCAGCAGCCGCCGCAGCTTCACGAGCCGCTTTATCCGCTGCCGCTTTTGCAGCCTTATCAGATTTTTCTTTTTCCGCTGCCGCTTTTTCAGCGTTGACCCTGGCGATCTCATCGTTGATTCGTTTGGCTTCAGCTTCGGCTTCTTTACGTGCGGCAATGTCTTTCTGGTTTTGCTGAAAGTTCTTTTCAGCCTTTTCCCGCGCTGCCGCAACGTCTTTCTGGTACTTCTGTTCGGCTAACTGTTCTTTTGATACGTGTCCGAAACCTTGCTGTTGCTGGCCCCGACTCATACCAGAAGCACCCAGCACCGGATCACCCATCTTTTTGCTTACTTCAGCAAGTTCGCCTTTAACCTTTTTGCACCAGTCGTATAAGTCGGACATCTTCTGGGCGAAGGGGGCTAAACCGTTAGCCAGAGCGGAAGATGATGCATCCTGAAATTCACTAAGACGCGTACCCAGTTCCCTGAAAGCCTTAATTGAATCTTCGGTAACGCTTACCGATTGCTTCCCTACGGCGTTCATCGCTTCCTGTTCTGTCTGGTACATTTGCAAATGTGAAATCATTTCCGACGAACCGCCCGCTAATGCTTCCATTGAAGCACTAATTTCGGATATGGATGCACCCGCTTCACGCATCTTGTAGAACAGACTGATTGTTGCGTTGATACCGCCGTTTGTACCTGCAATATGGGTAGTGAAATCTTCCAGCTTTAAACCGTACTTTTTCAGTTCGTCAGCGATACCACCGCCAGCACGAACCGCCGCACCGAAGTTTTTCAGGGCATCTTTGTTCATGTCTGCGAAATTAGACATTTCCATCCCGGTAGCAGCGAATTCAGCTTTTAGCTGTTGGAGAGTGTCCGAAGTCATTCGTGCTGTCTGGGCTAACTGGTCGATCTCACTGGCTTTCTGTGCTGATGCCATTAAAGCAGTAATACCCGCAGCAGCAACACCCAACGAACCACCCAACAACCTGAAAGCCGGAGAAAGTCCCCCGGCGCTACTGATGCCCCGACCCAGCGAACCCAGGACACCGTTCAGATCCGTAGCCTGATTTGCCAGGCTATCTAATAATCGTTCTGCCCCGTTAACACCATCGGCAAGACCGGAAATATTAGCGTTGATATTAATATTGTGATTGTTATTTGCCATTCACAACTCCTTTCTTTTTGGTTAAGGCTTCCAGTTTTTGACGGTCTTGATCCGAAATTCCCGCTAAAATACCAGCCAAATGTTTCTTCGTTTTTGCCTTGTTAATTTCTTCAATTTCTTCTTTGGATTTAAAAATTCTATCAACTGGAATAAGCCGGAAATCGCTTACTTTCATTGATTTCAACCCCTGTTTTGTCATGTTCCCGGATGATCGGTAAATGGCATCCTGCAACAGTGCAAAATGGGTATCGGTGACAACAGGTGATTGCGGTTCAATATACTGATCGAATATATGAAGTTCGAAAAAAGTAACCAGATCAAGGTTCATTTGTTCTTCGAAAGTTAATCCTTTACGAAGCATCAAACGATACTTAAAACTCAGGAAGGGGTTGCTTCTGACTTTTTTTCGAATTCAACCAGATCCATTACAATTGATACTTCAGAAATAAGGCTGATAAGATTCGAACGTGCAACAGTGAATCGCCACGGGTTTAACAGACACCTCAGAGTCATTTAAGATGGCTTAAAGAG